>Ga0209006_10003683_pt1 | contig 13937 bp, 15 predicted proteins | sample JacPin_JW_Ref_O2_FD_188567 | JGI IMG/M metagenome (GOLD analysis project Ga0209006, IMG submission 188567) | Forest soil microbial communities from Algoma, Ontario, Canada - Jack Pine, Ontario site 1_JW_Ref_O2 (SPAdes) (version 2) | ecosystem: Environmental > Terrestrial > Soil > Boreal... | reverse complement strand
CGCGAGGTGCTGCAGATGATCGCCGAAGGGCAGACCAATAAAGAGATCGCGGGGAAGTTGAACCTGAGCGTTTATACCGTGGATGCGCATCGCGGCAAGATTATGGAAAAGCTGAATCTGCATTCGTCCAGCGAATTGGTGCGTTTCGCGGTGCGCAATGGCCTGATTGATTGAATTTGGGCCACAGATGAACGCAGATAAACACGGATCAGAATTGCGTTAAGCCCAGGATATTTCCGTCTGGATCTTTGAACCATGCTACTTTCGCGGCGCTGCCCGGTGCGGTCCAAATACCCTTCTCGTCTTGATCTGGAAATCCGTAGTGCTCAAACTTCACGCCGGCTTTCTCTAGTTCCTCCACCTTTGCCGCGATGTCCGGCACTTGCCAGCCCAACACCGTGTATTGCGCCACTCGCGCGTCTTTCACCCTTTGGACTCGAAGCATGGTCCCGGACGCGTCGAAGACCAGCGCGAAACCGTCTTCGCTGACCAGCCGTAGGCCTAGTTGGTCGCGATAGAATTCTTTGGCTCGCGCAGCGTCGGTTGTCGCGATGAAAGCGATGATGGATGACGTCGAGAGGAGTGACATACCGACTCCGATGTTACAATACGAATTCTCTAAATGGATCAACTGAAAGCGCTCATCCGCGAAGTCCCCGATTTTCCCAAGCCCGGCGTCAATTTTTACGACATCACCACGTTGCTCAAGAACCCCCTCGGATTCAAGGGCGTGATCGACTCTCTGGCCGCGCACTATCGCTCCACGCCCATCGATCTGGTTCTCGGCATCGAAGCTCGCGGATTCATCATCGCGCCTGCGGTCGCCTACGCGCTCGGGTACGGCTTCATCCCGGTCCGCAAGGAGAAGAAATTGCCGGCCGAGCGGGAACGCATCGAATACGCGCTCGAATACGGAACCGACGTTCTGGAGATCCATAAGGACGCCATTTCGCCCGGACAAAACGTGCTCATCATCGACGACGTGCTGGCCACCGGTGGAACCGCGGCGGCGGTGGCGCGACTGGTGGATACGCTGCACGGCAAAGTGGCCGGCCTGGGGTTCATCCTGGAATTGGATTTTCTGAACGGAAGCGAACGACTCCGCGGCTACGACGTGCACTCGCTGATTCACTACTAATGCTGCTCCGTTCGCTGGCGAAGATCAACCTCGACTTGAGGGTTCTCCACAAGCGCGCGGACGGATTCCACGAGCTTCGTACTATCTTTCAAACCATCTCGCTGGCCGATACGATTGATATCGAATACCGCCGCGGCTCGAGCAAAATGGAGTTAAAGTCCAATATCGAAATCCCTGGCAATCTCATTCTCAAAGCTGCGGATCTGGTCCTGCGTGCCATGCGAGCCAAAGGCCAACTGCGAATTCGCTTGACCAAGCGAATTCCCCTCGGCGGCGGACTCGGCGGTGGATCCAGTAACGCAGCCGCGGTGCTGTTGGCACTTCCGGTCCTCCTGAAGAAGAGGCTTCCGCTCGAAATACTGATGGAATTGGCCGCCGAATTAGGAAGCGACGTCCCATTCTTTTTAATGGGAGGGACTGCGATCGGCTTAGGCCGGGGAACTGAACTTTATCCACTGCCGGACGCTCAAAATTGGCCCGGCCTGCTGTTAACGCCAGAAATTCATTCTTCCACGGCAGCGGCATACTCCGCCCTGCAACGTAAAGTTTTAGACGAGGTGCCCGGCCGTATCCTGAACAAATTTCAGGCTGCGGTCATTGCTAGCCAATCGCCAATCGCCAGTAGCCAACCGCCATTCACCAATGATTTCGAATCGGTTGTGTTTCACCAACATCCTCAACTAAAATCGATGAAGGGAAAGCTGCTGAAGTCGGGAGCTTGGCGGGCCATGATGACCGGGAGCGGGTCAGCGCTTTTCGGATTGTTCCCTAGCCGTGAGTTGAGGGATCGCGCCGTCGGGCTGTTCCGTAGAGATTTTGCCAGCGATCGGGTTTACCCATTTACCATGGTGAATCGTAGCCGTTACCGCGCGCTCTGGTGGCGGCAATTAGCAGTGTCCTCGGAAAGCAGAACATGGCCGCCCCAAGACCGGTACGAACAATGAGATTTGAGCAACTCAAGATCTTCACGGGCAACGCCAATCCGTCCTTGGCGGCCAAGATCTGCGCCTCGCTCGGTTGCACGCTGGGCGCGGCTGAAGTGGAGCCGTTCTCGGACGGAGAAATCCGCCTGCAGATTCTCGAAAACGTTCGCGGCGCCGATGTTTTTGCGGTGCAGCCCACCTGCACGCCGGTGGATCGGCACATCATGGAGCTGCTGCTCATGATCGACGCGCTCAAGCGTGCTTCTGCGGAGCGCATCACGGCAGTGCTACCCTATTATGGGTATGCGCGGCAGGATCGGAAAGACAAGCCGCGAATGCCCATTTCCGCCCGGTTGATTGCCAACCTGATTCAGAGGGCCGGCGCGGATCGTGTGCTTACTTTGGACCTGCACGCGGCTCAGATTCAGGGGTTCTTCGACGTTCCCGTGGATCATCTTTTCGCCGCGCCGGTGATGCTCGAATATTTCGAGTCCATCGGACGCCGGGACATGACCGTGGTTTCGCCGGATGCCGGGGGCGTGGAGCGCGCGCGCGCTTTCGCCAAGCATTTGAACGCGCCGCTGGCGATTATCGATAAACGCCGGACCGAAGTGAACGTGGCCGAAGTGATGCATATCATCGGCGACGTGGAAGAGAAGCATTGTTTGATTGTGGACGACCTGATTGATACGGCCGGGACGCTGGTGAAAGCCGCTGAGGCGCTGCTGAAACATGGCGCGCTGACGGTGACCGCCTGCGCCACGCATGCCGTATTGTCGGGGCCGGCCGTGGAACGAATCGAAACATCGTGTTTGCAGGAAGTAGTGGTCACCAATTCGATTCCCCTGCGCGAGGACGCCATGCGGTGCAGCCGCATCAAGACCCTTTCGGTGGCGCCTTTGTTAGCCCGGGCCATCCAATCCATTCACGAGGATGGTTCGGTAAGCACCCTATTCATTTAGACCAAGGAAAATCGCAAGCCGCGGCCGGGCGAGCATAAGGTAGCCGCGTGCCGGAGTTGAGGAAATATGAGGAAAGAAATCACAGTAAGCGCCGAACCGCGCGAATCGCGGGGCAAGAATGAAGCGCGCCGCCTGCGTGTGAAGGGCCGGGCGCCGGCCATATTGTATGGATCCGGAACCCCTGCCGTGGCGGTGTCGATCAGTCCGAAAGAAATCAACAAGATTCTGCACAGCAATACCGGACACAACACCATCTTCAATCTGTCGGTGCTGGGCGGGGAAGATACGCCGGCCATGATCGTGGATTGGCAGAGCGATCCGGTGAAAGAGAATTTGCTGCATGTGGATTTGAAGCGCATCGATCTTGCCAAGCGCATTGCGGTGAAGGTTCGCGTGCATACCACGGGCGAGCCCAAGGGCGTGAAGCTGCAGGGCGGATTGCTGGAAGTGATCACGCGCGAGATCGAGATCGAATGTCTCCCGGACGATATTCCGGAATCTTATACGGTGGACGTGACGGAACTGATGATCGGCCAGAACCTGCGCGCGAGCGAGATTCCTCTCGGCGGCGAGGTCGAACTGGTGAGCGCGCCGGAGCAAGTGGTCGCGCACGTGGTGGCCCTGAAGGCCGAGGTGGTGGAGACGCCGGCTGAAGGCGCTGTCGCCGCTACGCCAGCCGAACCGGAAGTGATTAAGAAGGGTAAGAAGGAAGAGGACGAGGCGGAAGCCGAGAAGGAGAAGGGGAAGAAGAAGTAGTTTTGGGAATACGAGAATACGAGGAATACAAGGAATGCCGTGTTCGGGACTTCGAATTCCTTGTCTCCCTCGTATCCCTTGAATTCCCATGTCCGAGTTTTACAAACTGGTCGTTGGTCTCGGAAACCCCGGCAAAGAGTACGAGCTGACAGCTCACAATCTCGGATTCCTGGTAGTGGACCGGGTGGCGGAACGCAATCGACTAAGTGTCGGGCGTAAGGACTGTCTCGCGCTGGTGGGTCAGGGAACGGTGGCGGGTAAGAAAGTTCTTCTCGCCAAGCCGCAGACGTATATGAACGAGAGCGGCCAGTCGGTGCAGAGTTTGTTGGTGAAGAATGAGATTGCGCCCCAGGATCTGGTTCTGGTTTATGACGAACTGGACCTGCCCTGGCAATCGGTGCGGATCAGGCCGAATGGTTCGGCTGCCGGCCATCGCGGCGTGGGTTCGGTAATTCAGTGCGTTGGTACGAAGGATTTCCCCCGGGTTCGCCTGGGAGTTCATGGGGGCCGTCGCGAAAAAGACGGCGCTAAAATTGTGCTTGCGAAGTTGAAGCGGGCGCACAAAGAAACGCTGGATGAACTGCTGGACTATGCGTCACAGGCAGTGGAGTCCATCATCGCTGAAGGCGTCGAAAAGTCCATGGCGAAATATAATCGTCGCGCCCCAGGCTTAAACGAGGAAGAATGAGGATCTACGAAGAGCTGTTCATACTCCGGCCGGATGCGCCGGAAGAAGAAATCGATCATTTGATCGAACAACTGACCACATTTATCGCTTCCCAGGGAGGGAACGTCGACAAATCCGACAAGTGGGGCATACGCAAGCTGGCCTATCGCGTTCAAAAGCGCAACGAAGGCTTCTACGTTTTGCTGCAGTTCACCACCGAGCCTAAGACGGTGATCGAACTGGAGCGGCGCTTGCGCGTGTCGGACCTGGTAATGAAATTCCAGAGTGTCCGCATCGACGAAAAGCTGAAGAAGATCGAAAAGCGCAAGAAAGAGCGCGAAAAGCGCGCCGCGCGTAAGCCCGCGCCTCCGGCCGCTCCCAGTGTTCCGCTGGAACATGCCATGGCCGGCGCAGCCGAGCCCACGGGTCCCAGACCCGGCGCTCCCATGCCTGGCGCTCCCGTCGCGGCTCCCGCACCGGCAGCCGCTCCCGTAGCAGAAAAGGTGGGTGAATAAGATGCCCGAACAACGAGGCGGACGTCCCATTAGCGGATCCATGCGGCCCACCGGCGGCGATAAAGCGCTGGCCACCAAGAAGCAATATTTCCGGCGCAAGAAAGTATGCCGGTTCTGCGTGGAAAAGATCGACGATATTAACTATAAAGACGTGAGAATGCTCTCGTCCTTTATTTCCGAGCGGGGCAAGATCGTGCCGCGCCGCATCTCCGGTGTCTGCACGCCGCATCAGAAGCGTTTAGCGGAAGCCATCAAACAGGCGCGGAACATCGCGCTGATTCCGTTCGCCACCGCGATCTAAGGAGCTTGTCATCATGGATGTGATTTTAAGAGAAGACGTCGAGAAGCTGGGTACGCGCGGCCAACTGGTGAAAGTGGCGCCCGGCTATGCGCGCAATTTTCTGCTGCCCAACAAGATGGCCGTCGCGGCTACCGAATCGAACAAAAAGATCGTCGAGCAGGAGCGCCAGGCCCACTTGCGCCGTGAAGCCAAGGTGGAAGGCGAAGCCAAGGAAGTCGGCAAAATGCTGGGCACTGTCGCGATTACCATTTCCCAGAAGGCCGGTGAAAACGACCAGCTCTTCGGTTCGGTGACATCCAAAGACATCGCCGAGGCTCTCGAGAAGCAGGGTTATACCATCGAGCGCCGCAAGATCGTCCTTGAGGAGCCCATCAAAACGCTGGGCGAATTCAAGGTGCCCATCCGGCTGCATCGCGAAGTGACGGCCGAAGTCACGGTCCACGTCGTCAAAGAGGAAGAGTAGCTTCCTGCCGCCGTTTGTTTCGAGACCCGATTTGCCACATCCTGATTTGATCCTCGAGCCGGGGCGCTACGAAGGCGTCCCGGCCTATCAACTGCTGAATGCCGCCGGGCATGGTTACATCCCGGTGGATCGGCGCCTGTTGCACGCGATTCTCGATTTTCCCGAGAACTCGCTTCCCGATATCGTGCGTTTTGCCGCGCAAAATCACGCTGACGATTTGATGGATCTCGATCCGTTGCTGATCGATCTGTTCCGTACCCTGCACACCCCCGCCGCTTTGCCGTTCTTCCTGCGCGTCATGCGCGACAATCCGAGCGACGTTCCGGACGATCTGGTGGAGAGCGTGGTGGAGTTGGGCGAAGCGGCCGTAGGACCCGTGCTGGAACTGCTCGCCGAAGTGGATGGAAAAGACGCGGGCGACGTGCCTTTCGTTCTAGCGGCGCTACGCGTCCGCGACCACCGGGTCTACGAAGCGCTAACCAGCCGCCTGGAGAACGATCCGCAAGACGCCGCGTTATGTCTCGAAATGTACGGCGATCCGGCGGCCGTTCCCGCGCTCGAAGCTGCACTGGCCCAGATACCGGCTGACGATCGGCGTTCGCGTGCGCCTATTCAAGCGGTCATCGACAGCCTGTCGGCGAAGGCGGAAGCTTCACCCGAATCGGGCAAGCAGTTCGACATTTGGGCGCTGTATCCCGAAGAGGCGACCATCGATTTCAGCGCCCTTGAGGACGAAGACCGCCTGGCGATGCTCCAAAAAGGATCGCCCCGCCTCAGAGCCGACGTGGCGCTCAGCTACCAGGGCATGGACTTGTCCGATGCCGCCCGCGCTCGTTTGATCCAGCTTGCCAAAACGGATTTCGACGCCACCGTACGCGGCGCGTGTTGGGAAGCGTTGGGCGAAATGGGCGATGAGCCCGAACTGCGGCAGGCCATGCTCAAGGTCTTGGCCGATCCAAAGGCCGCGATCGAAGAACGATCCGGCGCGGCCATCGGCCTGGCCGAACAATCCGACAACGTGGCGGTTTATCAGGCCATTCTGAGCCTGTATCAGGACCCGCACGGCCGCGCCAAGGCGCTCAAAGCCATGGCGCGATCCTTCGACAAGCGCTTTGCGAGCTATCCGCCCAAGCACCTGGACGACCCCGACCCCGACATCAAAACGCAAGCGATCTGGGGCATCGGCTATCTGGATCTGGCCGCGGAAGCGCCGCGCCTGGTGGAACTGTTCGAGGAAGAGGAATTTCGCACCGATGCGCTGTTCGCTTACGCGCTGTCGATTCCCGGCGAAACCTCCGTTGCCCGTATTCGCGCGCTCATGACCAAAGTGGAAGAAGCCGCCGGCGGCTTCCGCGAGGACGAAGAGGATCTCATCCGCATTGCGCTGGACCAGCGTCTGATGCTGCACGGCAAGAGCCCGGTCTTCTTTCCCGACGAAGAGGAAGACGAAGAAGCGGAACCCGTGATCGCCCTTCCCAAGCCCGGCCGTAACGATCTATGCTCGTGCGGCAGCGGCAAGAAGTACAAGAAGTGCCACGGCCTGGTGAACTGAACCGCGCGCGTCAGCAAGCGGAGCGGGACGCTCCCTCACGGTCGCGGTTCTGAAATGCCCGCGCGTCAGCGGAGCGGACAATGAGGCAAAATAGTAGTATGCGTTGCCTGCTACTTCTGGTGACCGCTCTCACCCTTACCGCCGCCGGGGAAATGTCCCTGACCGTGGAAAAACTCAAGGAGTTCGTCCGGTCGGCCGCTCAAATGAAGCAGCCCGACAAACAGGTGGCCGAGACCTTGCGCCATTTCAAAATGTCGGAGAAGCTCGACGACCGAACCATCGAGGAGCTGCAAAGCCTGGGAGCCGGCCCGAAAACCGTCGCGGCGCTCAAGGAATTAGGCGACGCGTCGGCCAGCCTGCCGGAAGCTGCCCCGCCTGCCCCCAAACCCGTGATCGTTCCTCCCGAACCGCCCGATTCCATAGAACAGGCCAAGATCATCGACGAGGCGCGCGAATACGTGCTGAACTACACCAAGAGCCTGCCCAACTTCATCTGCCTGCAAGTGACGCGGCGCTACGTGGATCGCGGCGGCACCGCGTCGAGCTGGTATCCGCAGGACACCATCACGGCTAAGCTCAGCTACAACGGCCAGCACGAAGATTATGAAGTGATCACGAAAAACGATCAGCCCGTGACCAACGTGAAGATGGAGCAGTTGGGCGGGACGGTTTCAGCCGGCGAGTTCGGCAGCATGATGAGCGAGATTTTCGAACCCGCTAGCCAGGCGCATTTCTCCTGGGATCACTGGGCCACTCTGCGCGGACGGCGCAGCTACGTGTTCGCTTACGACATCGAGCAGGAATACTCGAAATATCACATCAAGGAAGTGGAGAGCGGCCGGGAGATCGTCCCCGCTTATCGCGGATTGGTCTATATCGATCGCGACAACAAAACGGTGACCAAGGTCACTCTGAACGCATATAACATCCCCGCCGATTTCCCGATCCGCGACGCCCACGAGAGCTTGGACTATGATCTCCAGACCATCGGCGATACCCAATATATGCTGCCGCTGAAGGCCGTTCTCACTTCCAAAATGATGCGCTTCACCAGCAAGAACGACATCGAGTTTCGGGTCTACCGTAAGTTCGAAACCGGGTCCACCATCAAGTTCGAGACGCCCGATGCGCTGCCGGACGATCAGACCAAGGAGAAGTAATTCGATGAACCCTTACGCAAGCTATGTTGGCGACCGCACACCGTTGGATGTGATCTCAGAGACCCCGCGCCGTTTGGCGCAATTGGTGGAGACCATCGGCCCACAGCGCCTGGAAACTCCGCGCGCGCCCGGAAAGTGGAGCGCTCGCGATATAGTTGCGCACCTGGCCGATGCCGAAATTGCGTTTGCCTTCCGGCTGAAGCAGACTTTGGCTGAGGACCATCACGTGATCCAGCCCTTCGATCAGGACCTATGGGCGAAGAGTTATCCTTCGTGCGACGCGGGGCTTGCGTTGGCTGCGTTGTCGGCCCTGCGCGCCTGGAACATTGCGCTCATCCGGTCCATAAAGCCAGCCGATATGTCCAAACCCGTCACGCATCCCGAGCGCGGGACCATGACGTTTCAGACCATTGTGGAAACCATGGCCGGGCACGACCGGAATCACATTCAGCAGATGGAAGCGATTGCCGGACAGTCCGCCGGCGCTTAGGGAGCTGATTTAGCCGCCGCAGCTAGAGGCCACTGCGCGCTGAACGATGGCTTCGGCACGACGCCAGTCGTCCTCCGCTGTGCCGGTGGGACGCCCAGCGCCTTCCCACAGAAGTTCCGCGATGGCCTGCACGTCTTCCCTATGGTCTTGCCGGTGATTGGGCGCCGCCGCAGCCGATGCCGGTAGCAGCGACCGCACGAATGCATCGCGCGCGTCGTTATATGCCAAGTGCGCTTCTTCCAGCGCTAGCAGTGCGGCCTCGAACGCTTTTCGATCGCCGTCGGGGTGTTCCGTCAGGGACTGCACGCGCTGCGCCTTCCGTGAGAAATCCTCAAAAGCAGACCGATACTCAACCTCAACCGACGCCACTGTCACCATGTTTCTATAGACGAAACAATCTCCGAAAAGGTTCGAATTTGTCTTAGACTAATGTTTCTTAACACCCTATGGAAGAGGGGCGATCTTAGTTTTCCAGTTCTACGAGCAGCTTTCCGCGCAGCCTGTAATCGGGATCCTTCAAATTGGGATTTAACTCGATTTTGTCAAAATGAACTTCGATGCCCTGTTGCTGCGCGTCGGGCTTGATCAGCATGGTCTTCGGGTAGAAGGCGTTGCCGTTCTGGATGTAGTCGGAATAAGTGATCAGCGCCGAGCCGATACCAGCGTCGGTAGCGATCCTCACGCGTTGCGGGCGCAAATTCGCGTCTAAGCCGATCGAAATTTTGTCGGTCCCCGATTCGGCCACAATCGAATAATCCTCGCCCGCCAGCGGGTCCGGATGATTCGACAGCAGCTTGTAATTGGGGCCCTGCAGACGTGCGATCAGCGCGGGTAATTGATTGTCGCGGATCATACCGAAGCCGGTGGGCAGTTCCAGCGCCTCGTCCCCCTTGAGATTCTTGCTGGCCTTAAACTCGCTTCCTTCAAACATTACTTCATGCAGAATGCGGCCTGCTTTGGCCTGAAACAACGCGCGATCCGTGCGATTTCGCATCAGCAGCGTCCAGCGGACGCTCGAGCCATCGTGACCCCACAGTGTGGTGCTGCCGATGGCTTGCACCGAGCCTAGCGTCTTAAGCCCATCGTCGCCGCCTAATGCCCGAATCATTTTCTGGAACAACTGTTTTCCGAAAGCTTCGCGCGCGGCGCGGTCGGGTTCCAGAATCGCGGCCACCACCGCGCTCTTGGCCGGTTCCACCGCTACCGTGCTCTGGTGCCCGCTGAAACCCTCCTTGGCGAAATCCACGATCCAATCGCCGGGCGTCAGCCCAGCCACTTCCAGCTTGCCGCCGGCGGTTGGTCCAATGGCTGTGCCGTTTAGACTAACCTGGCACTCGGCTGGCGCGCAGGTGACGCTCAGCATGCCTTTCGCTACCGTTTTCGGAACGGCCGCGACGGCCGGCGCCACCGGTTTTGCCTTGCTCTTGATGACGTCCAAAATGTCGTCGGAGGCTCCCGCTGCCTCCAGCTTGGAAAGCGCGTCGGACGAAAGCGCGAATGCCACGCCCCGGCTCTCGAGGGCTTCCTTGCGGCGCCGCAGGGGGATAGCATCTTGTTTCAATAACAGAAGCACTTGATCCAGCGTGAAGGGGTCGCCCGTCAGAAACGGGTCCGAAGGTTTCTTGGCGTGCGCTGGTTTTTGATCGCTGGGCGCGGCAAATCCGGGAACGGCAGTCACCGCGATAACGAATACGGCGGCCCAAACGGCGGGGAGCATCAGGCGTCTCATAAGGTCCTATTTCAAAGCCGCTTCCGCGGCTTGCGCTTCGCGAATCTTCTTTTTCCAGGTGCGCGCATCTTCATTGGCGGGATCGGTCGCCAGCACTTGGCTGACTAGCGCCATGGCCTGGGCATATCGTCCGGACTCCCACAGCGTGCGGACTGGGCCGTTCAAAATCTGTTTAGCCGAAGCTTCCGGATTCACCGCATCGTCCGGCGCGGGCTCTGCGCGTTTCGGAGCATGTGCCTCGGGCGGAGCGGGCGGCGGAGCGTAGGCAGGTTCTGAAACCGGCGCCGTCGCTTCTACCGCGGGCGTCACCGCATGGCTCTTGTTTTGCGAGGCGCGCAAGTTTTGCCTGGACACCAGCGAACTAACAATGATTGCGGCCAGGATCAGACCGGCGGCCGCGGCGAGTATGCGCTTGGTGGTCTTGCTGGCTCTCGGCGGAGGTGGTGGAGGCGGGAGAGCGGCCGGTTTCAGAAATGACTGGGGCGGCTGAAACGCCGGCGGTTCCGGCGGCGCGGCGGGCGGCGCTACGCGCTGTTTTCCAGGATTCGTGCTGGCGCTCGGCGGATTCGACGCGCCGGCGGCGTACGATCGAGCGCTCCACGGGCGCGGCGGCTTGCGGTCGGCATCTTGCGGTCTCTCGCGCACCCGCGGCGCCGCTACCGGAATCTCGGGCGCGGGCACTTCCTGCGCTATTTCCGGCGCCGCACCCGTTTCGAGCACTGCAGGGGGCGCGGGTTGGGGAATCACCGGCTCGGGCGTAAGAGCCGGCGGAAGCTGATTGACGATAGGGGCGACCACCGGCTGTTCTACCGCAGGCGGGTTGGCAGCCACGGCGGCGGATGCGCCACGCCGGACTTGCTGCGCGGCCACATACAAGCCCGACGCAAACTCTTCGGCGGTCTGCAACCGTTGTCCAGGATCTTTCTGGAGCGCGCGCGCCACCAGTTGTTCCAGCTCTTCGGGGACCTGTGGGTCCAGCTTACGCAGCGGCTCTGGTTCACCGTGCACGATCTCACGAGGAATCAGTCCAGGATCGCCCGAAAACGGATATTTTCCGGCGGCGAATTCGTAGAGCATCAGCCCGAGAGCGAAAATATCCGACCGGGCGTCGAACGGCTGCCCCAATATTTGCTCGGGAGCGAGGTAGTTGGCCACCAGCCCTTCCGGACGGCTGCCGGCTTCCAGCAGCGCCGCCAGCCATTTGGCGATACCGAAATCCAGGATGCATACGTCGCGCTCGGCGTCGACAAAAATGTTGCTGGGCTTCAGGTCTCCATGCGCGATTCCGCGCGAGTGCGCGAAAGCCAGGCCCTCGGCCACTTGAGCGATCACCGCCAGCTTCTGATCCAGCGGCAGATCGCGGTTCTCCTGCATGAACCTCCGCAGATCCATCCCCGCGCGCCACTCGGTGGCCACGAAGATCCCCGGCTCCACTTCGCCCAGATCGTGCACTTTGGCGATATGGCGGTGCGTCAGTTCGGCGCAGGCCGCCAGATGCCCGCAGCACCTTTCTTTCGCCTCGGCGCTGAGGCCGGGAACCGTCTGGAGAATTTTCACTGCAAACTCGCGGTTGCGAAACGCGTCGCGAGCGCGGTAGGTCTGGCCCGTCGCGCTGCCGCCCAGTTCTTCGATGACCTGATACTTTCCGATGGACTTCATCTGAGAATCGCCCTTCCAGACAGCCATGCGCCGGTGCCACCCAGGCACACGTAGACTTCCGCTAGTATTTCGGCCTGCGCTTACTAATAAAGATCGGACGGGAAGGGGAGCCTCTACAGGCTACCTTAAGCTGTCAGTAGTTTTTAGACGGGTTCCTCGGTGTTGGCTGTAGGTGGTTTACCTTAGGCGACGGCACGGAAAGCTGCCAAACTGGGACTCAGCCCCGCGAAGGCAGGCGTTTGCGGCGAGTGGTGAAAATCATCGTTCCGGCCAATCCGATTCCCAAAAGAGGGAGTGTCCGCGGTTCCGGCACCGGGCTCACGGTCGCCGTAAACTCCGTATCGCTCAATCCTCGGTTGAAGGCCAGAACCCCGCCGCTGGTTTCCACGGGAAACAATTTCCACTGCAAAAGTTCGGCTTTGCCGGAGATGGGGCCAATGGAGCTGAGCATGTTCCAGGTGGCGAAAGCAGCATTGTGAGGTCCTTCATAGAGATCCCTGAATGGGCGCCCAAACCCAACTTCGTCCAGATCGTTGTTCACAAAAGTGGATGTAGCCGACGTAAAATCCAACGTGCCCACGCCGCTAATTGTAATCGACGCGGAAGTGTCTATGAAGAATTCCCCCTCGACAAATGGGGTCACATCACTGGTGTCGCCGATCTCGGTAATAGTGAAAGCAGCGTCGGTAAACGAAGTCGATCCAATCTCACCGGAGCCCACGCCGGTCTGCGTGATCGTGATGGTATTGGCATAGGACAACGACGCTGTCAAAATCAGCGTTAAACCGGTTAACCCTAGCAAGCGCATATTTATTCCAGCTAAGTGCATGTACTTAAGCTCCTAAAAGACGTAAAATGCTTGCGGACTGGAGGAGTATACTACGGTCTGGTTCGCCAGGATTAAAATTTATTGCCTTAGGAGCTTGTACCTTATTCACGGGAAACGCTGTTCCGAATCGATGCGGTAGAATCATGGATCTTTGACGATTCTATTGGTTGCTCTCGCGATTGCTGTTGGGCTGGTTGCCGCTGGGGCGATTTATCAAGCGGTGGGGACGGCGCTGGATCGGCGGCGCTATCCTCCGCCGGGGCGGATGGTCGACATTGGCGGAGTGAGGCTGCACCTGATCGATGGCGGCACGGACGGCCCGCCGGTGATTTTTGAATCGGGAATTTCAGCCACCTGTCTCAGTTGGACGCGGCTGCACGCCCAGGTGCAGGAATTTGCGCGCGCTGGCACGTACGATCGCGCCTGGCTGGGATGGAGCGATCCCGCTCGCTCGGCGCGGACGACTTCGAATATCGTGGAGGAACTGCACGCTCTGATCGAAGCGGCGCGAATTCCACAGCCGTATATTCTCGCGGGGCATTCCTTCGGTGGGATGTTGGTGCGCGCTTATGCGGCCCAATATCCCGGCGAGATTGCGGGCCTGGTTCTCGTGGACCCGTTGTCGCCGCGCGAATGGTTGCAGGTCTCGCCGGCGAATGCACGCATGCTCCGCTTCGGCGTCAGGCTTTCACGACGCGGCGCCTGGCTGGCGCGCATCGGCGTGGTGCGGGCCGCGCTCGCGTTGTTGATGAGCGGCGGCAGGCTGGTTCCCCAGTGGATCGCGAAGTTGAGC
>Ga0209006_10003682_pt1 | contig 13939 bp, 13 predicted proteins | sample JacPin_JW_Ref_O2_FD_188567 | JGI IMG/M metagenome (GOLD analysis project Ga0209006, IMG submission 188567) | Forest soil microbial communities from Algoma, Ontario, Canada - Jack Pine, Ontario site 1_JW_Ref_O2 (SPAdes) (version 2) | ecosystem: Environmental > Terrestrial > Soil > Boreal... | reverse complement strand
GATCTGTGGGCCGTCAAGGCGGACCAGTCCCAGTTCGAGCAGGTGATCGTCAACCTCGCCGTCAACGCGCGCGACGCCATGCCGGAGGGCGGCAGGCTCGCCCTGCGGACTTCGAACGTCACCGCCGCCGAGAACCAGCATCTCGCGCTGAAGGGCATGCCGCCCGGCGAATACGTGCTGGTCGAGGTCACCGATTCCGGAACCGGCATTCCGCCCGAGATCATCGACCGCATCTTCGAGCCGTTCTTCTCGACGAAAGAAGTCGGCAAGGGCACCGGGCTCGGTCTTTCCACCGTCTACGGTATCGTCAAGCAGACTGGCGGATTCATCTATCCGGAATCGACCATCGGCAAAGGCACGACATTCCGCATCTTCCTGCCGCGCCACATCCCGACCGTCGAGGAAATGGCGCCGGCCGTGGAGGCAGGCGCTCCAGGGCGTGCCGACAAGGCCACGAAGCCCGCTGACAACACCGGTCAGGGCACCATCCTGCTGGTCGAGGACGAAGAGGGCCTGCGCGGCCTCAATGCGCGCGGGCTCACCTCGCGCGGCTACACGGTGCTGCAGGCGGCGAACGGCGTCGAGGCGATCGAGGCGATCGACCGCCACTCCGGCAAGGTCGATCTCGTGGTGTCCGACGTGGTGATGCCGGAGATGGATGGGCCGACCCTCCTCAAGGAGCTGCGCCGCCGCGATCCCGGGGTGAGGGTCATCTTCGTCTCCGGTTATGCCGAGGAAGCCTTCGAGAAGAACCTGCCGGACGAGGGTTCGTATGCCTTCCTTCCCAAGCCCTTCACCCTCAAGCAGCTGGTGGAGAAGGTGAAGGAGGCGACCGGCGACCGCACGGGTGCATTGCAATGAACGACGAGCGCCGCCGCGACGGCGACCCCCCGGAAACCGAGAGCGAGCGCCGCACCACCAACCTGATCCTGCTCGGGATCATCGCCGCCGTTATCGGCTGTGCAATCTGGCTCGGCAACGCGATGCTCGACGCCCGCAAGGCCGACGAGTGCATGGCCTCCGGCCGCAGTAGCTGCGGGCCGATCACGAACCCGGTAGCGCCGCCGCGGTGAGGTCTCAGTACCCGTTGTAGAGGTATGCTTTGCGGGGGTCGTAGTCGCGCTGGAAATAGCAGCGGAAGCCGGCGTAGTCGCCGTAGCGGCGGTGCACGCTGGTGATCACCGCGACCTTGTTGTACTGGGCGCAGTGCAGGTAGGCGAGGTCGCGGTAGACTTTGCCGGCATCCGGCGTCCACATGATGATGCCACCGGTATCGTTGCCGGTGACCCCAGGCGGTACGGTGTCGACCATGTCGGCCTGCGCCGCATGCGCAAAACAAACCACCGCCGCTGCCAGCGCCCAGCGCATGAACCCACTCCCCGTCAGAAACCCGAGCCGTAGAGTCCGCTATCGCGCCGTCCAACACAAGCCCGCCGCGCCGATCCTGCCCGAGGTGTGGCATCGCCGCGACAGTTCCGCGGCATCGCACACCACCCCGCCGGAACTCAGGTATTGTGAGCGGCGAGTCGGGGGCGTGCGGAAAAAAAGGTCGTGCGGGCATGAACCTGCAGGGCCTTTCGTTCAACTAATATTCACCGAAGTCGTCGAGGATCGCGTTGGCGTGACTGGCGGGTTCATGGGGCGCCAGCGCGGGGATCTGCGCAAGTTGGCTGCCTGCCGTGGAAGCAAATTGGGGGTCACAATGCACCGGTATTTCTGCGCTGCCTTCCGTCGGGAGCTCGCCCAAAGGCGGCTCGACCCACGGTAACGGTCAGGCCGCAGCGCACCCTTCCGACCTTCCGCTTCCGCTCATCTCATTTCTCGCCCGTCCAGTGAGACCAGTCATGACCTCAGTCCCCCGTTCACCCGCTGCGTGGTCGCGGCGTATCCTCCTCGTCGGGCTTGTGGCGTTTGCCGTGCATCCGGCGCTGCCGGCGGTCGCAGCAGGTGTGGCGGGCGACATGTCCGCCAAGACCTTCCTGACCCAGATCTACCAGACCTACGTCGGCAGCTCGTCCGGTCCGGCCAAGGGCATCGCGCTCCCCGGCGCCAAGGACGTGCGCGGCTATTTCACCGTCGGGCTGGCCGGCCTCATTCTCGAGGACCGGGCGAGCGCGGCGAAGAAGGGCGAGCCGCCGGCGCTCGACGGCGATCCCTTCGTCGGGCACCAGGATTGGGACATCTCCGATCTCGCCATCGATGTGAAGGACAAACCCGCCGCCGCCAAGGCGATCGGAACCGTGACCTTCAACAACGCCGGCAAGCCCGAGAAGATCGTGGTCGAGCTGCTCCGCAACGGCAAGGACTGGCGCATCGCCGACATCAAGTGGGATGCCTCGAGCCTGCGCTCGCTCTACCGCAAGAAGACCGACGCCAGCCTCGCGCATTGACGGCGGCAGCCGTCGCGGCGAGCGACGTGATCTGTAGTCAGCACCATGCAACCCGGATGAGCGCAGCGACATCCGGGGCCGCGCCTCAGGATGCTCTCCAAGCCAATAATAATCCCGGGTACTGATCGGGGGCGCCGCGTCGGTCCCACTTTGTCGTGCTGGAAGCGGCGAGCTTCGAACTCACGAGACGCTAGGAGCGGGTTTGGACCCAAGCGTCTGCCGAGGGGTAAGCTCGGTGCAATAAGCCACTCTGCCGCGCATCCACCCCCAAAAAAGCCCGGGCCGCCCGTAGGCGGGTGAAGCATTTTTTGTATCGGTAAGTATCTGAGCATGACTATCTATTAGCAAATATTGATTAGTTAATCAATATTTGCTAATCAGTGTTTTTGGGCCATGGTGCGCCCCCGGGGACGGAGGCAAAATGGCTCGCGTGCCTATTACGGTCATGGGCTATCGCTGTGACCGCTGTTCGCATGAATGGATTCCGCGGCCGGGCGCGGCCGAGGAGCCGCGCGTCTGCCCTGCCTGCCACAGCACCCTATGGAATCAGCCCGAGAAAAAGCCGCGGCTTTCCTACGATGATTTCAAGTCGAAGATTGCCAAGGTGCTAAGGGAGGCCGGCCGACCGCTCACTTGGACAGAGGTTCGAACGGCTGCGATGCTTCCCCAGGCGTTCCCGAACAATCAGTGGGTGCACCGGATGGAATCCGATATCGGGTTAATCAGGTGGCGACAAAAGGATGGAATAATCCAGTGGGAATTGAAGGAGACACTATTTGACGCGCCCGCTCAAACTTCCAACGAAGTCGGCCCGCGCACGCGCTGAAAGCAAGATACTCTGGAACGAGGCGCGATCACCGGAACGCGCGGATTTCTTTACAATCGGTTATCAGGGTCGAACAGCAAAAGACCTGTTCGAAGCGCTGCGTGGCGCCTGCGTGCAGTGCGTTCTCGACATCCGGTTCAACCCGGTCAGCATGTATCGCCCTGAGTTCAGCAAGGGAAATTTGCATGCCGCCCTAGAGCGTGAAGGCATTTCCTACTTTCACCTGCGGGAATGGGGTGTGCCGCGCGAGGTGCGCGCACTGGCCGTCGAAAGCGGTAGCCGAGATGCGATCTGGCGGTGGTACGACGAAGCCGTGATCGGCCGGCATTTCGGGCGCAACCTGCATCGCTTCCTGAATGTCGGACACCCGGTCGCCATGCTGTGCATGGAATGCGATCCGACCGAATGCCATAGACATAGGATTTCGATTGCCCTAGAAAACCAAGGATTGTACGGATACGATTTGTAACTCTAAAATGAGTTCATGACCGGCGCTTGGACTAAAAGGCGCGTATTGATCGTCGTGCGGACCTATCCGACTCCGGCGAAAAGTACCATTGAAGCTTCTTGTACGGCTGCCATCGGTGACAAGGGCGAATGGGTTCGGTTGTTCCCGGTACCGGCAAGGTCGCTGGATGAGGATAAGAGGTTCGCAAAGTGGCAATGGATTGAGGTCGATCTGCTGAAGGCAACAAGCGACACGCGCCCGGAAAGCTACAAAATCAATCCCGACTCCATCGTCATCGGCGATCCTGTCGGTCCTCAGGACGGCTGGCGCGCCCGCCGCGATCTCATCAAACCGCTAAAGCGCCCATCGATGTGCCGCATTCAGGCAGAGCGTGACGAGCGCGGTTCTCCAACGCTTGGAGTCTTTCGACCATACAAAATCAAGAGGTTGATTATCGACCCGGCAGCCCAGGCTTGGACCGAAGCGCAGCTCGCGACCCTCTCGCAAGACACGCTATTTGAAAGGGCTCCTGCCCAGACGCTCGAAAAACTGCCCTACGATTTCCGCTACGAATTCCGTTGCGGTGATCTCGATTGTCGCGGGCATACGATGCTTTGTACCGACTGGGAGATGGCACAGGCATATCGTTCATGGCGGCGCGAGTACGGCGACCAGTGGGAAGCAAAATTTCGCCAGCGATTCGAAACGGAGATGCAGAACAGAAACGACACTCATTTCTTCGTCGTCACCGTTCACCAGCATCCTGCCTCATGGATCATCGTAGGGCTGTTCTATCCCCCGAAGCCCAGCATGAACGACTTATTCGAATGACCTCCCAGAAGCTCCATCATTACGTTCCAAGGTTTTACCTGGAGCGGTTTACGAATGCCGACGGCCGCCTCTGGGCATGGGATAAGACACGTGATGTTTCTTTCCCCACCAGCCCATCGGGGGTGGCGGCCGAGACTCACTTTTATAGACAGGACGACCTTGCTGAGGCTGGGCACGATCCTCTCACGCTAGAGAAGCAGCTAGCGGACATCGAAAGGCAGGTCGCAAGTATTACCGGTCAGTGGATCGATTGGCTCGCCGATCTCGCTCATGGAGAAAAAGTCCCGATCCCGCAGATTAATCGTGAGGAAGTTTCACTATTCCTCTGTTTACAATATCTTCGGACGCGGGACACTCGCGAAATTATTGCCGCGCTTGCTTCCGAGAGTCAGCTTTCAGAACAAGAGCAAAGGCGATTGCATACGACAGTTCTTTGGGATGAACCCACTTTTGGTGGAATCGCTGATCACTTCTGTAATTCAACATGGATTTTCGGGCGCAACAAGACAGCGACTCCATTCGTAACTTCCGACAATCCCATCACTTTTCGGACTCCAGACAATCGACAATGGGTTAGGGCGGGGGTGCAAGCTAAGGGTGTGCACGCCGCTTATCCTCTCTCGCCCGCATTCATCCTGTTCTGTCATGACAGGGAGCACGAGCAATTTAAGGCGACGCAAAGGTTCGATTGCGCCCTCTCGCCGGTGGTATTCGATGATGAGATGGTGGAAAATGAGAACACGGGACAGGTCTTTATGGCGACGCGGTTCATCTTCTCCAAGATGAACGACTTCGCGCGTGCTCGCGATTTCGAGGATGCGATCAGGACAAATCGCTACGCCCCCAAGTCAGACTAATCGACCAAAAAGGCGCCACCCCCGATTTCAAAGGGGCAATTAACCATGGAGCGGGGTCAGTCCTAATCCCGCATGTCGCTGCGCTCATGCCGGCTGCGAGCGCGCGGACGACGTGCATCACCCCCGCCGCCGCGTCTCCGTCCACAACAAAAACATGCCGGAGGCGACGACGATCGCCGAGCCGATCAGTAGGTGAGGCGTCGGCACGTCGCCCCACACCAGGAAGCCGAGGCAGATCGCCCACACCAGCGAAAAATAGTTGAACGGCACCACCGCCGAGGTCGGGGCGAGATGGAGCGCTCGCGTCCACCAGTATTGCCCGAGCGCATTGGCGAGGCCGTTGAGGATCATGGCGAGCAGGATGCCGGGCGTCGGCATGACGAAGCCGAAGGCGAGGCTCAGGGCGAACACCGCGGTGAGGAACACCATCTGATACATGGTGAGCGTCTCGGCGGATTCGGTCGCGGTCATGCCGCGCACCCCGACCGTCACCGTGCCGAACAGCACGGCGTTGCAGAGCGCGAACAGCGAGCCCGACTGGAAGGTGTCGACGCCGGGGTTCGTCACGAGGAGCACGCCCGCGAAGCCGACGATCAGCGCGCCCCAGCGCACCGCGCCAACCGGCTCCTTGAGGAAGATGACGGCGGCGACCGTCGCGAACAGGGGCGCGGAGAAGTTGATCGCGACCGCGCTCGCGAGCGGCATCAGGCTGAACGCGATCAGCAGGAACACCTGGGAGCTCGCCTGGGAAACGCCGCGCATCGCATGGTCGCGCAGGCGCCTGGTGCGAAACACGGCAAGTCCGGTGAACGGCAGGATGGCGAGACTCACGCCGATGAGCGACGTCGCCGAACGCGTGAACAGCACCTCGCCGATCGGATAGGTTGCGACCAGCCATTTAGATGCGGCGCTGGAGCCGGCGAACAGCACGGTCGCCGCCAGCATGTAGGCGATGCCGAGCGGAATCCGCTCCTCGCGAACCGGGGCAATCGGGGCTTTCAGCTTCGCAGGGGTATCGTCCACACGGCGAAATCTAGCGTTTTCGCATGCGCGTCGGGCGATCTTTGATGGCGGCGACACACATAGGTGCGATGCGCCGGCCGACGGCGCGGCTTGACAATGCCGCAGCGCGCAGGCTCTCCCCGGTGGGCGTCACACGCCTGTCGCAAAAGCGGCGATTCTGTCGGGCTTTTCTTCCGGGAGGCCCACCCTAATGCGCTGCGAACTCCGCGTTGCCGGCTTGGCCGGCCTGATCCTGGCCGGTCCGGCCGCGGCCCAGACGCCCCAAACCGCCACCCCGCCCCATAATGTCGTGATTTTCGTCGCCGACGGCCTGCGGGCGCGCGCAGTCAACGACCAGACCGCGCCCAACATGGCGGCGCTGGCGCGCCAGGGCGTGACGCTCGCCAACGGCCATTCGATCTTCCCGACCTTCACCACTGCCAATGCTTCGGCGATGGCGACCGGGCACTACCTCGGCGACACCGGCGATTTCAGCAACATCATCTTCACGGCCCGGCCGCTGGCGAGCGCTAGTTACCCCGGCACGGTGACGCCGTTCCTGGAGAACGATGCGGTGCTCGGCGAGGTCGATGCCGATTTCGGCGGCGACTATTTGAACGAGACGACCGTATTCGCGCTGGCGCGGAACGCCGGCTACTCCACCGCCTCGATCGGCAAGGTCGGTCCTGTCCTGATATTCGACCACACCGCGCGGAAGGGACACGAAACCATCATCATCGACGACTCGACGGGCTCGACAGGACGCGATCCTGGCATCCCGCTCTCCGAGGGCATTGCCGCGCGAATGCGGGCAGCCGGGCTCGCCGTGACGGCGCCCGGCCGCGGCACCAATGCGCCCGCCGGCGATGCGATGAGCCCCGGGACCACATCGGCCAACGTCGTCCAGCAGGACTACATGGTCGCGGCGACGACCCGCGCCGTGCTGCCCGCCTTCGCGGCCGCCAAAAAGCCGTTCCTGCTGGTTTTCTGGTCGCGCGATCCCGACGGCACCCAGCACAACCAGGGCGACAGCCTGCTCGCGCTCAAGCCGGGCATCAACGGGCCGACCTCGCTCGCGGCGATCCGCAACGTCGACGACGATCTCGGCCGCATCCGCGCGGCGCTCGCGGAGCTCGGCCTTGCCGACACGACCAACATCATCGTCACCGCCGACCACGGCTTCTCGACGATCTCGAAGGAGAGCGAGACGAGCCCCGCCGCCAAGGCGCGCTATGCCGATGTGCCGCCGGGCCTCCTTCCCCAGGGCTTCGTCGCCCTCGATCTCGCCAAAGCCCTCGGCTTGCCGCTGATCGATCCTGACGACGGCTACAAGCCGGTCGGGGAGGGTGCCCATTCGAAGAACGGCAATGGATTGATCGGCGGCGACAAGGATCATCCCCACATTGTGGTCGCGGCGAACGGCGGCTCCGACCTCCTCTACATCCCCGACGGTGATCGCGAGACTGCGACCAAGGTGGTCGATGCGCTCCTCAAGCAGGATTACGTGAGCGGGCTCTTCGTGCACAGCAAGTTCGGGCCGATTCCCGGCACCTTGCCGCTCTCCAAAATCGGGCTCGAGGGCCGCGCGGTGACGCCGGCGCCGGCGATCGTGATCAATTTCCGCTCCTTCGACACGATCTGCGGCGAGCCGGTGCGCTGTGCTGTCACCGTCGCGGATACCGGCCTGCAGCAGGGCCAGGGCATGCACGGCTCGCTCAGCCGCGCCGACACCTGGAATTTCATGGCTGCGGTCGGCCCCGACTTCCGCTCCGGCTTTGTCGACCCCGCACCGGCAAGCAATGCCGATGTCGGCCGCACGGTGGAGGCGCTGCTACGCCTCGCGCCCAAGGACAAGGGCAACCTCGTCGGCCGCGCGCTCACCGAGGCCATGCGGGGTGGCACGCTGCCCGAGGTCAAAAGCTTTACCGTGGTGTCCGACCCCGCCGAGAACGGCCTGCGCACCGTGCTCGACGTGCAGGCGGTCGGCGACGTGAAGTATTTCGACGCTGCCGGATTCCCCGGACGTACTGTGGGGTTGTCGGTCGGGAAATAATCTCAATCGGCATCGCTATGCCCACGAAACGCTTGTCATGATCAAAATGGATCATGCCGCAAGCTTTTATCGGCGCAATGATCCCTCATGCCTCTTGTTAGAATTGGCTCGCGTCAGGTGACGAATTCGGTCAGCGCAGTAAATCCAAAAGCTTGTTGTTCCACGTCCGTCGCGGCAGGAGAACAAAAGACATGAATCGGCGCGCCGTTGGCATGATGATCGCTATTCTTCTCGTATCGGCGTCCGCCAAATCCAGCTTTGCGCAGGACCCAAGTTACACCCTCACATCGCTCGGCAAATGGTCGTCAATTTTGCGTCGGGAACCCCAACCCCCCATGTCACGACTGCCATCCTCCCCAAAGGTGGTCAGCTATGTTTGTGGCGCCGGGACTGGTCATTCTACGCTTTGCGCGGATGGCACACGATGTTGCTTTGCAAACGATGGTTACTATTTTTGCTGTCGCCAAAACACGAGGTGCGGTGATGACGGGTACTGCCACTAGAGCCACGCCAGCGCGCAGTGGGCATCGGAATCGATTGCGAATTGTGCAAGGCTTCCGAATTGAGACCGGCCATGATAGGAAAGCGTCTCAATCGAATGAGCGGCGACGCGTCGAGCCGACATCGACGCGATTGATGGGAGTTTTGCTTTGCAGCATACTGTGTCTTGGATTGACGACTCCCTCGCGCGCGTCGGACCTGGCCGCGATCGGGTTGCGAGGACTGGAGTCTCGCTTGCACGTCCAGAAATACACCCCTGTCCCGCGCCCAGAGTTTGTCCAGCAGACGTGCGGACCTCCAAACTGCTGTCTGAATCCGCAGTGCCGCCAACGTTATCAAAGCGAGTGGAAGCCGGATATGAACAAATGTGGAGGGTGCTCCGTTCAATGAGATTTCGCGACGTTGGCTGGCAATTACTCCTGCCGGTCTTTCTGGTCATTGTGAGCGTTTTCGATTGCGGTCCGGCCAACGCCAGCATCAGCAAGCGGGATTTGGATCGCTTCGACTCCATTTGCTACAACGAGAAGAGCGATATCGACTACGCCATCGACGCGTGCGAAAAGTTGATAGAAAACGCAAATCCTGATTATTTAGGTTTCCATTTTAATTTTAGTCAACGTGCGTTGCTGTATATCAAGAAGAAGTGGTATGATCTTGCAATCGATGATTATACTCGAGCGTATCAGTCCCATGTCAGAACTATCGGCGAGCCCTCGGCTTTCTACCGACGGGCGCGAGGCGAAGTCTATGGGATGAAGGGTGATTACGACAGCGCGATTCGAGATTTTAGCGAGGCGCTTCGTCTTGACCCGAATGCGACGTTTGTTCTCTCGGAACGAGCGTTGGCGTACAGCAAGAAAGGTGAGTTTGATCGCGCTATAGAGGACTTGACGCGTGCAATTCGTGCTCAACCGAGGGTAATGAACTATTATTTCATGAGAGGGGGGATGTTCTTCAAACAAAATATCTTTGATAAAAGCATATTAGATTTTGAGAAAGCGTTTGAATTGGCGCCGAATGGGCCATATGTTTTGGTGTGGCTCGGAAACGCGCTCAGCGCGAAGGGTGACATGACGCAGGCGCTTCGGAAATACGAATTGGCGCTTCTCATCAAAGAGTCCCCATTCGCTTACGCGAGCAGAGCGGCAGTCTACGAGAAGCTGGGACAGATCGAGCCCGCCAAGGAAGACTTTAAGCGGGCTATTCAGCTGCCCCTCACGGAGACATCTGCCGATGAGGATCGGGAAGCGCGAAATGCCGCCCTCAAATCCATGTCTCGCCTGATGGCAAAGTGACGCAAGCGTTATTGATGACGCAACAAACGCGCGGATGTGAGACTCGGATCTCAAAGCCTCGACAGCAGGGCGACAAGCTCGCCCTGCCGGTGGGCCCCTGTCTTGGCAAAGACCGCCCTGAGCTGGTTGCGCGCGGTTACGCGCGTGACATGCAACTGCTCGGCGGCCTGTTCCAGGGAAAGGCCCTGCGCAAGGATGCCCGCGAGCCGTGCCTCGGCAGGCGTGAGATCGAAGGCGCTTCTGAGCAGTCCGATGCTCGGGCCGCGCTTCGATTCGATCGGCGTGAGCGTGAGAATAATGCGCGCGGCGAGGAACGGAGTCCGCGCCGCGGGCGGGACCGGCACCGGCTTGAGCAGCAGAGCGGATTTGCCGTCACGCCGCACCAGGAACGGCTCGAGAGTCAGCACGGCGCTATCGGATGCCGTCGCCGCCCAATCCGACAGCTCTCTGATGCGGCGTTCGGCAGACTTGTCTTTGGCGTACAGGCGATTGTGCCGGACGTAGAGGGAACTGTCGAACAGCGCATCGGCCCGACTGTTTCGGTCCAGGACGACACCGCGGCGGTCGATCGCGACGGCGGCCTGATCGATATGCCCGAGGGCGTTGGTCACGCCCGTGAGGACGGCGCGGCCGACCAGCGCGGACAGCGTGGCGACCTCGGTGAGTGGCCGTGAAAGCGTTTCGAGCACTCTCTTGTCGGCGTCTACGAAGGGCCCCTCCCGCAAAGTCCTCTGAAGCGAAAGGCCCCACAATGAGGGGCCAGCCCACATGCCGATGACACCAAACCAACCGAATCCCCTTGGAAAGAAGCATTCATTGTAATACGGCTCACGGCGAATCTCGTCTGGAGTCAGGATGTCTTCCTCGACGACAACGGGGTCGCCACGCAAAATCCGCGGCACACCACGAATCGCGCGCACATCGCGCAAATGGAAATTTCCTCTGAAATAATCTTGAACCAGCTCATCGATTGAGGCAGTGCGAGGGATATCCGGAGTTCGCGCGTCTGCCTGCAACATCAGAGCGCCGGTTGCTCCCACCGCCGCGCAAATCTCTTCCATGATCTGCGGCCAGACCGCCGGGTCGACGGTCGCGTCACCAAACAACTTCGACGCATTCGCAAGCTGCGAGAGATCGATCCGGCCGTTAGGCACATTCCACCCCAGCGCGGGTCAGTTCACACAATCGTCACGCGCGGCAAAACCTGCGCGCCATCTCGAGACCGTCGGTTCGCGTTGCATCGCGTCGTCGATACACGGAAGGCGTCAGCAATCATCGATTTCATACGCCGGTCAAGTTCAATTTTTCGGCGATCAGCCGCGGCCCGCGGACATCGAAGGCGAACGTCGGCCGTCATGACCCAAATGGATCATGCCGGACCCGGCTGAGCCGGAAGATGATGCAATGCCCATTCCGGGTTTTGTTTGCAGCCCCGAGGCTGGATTGTGTCGCAACTGGTGCAGGCGGGCGTTACCGCAGTTCATGGTTATTTGCCCGACTATGTGCTCACCAATGCCGAGCTCGCGGAGAGGGTAGACACGACGGACGCGTGGATCACCGAACGTACGGGGATCAAAGAGCGACGCATCCTCAAGGGCGGAGGGCTCGGTACGTCGCACATGGCCGCAGAGGCCGTGCGCGGTCTTCTCGACAAGACGGAAACCAAGCCGACCGACGTCGATCTGCTGATCTGCGCCACGACCACCCCCGATTTCGTCTTTCCCTCAACTGCCAATTTGGTCTGCGACATGGTCGGCATCCGTGACGTCGGCAGCTTCGACGTCCAGGCCGCATGCTCCGGATTCGTGTATGCGCTCGTCATTGCCCGCCAATTCGTCGCCACGAGACAGTGCCGGAAGGTCGTCGTGGTGGGAGCGGACAAAATGTCGACCATCATCGATTACGCGGATCGTGCCACGTGTGTGTTGTTCGGCGATGGGGCTGGGGCAGTGATGGTCGAGCCGACCGCAAGCGGCTTCGGAGTAATCGACGCCCTCATTTGCTCGGACGGGGCCGGTTTTCAGCATCTCCACCAGAAAGCGGGCGGGAGCCGGTTGCCCGCGAGCCCCGAGACCGTCGCGGGGCGCCTCCATTACGTCCATCAGGAAGGCTCTGCCGTCTATAAATTCGCCGTATCGAAGATGTGCGAGGTCGGGAGCCAACTTCTGACCCGTAACAAGCTGCACCCCAGCATGATCGATTGGCTCGTCCCCCATCAGGCAAACCTGAGAATCATCGTCGCCACTGCCGATCGGTTGGGAATACCAATGGATCGCGTCATGACGACCATCAGCGAAACCGGCAACACGACCGCCGCGACGATTCCAATCTGCTTGTGGAAATACGAATCCGTCCTCGCGCGCGGGCAGCATCTTCTCCTGGCGGCGTTCGGTGGTGGGTTCACGTGGGCTGGCGCGTATGTGGTGTGGGGATAGGGGGGCGTGACCATGAAGCGAGAGGCGCATGGTGACAGTGAGGCTGCTGCGCTGATCCTTGATTCAAGCTCACACGAAGAGGTGGCGGTGCGCCTTCAGCAGAGCCGTGCGCACTCGCAGTTGCTGGCTGCTGTGCGTAGCGTCAAAGACGCTGTAGATATTGACCCTTCGCGGGAAGCGCTAAAGTTGCATGCCACCATAGCTAGCATGCACGGACTCTGTGCCGCGATAGAGGGTGCGCGCCTGATCATCGCGGAAGATGCGATAGGCCACATTGTTAGGCCCGCTTTCGAGTCGCACGGTGAATCGGGATTCGTGCGGCGTTTGCAGACTTGGCCGCGGGGGTATCCCGGCGACTTCGAGACGATTGAGTGGCTATTTGATGGGCGGCCACGCCTCGCTTCATCGAACAAATATTACTGGATTGAGTGGTACGCGCTGAATACGCCCATTGCTCAGCAACATCGGAACAAGATCGCGTTCCAGCGCGAAAAAATATTTGAAAATATTACAGATGGCTCTCGGATCCTTAGCGTTGGGTGCGGGGGAGCGCTAGATATGCACGATGTAGCCCCAGCGGCACGGGAGCTTCGTTGCACCCTCGTGGATATCGACGGCGACGCGCTAGAGCTTGCGAAGTCACGCTTAGTTTGGGCTGAGGAGGTCAACTGTATTCGTGGAGATGTCCTTCATGTTTTGAAGCGGTTGGAGCGGGGGTACGATCGGATCGTGTTCGGCGGACTCTTTGACTACCTGAGCGACCGCGCTGTGACGCTCTCTCTCCGGCTTGCCTCACAATTGGCTTCGTCGTCTGGCTGCAAAATCATCTTCACTAATATACGCAGTCCCGGTCCATTCAATAGCTGGATAGAAACGATGGCTCGTTGGCCACTCATCACGAGATCAGAGGATGATATCCGCGAAATACTCGATGACTCAGGAATTGGAACCGGTGCGCTCTTGATGAAGAGGGACGGAACAGGCCTATCTCTGTTGTGCGAAGTGGACGTGAGCTGACGCAGCACGCGGCCGGCCCGCGCTCAATCCCCGCCGCCTCCGCCGCCATCACCACCGCCGCCGTCGCCGCCTCCTCCTGCATCGCCCACCGACGCATCGAAGCCGGCATCGAACGAGGCCATGCCGGTGTCGAGCGCATCGAAGGCGCCAGCATCGAATGCGCTGAGATCGAAAGTGCCCACATCGAAGCTGCTGTGCTCGAAGCCGCCGAGCGTGGCCGCATCGAGGTGGTTGCTCGGGTTTCCGTGATGCGCGGGATCGGCGGCGTGGGAGTCGCGGCCGTG
>Ga0209006_10003681_pt1 | contig 13942 bp, 14 predicted proteins | sample JacPin_JW_Ref_O2_FD_188567 | JGI IMG/M metagenome (GOLD analysis project Ga0209006, IMG submission 188567) | Forest soil microbial communities from Algoma, Ontario, Canada - Jack Pine, Ontario site 1_JW_Ref_O2 (SPAdes) (version 2) | ecosystem: Environmental > Terrestrial > Soil > Boreal... | reverse complement strand
CCGAGTTATTGGATCCGGCGGAGTGGCTGGATCCGGCGTGCATTAAGCGAAGGGATTCTGGCGGATGATGGTCTGTTCGCGGTCGGGCCCGGTTGAAACAATGGTGATGGGCACACCCACCAGCACTTGCAGGCGCTCCAGATATTTTCGGGCGTTCACCGGCAACTCATCGTAGCGCGTAATCCCCACCGTGCTCTCCTTCCACCCTGGCATGTCCTCGTACACCGCCTCACAGGCGCCGTAATCCCCCGAGAGCAACGGCGGCGTGGTCGCGATGCCGGCGTCGGTTTCGTAGCCGACGCAAATCCGAATCCTGTCCAAGCCATCCAGCACGTCCAGCTTGGTCACGCACAGCAATGAGCAACTGTTATGCACGATCGAGCGGCGCAACGCAACCGCATCGAACCAGCCGCAGCGCCGCCGCCGCCCGGTGACGGAGCCGAATTCGTGGCCGACGCGGGACAAATACTCGCCCGTGTCATCGAGCAGTTCGGTCGGAAAGGGACCCGCACCGACGCGCGTGGCGTAGGCCTTGACGATGCCCAGCACCTCATGCAGCCGCCGCGGTCCAATGCCGGAACCGGCCGCCGCGCCGCCCGCGGTGGTTGTCGAGGAGGTCACGTACGGATAGGTTCCAAGATCCACATCGAGCATCGCTCCCTGTGCGCCTTCGAACAGCACATTGCACCCATCCACGCTCAACTGCTCGAGAATGCCCGCGACATCGGCCACCAGTGGCTTCAGGCGTTCGCCCAAGGCCAAATTCGATTCCAGCACCTGCTGAAAATCGACGGGCGCTGTCTGGAAATAGCGTTGCAAGACGAAGTTGTGATAGTCGAGGATTTCGCCGAGCTTGGCGGCGAATCGTTCGCGATGAAATAAATCGGCGACCCTAAGGGCGCGGCGCGCCACCTTGTCTTCATAGGCCGGGCCGATGCCGCGCCCCGTGGTACCGATGGCATTCTCGCCCTGCGCCTTCTCGCGCGCCTTATCGAGCGCGACGTGCGATGCCAGGATCAAAGGACAGGCCGGACTCACCCGCAGGCGTTCGAATACCGGCACGCCCTGCCCGATCAGCATTTCCGCTTCCTTGAAGAACGCCTCGAGCGACAGCACCACGCCATTGCCGATGAGGCATTGCACATGCGCGTGCAGGATTCCAGAAGGAATCAGCGACAGAACCGTTTTTTTGCCGCCGATGACCAGCGTGTGTCCGGCATTGTGGCCGCCTTGAAAGCGCACCACCGCTTGCACCTGATCGGTCAGTAGGTCGACGACTTTGCCCTTGCCCTCATCGCCCCACTGCAAACCAATCACTACGAGATTTTTACCCATTACGCGCCATCCACAGCAGTACCAATCCCACCACCATGCTGATGAGCCCTCCCCAACGCAGTTGCGACGGCTCGGCCTTGGCCAGTTTCGACATCAGCCGCTGTGCCGCGGCCGGATTGACGAACGGCAATGTGCCCTCGATCACCAGGTACAAAGCGAATGCGCCGCCCAAATAACGCAACAGTTCAGACCAACCGATATCCATTATGACTTACAGGGTTAGCGTTGCGGCGGTTGCGGCTGCGCTTGCGGCTTGTTGAAGTACTTGAAGTAAGCACTGTCGGGCGCGATCACCAACATATCGCCCTGAGTGCCGATGGCTTCGCGGTACGACTGCATGCTGCGATAGAAACTATAGAACTCCGCATTCTTGGAATACGATTTGGCGAACACCTCGCTCGCCGAGGCGTCGCCCTCACCGCGAGTCTGCGCAGCCTTCCGCGCCGCATCGGCCAGAATCTCGGTTTGCGCCTTGTTCGCTTCGGCGCGGATTTTATCCGAGGCCTCCACGCCCTCGGCGCGCAGCTTGGCCGCCTGCGCCTTGAAGGTGGAGCGCATACGATCGAAGACCGAGTCCTGTACCTGCTGCGGCAGATCGATCTTGGTGATGCGAACATCCACCAGTTCGATGCCGAGTTGTTCCGCGAGCGGCCGTGCCGTCTTCATCATGGCATCGGTGAATTCCGCGCGCTCGGCGGTGATCACTTGCTGCAAGGTGCGTTGTGTCACGACGCTCTTGATGCTGTCCTTGACCGTTTCGCCCAGGCGGGCATTGGCGACTTCCTCGGTGCCGCCGGTGGATTCGTAGTAGCGGCGCAAATTCAAGATGCGCCACTTGACGTAGAAATCCACGTTCAGCTGTTCCTGCTCGCGGGTCAGAAAATGCTCCGACGGGTACATTTGCGTCAGGATGCGCGCATCGTAGCGGCTCACTTCGTTGACCAGCGGAATCTTGAAGTGCAGCCCGGGCTTGTAGTTCGAATCGACGATTTCGCCGCCGATCGATTTGATGGCGAGCTGTCCCTCGCTCACCGTGAAAACGCTCGCGCGCACGATCAAAATCGCGGCCACGAGAGCCAGCAAACTATAGAGCAGTCGGTTTTGCATCAGCGCACCCCACGCGCGCGGGCGGGATCTTCCACCGGCGTCACCTGGATTTCCGGCAGCCGCGACGAGGGCGCCACGGTCATCGTGTCGTTGGGATTGGAGATCGACTGCGGCCCGGGGGAAATCAATTTTTCCAGCGGCAGGTAGAACATGCTATTGCCGCCGCCCTTGGTATCGACGATGACCTTGCGCGAATTCTTGTAGACATTTTCCATCGTCTCAAGATACATACGTTCGCGCGTCACGGCCGGCGCATGCTCGTACTGGTTCAAGACCTGATCGAATCGCGAGGTTTCGCCCTGTGCAATGGCCAGCACCTGCAAGCGGTAGGCCTCGGCGTCGAGCAGATTCTTGGAGGCCTGGCCGCGTGCGCGCGGCACGACGTCGTTGCGGTAGGTTTCCGCGTCCTGCTGATAACGCTGGCGGTCCTTGTCCGCCTTGATGGCGTCGCGCTGCGCATCCTGCACCGGTTCGGGAACGACGACGTCGTTCAATTTCACGCTGATGATGTTGACGCCGAGGTCGTAATTATCGAGCGTCTTTTGCAGCAGCTTTTTGGCGCGGTCGGTGATCGACGGATCGAAGCCCAGCGCTTTGTCGAGCGAGGCCTGCCCTACCGCCTCGCGCATGGCGCTCTCGCTCACCTGCACCAACGTCTCTTCGACATTGTTGACCTCGAACAAATACTTGCGCGGGTCGGGCTTGGTGTACTGCACCGCGGATTTGACCTCGACCAAATTTGTATCGGCGGTCAACATGCGCGCATCATCCGTGACGCTGAGCTGCTGCGACACGTTGACGATGCGTTTTTGCTCGATCGGCCAGGGCAGATGCCAGTTGTAGCCGGGTCCCGTGGTTTGCATGTACTTGCCAAAGCGCAGGATGACGGCGCGCTCCTGTGCGTCAACCCGATACAGACCGCTGCCGATCCAGACCGCCCCGATCAGCACCAAAATGCTGCTCAAGCCCTTGCCCCAGCCGGGTGAACTCTGACCGCTGCCGAGACCGCCGCCGCCGCCGCGACCGAACAATGCGCTCAAGCGGCGCTGGAAATTTCGCAGCACATCATCCAGATCGTTCTGCGATTGCTGGGGTCGATTCCACGGATTGCGTTTTTCCCCACCAGGTTCATTCCAAGCCATGCGTATGCCTAATTAGATGTTGCGGAGTTCTGGATCATGGATCAACTCAGTATTCTATCAGGCGACCCGCCGCCCACCTAGAAAACTAAGGAATCAAGCGACGCGCTGCGCGCGAGAGCGGGGAGGATCCAAGAGATTGACGCCCTTGGCGCCCGATAATTTGGCAACCTCGGCCAAATCCAATTCGACGTCCACATCCCAGCTGCCGTCCTCGCACTGCCTCTCGGCACGCACGGCATTGCGCGAGTACAAGTCAGACCTCACGCCGGCCGCTTGCAGCTGCAAATGAAAGGTACGTCGCACTTGGTTGGGACGCACGGCGTGCGCCAACGCCTCGCGCAAACCATCCAGACCGGCGCCGTTCGCCGCCGACGCCCACACCTGGGTGGCCACGCCATCGGCGCCCTCGATGCTTCGCGGTTCGTCGCCGCTCAAATCGATCTTATTGAAAATCAGCAGCTCGCGAATCTCTCCCGCGCCGATGCCCTTGAGCACCTCGCGCACCTGTTCTATGCGCTCATTGCGCAGCGGATCGTTGGCATCAACGACGTGCAACAGCAAATCCGCGTCGCGCGCCTCTTGCAGGGTTGAACGAAATGCGGCGATCAGTTCATGCGGCAGCGCTCGCACAAATCCCACCGTGTCCGCCAACACCACCTCGCCGACGCCGGCCAGTTTGACCCGGCGCACGGTGGGATCGAGCGTCGCGAACAGCTGATCGGCGACGAAGCTGTCCGACCCCGTGAGGGCATTGAACAGCGTGGACTTCCCGGCATTGGTATAGCCGACCAGCGCGACCGTGGGCACCGGCACTTCGCGCCGCACATGACGTCCCGTGTCGCGCTGCCGGTCCAGCTTCTCCAGGCGCGCGCGCAAGGTGCGAATGCGTTTCGCGATCAGGCGCCGATCGGTCTCCAGCTGGGTTTCGCCCGGGCCGCGCAACCCGATGCCGCCCTTCTGGCGCTCGAGGTGAGTCCAACCCCGCACCAGGCGCGTGGCCAGATGCGACAGCTGTGCCAGCTCCACTTGCAGCTTGCCCTCGAAACTGCGCGCTCGTTGCGCGAAGATGTCTAAAATCAAACCGTTACGGTCTAATACTCGACGACCCGTCAATTTCTCGAGGTTACGTTCCTGACTCGGCGTGAGGGTTTGGTCGACCAATACCAAGTCCGCGTGCTGCGCCTCGGCAAAGGCATGAATCTCCTCAGCCTTGCCGGAGCCGACGAAGTATTTGGGGTCGGGACGCGCGCGCGTGGCCAGCACGGTACCGACGGAGAGGGTACCGGCCGATGCGGCCAACGCCGCAAATTCAGCGATGTCATTCGGATCGACGGGATGCCCGATGCCGACGCCGACCAAAACGGCGCGCTCGCCGCCCTGTGGACGTTCAAATAATTGCAGAACGCCGCCTACTCATTCGACGATAGCCGGTTCCGTCACTTCACCATCCTCGCCGGTCGGCAGTCGCACATTGCGTGCGGGCACAACCGTGGAGATGGCGTGTTTGTAAACCATCTGACTCACACTGTTTCTCAACAACACGACGAACTGGTCGAATGAATCGATCTGTCCTTGTAATTTAATGCCGTTCACGAGATAGATTGAAACGGGCACCCTTTCTTTGCGCAGGGCATTCAAAAATGGATCCTGCAGAGACTGGCCACGGGCCATGAGTAAAGCTCCTTGTTTTTAGTGTCGATTGTACTGCCGTATCACTTCCATGCGGCACGAGGCACATACCCGATTAATGCTAGCACAGCGCAATGACCCACGTCGTAAACACGTTGTAAAGACCTTACGCAAATCCGCTCTCGGACAGTGCATGAAAAATCGCGCGTGCAACCTCCGGACGCGTGGAATCAAACCACCGAGCATTCGCGCGCCGACGCAACCAAGTCAATTGCCGCTTGGCGAGTTGTCGCGTCGCCGCAATCGCCTGATTTTCCGCTTCATTCAACGCACATTGTCCCGTCAAATATCGCCATAGCTGCCGATATCCGACCGCACGCATGGATGGATGTTCCGGGCTCAGATCGCCTCTTTCGTACAACTTTCTCACTTCCTCGACGAAACCGGCTTCGAGCATTGCCTTGAACCGCAATTCGATCTTGGTGTGTAACTCGCCGCGTTCAAGGGGCGCAAGAGCAAATTCGATGACATTTACGTCGGCAAAGACCGACACGCGCACTTGTTGCAGTTTTGTGATGGTTTCCCCGGTGATGCGATGGACTTCGAGCGCCCGCTGGATGCGCTGAGGGTCGTTGCTGTGAATGCGCGCCGCGGCCACCGGATCGACCGCGGCAAGCTCCTGATGAACCGCCGCCCACCCCACCTCTGCCGCCCGCGCGTCGATCTCAGCACGCACCCTTGAGTTCGCCTCCGGCAGATCCGCAATTCCTGAGGTTAAGGCATGGAAATACATCATCGTGCCGCCGACCAGCAGCGGTTGACGGCCGCGAGACCAGATCTCAAGCATGGCCTGCTGCACGTCGAGCAGAAATTCGCCCACCGAATAACCCGCGGCCGGATCGCGGATATCGATCAAGTGATGCGGGATGCGCTCGCGCGTGCTCAAGGAGGGCTTGGCGGTACCGATGTCCATGCCGCGGTACACCAGCGCGGAATCCACACTGATGATCTCGAACGGCAATTGTTCGGCCAGGCGCGCGGCCAAGTCGGATTTGCCTGAGCCGGTCGGTCCCATCAACAACACCGCGGAGCGGCGCTTCGTCACCTGATCGCTCACCGTCCGCGCAGAAACAACCGATCAAGCTCGCCCATCGACAAACGCACCCAGGTGGGACGGCCATGATTGCACTGATCGGCGCGCTCGGTACCCTCCATTTCGCGCAGCAATGCGTTCATTTCCGGCAGGCTCAACGATCGCTGTGCGCGCACGGCGGCATGGCAGGCCATGGTCGCGAGCAGATGATTGATCGACTCCTCGACGCGGCGCGAGTGACCGGACTCGAGCAAGTCCGACAGCACATCGCGCACGATGCCGGCCGGATCCCGGCCGGCCAGCAACGTTGGGACTGCCCGCAACGCCAACTGGTCGGGCCCTAAACGCGTCACACCGAATCCTAAGGCCAAAAATTCTTGGCTGTGCTCTTCCGCCATGTCGGCTTGCGCGGGCGTCACGTTAAGCACCTCGGGCATCAACAATTGCTGTTGCGAGGTCTCGCCGGCCAGTAATTTCTTCATCCCCTCGTACATGATGCGCTCATGCGCGGCATGCATATCCACGAGCACCATGCCATCGGCCGCTTGCGCCAAGATATAGACACCGTGAAGCTGCGCGATGGCATAGCCCAAGGGCGCGGAGGTCCCATGAGGGGCCGAGCCATTCACCGGGCCCTGCGCCGGCGGCTCATCCTGCACCTGCGCGGTCGGTGCGCTCAAATAGGACCGGTACGCATCGGCAGAGGCGCGGTGCGCTGCCTCCGGCAGCGCGAAATGCGCTTGCGTGGGCGCCCCGGCTGCGAAGTTCGATGCGCCGGTGAGCCAGTCCGCCGGGGCGCTGCCCGCGGAATCCGCCGCTGGGCGCGTATCGGCGAGAACCTTTTCCAAGGTTCGAAACACGAAGTCGTGGACGCGGCGCGAATCGCGAAACCGGACCTCCAGCTTTTGCGGATGCGCGTTGACATCGACCTGGCTGGGATCCATGTACAGGTACAACACGTAGGCGCAAAAGCGGCCGTGGAATAAGACGTCCCGATAGGCCAGGCGCGCAGCGCCCACGATGAGCTTATCGCGCACAAAACGTCCGTTCACATAAGCGAATTGCAGGTCCGCCTGGCTGCGGGAAAAGGTCGGCAACGCCAACCACCCCTCGAGCCGTAACGATTCTGTTTCATGGCGCAGCTCGATGACATGCGCCGCGAATTCCTCGCCGCAAATTCGGGCGACGCGTTCCAGCCGTTGCGCGTTGCTCTGCGCGGCGCCGAGGCTCCACACATTCCGGCCGTTGTGAATGAGCGCAAAAGCCACGTCAAAGCGCGACAGCGCCATGCGCTCCAGCATGCGCACGATGTGTTGGTATTCGGTGTTCTCGGCGCGCAAAAATTTGCGCCGTGCCGGAACATTGAAGAATAAATCCCGCACCTCGACGCGCGTTCCTGCGCCGTGGGCGGCCGGCGCCGGCACGCTGACCTCGCCGTCACGCGCATCGACGACCCAGGCATGCGCCGCCTGGGCGGTGCGCGAAGCCAGCGACAAGCGGGAAACCGAGCCGATACTCGGCAGCGCCTCGCCGCGAAAGCCCAAGGTGGCTACGTTTTCAAGGTCGTTCTGGGAGGCAATCTTGCTGGTGGCATGCCGCGCCAGGGCCAGACTCAAGTCGGACGCATCGATGCCGGCGCCATCATCGGAAACGCGGATCAGCCCGCAACCACCGCGCTCGAGTTCAACCTCGATGCGCCGCGCACCCGCATCCAGGGCGTTTTCGACCAGCTCCTTGACCACTGAAGCGGGACGCTCGATCACCTCGCCGGCGGCGATTTGATTGATGAGGGAGTCGGAAAGTAATTGAATGGGCAATGGCGACCTCGGGTCGCGCATTTTCGCACAAGCTTAAGGGTTTAAGGACCCGCTCGAAGCTTTAGGGCCCTCACTGGCTCGCGCCGCCGGCACCTCCGGCCGTGGCGAGCACCGGCCGCGCGGAGTTGGCGGCCGCGAGCTGCGCGATCCGCGTCCCCTGCGGCGGGTTGGCGTAAAAATAATCGTGCACGCCTTGATGGATCGCCGCCGCGAGCTTGGCCTGATGCACCGGCGTGCGCAGCCGCAACTCCTCCTGCGGATTCGAAATATAGGCCGTTTCGACCAGCATCGAAGGAATGTCGGGCGACTTCAAGACCATGAAGCGCGCCTGCTGCACTTCATGCTTGCGAACCTCGCCGGCCTGAGTCAATTGGTGCAGCACCCGTTCGGCCGCCACTTGGCTGGCGTTCAAGGATGCCGACTGCGACAGATCGAGCAGTACGGACGCCAAGACATCATCCTTGTCATCCAAGGACACGCCGCCAATCAAATCCGAGGCGTTTTCACGCTCGGCGAGCCATCGTGATGCCTCGTCGGTTGCGCCCCGCTGCGACAGGATGTACACCGAGGAGCCGTCGATGCTGCGGTCGCGAATCGAATCGGCGTGAATGGAAACAAAGAGATCGGCCTGCTGCGCTCGCGCGCGGCGCATCCGATCGCGCAGCGGCACAAAGTAATCGCCGCCGCGCGTGAGGATGGCCTTCATTCCCGGTTCCGCGTTGATCTTGAGCGCCAACTCCCGCGCGATCGCCAACACGACGTCTTTCTCGCGCGTGCCGTTCATGCCGATGGCGCCCGGATCCTCGCCGCCGTGGCCGGCGTCGATGGCGATGATGAGATCGCGTGCATCCGACGGTGCATGCTTCGCTTTCATGGGTTTGTCGGCGGCGCGAGCGACGCTGTTGGCGCCGGCGAGATCGACGACAAGGCGATAGCCGTAGTGCGCGTTCGGCGTGCTCAAGAAGCTCTTGGCTTGAATGGGCCGGGCAAGATCCAAGACAAGACGAAAATTGCCTGAGGGACTGCGCGACATGCGCACAGTTTTGACGGCGCCCGCACCGCGCGGCGCGCCGTGCGCCGACTTGGCGAGGTGCGCGCCCGGGACGTCCAGAACGGCGCGTTCCGGATTGTGCAGTAGGAGCAGATTGTGTTGCGCGCTGCCTGAGAGATCCACCACGACGCGCGTGTTATCGGGCCCTGCCCACAGGCGGATGGCCCGAACATCGACCGCATGAGCAGGTTGCAGCGAGAGAGTCCCCAGCAGCAATCCACCAGCCCAAAGACACCGCAGTCGATTCATGGCAATAAGTTAACGCTGAATCCACTCCTTTTTCAAGTTAAATTAGATACATAGGGAGCTAAGCTAGTGTCGATTGCTAGCTTTGCAAGCCACGCTTTGCCCGTCGCACTCGCAGCGCCCGCGGCAGCCGACCGTGCATCGCCTTTATAGGCCAGCTGTAATACCAGGTCGGGCGGCGGCACCGCGACGCCGCCCTTCTCCGGCCATTCGATCAACATGAGATACCCCGCGCCGGTCATATCCCGAAGCCCCAGTTCCTCGACCTCGGTGGTGGTTTGCACCCGATACAGATCGACATGCACGCAGGTTAAGGCCGCCACGCCATAAGTATCGACCAGGGTGTACGTGGGGCTGCGGACCGGCGCCGTGACGCCGAGCGCATGCAACAGGCTGCGGGCGCAGGTGGTCTTGCCGCTGCCGAGCTCGCCGCGCAGGTGCACGACCGAGCCCGAGCCTGAGCCTGAGCCTGAGCCTGAGCCTGAGCCTGAGCCTGAGCCTGAGCCTGCGACGGCGCCAGCGCCGGAGAAACTCCGCGCGAGTGCTCGGCCCAAGGCTTCCGTGGCGGCGCTGTCGGGTAGGTCAAATATGAAGGAGGCCTCTACCATGGGATTAGTATACGTAGCTCCATGACTGCTCCCGCACTACCTGCCGCGCTTGCTCCCGCGTCGTTCATGCCCTCGCTACGCGCGTGGGCCGCGGAATTGGGTTTCACCGGGCTGGGCGTCGCCGCCATCGACCTGCCGGCCGATGAAGCCCATTTTCTGGAATGGCTACGATCGGGGTTCAACGGCGAGATGGGGTACATGTCGCGCCATGGCAGTAAGCGCAGCCGGCCGTCGGAACTGATTCCCGGAACCGTCAGCTGTGTCAGCGTTCGGATGGACTATTGGCCGCAGGAAGCCGCCGATGCCGAGGAAACTTTGGCGGACGGCAGCGTCGGCTACATTTCCCGCTATGCCCTGGGGCGCGACTATCACAAGCTACTGCGTGCACGGCTGCAGAAACTGTGCGACCGGATTCAAGACGCGATCGGACCCTTCGGTTACCGGGTATTTACCGACAGCGCACCGGTGCTGGAAAAGGCCTTGGCCCGCAATGCCGGTTTGGGTTGGATCGGCAAGCATACGAATTTGATCGATCGCAACGCCGGCTCGTATTTTTTTCTGGGCGAGATTTATCTGGACTTTGAATTGCCGCCAGACGAGCCGAGCACCGCGCACTGCGGCTCGTGCAGCGCCTGCATGCCCGCCTGCCCCACCGGCGCCATCGTCGCGCCCTATCGTCTCGATGCGCGGCGCTGCATCTCCTATCTGACGATTGAGCTGGCCGGCAGTATTCCCGAAGAATTTCGCCGCGCGATCGGCAATCGCATCTACGGTTGCGATGACTGCCAGTTGGTCTGTCCTTGGAACAAGTTCGCGCGCCCCGCGGCGGAGAAGGACTTTGCGGTCCGGCATGGATTGGATCATTCGCAGCTGACCGAGCTTTTTGCCTGGAGCGAAGCGGATTTTGAGGAGAAGACCAGCGGCAGTGCCATCCGGCGCATCGGCTACGAGCGCTGGCTGCGCAATGTTGCGATAGCGCTCGGTAACGCACCCGCCTCGCCCGCAGTGATTGGCGCACTCGCTGCCCGCGAACAGCATCCTTCGGCGATGGTGCGCGAACACGTTCAATGGGCACTGGCCCAGCACCGGTCAGCGCTTGTCAGGGCTCGAGACGACTGATATCACATGCCGGCGCTAGCCGGCGGGCAACAAGGAGCTTCCCGCGGGATTGAAGAAATGTCTGCCGCGCCGCGCCTTGCTGATCTCGGCAAACAGTTGCGCGTAGTCTTTTTCGCTGCTGACCGGATCAATCGCCGCCGAGTTGACGATCAGCAGGGGTGAGGCGTCATAGCTGTGGAAGAACCGCGCATAGGCCTGGGTGAGTTTCTCCAGGTAAGCGCGCTCGATGTGCTGCTCATAACGAATGCCGCGTTTGGCGATGCGGTCCACCAGAACATCCACGGGCGCCTGCAGGTACACGACCAGATCCGGCTTGGGCGCATCCACCACCACACGTTCGTACACCCGCTCGTAAAGCGCATATTCGGCATCGTCCAAGGTCACCCGCGCGAACAGCCGGTCTTTCTCCAGTAGATAGTCCGCCACGCGCACGGCGCCGAACAGGTCCTCTTGGCGAACATCCTCCAATTGCCGCGCGCGTTGAAACAGAAAGAACAGCTGGGTCTGAAATGCGGCAGCCCGCGGATTCTTATAGAAGCGCTCGAGAAAAGGATTTTGATCGGCTTGTTCCAGCACGAGCTGGCCGCCCAGCGACTGGCTCAAGCGACGCGCCAGGCTGGTCTTGCCGACGCCGATCGGACCCTCCACGACAATAAAACGATGCGGTACTGCAACTGGCATTCAAAGACTCTTGTTATTCCAAGACCGAAATTCCATCGCCGCCCACGCTGTGCTTCAAATCGAGCACCGTGCCCATCCCTGGAATCTTGATCGTTGGGGCAATATCCGCCAGAGGATACAGGACGAAGTTGCGTATCGACACTCCAGGGTGCGGCACCTTAAGGCCCGGCTCGTCGACTGCAGCATCGACCATCCACACCAAATCCAAATCGATCACCCGAGGACCCCAGCGTTCGCGCTGAGTGCGCCCCATGCTGCGTTCGATGTCGAGCAGCTGCGCCAGCAATTCCTGCGGACTCTGTTGCGTCAGAAAACCCGCGGCGGCGTTGACGTAATCCGGTTGATCCTGAGGACCCATGGGACGCGAGAGGTACAAGCGCGATCCCAGCAGCGTATGCGCCGCGCCCGCAGCAGCTAATCGCTGCATCGCCTCGAGCACGCGATCGCGCGGGGATCTTAAGTTGCTGCCGATCGCCACGTACGCGGGGCGCCAGAGCCTACTCATTGTTAACTGCGCGCCGCCCCGCCGCGTCGACGGCGTCGGCGCCGCCGGCCCGGCGCAGGCGCTCCTTCCGCCGCGGGTTCCGGGGGACGCGCCTGCACCAGCGCCACGCGCTCTTCTTGCGGCAGCACTTGAATATCGGTCCACCACTTCGCCAGCTCCGGATCCGCGACGCCTGCCTGTGCGCGCAACAAGAGAAAATCATAGGCGGCGCGAAAGCGCGGGTGCTGCAGCAGACTCAAGGACTTCACGCCGCTGCGGCGATTGAAGCGAGGCTGCAGCATCAACAGTTCGCGCATGGGGATGGAAAAGCGGCGCGGAATCGACACGCGCGATTGCTGGGTTCTCAGCACGCTGTCGCAAGCCTGCATCAGCAGCGCAATATCCGGAGTGGGACCCGCCTGCCTTTCGTTGAGCTCGCGCAGCACCGCGCTCCAAAGCAACACCGCAAACAAGAATGTCGGTGTGACCGGTTTGTCAGCCGCGATTCGCGCATCGGTGTTCTCAAGACCCATCTTGAGCATGTCCGCGGCGTAGGCGTACGGCGGCATGGCGAAGGCCGCGGCGGATTGAGGAAACAGGTGCTCGAACAAACCGTACCGCTGCAAGAGCTCATACGCCTTCTCGCCGAATCCTGAGAGAAACAATTTCAGGACTTCATCGAATAGCCGCGCCGGCGGAACTCCGTCCAGCATGTAGGCCAGCCGCTTGATCGGAGCCTCGGTATTGGGCTCGATGGAGAAATCGAGTTTCGCCGCGAAGCGCACCGCTCTTAGCATGCGCACCGGATCTTCGCGATAGCGTGTCTCCGGATCGCCGATCATCGTCAGACGACGCGCCTTGACATCGTTGACACCGTCGACGAAATCCCAAATCGAGAAATCCTCGATGTTGTAGTACAAGCCGTTCGCCGCGAAATCGCGCCGCCAAACATCTTCTTCGATCGTGCCGTAAATGTTGTCGCGAAGAATTCGGCCGCGCGTGTCGAAGGCACGGTGCTCCGAATCGGCAGGCGGCGAGAACTCGGCGGGTTCGTCGACCCGCGACTCCGCGCCATCCGCGCCACCCTCGGTCCCGGCGTCGGAGCCGCCTTCGGCGTCCAGATCCTCGGCGTCTTCCCGCTCCGGAGCCGCGGCTGCGCGGAATGTCGCCACTTCGATGATCTCGTTGCCGAAAAACACATGCGCCAAGCGGAAGCGACGGCCGATCAGGCGGCAATTGCGAAACAGCCGCCGCACCTCTTCGGGCAACGCATCAGTCGCCACGTCAAAGTCTTTTGGTCTCAAGCCGAGCAACAAGTCACGCACGGCCCCGCCGACCAGAAAGCCCTGATAACCGGCCTCTTTGAGCCGATACAGCACCTTCAGCGCGTTCGGCGATATGTCCGCGCGCGATATCGAATGCTCAGATCGGGGAACGATTACGGGAGGGAGTGGGGTCGGCGATGAGTTCAAAAAGGGGGGTTCCGCTTGAGTCCAAAAAATTGGCCCGTATACTACCAGCCCTCTTGGGTCCCAAGGCCCAAAGATCCGCCAGTCCGCTCCCTTCGTCTAGAGGCCTAGGACACGGCCCTCTCAAGGCTGTAACACGAGTTCGAATCTCGTAGGGAGCG
>Ga0209006_10003680_pt1 | contig 13947 bp, 10 predicted proteins | sample JacPin_JW_Ref_O2_FD_188567 | JGI IMG/M metagenome (GOLD analysis project Ga0209006, IMG submission 188567) | Forest soil microbial communities from Algoma, Ontario, Canada - Jack Pine, Ontario site 1_JW_Ref_O2 (SPAdes) (version 2) | ecosystem: Environmental > Terrestrial > Soil > Boreal... | reverse complement strand
CACGACATCCTCATCGGCGGAGAAGAATCTGGTGGCATCGGCTACTCGCGTTTTCTGCCGGAGCGGGATGGGATACTGAATTGTCTGCTACTGGCCAATGCAATGGCGGAAGAAGGCAAGCCGCTGGGCCAACTGGTCGCGGACCTGCAACGCGACTTCGGCCCGCACTATTACGGCAGGCGCGATCTGCACATTCCGGAAGAAATCAAGCAGGACGCCATTCAACGCGCTCGATCCGAAACCACGAAGAGCCTGGGGCGCTATCGCGTATTGAAAAAAGAGAGCCTCGATGGCATCAAGTTTTTTCTTGATGCTCCGACGAACGGCAACGGCGGAGAGGCGTGGATCCTGTTCCGCGCCTCCGGAACGGAGCCACTGTTGCGTGTGTACGCAGAGGCTGCTTCGCCAGAGCTGGTGACGGAGATCCTGACAACTGCAGAGAGTTTTGTTAGCGGCGGTTAGCGGACCCTGCAGAACTCCACATTTCTTGCAGCGATAGTGCGATACTTCTAGATTGATCATGAATTTCGACGGAAGCACATCTTCGAATCACGACGATTCACCTGAAGCGCGCCGCTATAACAGGATCCACCGATGGCTCGGGATCGCCGATTTTGTTATCGGTTCCGCGTTTCTCATCGTGCTGTTGATTACGGGTTGGTCAGGCTGGTTGCGCGACCTCGCTTTGCGGCGCGGATTTCAGAACTACACGCTCGCCGTCTTTTTGTATTTGTTCTTCCTGCTCCTGATCAGCAAAGTGCTGGGCTTCGGTCTTGACTACTACGGATTCCAGCTGGAGCGACGTTTCCAACTCTCTACGCAAAAATTTCGCTCGTGGCTTTGGGATGAAGCCAAAAGCTTTCTGGTGGGATTGGGGATGGGTGCGATTGTGGTGGAACTGCTTTATTTCATGATTCGCCAATCCCCCCAACATTGGTGGCTGATCACGTGGGCACTCTTCATGGGACTTTTCATTTTGTTAGCTCAGCTTGCGCCGGTCGTGCTGCTGCCGATTTTCTACAAGTTCGAGCCGCTGGACAATGAAGACCTTCGGCGCCGGTTGGTACAGTTGGGGGAGCGGGCGGGCACGCGAGTGCGCGGAGTATACCGCTGGAAACTTTCGGAGAAGAGCAAGAAGGCAAATGCCGCTCTCACCGGACTCGGCAGCACGAGGCGGATCATTCTCGCGGACACGCTGCTGGACAACTACGCTCCTGAAGAAATCGAAGCCGTCCTTGCGCATGAACTCGGTCACCATGTTCATCGACACATTTTGAAGAGCATTGTGGTACAAGCGGGAATTACTTTGTTAGGTTTTTGGATCGCGAATTTTGTGCTTCACTATGCGGTCGATCATCACATGTTCGAGGAGCTCTCCGATTTCGCAAACCTGCCACTGCTCGCCGTTTCTGCGACCTTGCTCTCGCTTCTGCTGATGCCTGCCCTAAATGCCTTCTCGCGCTATAACGAGCGGCAAGCGGATCGCTATGCTTTCGAATCGATCGTCAGCGTCGAGCCGTTCATCTCGTCGATGAATAAGCTCGCGAAGCAGAACCTGGCGGAGCGCACTCCCTCGAAGTGGATAGAATTGCTGTTCCACTCCCACCCTGCAATTTCGCGGCGAGTGGCGGCAGCGGAAGAGTGGGGACGCGCGCAAAGTGTGGGCCCGCAGGCGTAAACGGCAAAACTCTTTGTTGTCCGTCGAAAAAAAAGGAGTTAACGCCGAAGCAGAATTTCGGCCATCCGCTGCAGATCCTCTTCGGTATCCACACCCACAGAATCGTAAGGCGTCTCGCCGACATAGATTGAGATTCCGTTCTCCAGGAAACGCAATTGTTCCAGCCGCTCACTTTTCTCCAGCGTGGATTCGGGCTGGCTCGCAAAAAAATCGAGCGCGGACTTGCGGTAGGCATAGAGTCCGAGATGCTTGAAGTAGCGCGACTGGCCGCCGTCCCGATCGAATGGAATGGTGGCGCGGGAAAAGTAGAGAGCGCGCCCATCGGCCGCCGTCACCACTTTCACCGCGTTGGGATTACGGACATCCTCCGGCGGGCAAGCAGTCTTCACGGTACCCACCTGGACGGACTCATCTTTCATCACCTCCAGTAATGTGGCGATTTGTTCCGGCCGCACCAAAGGTTCGTCGCCTTGCACGTTGACGTAAACATCAGCCGCGAGCCCGTTGGATACTTCGCGCACGCGCTCCGTACCGCTGCGATGACTGGTTGAAGTGAGCTGCGCCTTCCACCCATGTCTGCGGCAAGCATCCAGAATCACTTCAGAATCCGTAGCGACAATCACGTCGGAGAGAAGCCGTGATGACGCAACCGCCTCGTACACCCAACCCACCAGCGGCTTCCCGTCAATCTCGCGCAGCATCTTTTGCGGAAGACGAGTCGAAGCTAGCCGAGCGGGAATGATGGCGACGGTTTTCATGTGAGAATAGTTTCCTGTTTCCGACCTGCCACTGACAAGTATTGATTCGATGAATGAGGCGAACCGAATGGTCCGCCGCGCTGTTTGACACTTTTTTGCGGGGACTCTTTACAATGAGGGATTGGACGTGACCAGCCGCTTCGGTTCGTTGAGTCCAAGGCAGCGAGATTTCGCGGGAGTGCGACTAGTCCCTCTCGTCGCGTTCCCAGCAAGTGGCGGTCGTAATCCAGGGGGCTAGAGCGACGGCCTAATCATCGCTTTATAATCACACGGTTACAGTGTTTCCAAGCATTTGTGGCGCCTGTTCCAGGTATTTTCCTCTGTTCCGTTCTGTTCTGTCGCTTCTATGCAACGCCGTATGCAATAGTCTAGTGAATTGGTAGGGACTTTTTAGAATGTGCAATGAAAATGCAATGAGTCTATCGAATCAGCAGAGATTTGGTTGATGGTTTCAAACGGTAAGCTGGCTCGCTCAGGCCGGGGCGGAATCATTTCATCGTTAAGATTTCCAGGTCAACTGCGCACGGCTTCCATGAGTTGCGCGTCCGCCTCGTCCGCGATGACCACCACATCTAGAAGCAACCGTCTCCGGTCGAGTTCGCTCCGGTGAAGATGCAACATGCCGAATGTGACAATCTGAAATATGCGTGACTCTTCGTTAAGCATGGCGGGAGAGTAGCCCTGTTCTCGACGCTTCTGTCCGTGCGCAGTAGCGTCAGTGGAGATGGGTGGTCTGACGTCCTTAGAGGGAGGCGAAGGCGGGAAATCAAATCGGAGTACAGCTTAGGTAGATGGCCAGAACGGTCTGCATCGCTGTGTGGAATGTCGGTCAGATCTGAAATCAGATTCACCCGCCTCAACCATTCCCCAACCGAGGGTGCGAGCCGCTGAAGTATGGCCGCCACACTCCCCGACTTCGACTTCTCTTTCATTTCCATCATTGCAAAGCTGTACCAGATCCTCGCACAAATGACGATTCAAGAAATGTTCGAAACATTGCACTCATGGGGCTCGGAAAGGGCCACGGCCCCATAATCTGGGGCACTTATGGGTGGTCACCCCCTCTCCAGAAATACCCAGTACAATTTTGGCAAGCCAGCCGATCTAAGCATAGAACCGTGCGACGATGAACGCGGCCACTAGACGGTCTATGTTCTCCGGACAACGGACATGGGCCTATTTAGCAGAAAGCTGCTGATAAGAGCGCTATTTATTTGCAAGCCGCCGTTGTAATGGACGAAGCCTTTCTTCTTGAACGCATTCATAAATTTACTTACCCTTGAGCGGGTGGTACCAACCATCTCCGCCAAGGTTGCTTGGCTCACCTTCAGAGGGCGCCCCGGCTTTGACTCCTTGATTATTTGCCCAAACAGCAACAGAGCTCGCGCCAGTCGCTTTTCGCTGAAATTGAAGAATTGATCTACCAAGTCTTCTTCAACTCGAATGACGCGGGAAAGCAGATATGCATTGAACAACGCTGCAAACTGCGGGTCTCGCTTGAGCTCGCGAACCATGCTCGCCTTCTCCAGACGAATGACATTGGATTGTCCGATTGATCTCGCCGTGTACATCCGCACAGCTTGACCTCCTAGACAGCCTTCGCCAAAAAAGCTACCTCTCAGCAGGACGGCGATTATGGCTTTCTTGCGACGCGTGGCGGCGACGGTGAGCTTAACCGTACCGCTCTGAACGTAGAAAACTGCATCGGCAGCATCCCCTTGTAAAAAAACGACCTCGTTGTTTCGGTAGATCCGCTCAGTCATCCCAGAACGAAATTTTTTGCGGAAAACTGCGGAACTGAAACCGACGGTTTGCTTCGCCACCTGTCTCCTTGGCACGATCCAATTTCGCGCGGGAATGCGCTTTCCACTTACAGAAAACAGGCTAAATCATATGGCTCAGGAATCTAGCTGGGCTGGTCAAAATAGGTCATGCACAATTGCACACAGTACCTAATTGATTATCTCGGAGCCGTTCTCATGGCCGCATCCAGTTTGGTGTTTTGGAGTGCTGCAACTGGGCGAGTTCACGCACGGCATCGCATAGCTGCTTCATCTGCCGCGAGAGAACTACATCGCGGCAAAGCGACCAGCAATTAGAGACTTCACTGCTCAGTCTCGCTCTAACCTCATGGTGGTGATTCCTACCACAGAACCACCAATCGGCCTTCATACGCGCCACAAGCGCAAGCCGTCCCGGTGACCTGACGCCCGTCAAGCGGGCCGTGGCGAGCAGAGTTAGCTTCATACCTCAGGCAACGTCGCTATTCTTGATGCCCAGCGTCGCCGTGTGCAAGGGAGGTTCGGGTGTGGGGTTGTCCCTTTTCCGAGACCATGCGAAAAACAGCAGGAGCGTCAGCAGCACTACCAGGACGGCCACCGCCACAATGAATCCCCGGCAGTTCTCTTTACCTACAATCATCTCGGCGGGTTGGATGCCCCCAGGAAAGTTTAGGGTGTCGGCAAAAATCTGATTCGGCTGGGTCATGAGTGTAAAGGCGATGGCGGACGCTATGGGCAGGTATTTCTTCCTAAAAATCAACCACGCTTATATCCTCCGTGGTGGAGGCCACAGCGGTGTTGGTACGCATGTGATCTTCAGCGAGTTGCCTTACAACCTTCGCGGTCTTTGAGCCGTGGCCGGTGTCGTGATCCTTCCCACAGAGGCGCTGCGAACGTTGCACGCTCTTCGGCTCACCGTTTACAATCTCGTTGACGTAGTAACTGACATGAAAAGCATTGCTCGCCTCGAGCACGTAACCGCGCTGGTAGCGCTCCATACGTCCATTTTTGAGCAAAAATTCAACAGTCTGCAAGGTGTAAGACTGTATGTTATTGATTCTAAACAGTGGCGGCGTAGCTCAGGTGGCTAGAGCGACGGTCTCATAATCCGTAGGTCCGTGGTTCGAGTCCACGCGCCGCCACCAAATTCTATGGTTTTGTTTTCAATAAGTTAGAGATGTTCCGCTCCGAGGGGATTGCTTCATTTTTGGTGCATTGTATGAAAGTGTAATGTTGAAGCTCGACTTTGAGGGTTTTCAACACGATAAACGCGCTAGTTCATTAGGGATGGGCCCTTTTCGACGGGCTCCCGGATCCCTCCGATCTCTGACGCGGCAGACGGCCCTGTCTTAGCGCTTCGCAATTTTTCCAGCAGATTAATCGCGTCTCGGAGATATTCGGGACTCGTGCCGTATAGAAACGGAGCACACCTCGTGGCGAATGCCCGAGGAGTTGGTCGATAATCGCGTCCGACACACCCAATCCCCCAAGTCGGGTCGCGAAAGTGTGGCGACACTGAGCAGTAAATTTGTCGAGAAGGACGCCCGAACTCAGGATCGGTCTATCAGGATTATTCCACAAGCAGAGCGGCCTCCTCGTCTTATCAGTATCCGGTCCCACGTTCAGCATGAATAATAGCCCCGGTACATACACATAGAACACACGGTGTTCAGCTTCATATGGCGGAAAAAGGGCGATTTGAGCGCGATACCCCGTCAAGTTGGTTAGTTTCTGGCATTCTTCGGAAAAAACGGCCCTAAAGGTTAGCGAGATTTTGTTCCTTCCTCGCTGGGTACTTGGATACTAATGATCCACAACTTGGGTAACGTAACCGCTGCTGGATGCAAAGTCCAAGTCTCCCACGTAGGTTGCTCTGATTGGGTGTGTTTGGGCTGAGAGTTTCGAGGTGGTGAAGGTTGCCTGGCCATTAGTCAGCGACGCTGAGCCAAGGAAGGTGGTTCCGTCGTAAAATTTCACCAGTTCGCCGTCGGGCGGCACTGCGGAGTTCGAGATCATCGTAGCTGTAAATCTCACCGGCTGCGCCAGGTCCGAAGGCGATCCGGAAGTGGCCAGCTTGGTATCCGTGGCGAGCTTAGCATCTTCTAAGAGTGTGGCAGATCTGCTGCCCTCGGCGGTGTGAAAAACTCCTGAGTACGTAGCTGTAATCGGGTTGTTCCCGACGGAGTTCAGGACGGTCTTCTCATTCTCAGCCGTAAAGCTCGCCTGATTGTCTACCAGTTTCACGGTTGCGAAGTTCTGGTAAGCATCGGCGAACGTTACTGTCCCGCCTAATGTCTCGCTGGATTCCGCTGCCACACTGGCCCTGAAGGTAAGCGGACCATTAACGACGGGATTCTTACTTGATACTATCGAGGTGGCTGTAGCGGGAGTCCCGTTGTTATTTAACATCACGTTCAGCGACTCGCCACCGCACTGCGTGCTCGGGCAGCTTTGGGTTAGCACTATGTCGGGCTTACTGTCTCTGTTTACGTCCGCTACCGCAAAAGCCCCAATGAGCCTGTTCACGGGGTAGCTCGTTCGCTGGAAAGTTCCATCGCCATTGCCCAAGAGGACGGTCACGACCCCGTTCAAAAATAAACAGTCGCCGCAACCGGCAACGACCAAGTCGAGTTTGCCATCGCCGTTCACGTCGGCTGCGAATATTGCCGCAGGCTGCTGCTCCACGGTGTCGATGGGAACAGCTTTTTGGAAAGTTCCATTGCCGTTGCCCAGCAGAATATCCACGCTGCCGCCCAAACCGTTACACGACGCCAATGAACTGCACAGGTTCGCGGCGACTATGTCCAGCTTGCCGTCGCCGTTGAAGTCGGCAACGGCGATGGAATTGGTCATATAGCCGCCCGCAGGGAAGGTCCTGACCTTCTGAAAGGTGCCGTCACCATTACCCAGCAGCACCCCGAGTGAGTTGGCAGTGCAAACGGGTGGGCCAATGAGATTTGAGCATGTGTTGCTCAGGACGATGTCCGGTTCGCCGTCGCGGTTGACGTCTGCGATCACCACGGCACCAGGATTGCCACCCGAATCGTAAATCACAGGTGGTTCAAAAGTTCCGTTCCCTCTTCCCAACAAAACCGCTATAGTTCCGTTAGCCGAACAATTACCATCGGGACACTGGTTAGACACCACCACGTCGAGCTTGCCATCCCCATTCACGTCTGCAATCGCGATTGCGTACGAGAAATACCCGCCCGACGGAAAGTACGTGCCAGGCTTGAAGGTTCCGTCCCCATTGCCCAACAGCACCACAACGCCTCTTTTTTCACAGCTGACCTGGCAGCCATCCGCCAGCAGAACATCCAGATTGCCGTCATCGTTCACGTCCGCTACGGCGATGGCAACGCCTTGCAGGGGGCCAACGTCATTCTTGACGGGCTGGAAAGTTCCGTCTCCGTTCCCGAAAAACACGCCCACTCCAACATTGTCGCTCACAATCAGATCCAGCTTACCGTCGCCGTTTATATCGGCAACCGCAACGGCCGGGAAAGTATCGCCGTCGTCATAATGCCCTTTCGGAGGGAGAAAGATGATAGGGCCGGAGTTCAACGGGCGTGCGCTGCCGTTCTGTAGGCCACCTGAGTGAATGCGCTTGGTAGATTTGGCTCCCTGGCTCTCAGACGGCATAGGGGTCAATTGCTGCCCTGCCGATATAGTACCTAATGAGATAACAGCGGCAGTGAAAGCTGAAAGTGAGCTGAAGGCATATTTACGGTAAAGCTTTCGAAGAAAGCTGGGAGGACGAAGAGGGCCTTGGGTCACGGGTTACCTACGACCCTGCTGCCGGACTGGCAAGATTTTTAGAACCTTTCTTTGCGTTTAGCAATACAGGGATCACCTTAACTATTAGCAGCGTCAAATTGCGACAGCCGAGCGGGACCTGCAGACCAGGTGATGTTCCCGGCCACCACTAATATAATTGTCAGCGCGACCGATGAAGAGACCCTATACCGATAAGCAAGGCCAGTACCTGGCGTTCATTTACTACTACGGCAAAGTCCACCGGTGCCCACCTTCGGAGTCCGATATGCAACAGTACTTCCAGGTCTCTCCGCCTTCCGTACACTAAATGATCTTGACGCTCGAACCTCATGGCCTTATCGAGCGAACACCGGGCCAAGGCTCGATCCATCCGGCTGCTGATTCCGCGCGACGAGCTACCGGACTTGATCTAGCGTGACCATCTGGACACTGAAATGCCCCGTACCGCCCGTCAATGCGGTCCACTCCGACCGCTTACGCGCATTTGCAACCTAAGCTGAGGCGGCGGATGCGGACAAGTCGCGCAAACTTTCGGCGGGAGTGGCGCACTCGATTGTGGGCTACGGATACATTAAGCAGGATAAGACGGCGGCGGCGATTCCGGAGTTGAAGTCGGCGGCGCTGTTGAGAGGCAGGACGATCAGCAATACTCGGTCACGCTATACCGGCTGGGGTTTGCTTATGCGAAGCTCAACAAAGTTAATGAGGCGCGCGATGTTCTGAGCGAGGCAGTGAAGGTTCCTGGGCCAGCACAGAGTATTTCGCAGGATTTGTTGGCGAAGGTGAATGCGGCGAGAGCAAAGGGGAAGTAGGGACCGGAAAGCGGCCCGAAATGCGCTAGCCGTTTGGAGTCGAGCTTTGAAAGTTGACAGCGGCGAGGCAAGGTTCGGAGACAATCCCTGCGATGCACGCGGCTCCCGTGGGTTCCATTCGCTTATCCGATTCACAGGCGATCTGCATGAGGCATTGTTTAGAAGGTCGCAGCCCCCTGCGCAATCCAGAGTGAAGCTCCGTTCGGGGACGAGAGCTGCCCGTGGAAGGCCTTGCCGCCATCCGGGATGATGAGGAGCGGCACCGAAACCGTCAATGCAGTCGCGCCAGCGGGAAAGTTCAATGTTTGGTTCGTGGACGCGTAGTCCACGCCGGATAGCGCGGAGCCATCAGCGGTCGCAAAATTCACTGATACAGGAGTTTTCGAGGAAGGGTGTAGCGCGACTGTGAAGATCGCCGTGGAAGTGCTGCTGTCAATTACGGCATCGCTTACGGAGATCTGGCGCATCGGCGCATTAATCCGGATTGACGCGAACAGCGCCGGAGTTGCTCCTTCACAATGCTGCTCCGCATCAGCTGAAAAGTGCTCAACGGCGCCTGAACTCCCAAATACGATCTGATTCACGACGAAGTTGCCGGTTATCGTGTCGCAACCGCGACCCGCTCCATAGATCGACAGCCCTGGGAATGCCGGTGCCTGGAACGGGTAGCTCTGTGCGTTGTCATAGGTGCCGGCCGTAAGGAGCGCATTGTTGGGTGCTGCGAAGTCCAGGCCCCAAGGATCAAGTCCCTCCAGCGTCACGCTAACACCATTGTCGTAGTTAGCAGCGGCAGTGAAAATCGCATCGTCGACTGTGAGGAGATAAATTCCGCCTTGACCGATATAATCGCCCGACTGGCTGCTCATGGCGAGCACCGTCATGTTCGCATTGGGATCCAAGATTTGCACAGTGGCCGCAGCAGTGCCTGGCGGTGCTCCGCTTGCGGCAAACAACTTCAGGCTGAAGGTAGGGTTCCCGCGCCAGGTCTGGTCTCCAATGATCGGAATCGTGATAGTTTGCCAAGTCGTTCCCGGTTCAAACTGAATTGTTCCGCTCGTACTCACGTAATCCTGACCCTCATGGGCCGTGCCGTCGATGGTCTGGAACTGAACCGTGACCGTCTGTGTGCTGGGCATGGAAAGCGAAACGATCGCGGTCCCTCCATTTGTGCCCACGTCGCCCTTCAGCATATCGGTCTTTGCGACTGAGATGCGTGGGATCGCCGGCGACGTGGAGTTGTAGCGGATGGAGCCGTAGAGCGCGGGCGTAGCTCCCTCGCAATGTTGTTCGAAGTCAACGGCCAGGCGCTCGACCACTCCGCCGGAAGAGATGGCTATATCCGACACAAAGAATCGTCCAGTGTCTGTGTTGCAGCCGCGTCCATCCCCATCAACTGACAGGCCGGGCTTGGTGTAGTGAGATCGCTGGGCGTATTCGTAGATCCCTTTGACCAGAGTCTTGCCGACTGGGGGCTCAAATGATCCGTCCCAGGTTTGGCTGTAGTCGGGGGTATAGAAAGAGAACTCGATGACCCCGTTAATCGCCTGAAGAACAAATGTGCCGTCGGAGGGAGTGAAGGTCGCCTGGATTCCCTCTCCCACGTAGTCGCCGGGCTGGCTGTTGAGAGACAAGAATGTCGGAGGCGTGGATGCAAAGGCGAACGGCGCACACAGAAGGAAGGACAAAATCAGCTTGGTTAGAATTCTCGGCACAGATCCTCCACTTTGGGCATGGTTGCGCCGCAATTCTGCGGGGCGGAATAGATTGTTGATGGTTAAACTGACTAGGCGCGTGGGGGTCTACACCAAGAGTCGCAGCAATTCTGCCTGACAAAACCTCTTTTGTCGAGGGTAATAAACGCTTGTGTAATAAACGCTTGACCTCACTGTTTATGCGGCTCTAGGCCGCGAAGCGGCAGGGTTGGGGGGCAGTCGCCTGTTGTTGGCGCGTCTCCTTCTCCATTTGCCGGGTTTCCGGGAGGAAGTGCCTCCTCTTGGTTGCGCGGGGGTTGCGGATTTTGCAGGAGTTTGCCAGTGTCTGCCGACCTATCTCGCTGAGATACTTTAGAATCACCGCCGGGTAGGCGACTCATAATCCGTAGTGTCCGTGGTTGGAGTCCACGCGCCGCCACCAACCACATTTTGCGGTGAGATCCCAGATTCCCGTGTCCGCGCAATGTCGAGTGCTGATGTCCGGTAAGCCGAAGGCCTCTACTTAGCGTAATGGTCCGGATACTACAACATACCTTTCAGATTCTTACCTCGAATGATCTTCGCCTGGTGGTAAGTTAGCCCCCACGAATCGATCGTTGACATGTCGGGGAAGATACATGCCTCGAGTACCGTATCCACCGGGTTGCTCATTTGCACCCACCCGCCACCATATGGGGTTGATCCCACCGAACCGATCGGTGCCACCCAGCTGGCTGCAATAACAGGATCCCGGATTCCCGCTGCAGGTTCCTCCATATGGAACCTCCGCGTAATAAGCCAAGGCGGCCAGGCTAGGCTGTTTGGTGTTTCTGCGCGTGTTTAAAGTCACTACTTGATTCGGCTTACGAGCGACTGCAAACAGTCTTTCCGTCGCACCGGCGCCGCTAAGTGCAATGAGAAGCAATGCGATTGCGATCTTTTCCCCTTGCAGGTAACCGTTAGTCGGAGGGTGCGAAAGACTTTGCAGTTTGATTCCGGGGGAAGTCGATCAATTCTCCGCACCTTTGAGCATTACCGAAGTTTCCGGTCTACCTTCCAAACTCTGTTCCTAAATCTGTTAAGTGCTTATCCTTGAGCATGGCCGCCGCACGCGTATGCGGCAGCGATGGCGTGGTGATCCCCACTAAAATGTCCGCCAGCACCAATTCGTGGAGAGGACTGCCGGCCGGGGCCCAGGTCTTGGTCGGCTTGGTGATTGCTGCTGGCACAGCGTGTCTGCTTCAAGGTGCCATTCATCAGAGCAGCAAGAACATCGCGGAATTCATCTGTTATCTGGGCATCGCAATTTTGGCCTCGCGATTGCGCGTCACTCTGCCGGGCATTACGGGAACTCTCTCCGTCAGCTTCCTATTCATCCTGGTGGGGATAGCGGAACTCGGCTATGCCGAAGCGATGACGCTGGGGGCTGTAGCTATGATAGCTCAGAGCTTGTACCCGGCTCGGCCTACTGCCATTCAGCTGACGTTCAATGTCTGCGCGGGTTCTCTTTCCACAGCGCTCGGCTATTTCGTCTACCATAATCCGTTTTGCAATGAACTTATTTCCAACCGTCCGCTGCTTTTGTGCGTGACAGCCACGGTCTATTTCATTGTCAATGCGGGAAGCATTGCCACAGTGATTTCGCTCAGCGAAGGCAAGCCGCTCCGGGACATTTTGGTGGACTGCTACTTCTGGTCTTTCCCCTACTATCTGGTGGGCGCCGGAATTGCGGGCGCGATTTCCTGGTTCAATCATGTCTTTAACTGGGAAACTTCGCTGCTATTCGTTCCCGCGATTTATCTGATCTACCGTTCGTACCGTCTCTATCTCGGAAAGCTGGAAGATGAAAAACGGCATGTCGAAGAAATGGCGAATCTGCATCTTCGAACCATTGAAGCCTTGGCCTTGGCCATTGAAGCCAAGGATCAGACTACGCACGATCACCTGCAGAGGGTGCGTATATACGCCATCGAGGTTGCCAAAGAACTGGGCATGAAGGGGGCGGAGTTGGAGGCCCTGCACGCGGCCGCGCTGCTGCATGACATTGGCAAGCTGGCCGTGCCCGAACATATCATTTCGAAACCCGGCCGGCTGACTCCGGAAGAGTTCGAGAAGATGAAGATTCATACCGTGGTGGGAGCGGAGATTCTCGAACGCGTTCGATTTCCTTACCCGGTGGTGCCGATCGTGCGTGCGCACCACGAAAAGTGGGACGGATCGGGTTATCCCTACGGACTGAAAAATATCGAAATCCCCATCGGTGCGCGAATTCTTTCGGCAGTCGATTTTCTGGATGCCCTGGCATCGGATCGGCAATACCGGCGCGCGATGCCATTGGATGAAGTGATGCAACGACTCGCGGCGGAGTCCGGAAAATCGTTTGATCCGAAAGTCGTGGAGGTCCTGAAGAGGCGTTACAAGTCTCTGGAGAATCTGGCGCTCAAGAAATCAGCGGAAGATGGCATCCCGGTGCACTCCGGCGAGATGAAGATTACGCGCGGACCGGCGCCGGCTGCAGGATTTGAAAGCGCCAGTGTGTCGGATACGCCGGGGCGGGAAGCGAATTTTCTCTCGTCGATCGCGGCGGCGCGCCAGGAAGCTCAGTCCCTGTTTGAGTTGAGTCAGGATCTCGGAGCGTCGCTAAGCCTCGGTGAAACTCTGTCTGTCTTCTCGGTGAAGCTCAAGCCGATGGTTCCCTACGACGCCATCGCCATCTATATCCGGCGCGGTGATGAGTTGATCCCGGAATACGTAAATGGCGACAACTACCGTCTTTTTGCTTCCTTGCGGATCCCGATGGGCGATGGCTTGTCCGGCTGGGTGGCGCAGAATAAGAAACCGATTGTGAACGGAAATCCTTCCGTGGAGCCAGGCTACTTAAACGATCCCGACAAGTTCAGCACGCTGCGCTCGGCTCTGGCGTTGCCGCTTGAGGGCGTGAGTGGCGTAATCGGTGTTCTGGCCTTATACCGCGCCGAACGCGATGCGTTCACTTCCGATCATTTGCGGATTCTGCTCGCGGTGACCGGGAAAATGGCTTTAGCCATTGAGAACGCCGTCAAATATCAGCAGGCGGAAAGTTCAGCCACCACCGACTACCTGACCGGCCTGCCCAACGCCCGGTCGCTGTTTCTGCAACTGGATCGCGAATTGGCGCGTTGCAAGCGGGACAATGTCTCCCTCACTTTGATGGTCTGTGACATGAACGGGTTCAAGAAGATCAATGACCGTTTCGGACATTTAGAGGGAAATCGAGTCCTGCGTTTGTTTGCCCAGGCGCTGAAAGACAGTTGCCGCGAGTACGACTACGTTGCCCGCATGGGCGGAGATGAGTTTGTGGTGATCGCTCCCGGGCTTCCGGCTGACGCAGCCACCAAGAAGATAGAGCAGATTCGACCCTTGGCGCGTCAGGCTGGATTTGATGTTTGCGGAGAAGACATTCTCTCGCTG
>Ga0209006_10003679_pt1 | contig 13948 bp, 10 predicted proteins | sample JacPin_JW_Ref_O2_FD_188567 | JGI IMG/M metagenome (GOLD analysis project Ga0209006, IMG submission 188567) | Forest soil microbial communities from Algoma, Ontario, Canada - Jack Pine, Ontario site 1_JW_Ref_O2 (SPAdes) (version 2) | ecosystem: Environmental > Terrestrial > Soil > Boreal... | reverse complement strand
CACATAAACGCGGCAACGTGAGAGCAAGGCGGAGTTGATTTCAAACGAAGGATTCTCGGTGGTCGCGCCGATGAGCCGGATGTTGCCTTTCTCCACGTGAGGCAAAAACGCATCCTGCTGTGCTTTGTTGAAGCGGTGGATTTCGTCGATGAAAACGATCGTCCGCGTGCCGTACTGCTTTGCTCGCTCGGCGTCCGACATCACCTGCTTGATCTCTTTGATTCCCGCCAGCACAGCCGAGAATTCGATGAATTCGGCTTTTTTCATGCTGGCGATAATTTTCGCCAGCGTAGTTTTGCCCGTTCCCGGCGGTCCCCAGAAGAGGATCGAACCGGTATCGTCGCGATCAATCTGCGCGCGCAGCGGCTTTCCCGGACCGATCAGATGTTCCTGACCAACGTATTCATCGAGCGTTCGTGGCCGCATGCGGTCGGCCAGCGGACGCGTCTGGTCGGTCGCGCTCTCGGCATTCGGAAAGGGTTGGAACAAGCCCATACAGATTCATTTCACCACAGAGTCACAGAGGCACAGAGAAGCAAAGAAACCTTGGGTTGATTTTCTCCATGTCTCTCTGTCTCTGTGGTGAAATGCTCATCTTCTCTGTCTTGACGCTTCATACAGAACAATACTTCCCGCCACGCCGGCGTTCAGCGACTCCACTTGCGGCGCGTGCGGAATCGCGATTGTCTCGTTTATCTTTGGCATCGAACCTCGTGGCAATCCAGAACCTTCATTTCCAATAAAGATGGCCAACTCACCCGTCAAATCTGCCCGATCCAACGGGGTGCCTTTGTGCGAGGAAGTTGCGACCAGCCGCACCTCGCGCTTCGCCATATGCGCCGAAACTTCATCTAGCCCGCCGACTAATTTGGCAATGACAAACGGCAGACGGAACAACGATCCCGCCGCCGCGCGCACCACCTTGGAATTGAACGGACTCACTGTGCCTTCACCCAGCACAATGCCGGCGCTGCCAAACGCTTCGGCAGAGCGAAAAATCGTACCTAAATTGCCCGGGTCCTGCAAACCTGCCAGCACGATGATGGGGCCGACTTTCATACGTTCCAGCAAATCGTCCAAAGAAAATTCTTTGATGCGAACCAGGGCCGCCACGCCCTGCGGGGATTCGCTGGGCACAACGCTATCGAAGAGCTTATCGGGAAGCAGCAGAGTTTCCACGTGGCTGCCGATCTGCGGCAACAGGCGCTCCGTGCGGTCTTGCGCCGATTCGCGAAAGAAGATCGCGCGAAATCGCAGGCTGCTGCGAATCGCCTCTTCCACAACGCGTAAGCCGTCGACGGCGCAGTCGCCATCTTTCGTCCTTTCTGCGTGGTCGAAAGCCTGACGCAACTCCTTGACCAGCGGATTGTGCCGGCCTTCAATGCGGCGCAACCGGAACTGCGCGGTAGATTGAGATTCGGAAGCTTTCATCATGTGTGGCTAATGCCGGATCGGACGCGGCCCGGTTTCGCGGCCACTGTACCTCGATGATACCCGCTGGCTGTCGCGGTTTTGCCGTATTATTGTACTTATTCGCCATCAAATCAGCCTGCGGAACGAGGAAGGTGTTCGTGCGCGTTGAAATCGTCAAAATCAATTGTGATACGCCGGAAATTTCACTGATCAAATATGCCGCCGATCAGATTCGCGCGGGCGAGGTTCTGGGCATGCCTACGGACACTTTTTACGGGCTGGCCGCTGACCCGTTCAACCTGCGTGCGGTGGACCGTGTCTATGACATCAAAACCCGTTCGCGGCACAAGCCGCTGTCGCTGCTGATCGAGAGCGTCGATCAGGCCGAAGAACTGGCCAAGCCGTTGCCCGAAGAATTCTATGCGCTGGCGCGGAAATTCTGGCCTGGTCCGCTGACGATCATCGTCAAAGCGGGCTCGCGGTTGCCCTTGAAAGTTACGGCTAACACTGGCAACGTGGCGCTGCGCGTGCCCAACGCAAAGATTCCGCTGGCCGTTGTGTCTGCCGCCGCGATTCCGATTACGGCGACGTCTGCCAATCTCAGCGGGGCTTCCGAGTGCACGACCGCTGACCAAGTGCGGACGCAATTGCAAGACAGTATCAGCATCATCGTCGATGGCGGCACTTCTCCGCGGGTTGTCGCTTCTACCATCGTCGATCTCACCGACGAATCCTCGCGCTGGACCGACGAATCCGCGCGCTGGAAGGTCATTCGCGAAGGCGCCATTCCGGCGGAGGAAATCTCCCGCTTCTTTGCCCAAGGATGAACGACGATCCCGCCATTCGCCCGACGCGCGGCCTGTGGTTTCTCAGGCTTGCGATTCTGGCGGTGCTCGCGTTGTGCGCGTTTCTGGCGATTACCGGAAGAGAAATCGTGCGCACCTCGAGGCTTCAGGAAGTTTATCCATCCGACGCGATTGTTGTTTTCGGAGCGGCGGAATATGCGGGACATCCGTCTCCGGTTTTACGCGCACGTCTTGACCATGCTTTCGATCTATTTGAACGCGGAGTTGCGCCCGTAATTATTACAACTGGAGGCGCGGGAGCTGACGTGCAATTCACTGAAGGCGGAGTGGGCCGCGATTATCTCATGCGCCGTGGAGTGCCTGAACGCAAACTGATCGCGGAGATGCAGGGCCGCGATACTGCGGAGTCAGCGGTGCGGGTCGCGGTGATCATGCGCGCCAATGGTCTGGACAGTTGCGTGGCGGTGAGCGATGCGTATCACGTGTTCCGCATCCGGAAGCTGTTGGAGCACGAGGGGATTGGTCCCGTCTACGTTGCACCGAGACCTGATTCCAAGCCGCGTGGCGTTGCCCAGCGCGGTTTGGCGGTGCTACGCGAGGCAAGTAGCTATTTGTTGTGGAAACTTGGCGTGACCTGAGAGCACCTCGACTTCGTTTCAGCATTTTTTCCTACCAGCCATTTCTTTCGCGCAGGGAAGTGATGTGAGCTACGTGGTGGCGGCCGTGCCAGGCGTAGAGGGCGAGCTGTTTTTCCAGATTCATCGGACCTAATTCTGGATGGCGGAAGGTTCGCTTCCAGTCGTCGTCGGCGAGCGAACCGAGGAGGCGCATCCAGCGCGTGTGCAGCGATTCCAGCAGCATCAATGACACGTCAATCGGAGTCGTCTGCGAGTCGGCGAGCACGGCCCAGCGGTCTTCGGCATAAGGCTTAATGGTTGGCTCGTCCTCGGTGAGGGCCAGTTTGAAGCGCACGTAGGCGTTCATATGGCTGTCGGGAACGTGATGGATGACTTGACGAACCGTCCATCCTTCGGGACGATACGGAGTGTCGAGCTGCGGCTCGGAGAGACCGGAAACCGCAGCGCGCAGGTTTGCCGGCGTATGAGAGATGTCGCCGAGAAATTTTTCCTTTTGATCGTCCGTGAGAGGTCCTTCGAAATGAAACTTGCCGATGGGATAGCGCAGGTCGCTCATTCTGTCTCCAGGTTGGAAATTCTGCTGGAAAGATGAGGAGCAGCGGCGGCAAGGTTCAGGAAAAGCATGAGACCGTTTCCGGCCTCTTGGCCGGTGATTGCGACATGTGATTTCCGTCCAAGAGTGATTTTTGACCCTTGTATGAAGCTCCCGTGGTTGTCTTTCTTGATACCTCCCCCCATCCCCCATTTCCCGCCCCCGTTCCGTTTGGAATCATCGAGTTAGCAGAAATTCGTGCGCTCGGGTACGGGCCTACTACGCGGTTTTATCCGCAAATACCGTCCGACAAAGGACTTAGAGGTCAAAATACGTGAAACAAAGCAGTTAGGTCCGATTGTCGGGAATTGTTTGTTTGGCCTGTGCTGGGACAATCATGAAACAGGTTGATTGTGCGGCGCAAGGTCAGATGTCACAAGAGGGCTGTGAAAAACTAACCGGTAGTTCTCGTCTTGCGTCTGTCACTTCCATGATCGCGGTGTGCCGTCCGAAGTCGTTCGGGATGAGAGGTGTGCGTTCGGCGCTTCTCGTTGGTTGCGATTCAAACTAGTGACGGACTTTTCTCTCTGTCCACGAATTTCTGGGGCAAGCTCAGAACTGCCCCACTCAAGCCAAAACCTGGCTTGAATGGGCCACCCGCCGGTTTTCGTCCCAGTTTTCCCGGTTTTTGCCCTATGGAAGGCAATTCCTCGGCTGCGCATTCCGTGTATCATCTTTTTTGTGATACGCCGACTCTACGTCAATAACTTTCGGTGCCTGGAAAACTTCGAGCTGCCAATCTCAGGCCGGTCATCCACACTGCTTATCGGCAAGAATGGATCAGGCAAGACGACCATTAGCCTTGCCCTACAGATTCTCAGGAAAATCGGGCAAGATACGAGCCGGGTCGGTGAGCTGGTTAAGCCAAAGGATCTCACGCACAAAAACGTTCCTATGCGTTTTGAAATCGAGGTCGAGTTGGAGGGCAAAATCTATGAGTACATTATCGCTTTTGAATATCCGGAGGGATTCAAGGAACTTCGTGTGTTCGAGGAGAAGTTCACGGTTGATGGCTCGCCTGTCTACACAAGAAACGTAGCGCAAGTGCATCTACTGCGGACAGGGCAGGAAGCGGACTTTCTTATTGACTGGCACTCAGTGGCGTTGCCGATTGTTCACCTGAGGCCGACAGACGATCCTTTGTTTCTTTTCAAGCTGTGGCTCGGTCGCATGCTCATCCTTCGACCGATACCGAGCCTCATTCTGGGAGATTCTGATCAGGACACGCTGCAACCGAACACGCAGGTGACAAACTTTGGTGCTTGGTTTCAGGGCTTGCTTACTGATTCTCCATCCGCCTACTCCAAGATCGACGAGTACCTCAGGCAAGTGATGCCCGATCTCAGGAACATCAAGAATCCTACGGTAGGTAAAGAATCTCGCAGCCTAGTGGTCGAGTTTTCCAACTTACAGGGAAGCGTTATCCTTCCTTTTGCCGACCTGTCGGATGGAGAAAAATGCTTCATGATATGTGCCGTCGTGCTTGCCGCTAACAGCGCTTTCAGCCCGTTGGTTTGTTTCTGGGACGAGCCTGACAATTTTCTTGCGTTGGATGAGGTCGGCCACTTCGTGATGGCTCTTCGCCAATCGTTTCAATCTGGCGGTCAATTCATTGCAACATCGCATAACCCTGAGGCGATCCGACGCTTTTCCGACGAGAATACGATCGTCCTGTACAGAAAGAGCCATCTTGAGCCGACAACCGCGCGCCCCCTCAATGAGCTTCAGGTCAATGGAGACCTCGTTGGGGCATTGATTCGGGGCGATCTAGAGCCGTGAGCTTCAACAAGTATCTTCCGCACGTCTTAGTGCTTCCCGAAGACGATGCCAACCTTCGGTTGGCGAACGAGTTTCACTTACAAATCAATCAACTTCGACAGATGCAGTTGCTTCCAGTGGCGGAGGGGTGGGTGAATGTTCTCGACCTTTTCGCGAACGTCCACGTAAGGGAAATGGAGCGTGACCCTCTTCGATTCATGATTCTGCTGATTGACTTCGACGGCGCCGGAAACAGACTCCAGCTTGCGAAAGCTAGAATTCCACAGGCGCTAGTGGATAGAGTTTTTGTTCTTGGTGTTTGGAGTGAGCCGGAAAGGCTGAGGGCTGCTGAGGGCTCTTACAAAGATATCGGTTTCGGGATGGCGGAAGATTGCCGCCGGGGTACAAATGAGACTTGGGGCAAGCCGCTTCTCCAACACAATGCGGGTGAGCTCGCCCGCTTGCGTCGGCACGTAGTTCCGACGATTCTGTTTCCTCCTCCTTAAAGGTTTTCGGCGAGTGGGTGCCACGGACCCATACAGCATGGGGCCAGCCATCTCGCACTATGCAATTCCGCGCAGCCGCATCTCCGCCTTTCCAAAGGACGGCTTGAATGGGCCACCGTCGCGCGTTTCGAGGGAGAATTCCTTTCGGCTTCATGGAAGCTTCCTACTGTGCGGGGGTCCTTCGACTGCGGTTGTTCTTTGCACTTCGCGCAAAGAACAATCCTCGCTCAGGATGACAGCGCGCGATTCGGGAGGGGAAGTCAAAATCCCCGCCCTGTCGCCAAAAACCGGCGACAAGGGCAGGGCACCCGCTTCGAGAGCGGTAGGGTTTCTCGTTCGCAGGTCTTTTCTTGGAAGCCGCCTTACAAGGAGTCGAAGTCACATGTTCACAGCAAATCAAGTGGCGCACGCAGCATCGCGGCCCACCCTTGCAAAGAACGCAAGGATGGGGCAACCTCTGTGCGAATGGTGTACGCAAAGATCGTTGAAGGTGGGTCACGCGCGCGAAGCCAAATTTTAGGCTGGGAGCGATTCCGGGCGGCGACCGGCGAATACCAGGCCGATCCAGCAGCTTATTGGCCAGGTGAGCAGCCAGGACAATGAGTACCAGTGCGGCCAGCCTTTGCTCCAGTTGGGGATGGTGGCGGCGATGCCCATGGCTTCGCCAAGGATGAAGAACCAGAGTACATGGCGGGCGGCGCGGCCGGGGGCAAAGCGCGCGCAGAGCCATGCACACAGGATTGAGATGACGATGAAGAGCACAGTACTCGCCATGAGAGCTGGGTTGGAGGGGACGCGGTCTGAGACGAAATCTCCGGGGAACAGGCGCGAGAGCAACGGGTCGGTGGCGAAGACGAGGACGACCGAGAGCAGATAGCTGCCGACAACGACGGCGATGGACTTGAACATGGGTTACGCCTCCGTGTAGGGCAGGAAAGTTAGCACGGTTGAAGGCGGGGTTCAAGCGGTTTATGCGGTTTGCCAGCCAGCAGCGAGTCAGGGAGGAGTGTTCGTGGGAGAGTCGGAATTGTTGACAGCTTGAAGCGCATGGGCGCTGTCAGCATCCCACTTCTCGCAAAACCGGCGAGAAGTGGGGCACCCGCGCGGGTTACTTTTACTTCATCGCGCTGACGCGGACGCCCAGGCGGGACTTGTAGCGCGAGGCGGTGTTTTCGTGCAGCGTGCCTTTTTGAATGGCCTTGTCGAGGACGGAGACGGTGGTGCGATAGACCTTTTCGGCGGCAGCTTTGTCGCCTTTTTCGATAGTCTCGCGCAGTTCGCGCAGAGTGCCGCGAAGGCGGGAGGCGTTGGCGCGGTTGCGCGCGGTGCGGCGTTCGGTCTGACGGGCGCGTTTCAGCGCGGAAAAATGATTGGCCATATCTGGTTCGCTACCTTTGTGTGTACAGCGAGATTATTCGGGTGGGTCCGAATGATTATTATAGGGGAGTAAATCTCGGCTGGTCAAATAGATATAGGCGAATTTCAATGCCGAGAACGAGGAAATCGATCGCGTCCTCTTTCGCCGAGCACCAATCCCGCGATCGATTTCGCAACGTCTGGATCACGGTTTCCGCTCTAAAGCAGCGGTTGGCGAGGTCCTGCTAAAGACAATGGGCTGGACCGAGATAATCCCTTTGCCTTCCTTCACGATGATGAACTGATCGGGCTTGACGTCTGAGATTGTATCTTTGTGGCCGCTGGGCCAGACAATTTCCATGCTCACGGTCTTGTCGGCTTCCGGTTTGCCCAGGCCGAAAGTTAAGGGCAGTTCGCTTTGGGAGAGATAGCTGGAACCGGTCTTGACCATGGCAAAAAGGCGGGTTCCTTTGTTGGTTTTTACGGTGACCTTCGCGCCGATGCCGTCGCGGTTGGATCGAGTGCCCACGGTCTTCACCCGAAGCATGTTGTTCTGGTTGCCATTATCGTTGCGCAGTAAGCGCGCCGGGCCGTTGTTGGCTGTGATCAGCAAATCCAGGTCGCCGTCATTGTCGAAATCTCCATAGGCTGCGCCGCGGCCTACGATTGCCCGTTGCAGCGAGGGGCCGACTTTCGTGGTTACCTCTTCGAATTTGCTCTGGCCGAGATTTCGAAATAGATGAGGCGGCTGCGCGTACTTGACTTGCGGTTGAACGATGCTGATGTCGTCGGAGACGTGGCCGTTTACCGCGAGAATGTCGGGCAGGCCATCGAGATCATAGTCGAAGAAGAACGTCCCGAAGGTCAGCGACTTGGTGGATATTCTTTTTAGGCCCGTTGCTGGCGCTTCATCCGTGAACAGGCCTGAACCATCGCTGTGGTAGAGGGCCATCCCCTCGTTAGTGAAGTTGCCGATCACCAGGCTCTGCCAGCCGGAATTGTCGTAGTCGGCCGCGTCGGTACCCATGCCGGCGCGCACAGTGCCTGCTTCGCTGTAAGCCACTCCGGCGGCAACTGCGACATCGGTGAACGTGCCGTTGTGATTGTTGTGATAGAGCTTGTTGGGCTCGGTATCGTTGGAAACGAAAAGATCCAGCCAGCCATCGTTGTCGTAGTCGAGCAAGGCCACCCCCAGCGATTTGCTGGTGGGATCGTAGAGCCCTGCGCGCCGGGTTACGTTTTCGAAAGTTCCGTCGCCCCTGTTGTGGAAGAGCATGGAGCTTTGGCCTTTGTAGGCCTGTGGAGTGCAGTAGGATTTATTTTTGTTGTCGAGCGAGCAATATTGGTCGGTTTCGATGGACCAGTCGATGTAGTGAGCAACGAATAGGTCGAGTTTGCCGTCGTTGTCGTAATCAAACCACACGGCGCTGGCGGAAAATCCGGGGTCAGCCACACCCGCCTTGGCGGTGACGTCGGCGAACTTGCCGTTGCCCAGGTTCCGAAAGAGATAGTTGGAGCCGACTGTTGTGATGTAGATATCGACGTAGCCGTCGTTGTCGTAATCGCCCACGGCGCAGCCGAGTCCATACATCTCCACTGCGAGCCCGGCTTGGCGCGTCACGTCGGTAAAAGTTCCGTCGCGGTTGTTGTGATAGAGGGCCGGGTAGGATTTATGGGACTCATGACCCGGCCAATCCATAGAATTGACGAGCAGAATGTCCTGCCATCCGTCATTGTCGTAATCGAGAAAGCAAGCGCCACTGCCCATGGTTTCCGGAAGATATTTTTTCCCGAACGCACCGCTGTTGTGTTTGAAGTGAATGCCGGCTTGCGCAGTTACGTCAGTGAACTCAATGGGACCGGAGGGGCGAGAAGGTTTAGCGAGCGAGTCGGGCGGAGGTGGTGCGGGCTGAGGCGCTGAGGCAGCGGGCTGCTCTGTGGTGGGAGCTTGCGGAGTTGGAGCAGCGTCGGAGCGGCTCGATTGCTTTTGCTGGCAACTCGCCGAGAAAAAAAGCGCTCCCGCGAGCAAAGTGTTCGCGAGCCGAGATGGCTGCGCTCGAAAGAAAACGCTGTTTTTGCAAACGATCACGAGGCCACCGTGAGGTGACCCGCGATTGCGCGGCGCGAATCCAGCCAAATCTCAATCAGCATGGCGGCGGGGCCCACAAGAAACAGTGCGTAAAACGGCGCGTAGACAATCTGGTACAGGCGCAAAATCATTTCCAGCAGCGCCACCAGGAACACCACCAGACATTGGCCGCGCTTCGACCGCACTGTGGTTTTGGGATCGGTGATCATAAAAAAGATGAAGAGCTGATACATGGGTCCGGTGATAGGAGCGATCTCGGATTGCCAGGGGCTGCCGGTCATCCAACTGCGCAAAAATGCGAACGCGATGAACGATGCAACATAGATTCCGGTAATGTGAAAACGCCGCAAGCGCCAAATGATTACGGAGCCGAGAATCCAGATGACCACCATCGGCAGCAGGTAATTCCCCCACTGGATGCTGAGGCTGGCGACGGTTTCCGGCGCAAGAAACAGCATCGCGGAGATGCCGAAGTTGGAGGGGTTCCAGATGTGGCGCCCCTTAACCTGTAACACGTATTTCGATGTGATGGAAATTGCGCTGCACAGTGCGTACGGCCAAAACGCTGGAGAGCGAACTAGAATGCCGACGCTGATGCCGGTGATGTAGGCGCTGGCCGGGTGTACCCATTTGTGAAAGAAAATTCGCCCGAGAATAAGTTCGAGCAAAATACTGGTGACGATGGCCAGCAACGTTTTCTGGTAGCTCTCGAGGATGCCAAACGTGAGATGACCGGCCAGCAGGATGCAGGTGATGAACGCTGGCGCGATGTAACGGTTGTCAATGCGAAACAGCGGTTTGCGCTGGACTGGCGCCTGAGGCGGCAGAACGGGTGCGGTGATCTGCTGACTCATGCAGGCTCCTTCAACTTGTGCAACTGATTGGCGGCAGGCGTGTCGATGGTCTGCTGCTTTCCCGACGGCCAGCGAATGACGGCCTTCTCGATGTGCGGGTTTTTGCCCAGACCGAAATGAAGGCGGCGATCGTTCTGTGCGGCAAAGCCGCTGCCGCCCGATACACATTGCACCTGTTGCTGACCGTTCCAGAAGAGCGTAACCTCGGCGCCGATCGCGCTGCGGTTACTGGCTGTTCCTTCCAACTCGAATTCGATCCATTGATTGTCGGGCGCGACCGTGTTTTTGTAGAGCAGCAGCGGGCCGTTCTGATTGGCAACCACCACGTCGAGCACGCCGCGATTCCACAGATCGACCAGCGCAACGGAACGGCCGTCGTAGGTATCGGTAGCGCCAATGGCCTGCGCCACATCGACAAATTCGCCAGCGCCGTCGTTCAGCCAGACGCGTTTGGTTTGGTAGCCCGACAGACTGCGTCCCTCGAACGCGGGCCAGTTTTTTGCGTCGCCGATGATGCTACTGTTTCCGCCGGCCACTTTGGAGAAGTCGTACCAATAGCTGCGGTTGCGGTCGAGCGAGATATAGCCGTTGGTCAGGTAAAGATCGAGGGTACCGTCGTTGTTCAAATCGCCAAACTGCGCGCCAAAACTCCATCCGCCAAGTTCCACGCCGAAGTCGCGCGCGAGATTTTGGTATTGAAGAGTGTCGCCGGCGGTGCCTTCCTTCGGTACCCACAGGTTATTCCCTTGAATGAGAATTCCGTCCTCGGAAATATTGGACACGTAGACGGAGAATTTGCCCTGATTGAGAATGTCGCCGAACGCGGCGTTCATGCCGCTCTTGGGGGCGAATCCGACGCCGGTCTCTTCTCCGACTTCGCGAAAGCGCTTGCCGTCGTTGAAGTAGAGTTCCGAAACTCCGTAATCGTTCGAAACAAACAAATCGGGATGACCCGAGCCGCGTAAATCCGCGGCGGCGGCGGCCAAGGCCCAGCTCCGGCTGTCGATGCCAACTCTGGTGCTGACCTCTTCAAATTTCCCATTGCCGAGATTATGAAACAGATATTTGCGGCCGCCGTTCTTGGCATACTCAAAACTTTCAGGCATGATGCGCGTGGTGGTGAGGTGCCAAAGATCAATGTCTTCGGAATAGTAGCCGCCGACAAACAAATCCAGGAGACCGTCGCCGTCGTAATCGAACCAAATGGCTGTGTTGGCGTTGACCCATGCGGGCAACCCCGCCTGCTCGGTCACACGTGTGAAGCCGTGGCCCTGATCATTATGAAATAACTCCGGACGCCCCCACTTGATGAGAAACAAATCCTCGTATCCATCATTATCGTAGTCGCCCCAGACTGCGCCCATCGAAACTCCTGTGCCGGACTGGTTCACATCAGCAATGCCAAGTTCACTCGCCACATCTTTGAACGTGCCGTCGTGCATGTTGCGGTAGAGGGCATTCTTGCTGCCGATTGCGCTGTTGGTGACGTAGATGTCAGGCCAGCCGTCGTGATCGAAATCGACGATCGAGACGGACGCACCCATCGATGCAACCTCGGGCATGATGGGATCGAGTCTAGGATCGAGCTTCGGGGATTGATGAACAAAATTGATGCCTGCGGCGTGAGAAACCTCTCTTAGATAGAAGCCGTGCCGAGCTAACGCAGTTTTCGCGTCAGCCTTCGAGTGATCTGCGTCCCGCCCGGCCGAGATTCGCTTCATGGCGAAGGGAGTGGCCAACAGTGCGATGAAGAATAAAAAAAGAACGATCCTCGCGATGCGGTTGCCTGTCATCGGCCGGTGTCATCCCTCAATGCGTTTTTGAAGACCTCGGGCGTGACATAGCGGGTGTGGTACGTCTGCCAATCTTCGGAATGCTGACGATAGACCCACTCATCTTCCAGGCGTCCGGGACGGGTGGTGTACTCATTCTTGGCGTGGTAGGGCAGCGGCAACACGGTCTTCGAGAAAGTTGAGTTGTAGTCGCCGTCTTTGATCCATCCGTCGCCGACGATGACGAAATCGCGCACCCAACCTGCGGGCGGAGGCGGTTGCTCGGGGAAGCGCAACGACAGTTCATCGCCGGAGTTCACAATCACGTAGCGGTCGTCGATGCGGTTGATGAGTTCGCGCACATCGCCATAGCGCGTGTAGTAGCCGATCAGATCGCGCCAGCGCTGCTTGGTGCCTTCGATCTGGTTGTAATCAGGGACCTCGGGCGCGCCCGCGCCAATTGGCATGTGCATGACGGAATACCCGCGATAGTGCAAATCTGCCACCGTGGGATTCAGCGTCACCTTTTTGAGGGGAGCATCCGGCGCACCCTGCGCCCAGCGAATGCAATCCCAATAAATCTCCAGGTTGGTCCGGATACGAACGCGGCGCGGTGTGCCGGGTCGAAAGATGTTAGTGAGGTTGAAGAGAATTGTCTTCTTTCGTCCGGCGGGAAAGCCAAGATTGTCCTGCGCCGTAACCCAGCCGCCATGCCCGTCTGGCACTTCAAGGCTCAAGCCGTGAGCGCGCCACCGATTGCCTTGCGTGATGGCCACGTTCACCGATGATTCCGTATCGTGGATCGAGCCTTGAGCGATCAGAAATAGCGGACCGCTTTTCGGCGCGTCGTCGCCAAGATCGACTTCGAGATAATGGTCGCGCGTGACGCCCTGATATTGTCCGCGGCCGAAGCTGGCCGGAGCTTTTCCGTCGAGCGTGTCGACGAGGGCGGTGACATCCTGGCCAGTATCGTCGACGGCATGTGCGATGTTGTGCGGTGTAGCAACCGCGGTGATGCCAAGTTTCAACGGCGGAATCACGAAGCGCTCATCGACAAAAATCTCGGTGCCAGTCGGATGGTCGACGGCCATGAGCGCCAGATAATCGTAATAGTAAACTTCCCACAGTTCGGCGGTGATGCGAATGTCGTAATAGCCGTCGTGAGGCACAAGCTGGTCGCGGCCAATTTTGTACCACTCTCCCGTGGCCGCAATTTGTGCAGAGCCGAGCGTGTTGATGCGCAGGCCAATCGCGGATCCCCACGGAACAGCATCCTTCACGAACTCCATCTGCTTTCCGTTATAGGCGTAGAGAAATGGGCATGACGCCTTGAGGCGCTGTTCGGTCACAACATCCTGGTCAGCCTTGACGTCGAATTCAGCGCGCACCGTGCCATTCGGCCAAATCACACGCACCACCTCGGCCGAAGTTTGATCTCCTAATCCGAAGTGAAGTTGCGGGCCGGTGATTGGTTGCTTCTGCACCAGCAGGCCGGAGCGAATTTCGATTTCACCGCCGACTCCGAATGGATTGATGCGCTGATCGCCGACGGCTTGCACAGCATGGGGACGAACGACTTGCCAACGATAATTTTTAGCACCGGTGTTGATTGCCTGAATGGGTTGGCCGGCAGCAGAGAGGCACAGCAGATCGAGCCTGCCGTCCCCGTTCAAGTCTGCGGCGTCAAACACCAACGCCGGTCCGGCGGGATGATCCAGCAACACGAACTTGCCATTATCGTCGCCGAGCCAAATGAATGCGCCGCCCGTGCCCCGGTCCTGGGCAGTGGGAGCCAGAAGCAGGTCGAGTGCTCCGTTATTGTCGAGGTCAGCGACGTAGAGGCGCGGCTCGCCCGCAAGGTTGTTGGTGGCATCGGGAACGCGAGCGATTTCAGCCGTATCCCAACTCTCGCCTTCGTTTTTGTCGGAAATACGCAGGATTGCGCCATCGGCTTGCGCCGCGAGCAGATCGATTGTGCCGTCGTTGTCGGTATCGGCGACGGCGATTGCCTTGGTGAGCGACAAATTCGCGGGCAGGGCACGTTCGCGAAACTGGCCTTGCCGCTCGTTCATAAAAGCATGCAACTTGCCCGCGCCGTCGATGATGCAGGCATCCGGATTGCCATCGCCGTCCAGATCGGCCCAGGCGAATCCGCGTAGTCCCG
>Ga0209006_10003678_pt1 | contig 13951 bp, 15 predicted proteins | sample JacPin_JW_Ref_O2_FD_188567 | JGI IMG/M metagenome (GOLD analysis project Ga0209006, IMG submission 188567) | Forest soil microbial communities from Algoma, Ontario, Canada - Jack Pine, Ontario site 1_JW_Ref_O2 (SPAdes) (version 2) | ecosystem: Environmental > Terrestrial > Soil > Boreal... | reverse complement strand
GACGCCACAGTCTCCGCGGTCGGGGAGCCGCTTGCCCTCTCCAATTTCGCGCGCAGCGCCGCCGACCATTCGCGCCAGTCCTCGGCGGTCAGGAGCAGGAAGATCTGCTCGCGCGTCTCGAAGTAGCGCAGCAGGGCCGACTTGTGCATGCCGACCGCGTCGGCGATATCGGTAAGAGTGATCTGCCGGATACCCCGGTTGAGGCCGAGCGAGCGTGCCGCCGCGAGGATGGCGTCTTCGCGGTGTTGCTTGGCCTCTGGACTACGGGCCCTCTGAAAATCCGAAGCGTCCATCCACACAATCTTAGCGCAACGCCGTTGCACTATTAACAAAACAGTGTTTTACTAAGTCTATGACACAGACATGGTTCATCACCGGTTCGTCCCGCGGCTTCGGGCGTGCGCTGGCTCGCGCAGCGCTCGAGGCGGGTGATCGAGTCGCTGCCACCGCACGCCGGCCCGAGCAACTGGATGATCTCGCCGCCGCCTACCCGGATCGCCTACACCCGCTGGCCCTGGACGTCACCGACGCGGCGGCCGCCGGCGCGGCGATCAGCGAAGCGCGCCAGCGGTTCGGCCGGCTCGACGTCATCGTCAACAACGCGGGCTACGCCAACATCTCAGCCATCGAGGCCGGAGATGACGAGGACTTCCGCACCCAGTTCGAGACCAACTTCTGGGGTGTCTACAACGTGTCGAAGGCTGCCATCCCCGTGCTGCGAGAACAAGGCGGCGGATTGATCATGCAGTTCTCGTCGATGGGCGGCCGCGTCGGCGGCTCTCCCGGCATCGCCTCCTACCAGGCGGCCAAATTCGCGATCGACGGGTTCAGCCGCGTGCTGCGGACCGAGACCGCGCCGTTCGGCATCAAGGTGATCGTCGTCGAGCCGAGCGGTTTTCGCACCGACTGGGCAGGGTCGTCGATGACCGTCCGGCCCATCCCGCAGGACTACGCCGAGATACTCGGCTGGCGTCGCGAGAGCGGGGGCGTGGCGGCCGGAGACCCGGACCGAGCGGCCGAGATACTCGTCCAGGTCGCGAAGCGGCGCGACATTCCCCACAATCTGCCTCTGGGGGTGAACGCGACGGAGGGCTCGATACGGACTGACCAAGAGCACCTCGCCGAAGACCGCAGGTGGTCAGCGGTCAGCAGGTCGGCCGATTTCGCCGAGTCCTACCCGGTCGAGTTTCCCCCCGACATCCGAGACACGGTCTGACCAACCGCGTTTCGCCTTCGATGGCGGTGCGGTTCGGCTGATGCCAAGGCTGTGATCGAATGACGACGACCGGGACCGTGGATCCAGGTCCGGCCCGCGGACAATCACAGGAGCACGAGTTGAGTCAATCGGCCGACCAGGCACATCCCACCTACGACGTGGACGACGCGGTTAACCGGCTGCGCGCCGACTACGACATGACGCCGTACACCTCGAACTCGTACCCGCAGTCGGCGCCGGGACAGCTGGCCGCTATCGGTTATTTGTTCGGCCTGGACACACCCGAGGTCGCAACCGCGCGGGTGCTCGAAATCGGCTGTGGCGCCGGGGGCAACCTGATCCCATTTGCTGCGGCACATCCGCGGGCCGTGTCGTGGGAATCGATCTGTCGCAGGTGCAGATCGACCACGGGCGCCCGTGTGTGCACGCCCTAGGCCTCAACAATCTGCAGCTGCTGGCGGGCGACATCGCGCGAATGAATCTTGCGGAGTTGGGGCAGTTCGATTTCGTGATCGCCCATGGGGTGTACAGCTGGGTGCCGCCAGAGGTGCAGGAAGCGCTCTTGTCGGCGCTTCGCAGCCTGCTTAATCCCGAGGGCGTGGCCTACGTCAGCTACAACACCTATCCGGGCTGGAAGTCCAAGGAGATCCTTCGCGATGCCATGCTGCTGGCCAGCGACGGCAGCGTGACCCCGGAGGAGAAGGTGCGCCACGCGCACAGCATGGTCGATTTCCTCGAGGAGGTGAGCTCGGCAGACAGTGCGCTGGCCAGAACACTGGCCGAATCGAGGGGCCACGCCTTGGGTTACGGGGATTCGTACCTGTTGCACGACGAACTCGAGACATTCAACTCGCCCTGCTATTTCACCGCGATGGTCGAACGTGCCGGCGCGCACGGTCTTGCTTATCTGGCGGAGGCGCACCCCGAGAAGATGATGCCCGGTAACTATCATCCCAAGGTTGCGGAGTATCTCGACGAGAAGTGTGGCGGCGACCAACTGCTGGTGGAGCAGTACCTGGATTTCGTCGCCGACCGCACGTTCCGTGAATCCCTGCTGGTTCATGCCGAATGCGCCCCGCGGATCCGCTACACCCCACACCGTCATCGCTACCGCCGTTTGCATATCGCCGCGCGGCTGCCCCCTGCCGACGGCCAGACTCGTCTCGATCACTCGCACCAGGAATTCCTGTATTCCGATACTGCGACGCTGTTCACGAACGATCCGGGCATCAAGGCCGCACTGGATGCGCTGAGCGCCCGCTGGCCGTGGACGCTGTCGTGGCAGGAACTGGTGGAAGCGGTTCGAGCGCGACTTGTTTCCGCGGGTTCCCATCCCAGCGACAAGCTCCCAGACCACATCGACGGCTTGGTGGAGGTTTTGATCCTGCAGGGGCAGGCGCGGTTTCGGCTTGACCCGGTGTTGCCCGAATCCGCTCACGGACCACTGCGGTTGGGCAAGACGGCCAGGCGCATGGCGGAGCTGACGCGCGGGAAAAGCGAAGCCTCGACCTTCAACCCGTGGCACGAGACGCTGACACTGTCGCCGGTGGACAGCCAGCTCCTGCCACTGCTGGACGGCACCCGTGATCGCCGTGCACTTCTGGAGGCCCTGCTGACCATCGACCGTGCGGAATCGCTTCGGATCGAGCACGATGGCAAGCCAGTTTCCGGCGAGGCCGAGCGTCGCGACGCGCTAGCCGAGCACATCGACGCGTTGCCGCAACGCCTGGCGGAGATGATGCTGTCGTGAGTCGGCCGGCCTGATCGAGCCGGTGTTGACCGTTAGGTGAGCTATCCGGGCCTCTACCTCGTGTCATTGGCATGAGGTTGGTGACTAACGATCCGCAGGCCGCCTCGACGCCGGTGCCCGACAACGAAGTGAGCCCGCTGGAAGGCTCGGCGCCCGAGCTCGCAGGCCCGGATGAGGTGGACTCGGCGCTGGACCGGCTGCTGATCAGCGAGGCGATGGCGCAGCTGTGCACCGAGCACCGCGCCGTGGTTCGGCGCTCGTACTACCTGCGCTGGACGACTGCCCAGATCGCCGCCGATCTGGGCATCGCCGAAGGGACCGTGAAATCGAGGCTGCACTACGCGCTGCGAGCGTTGCGGCTCACGCTGCAGGAAATGGGGGTGACGCGATGACCATGTTCGGCGGTCCGGGCGGGTTGTCGTTGTCGGGCGGCGGCTCCCACGAATACGCGATGTGGGATGCCGCGTATGTGCTGGGTTCACTGTCCAGCGTCGAGCGACACGAGTACGAGGCACACCTCAGCACCTGCCCGTCGTGCCGCGAGGCCGTCGGCGAGATCGGTGGCATGCCGGCACTGCTGGCGCAGTTGGACCACGACGTCGTCGCATCGATGTAGGACGGTGACGAGGCCAGCGACACCCTGGTGATGGTGGTGCGGTTCGCTACTGCAGCCGCATCCAGCCGGCGATGTGGGTGGCACCCACCGGGGTGCCCACGTCGCCGCGCGGCAGCACCCCGATCCCGATGGACCAAATCGCTTCTGTACACGTCATTTCTGTCGACGCGGGGAGGTGTGCTGTTCCGGCGAAACCGCTGATCTGGCCCGGTGGTGAACCGAAGTTACTCACCGGTCGTGTCACTTGCAGGAGGGCTGGAAATAGAGAGCCCGGCAAACCCGCAGCGAAGTGTATGCGTTGACAACAATGTGGAGAGGGCATGCGCTGGCGGCATCCGCTTTCCACATTCGAAAGGCAGTGTCGTCGTATGACCAGCAGACATCAAGCCACCACCCCCATCGCGGTGGAGATGCTCGACAGTTTGCCCGTTGCGGTCGATCCGTTGGCGTTGTCGCTCAACGAGAATCCGTTCCCGCCGCTGCCGGCGGTGCGGTCGGCGCTGATCGCCTCGATCGACGCGGCGAACCGCTACCCCGAGTTTCTGCCCGAGCGGCTACGCAGCCTGATCGCCGGCCGGATCGGGGTGCCTGACGAGCAGGTTGTGCTCGGCGCGGGCGCCTCGGGCGTGGTGATGCAGGCGCTGCACGCGGTCACCGAACCCGGTGACCGGATCGTGCTCACCGCCCCGACCTTCGATGGCTATCCGATCTTCGCCCAGATGGCCAAGCTGATTTCCGTGACGGTGCCGGTGGATCTGCACGGTCACCACGACCTGGATGCGATGGCCGACGCCGCGTCGGACGCCAGGGTGGTGGTCCTGTGTCGGCCCCACAACCCGACCGGAACCCTGGAATCGGCCGCCGAGGTGGAGCGCTTCCTGCAACGGGTGCCGTCCGACACCGTGGTGCTTCTGGATGAGGCGTATATCGAGTTCGTCGCCGCGAAGCACCGCCTCGATGCGCCCGCTTTGATCCGGCGATTCCCCAATGTCGTGGTGGTGCGAACCTTCTCCAAAGCCTACGGCCTGGCCGGACTGCGGATCGGATACGGGTTCGCGTCACCCGAGCTGGCCAAGACACTGTGGACGATGCAGCTGCCATTCGGGATGGGCATCACCAGCACCGTTGCGGTCGCCGCCTGTTTTGACGCGGAAGCTCAACTGCGGCAACGCATCCGGTTCATCAACGATGAGCGGCGCTACCTGCAGCGGCGGCTGCGGGCGATGGGCCTCTACTGCACCGAAGGGCATGCCAACTTCGTCTACCTGCCCGCGCAGCGGCGGGTCTGGCGGAACGTGTTCGACGACGCCGGGCTGCACGTCCGCCACTACGCCGACGGGGCGGCGCGGATCACCGTGGGTAGCCGTGCGTCCACCCGGGCGGTGCTGGCCGCGGTGGTGAAGTCAGCGGCAACCACACACCATGAACCGACCGCGGGCCAGGGACGGATTGCGAGCGTCGGCCATAGCCTCGGCAAGGTGGCGAGAGAGTCGATCCTCGTCCCGTAACAATCGGGAACACACAGACGCCGCCGCCGACGCTGTCGACCAGCGGCCCGCTCCGTACTTGCCGACCGATGTCGGCGTTGTGACAGGGTCGCGGCACCGCAACTGCAGTGGTGTTCCCGCAGCTCAGCTGACTCGTAGGGTGCGCCCGAAAATTACGTGTTTACATTCACAGGGAAGTGGTAAAAGAGATTGCATGATGGCGAAACTGAAGTTCATAGCTCCGCTGTTGATGGCGGGTATGGCTGCGACGGCGATCGCCGCTGCACCGTACGCAGTGGCAGACGCTTATGCGGTGGCGACGGCGAGTTCGATCACCCACTTTGTCCCCCTCGATCCGGGCGGCGACGGATGCTCCAATGGCACCTGCGGTAGCGGCGATGCGAGCGGCGGCAGCGGCTGCACCGCCGATGGAACGTGCGGTTCCGGTGGCCCCCTCGGCGGTAGCGGCTGCACTGCCGATGGACGGTGCGGCTACGGCGGCCCCGGCGGCGGCGGCGGCTGCGTGCCCGGCGTCGGCTGTTTCAACTGGGGACAGTAAATAACTCGGTTAGCCACTGGTGCTGAGCTCGGCGAGAACGTCGCGAGGGCCCGGTTTCCAGGCGAGCTCGCGGCGGGCGCGGGCGGCACTGATGCGCTGGTCGAGAACGAACGCGTCGGCAAGCGCGCCGAACTCGGCTCGCGCCTGCTCCATCGTGATTGAGCCGGCCGTGCCCGGTTGGCCTGCGGCAACACTGACCGCCTCGGCGATCTGGCGCATCGTCGGTGACTGGTTGTCGTCAACGCCGGCGTAGACACCGCCGGCCGGGGCCCCAAGCGCCGCGACATACAGCTCAGCGATGTCCTCGACATGGACCACGGCCCAGCGGTTTTCGCCGCCTGCGATGTAATGCGCGGCGCCGGCGCGCGCCGGCGCGCCGATGAACCGGTCGATGAGGCCGCCGCCGTGGCCGTACACCACGCCGGGCATCACCAGAACCGGGTGCCCGCCACCAGCGGCCCGCTCAAGGACTCGCCGTTCGTTCTCGCGCCGCCACGCCGTCACGGGTGGAGGGGCTTGCGGTGCCGTCTCATCGACCGCGCTGTCGGTGTTGCCGTAGACCCAGGCGCCGCCGGTATGCACATAGGGCCGCGACCCGAGGCCATCCTGCATCGCGGTGGCCGCCTGCAGGTCAGTGCGCGCAGTGTCGGGCCCGTAGTCCTGAGCCAGCTGAATCGCCGCATCAACGTCGAGCGCCGTCTTGTGAAGCACGTCAAGGTCGGTGAGGCCGCCTCGCACGACGGTGGCACCCAGCGCGGTGACACATCGATCGGCGTCGTCGCTGCGCGCCAGTGCGACGGCCTGATGCCCATGTCGCTGCAGCGCGCGGATCGTGGCCCGGCCGACATAGCCCGACCCACCCGTGATCAGTACCTGCATGGTGCCCTCCTTCGTTGCCGTTGGGTTGTCCTCTTCCAGACTGCCGCCGACGAGCGGCAGCCGTCCAAGACCTATCACGCCCGGTGCCATACCCTTGAGGTATCACTCGTGTGGGAGGCCTCATGGATCTTGACCTGCGCAAGGTGCGGTACTTCGTCGCTGTCGCCGAAGAGTTGAACTTCGGCCGCGCCGCCGACCGCCTCCACATCGCCCAGCCGGTGCTGTCCCGCCAGATCCGGGCGCTGGAAAAAGACCTGCATACCCAGCTGTTCATCCGAGACAGCAGCGGCACGCAGCTCACCAAGGCCGGAGTCCAGCTGTTGGCCGATGCGCCGCTGCTGCTGGCCAACGCCGACGCGGCCCGGCGCCGGGTCGCACAAGCCGCCCGCCCGAAGTCGACGTTCACCGTTGGCTTCATGCCCGGCCTTACGGTCACCGGGCCGGTGCGCGCGCTCAGCGATGCCCACCCCGACCTCACCGTCGACGTGCTGCGAACCGACCGGACCAACCAGGTGACCGTCCTGCACGACGGCCGCGCCGACATCAGCTACATCCGCATGCCCGTCGACCTGACCGGCTTGCAGACATCGGCTCTGTTCAGCGAGCCGCGCGTCGCGGTGGTGCCCGCCAACCACCGCCTCGCCGGCAAGGAGTCGGTCGGCCTTGCCGACCTGGCCGATGAGCACCTGCTCCAGCATCCCGAGACAGTGCCCGAATGGGGTTCGGTGGCAAAGGAAATGCGCACTACACAGCGGACCGCGGCGATGACGGAGGGACGCAGTGTCGAGGAGAAACTCGAACATGTGGCGGCCGGACGCGGTTTCAGCGTGCTGCCCGAATCGACGGCTTCCTATTACCAACGCCCGGACGTCGCCTGGATGCCGATAACCGAATTGGCACCCAATGAGGTGCGGCTGTCCTGGGTGTCGTCCCGCCGCACGCCACTCATCGCAGAATTCGTCGTGCTTGCCGAGGCTGCCGTCAGGGATGCGCAGACCGACCCGACAACGTGATCGGTGAGGATCGTGGGGTCGGTCATGAGTTCGCTTTCACGTCAAGGGTTTCCAGGGTGTGTTGCAGCCAGCTGAACACCAGCCCGATCGCGTCGGGCAATTTGGTGGTCACGCAGTGGTGTCGTGCTGAGGAACGTGCACGACGGCGGCGCCGTTGAGCACCAGCATCGGGGCATTGGTGTCCTGGTCGAGCAGCGGACGCAGCGAGAAGGTAATTAGCTTCGCGTTCAGTTCCTCAGGGCTCGGGCGGCGGTCGAACCCGAGGGCGTTTGCCCCCCGTATGGTCAGCTAAGGTTCGCAGCTAATCGCACGTCGACATCGTGGTCGACGACATCGAGGCCGAGGTCCACCGGCTGCAGACACTCGGCGCTCGTCGCATCGACGACGGCGTGCAGAGCTTCGGGGGAACCCGATGGGTGAGAATGTCGGACCCCGAGCAGAACGAATTCTGCGTCTCCACCGGCGTGGAATGGTAAGGCTTGGTACCAGATCCCCTATGTTGCCCCTTCGGGTATTCTGGTGTGCTGCACCGCATTTCGCATTCGCAGGCAGGACATCGGCCATCTTCTCTTCGGCCGTCGGCTCGGTCTGTCCGACGTGTCTGCCTCCTACGGTTCGAACGCCAGCAGCGGTTTGCCCCCATGTTCGGGAGCTTCGGCCAAATAGACGGCTTCGCTGAACTTTTCGAGGGGGATCGGCTGGCCCTGCGGCACGCGCAACGCGCCGCTCTCGGCGAGCTGAACTGTCCGGTCGATCGCTGCAGCCATCCGATCCTTCGGAGTCTCGGTGAACCAGCGGAACAGCCAAAACCCCCGAACGGTCTTTGTTTCGTAGATCAGTGAACGCGCGAAGATCGGGATGGTGAGTTTGTCGGAATCGGTTTGGCGGTGCGTGGACAGCGCACCGTAGACGATCAGCTCGCCGTGCGGTGCCAGCGCACGCGACACGTCCGCACCCACCTGACCGCTTACACAGTCGATCGCCTTGGACACGCCGTCGTGGCCTGCGATGTCGGCCACCCGTTCGCGCAGGTCTTCATCCTCCGTGCAGATCACCGCGGTGCCCCCCATCGCGAGGATGTCGTCGACAGCGGATCGACGGCGGACCACGTTGAGGGTCTTGAAGCCGACGTGCGCCCCGAGTTGGATGACCGACTGGCCCACGGTTGAACCGGCCGCGGTCTGCAGGAGCCATTCACCCTGTCGAACATCGAGCTCACCACCGGTCAAGATCACGGCGGTGAGAGGATTGGCGAGAATCTGGGCGGCCGTGGACTCGCTCATGCCGGCGGGAACAGGCAAGACCCGTCCGGCATCGGCGACAACATACTCCTGCCACGTGCCGGTGACTCCGATCGTGATGACGCGTTGCCCGACGGTCAGACCGTCTGTGCCGCTACCGAGTTCGTCGATCACACCGACGGATTCGATTCCGGGTACGGTCGGGAACTCCGGGGTGAATCCGTATCTCCCGCGGATCGTATGCAGATCGCTGGCATGAACAGGTACTGCTGTCACCCGGATCCGGACCTGGCCGGGACCGGGCTCCGGAAGCGGGCGGGTCTCCAGGTGCAGGACCTCGGACGGTTCGCCCAACGTGTCGGCGACGACAGACCGCATCGTTTGCATCTTCCTGACGCTCCTTCGGTCGGATCCAGATCTCACCGTGGTTCGGTCGCATAGCGTCGGCCCCGCCCTTTGGCGGCGAACATTCGGATCAGCGCGGCCAACGACAGCCGTACGGGCTCTCATGCTGCCACCACGGCAGGGTCGTTCGGGTCTAGACCGTCGGCGCGGGATACCAATCGAACGCGATCGTCACGCTCGCCGGCGGTGGCCCTGCGATCACCCTTGCGTGTCTGCTTGCGAAGCTGCCCGCCGCACCAGCTGCCGAACATTTCCGGCGCTTGCTCGGGCTGTACGTCGCCGGCGGCGTCTTTCAGGAGATTCATAGCGGGTCTCAGCATCTTCTCAATGCGGCTGAGGCACCATCGAGGGCACGCCGATCCAGCGCCCGGCGCGGGCGTCAAGGGCACTGCGGTCAAGCGCCTGATGTGCCCAGATCACCGTCGATCTCGGCGTGTCCGTCCGATGGTCCGCCGCGTTCGTTCCGGCGGGATTCATCAGCGCAATCCAGCACGAGAGTGGGAGGCCGTCACCCGATGAGTGACGTTACGAAACAGGCGCTGACCAAGGTGCCCGCAGTCACCGTGGGCTTCTGGGTCATCAAGGTTTTGGCAACGACGCTCGGCGAGACGGGCGGCGACACCGTGACGATGACGCTGAATTGGGGCTATCTGGCTGGCGTCGTGCTATTCAGCGGCGTGCTGGTGGCCCTGGTTGTCGCACAGATCCTCGCCAAGCGCTTCCACGCCGCCCTCTACTGGGCGACGATCGTCGCCTCCACGACGTTCGGCACAACGTTGGCAGACTTCGCCGACCGATCGCTCGGCATCGGCTACACCGGTGGATCGCTTCTGCTCCTGGGTTGTCTGCTGGCGACTCTGGGCGTCTGGCGTTGGTCGGAGGGAACGGTGTCGGTCAACACCGTGTCAGCGCCGAAAGTCGAGGCTTTTTACTGGGGGACAATCACGTTTTCGCAGACGCTGGGCACCGCACTGGGCGACTGGATCGCCGACACGACCGGGCTCGGTTACCGAGGTGGTGCACTGGTATTCACCGCGGGTCTGGTCGTAGTCGCCGCCCTGTATTACTGGACGGCATTCTCGCGCGTCACCCTCTTCTGGGTCGCCTTCATCCTGACCCGACCTCTAGGCGCAACCGTGGGTGACTTCCTCGATAAGCCTGTCAGCCACGGTGGCCTGGACCTGAGTCGCCCGCTGGCTTCGGCGGTCATCGCGGCCATCATCATCGCGCTGATCATCCTGCTGCCGCAGCGCCCAGGACGACACCCCGGCGAGAAGAAAGGCCGTACGGCTCGAGCACCGGAATCGGTCGGTGCCGACTAATCCGCAGCCAATCGCGCAATGCCAACCGAAACTCATGGCTTCACCACGTCGGCCGCGGCGTGCTGGAGGGTGAGAGGCCGCCGAGACGCGAGCGGATCAGAGCAGCGGACAGTGCGTGCCGCCTTCTACGGTAGGACGATGACAGCAAGCACAGGGTGTCTGCCCGCGTGGCGGCGGCGCCGGCGGGGACCGCGTTGGCGCGGATAAGTCGCTGGCCGTTGTGGGCCAGCCCACGATCGTGGGGAATTGCGGCGCGGTCGGCGTTCGTGTCGGCGATGGTGGTGCTGGCGGCCTTGACGATCGCCGGGGCGGGCCTCGTGTTTGTGTTGTACCGCTCGCTGTTGTCGGGGCTGGATGATGCCGCCGCCCGCCGCGTCGACGACGTCGCGGCGGGTCTGCAAACCGACAGCCCCGCCGATCTTGACGAGTCGCTGCTCACCACCGATCAACCCATCGCCGCGGTGCAAGTCGTCGACATGGCCGGCCGGGTGGTTCGGCGATCCGGTTCCGTGCCGGCGGCGCCGATCGTTGCGCCGGGCGCGGTGGCGGCGGGTCGGCGCGTCGGGATGCTCGGCCAGGCGCAGCCTGTGGGTGATGTCCGGGTTGCCGGGCAAATGGTCGACACCCCCACCGGCCGCTACACGGTCCTCGTCGGTGCCGGCAGTGAGGGTGTGGAATCCGCGGTGGCCACGGTCGCGGCGGGATCGGCGGCCGGAGCACCGATCGTGATCGCGGTTGCCGCCGCGGCGACCTATCTGCTGGTGCGCCGGTCGTTGTCGTCGATGGAGGCGATGCGTGCGCGGGTTGCCGAGATCAGTGCATCGGATTTGAACGAGCGGGTGCCGGTGCCCGCGCGCCGCGATGAGATCTCCACGCTGGCCGTCACGATGAACGAGATGCTTTCGCGCATCGAAGCCGGCCACACCGCCCAGCTGCGGTTCGTCGCGGATGCTTCCCACGAACTGCGCAGCCCGTTGGCGACGATCATCTCCGCGCTGGAGGTCGGTGTCGCGCATCGGGAGCTGCTTGATGAGCAGCTGGCGTCGCAGACGCTGCTGCCCGAAGCCCATCGCATGCAGGCGCTCGTCGACGACCTGTTCTTGCTGGCCAGAGCCGACGAGCACGGCCTCGCACTGCGCCACGACGACGTCGACCTGGACGACCTGACCGCCGCCGAGGTCGAACACCTGCAGCGCCACACCGAGCTGGACGTGCGTGCCGACCTGGCACCGACGCGGCTCGTCGGCGACCCGAACGCACTCGCCCGGGTGGTCCGCAATCTGCTCGACAACGCGGCCCGCCACGCGGCGTGGCGGGTCGAGGTGACGGTGCGACCCGAACACGGGAAGGCCGTCGCCACGATCGCCGACGACGGCCCCGGCATCCCGGCGGCCGACCGGGACCGCGTGTTCGACCGGTTCGTCCGGTTGGACACCGACCGCTCGCGACGCGGCGGCGGCACCGGACTTGGTTTGGCGATCGTCGCCGAAATCGTTGCCGCCCATCGCGGCAGTGTGCGCATCACCGACCGCGCCGGGGGCGGCGCGGCCGTGGTTGTTCAGCTGCCCCTCTCGGCGCCCGACGCCGACTCGTCAGTGTCGTCGAGTCGATAGCCGACTCCCCGCATGGTTTCGATGGTGTGCGTGCCGAAGGGGACGTCGATCTTGCGCCGGAGATAGCCGATGTAGACCTCGACGACGTTGTCGGGTCCAGAGAAGTGCGAGTCCCACACGTTGTGCAGGATGTCGGCCTTGGTTACCCACGTGTCCTTGTGGCGTATCAGATACTCCAGCAGGCCGAACTCTCGTGGTGTCAACGTGATGGAACGCGAGCCGCGCCGCACAGTGCGCCGTGCGGGATCAAGTGACACACCGCCGCCGGTGAGAACCACCGGGCGCTGCGGGGCGCCGCGGCGGATCAACGCCCGCAACCTGGCGACCAGCACGATGAACGAGAACGGCTTGGTCAGATAATCGTCGGCGCCTAGGTCGAACGCGTCGGTCTGGTCGTAATCGCCGTCCTTAGCGGTCAGCATCAGCACAGGCGTCCAGATTTTCTTGGCGCGGATCTTGCGCAGCACTTCATAGCCGTTAAGGCCCGGCAGCATGATGTCGAGCACGATGGCATCGAATTGGTGCTCGCTGGCTTCCCACAGCCCGGCCGTGCCGCTGGCGACAGTGACCACCAGAAAGCCCTCCGCCTGCAGGCCCATGGAAAGCGTGGAGGCCAGTCGCGCCTCGTCCTCCACGACGAGCACCTTCACCTGCTGTCCTCTTTCCGTTGCCTGCTGGACTAACCGCAGCCGGCGCGCGGCGCCTGCCTAGCAAGCCTGCCAGGTCAGCCAGATGTGAACGAGATCGTGGCAAGCACGACGCGCCGGCCTAGCGGCGACAGCGACTACTCGCCGGGGCCTTCGTTGACCTCGTCGGGACCGCCCGGTCCGTCTTCGGGCTCGGGTGCCTGGGTGACCCCGGGCTGATCCGGCTGGTCGGCTACTCCGGGCTGATCCCGGTGGTCGGCGGGTGCCACCGCCGAGCCGCTGGCCGCCAGCCCACCCAACGTATGTGCGGCCGCGACCGCGCCGGCCCCGCCGGCCAGGACGGCCGCCACGGCGAACGCAGACGCAATCATCGTGCGCTTGGTCATCGACATCGTCTCCCTTCTCGTTGGTCGACATCACGTCGACGCCACCACACTGGCAGCAAGGCGCTGAGAGCACGCTGAGCCGAGCACCGCAGCAGCAGGCTCTCAGCGTCGGCTCAGCCGGACGTCTGTACGGTCCGGCGATGTGACTGAGACAACGAGATCGGGGCCCGTCAACACCTCCGACGCACGGCGCATGCTGCTCAGCAAGGTGCCCGAGGTCACTCTGTGGTTCTGGATCATCAAGATCTTGTGCACGACCGTTGGTGAGAGCTTCGCCGACTGGATCAACACGACTTTGGGTCTCGGTCTGGACCTGACCGCGCTCATCTTCACGGTGATACTTGCCGCGGTTCTGGCGTGGCAGTTGCGCCTCAACCGCTACGTTCCGTTCGTCTACTGGCTGGCGGTCGTCGTGCTCAGTGTGACTGGCACGCTCTACACCGACATCCTCACGGATGATCTGGGTGTTCCGCTCGCCGTGAGCACGACCGTCTTCGCGGCGGCCCTGGCCATAGTCTTCGGCGTTTGGTACGCGCGCGAGCGGACCCTGTCGATCCACAGCATCGTCACGCGGCCAAGAGAGTTGTTCTATTGGCTCGCAGTTCTGGTCACCTTCGCCCTGGGTACAGCGGTTGGTGACTGGACGCTGCAGCTCACCGGTTGGGGACCTGGTACGTCGGTGCTGCTGCCGGCTGGCCTGATTGTTGCGATCGTGATCGGTTGGCGGCTGGGCGCAAACGCTGTGTTGTCCTTCTGGTTCGCGTACATTCTGAACCGCCCGCTGGGTGCGAACCTCGGCGACTGGTTCGGTTCCCCG
>Ga0209006_10003676_pt1 | contig 13952 bp, 15 predicted proteins | sample JacPin_JW_Ref_O2_FD_188567 | JGI IMG/M metagenome (GOLD analysis project Ga0209006, IMG submission 188567) | Forest soil microbial communities from Algoma, Ontario, Canada - Jack Pine, Ontario site 1_JW_Ref_O2 (SPAdes) (version 2) | ecosystem: Environmental > Terrestrial > Soil > Boreal... | reverse complement strand
AGCGGACCCTGAGCAAGCGGCTGACGTCGAAGCCGACGGCATTCCACAGCCGCCGCACCTCGCGGTTGCGCCCCTCGTGCAGGACTACCCGGAATGTACTGTGGCTGGCATCCGCCAGCTCCGCCTCCCCCTCCCCGGGCATGAGGGAGTCAAAGCGCGCCGGCCCGTCCTCCAGCGGCACCCCGCTCAGAACCTGACGCAGGATCTCCGGTCCCGGGCGTCCGCGCAGCCGGACCAGGTACTCCCGAGCGACCTCGCTCGAGGGGTGCATGAGGCGGTGGGCCAGCTCCCCGTCGGTGGTCAGGAGCAGGAGCCCGGAGGTGTTCACGTCCAGGCGCCCGACGCTGATCCAGCGCCCGGTCGCGGGCGCCGGCAGACGCTCGAACACCGTCGGGCGCCCCTGGGGGTCGCTGCGGGTGGTGACCTCGCCGACGGGCTTGTAATAAAGGAGTACTTCCCGGCTGCCCGGCTGCGCCGCCTCGAGCTTCAGGCGCTCCCCGTCCAGGCGGATGTCGTCCTGCGGCGTGGCCCGGTCCCCGAGCTGGGCCGTGCGGCCCCCGATGCTCAGGCGCCCGGCACGGATCCACTCCTCCACCGTGCGCCGCGAGCCCAGGCCCGCTCCCGCCAAGAGCTTCTGCAATCTGATCATGCGATCATAACGGTGCGATCTAGGTAAATATCGCGGCGATCCTTGCCGGGTCCGCCGCCGCCGGCGTAGAAGGGCTAACCATGATCTATGACAGCATCCTTGGCACCATCGGCAGAACCCCGGTGGTGCGCATCCAGCGTCTCGCGCCCAAGAACGTCACGATGTACGTCAAGTGCGAGTTCTTCAACCCCCTCGCCTCGGTCAAGGACCGCCTGGCGATCGCCATCATCGAGGACGCGGAGCGCTCCGGGGCCCTGAAGCCCGGGCAAACGGTGGTTGAGGCCACCTCCGGCAACACCGGCATCGCGCTGGCGATGGTGTGCGCCGCCAAGGGCTACCCCTTCGTCGCAGTGATGGTCGAGACCTTCTCGGTCGAGCGCCGCAAGGTCATGCGCCTGCTGGGCGCCAAGGTCCTCCTCACCCCGGCCGCCGAGCGTGGCAGCGGCATGGTGAAAAAGGCGGCCGAACTCGCCCAGAAGCATGGCTGGTTTCTCGCCCGCCAGTTCGAGAACGAGGCCAATCCCGCCTATCACCGCAACACCACGGGGCCTGAGATCCTCCTCGACTTCGCCGGCCGGCGCCTGGACTACTTCGTGACCGGCTGGGGCACGGGCGGCACACTCACCGGCGCCGGGCAGATGATCCGGCTGGCACGCCCCGAGGTGAAGATCATCGCCACCGAGCCGGCAGCGGCGCAGCTGCTCGCCGGCAAGCCCTGGGCGCCCCACAAGATCCAGGGCTGGACCCCTGATTTCGTGCCGGCGGTCCTGAAGAAGGACGTAGCCCACCAGATCGTGCCTGTCACCGACCAGGAAGCCATCGAGACCTCGCGTTCGCTGGCCGCGCGCGAAGGCATCTTCTGCGGCATATCCTCCGGAGGCACGTTCGCGGCCGCGCTCAAGGTTGCGGCCGAGGCGCCGCAGGGGGCGGTGCTGCTGGCGATGCTGCCGGACACTGCCGAGCGCTACCTCTCGACGCCGTTGTTCGAGGGTATCCTCGAGGGCAGCGATCCGGAGCCCTGAGGGTTCCGGAATACTGTCCGCACGAAGCCGGAAAGCACCGCCGCGATGGATGCGCGCCGCTATGCGACGCTCTCTGACCCGTTCCCGATGTGGCGCGGGGGTCAGCTGCACGGCGGGCGCATTGCCTACGAGACCTGGGGCACACTCAACCCGCAGCGCAGCAACGCGATCCTGCTCTTCACCGGGCTCTCCCCGAGTGCCCACGCGGCTGCCTCCACCGAGGACCCGGCCGATGGCTGGTGGCAGGGGATGGTGGGCCCGGGGCTTGCGATCGACTCGGACCGCTTCTTCGTCATCTGCATCAACTCACTCGGCTCCTGCTTCGGCTCCACCGGTCCCGCTTCCAGCGATCCGGCGACCGGCAGGCGCTACCGCCTGAGCTTCCCCGACCTGTCGGTCGAGGACATCGCGCGTGGCGGCTACGAGACCGTGCGCGCGCTCGGCATCGAGCGGCTCGACACCGTCATGGGACCCTCCCTCGGGGGCATGGTGGTGCTCGCCTTCGTGGCCATGTTCCCGCAGGCAGCACGGCGCCTCCTGTGTATCTCCGGAACCGCGGCGGCGGCGCCGTTCGCGATCGCGCTGCGCTCGATACAGCGCGAAGCCATCACCACGGATCCGGCCTGGGCGGGCGGCAACTACAGCGTGGAGGCGCCGCCCGTCACCGGCCAGCGCCTGGCGCGCAAGCTCGGCACCATCACCTACCGCTCCGCGGCCGAATGGCAGCAGCGCTTCGGGCGCGCGCCCATCCGCGCGGACATGGCGCGCGGGGACCCGTTCGCCTCCGAGTTCGCGGTGCAGGGCTATCTTGAATCCCTGGCGCAGAAGTTCGTGAGCGCCTTCGATGCCAACTGCTACCTGTACATCTCGCGCGCCATGGATCGCTTCGAGCTCGCAAGGCACGGCGATCCGGTGGCCCTGTTCAGAAGCGCCGGGCTCGAGTCCGCGCTGGTGATCGGCGTACAGAGTGATCTGCTGTTCTCGGTGAGCGAGCAGCAGGCGGTTGCGGATGCGCTCGGTGGCGCCGGCGTCGCCACGCGCTTCGCACCGCTGCCGTGCATCGAGGGCCACGATGCATTCCTCGTGGACCTCAAGACCTTCGGCGATCAGATCGGCAGCTTTCTTAAGAGTTCTTAGCCGCGCGATGCCACAGCATACCCGGGCAGGAAAAAGCCGTTCCCAACAAAGTCTGAATTAAGTTCAGTCGCCCCGGTGGGGCCCCCGCGCCCATGCATAATGTCGCAGGCCAAACCAGAAAAACGAGACGCCGTCGAGAGCGCGAACACGTGGAACGCCGTCTGCATACAAGGCATCGGGCCCGCACTATCGTCTACATCACCGTACCGGGTGGGCGACGCAAGCTGTGCAAGGCACTCAACCTCTCGGCCACCGGCGTCTTCATCGAGACTTCCAATCTCGGGCTGCGCAAGGGCCAGCAGGTGGTGCTGTCCTTTGCGATCAACCTCGGCACGATCACGAAACTGCATCGCCGCACTGCGGTGGTTGCACACGTCTCGCGTGGCGGCACCGGCCTGATGATGGAGAGTTTCGCGCAGGCCTCGAGCTGAAGACCCTCGACGGTCAGGGCGCGCGGCGCAGCTGCTTGTAGAACATGGTCGTCGCGCAATAACCGCCCGCGGGCCACAGCGCGTAGTCGGGGATCTCACCGAGCCGCACCCAGCCGCCGCGTACGTATACGCGCTCGGCATCGGCACTCGCGGTATCCAGCACCAGGAGGGTCCTGCCGGCGCCGAGGGCTTCGGCCTCCGCCGCCTGCAGCAGCGCGGCACCCACGCCACGGCGGCGCGCACGGCGGTGCACCAGCATCTTGGCAAGATCCGCGCGGTGCGGCTGATTCTCCGGCTGTTTCAGGATCAGGGTCACCGTGCCGACGAGTGCTCCGGCATCGAAGGCGGCCAGCACCAGGCTCTCGCCCCGGGCGACCTGCGGGGCAACGCTGCGCCAGTAGGCGGCTGCCTTGGGCAGCGACATGGGCAGCATGAAGCTCACGGAGGCGCCCCCGTTGACGCAATCGTGCAGAACTTCCGCAAGTCCTGCGATCTCCGGCTCACCGAGGACCGGCAGCCTGCGTACCTGGATCGTGCCCGTCACAGCTCACAATGATAGCGCCACCGTGGCAGGGGGCGTCTGCACGCTGCGCGCATGCCCTGCACGCGGCGCGCGCGTAACATCCGCTGCGGACCTGCGCGATCTGACCGGCCAGACAGAATGAGGAGTGTTGCGATGCCTGCTATTGACTCACTGACACGCCGCCAGCTGCTCAGGCGGTTCGCCGCAGTCGCAGCGCTCGTGCCGTGCGGGGCGCTCCTCGGGCGCAGCGCTCGGGCCGCCGCGGCGCCGCTGCTCGCGCCCGCTGCGCCTGAAGCCAAGGCCGTGCAGTACACCGAGAGTGCGGCTAGCGCCAAGGCTGCCGGGGCTGGCGCCAGCTGCGCCTCGTGCGCGCTCTACCAGGGCGCTGCGGGATCAGCCCAGGGGCCGTGCCAGCTGTTCCCGGGGAAGGACGTCAAGGCGGCCGGTTGGTGCACGGCCTGGGCGCCTCAGATGTAGCGCGAACTGCGGCGCCTCACTCGTAGCAGGTGCCGAGCTCGCGGATCTCGATTGTGGCCCAGGCGGCGGCCGGACACTCGCGCGCGAAGCCGAGCGCCTCTTCGCTCGTCTCGCAGTCGAGCAGCAGGAAGCCGCCGATCAGCTCCTTGGATTCCGTGAACGGCCCATCGAGGCGCTGCGCGTGGCCGTTGTGCTGCCCGAAGCGCACCACCTCGGTTTTCAACGCATCGCTGGCGATCAGGACGCCGCGCTTGCGCAGCCGGACGTTGTAATCAAGCATTTGCTGATAGGCGTCATGCCCCTGCGCCGGGGTGCGCGTGCTGCGCTGTCCGGTGGGCTCCAGGATCAACAGCATGTAGGCCATGGCCTTCGATGTCCTTGTGCGTTCAGAGGCTTCAGGAAGACAGGTGCTGCCCGCAGGCGGCGGCGCGCCGGGCGAGCAGCGTGCGCTCGCGGGCATTGCCGGTCAGTTGCGCGGCCCGCTCGAACTCGGCGCGGGCTTCCGCGTAGCGCCCGAGCCGCGCGAGGAGATCGGCGCGCACGCTCGGCAGCAGGTGATAACCCGGCAGCGCGCCTGCGTCGCGCAGCGCATCGGTGAGCGCCAGGCCTGCAGCCGGGCCGTAGGCCATGGCCACCGCTACCGCGCGGTTGAGTTCGACGACCGGGGAGCCGGTGAGGCGCGCCAGCTCGTCGTAGAGCGCAGTGATAGCGACCCAGTCGGTGTCGGTGGCCTGGAATGCGCGCGCATGGCAGGCCGCGATCGCCGCTTGCAGGAGGTAGGCGCCGCGCACCGCAGTCAGTGCCTCCCCGCGTGCCAGTGCCAGCAGTCCGCGGTGGATGAGGACCCGGTCCCACTGCGCGCGGTTCTGTTCCATGAGCAGGACCGGCTCGCCGTGCGCCCCGGCGCGGGCCCGTAGCCGCGAGGCCTGGATCTCCATCAGCGCCACGAGGCCGTGCACCTCGCTCGCATCGGGGATGAGCTCCGCGAGGATGCGCCCGATACGCAGCGCCTCCTCGCACAGCGCCGGGCGCATCCAGTCCTCACCGGCCGTGGCGGAATAGCCCTCGTTGAAGATGAGGTAGATGACTTCCAGCACCGAGGCGAGCCTTGCTGTGAGCTCCTCGCGCGGCGGCAGCTCGAAGGGCACCTGCGCCTCACTCAGCGTGCGCTTGGCGCGCACGATGCGCTGCGCGATGGTCGGCTCAGCCGTGAGAACGGCGCGTGCGATCTCCGTGGTGGTGAGCCCGCCGATCAGCCGCAGCGTGAGGGCGGTGCGCGCCTGCGTCGACAAAAGCGGGTGGCAGGCGATAAACATGAGGCGCAGCAGGTCGTCCGCTATGTGCTGATCGGCCTGCGCCTCCACGGGGTTGCTGTCAAACTGCTGTTCCATCTCAAGCTCGTGCCCGAGCAACGCATGCTTGTCTTGCAGCATGCGGGCGCGGCGCAGCTGATCGATCGCCCGATTCTTCGCGGTGGCCATGAGCCAGGCGCCGGGGTTGTCGGGAATCCCGGTGCGCGGCCAGGCTTCGAGCGCACTCAGGAGCGCCTCCTGCGCCAGCTCCTCGGCCAGCCCGACGTCGCGCACCCGCCGTGTAAGCGCTGCGATCAGGCGCGCCGACTCGATGCGCCAGACTGCATCGATGGTGCGATGGACATCCGTGACCGTCATGGTCCCGGATGACACCATCCTGACCAGGGCTGTGCAAGCCAAGTGCATCCTGCGGGATTCAGGGCGCCTGCTCGCAGTTCACCATCCACGGGATCCCGAAGCGGTCCGTGCACATGCCGAAGCGGTAGGCCCAGAAGGTTTGCGCGAACGGCATGCTGATGCTGCCCTCGCGCGCGAGCGCGACGAAGACGCGCTCGGCCTCGGCGGGGTCCTGCACCGTGAGGAGCACGTTGAAGCCCTGCGCCGGCTGAAAGCGCTCCCGTGGCGGATCGCAGCCCATGATCGCCTGGTTACCAAACTCCAGGCGCGCGTGAATGATCTGGTCGCGCACCTCGGGTGGCGTCTGGCTGGCGGCCGGGGATTCACCGTAGGTCATGGCGAAGGCGATGCGGCCGCGCAAAATGGCGGCGTAGAAGTTAAAGGCTTCACGGCAGTTGCCCTTGAAGTGCAGGTGGGGGCTGGCTTGCATGGTCGCTCCTTGAGAATGTCGGACGCTGGCGCGGCGCGCGGTTCAGTTGCCGGTGGTGGTGCGGGCACGCTGGCGCGCTTCCTGTGCTTTCAGTTCCGGCGTCGCCTGCGTGAAGTCCTCCGCCTCGAACACGCGGCGGATCTCGATCGTCTCGGCGCCTTTCTTGAACGGGGAACGGCGGATCCATTCCACCGCCTCCTCGATGGATTTCACCTGCCACAGCCAGAAACCTGCGATGAGCTCCTTCGACTCGGTGAACGGACCGTCGATCACCGTGCTCTTGCCACCGCCGAACTTCACGCGCACGCCCCTGGAGCTTGCCTGCAGCCCCTCGCCGGCCAGCATCACGCCCGCCTTGATGAGCTCCTCGTTGAACTTGCCCATCTGCGTCAGCTCGTCCGCGCTCGGCAGCCTGCCGGCCTCCGAATCGGCCGTGGCGCTAACGATTACCATGACTCGCATAATTCATCTCCTTGCAGGTTGTGCGCACGTGGCGGTCACGTGCCGTGAGTCCGCCTTCCTGTGAATACGACGAAGCGGGCGCCACGGGATCGACAGCGGCCGGGAGGATTTTCGCGCGCCGCACCCCAAGTCGCTGAAAGTTGTTGAAATCGGCTTCCGGTCCTGTGCACATTTGAGCCCCATGGCCACCCAGCACGCGCAGCACCCGACCCTCTGGCCCCTGCGCTTCATCAGTGTCGAGGCCGTCAGCGGCATCGTGCTGCTGATCGCCGCGGCGCTGGCGCTCCTGTGGGCCAATTCGCCCTGGGCGGCGAGCTACGTGGCGCTGTGGCACCTGCCGCTGAGCTTCGGCATCGCGCGCTATCTGCCCGCGCACGACCTGCATTTCTGGGTGAACGACGGGCTCATGACGGTGTTCTTCCTGGTCGTGGGGCTGGAGATCCGCCGCGAGATGCACGACGGCTCGCTGTCGGATCCGCGGGTGGCGACGCTGCCGATCATTGCCGCCGTCGGTGGCGTCCTGGTACCGGCGCTCGTGTACGTGGCTATCAATCACAGCCCCGATACGCGCGCCGGCTGGGCGATCCCGACGGCCACCGACATCGCCTTCGCGGTCGGGATCCTGTCGCTGTGCGGCAAGGGTGTCCCTTCCGCGCTGCGCATGCTGCTGCTGACGCTTGCCATCATTGATGACATCGCCGCGATTCTCGTGATCGCCTTCTTCTACTCCAGCGGCATCGACTACACCGGGCTCGTCATCGTCGCCGCGGCGGTGGCGCTGGTGGTGCTGATGCAGCGGCTCGGGATACGCAGCCCGCTCTTCTACGTGCTGCCTGGCGCGCTCGCCTGGTTCGGCATGCTGCGCGCGGGGATGCATCCGACACTCGCCGGCGTGATCCTGGGATTGCTGACGCCGGCGACCGCGAACTTCGGCCGCCACCGCTGCGTTGACCCGACGGCGCTCGCCCCGGTGCAGCAGGTCGAGTCGTGGCTGCACCCCTGGGTCGCCTACGGAATCATGCCGCTGTTCGCCCTCGCGAACGCCGGGGTGAGCCTCGGGGGAGTCAACCTTGCGGCGGGCAAGCCTTTAAGCGTCGCCGCCGGCATCGTCGCGGGCCTGGTGCTGGGCAAGCCTGTGGGCATCGTGCTGGCGGCTCTCGTCGCGGTGAGCCTGAAGCTGTGCACGCTGCCCGAGGGCGTGAGCTGGCGTCACATGGTGGTGCTCGGACTCCTGGGCGGGATCGGCTTCACCATGGCGATCTTCATCTCCAACCTCGCCTTCGAGGGCAGCGCGCTGCTCGCCTCCGCTAAGTTCGCGGTGCTGGTGGCTTCGGGCGCCGCCGCGGCGCTCGGGCTGATCCTGGGGCGGCTGAGCAGCGCGCGCGCGTAGCTGATGCGCGGCCGCAGCGGCGGATCAGGCCCGACAAGCAGGCAGCCCTGCCGCTACCGCCGCGGTCAGTGAATTTCTCCGGCTGCAACTGCCGCGATCACGCGCGCGAGGTCCGAACTCTGCCGTTTGCCCTGCACGCGCCGGACAACCAACTGCGGACCGGGCGCCCATATGCTCTGCATCACAGAGTACTTGACGATGCACGGGACGATGTCGTAATCTTCGAATCATGCGCCCGAACACCATCGCGCTTGACTCGCACGCCGCCGCAACGCTGCGCTACATCCGCGCCTCGATGGAGGCGGCGGCAACGCTCACGGTGCCCGGCTCTGCGGGCATCGCGATGGGCCTCGTCGGACTGGTGGCCGCCCTGCTGACACAGACGCCCGCGCTGCGGCCCCACTGGCTGGGCGTATGGCTGTGCGCAGCCGTGCTGGCCGCGGGCGTGGGGGGCCTCGTGATGGCACGCCAGGCCGCGCTGCAGGGCTTCACCTTCTTCGGCGCACCGGTGCGCAAGCTCCTGCTGTGCCTCAGCCCCGGCCTGTTCGCCGGCGCGGTACTCACCCTGGTGTTATGGCACAGCGGGGACCTGCGCGACATCCCCGGCACCTGGCTGCTTCTCTACGGCTGTGCACTGGTGGCCGCCAGCGCCCCGACGACACGCGCAGTGGCGGTGCTCGGCGCACTGTTCGGGGCGCTCGCCGTTCCCGCCTATCTCTTGTCGCAGAGTCTGCAGCTGATCACACTCGGGGCTGGTTTTGGCGCTCTGCACCTGGCATTCGGGATCTTCATCGGACTTAGAGCACATGGCCATGAAACCTAGCGCCCGCCCCCGCAGCGAAGCCCCCGCCGCCAAGCGGCTGAAGCCGGCGGTCGTGCCCGGCAGCCAGGGTGCAGAAGACTCAAGCTTCGACCGGCTGGTCTACGAGCGCGTGCGCCTCGGGATCATGAGCGCGCTGGCCGTGCGCGAGGAGCTGACCTTCAGCGAGCTGAAAGCCCTGTTCGATGTCAGCGACGGAAACTTAAGCGCCCACGCCCGCAAGCTCGAGGAAGCCAGGTACGTCAGCTGCCTGAAAACCTTCGACGGCCGCCGCCCCAAGTCGGTCTACCGGCTCACGGCCGCCGGACGCGCCGCGCTCAACCGCTACCTCGACCACGTGGAAGCGGTCATCAAGGCCACGCGCGGGGCATAACCTTTTTTTGTTCATCAACTCTGCAACACAAAGTACTCTACCAATGCATATCGCGATCATCATGGACGGCAATGGCCGCTGGGCGGCCGAGCGCAACCTGCCGCGCCACGCCGGCCATCGCGCCGGCGCGCGCGCCGTCGAGACGGTGGTGCGCGCTGCCGCGCAGCGCGGCATCGGCACGCTGACCCTGTACGCCTTCTCCTGCGACAACTGGCAGCGGCCCCGGCCCGAGGTCGAAGCGCTATTCGGGCTGCTGCGACGCTACCTGCTGACGCAGACCGACCGCTGCCTCGCCGAGTCCATCCGCCTGAACGTGATTGGCCGGCGCGACCGCCTGAGCGAGGCGCTGCTCAGGCAGATCGAGCGCAGCGAACGCCTGACTGCGCAGTGCACGGGGCTGCACTTGCGCCTCGCCATCGACTACTCGAGTCGCCAGATGCTCATCGAGGCCGGGCGCCGCCTGCGCGACATCCCGCTCGAGGATACCTCGCAGTACCTGAGCTTCCTGGCTCAGGCTGAGCATTCGCAGCCCGCGGCACCGGAGGTCGATCTGCTCATTCGCAGCGGCGGCGAGCGCCGCCTGAGCGACTTTCTGCTGTGGGAGTGCGCCTATGCGGAGCTGCACTTCGTTGACTGCCTGTGGCCGGATTTCGATGCCGCAGCTTTCGCGCACGCCCTCGCTGAGTTCGCGCGCCGGCAACGCCGCTTCGGCCGCATCATCGAGTCGCCGCCGGAGATCGCGGAACATGCATGAACTCGGACCGCTGCGGCGCCGTGCGGCGCGTGTGCCGGCAGATATGTTGCATGCGCCCGTGCTGCCCGCGCCCCGCCGGGCACCGCTGCGGCCGCGGCTGGCGCTGCTCATCAACCCGTTCTACCCCAAGGATGCGCGCGCAAGCTTCGGCAAGCATGTACTGACCCCGAGCCTTGCGCTCACCAGCATCGCGGCGGCAACGCCGGCACACTGGGAGGTGCGCTACTGGGATGAGAATCTGTTGCAGGGAGTGCCGCCTCGCGACCCGCTGCCCCAGGTGGTGGGCATCACCGTGCACCTGACTTTCGCACGCCGCGCCTATGAGCTTGCCCGCTGGTATCGCAGCCACGGCGCACTCGTGATCCTCGGTGGCCTGCACGTTCTGTCATGTCCCGAGGAGGCGGCGCAGCACGCCGATGCCATCGCCGTCGGCGACGGCGTGCAGTTGTGGCAACAGATCATCGAGGATGTGGAAACCGGGTGTCTGCGGCCCCGTTACGAGGCTGATTTCGCGCGCCCCTACGCGCTCGACCCGCCGCCGCGGCGCGACATCCTGCCGCGCGCTTCGTTCCTGACCACAAGCAGCATGATCGCGACCCGCGGCTGTCACAACCGTTGCGGTTTCTGCTACCTGTCGACCGACGGACTGCACATGCCCTATCGCATGCGCACTCCGGAGCAGGTGGCCGCGGAGATCATCGCGGAGGACCAGCCGTACACGGTGTTTGTCGACAACAACCTGGGTTCGCGTCCGGACTACCTGAGAAAGCTGTGCATGGCGCTCAAGCCGCTCGGCATTATCTGGAGTGCGGCGGTGACGATCGATGTAACCGACGACCCCTCGCTGGTGCGGCAGATGGCGCTTGCAGGATGTACCGGTGTGTTCGTCGGCTTCGAGTCCCTGAACGAGGGCAACCTCAGCGCCGCACGCAAACGCACGCCGGCACCCCTCGACTACGCACGCCGCGTCGCCCTGCTGCACGATCACGGCATCCAGGTGAACGGCAGCTTTGTGCTGGGATTTGATCACGACGAGCCGGACGTGTTCGGGCGCACGGTTAACTGGATCGAGGACAACCGCCTCGAATGCGCCACATTCCATATCCTCACGCCCTATCCCGGTACGCCGCTCTTTCGCCAGCTGGAGGCCGAAGGCCGCATCCTGCACCGTGACTGGGACCGCTATGACACCGGCCACGTGGTATTCCGGCCCAAGCATCTGAGCCCGGAGGAGCTCGACCACGGCTACGCCTGGTGTTACGACTCCCTCTTCTCGCATCGCTCCATCTGGACCCGCCGCCCGCAGGATCCGCAGGCAGTGCTGGCCTATCTGGCGATGAGTTACCTGTACAAACGTTCTAACCGGATGTGGCGCTTTCTGATCCGCCACCGACTCACCGCCGCCGTGTGGCGGCCGCTCATCGAGCACTCCAGGCGCCGCCACCTGCGTTTCCGGGTAAGGCTGGAGCGCTGCAACGCGCGACACGCGGCAACGGGATATCTCAGCCCGGGGGTCTGAAAGCATGTACCCGCCCATACCCAATACTGGCGCACCGGCACCTTATCCCGGCAAAGCGGCACTCGATCTACTGGCGGTTTCGGCGGCCTGCGTGACGCTTGGGCCGCTGCTCGCCGGCATCGCGATCGCGACCTGGGCGGAAGACGGGGGCCCACCTTTTTTCTTTCAGAGCCGCATCGGCCGCGGGCGTAGGCCCTTCACGGTGATCAAATTCCGCACCATGTCGCAGCAACGCGTGACCCGGGTCGGTCAGGTGCTGCGCCGCACCGGGCTCGACGAACTGCCGCAATTGCTGAATGTCGCGCGCGGGGAAATGAGCATGGTGGGTCCACGTCCTCTCACAGCGCAGGACGTCGAGCGCCTCGGCTGGACCGATCCGAGCTTCGACTGGCGTTTCAACGCCAGGCCGGGCATCACCGGGTTGTCGCAGCTCCTGGCCGGCAGGGGGGTGCGCAGCAGCCGTCGACTGGATCGCCTGTATCTGAAGCGCCAAAGCCTGGAGCTCGACGTCCGCCTCATTACCTTCTCCCTGGCCGCCAATCTCCTCGGCAAGCGGAGGATCGGCCGCTGGCTGCTCTGAGGCCTCCGGAGCCGCAGCAGCTCGCGCTTCGGACCGCTCAAGTGTGCCGCAGATGTCGCCCCGCGCAGCGAGGCAATCGTGGCGCGAAACGGAGCTTGCGCGCGGTCCACGCGCGTAGCACTTCCGCGAAGCGCAGTTACCACCGCATGCGGGCGCGGCTCAAGGCGCTCGCAGCCCCACTGTAACAGCGCCTCGAACCGGCCCTGCCCGAGTCTTGGAGGAGACACTGCGCGCACTATCCTGAGTTGGGCGGCAGTTACCGACCCGAGTGCTCCCGCAGCGATTGACACCCCCGTGCAATAATTCAGCCGCGACTGAAACGTCTGGGGCCGGCCGCTGCCACTCCCACGGAAACCTTGCTCAGCTCCTCATTCGCAGCCATGCCAACCCGCCGACAAAAGCACTCCGCGAAAGCCCCGGCACGGCCGGGTTTCATTTTCGTGGTATTCGTCACGAGTCTGGCTTTTTTTGTCACGCAGCTCGATGTCACCATCGTCAATGTCGCGCTGCCGCGCATGGCGCAGGAGCTCTCGGCAAGTGTTGGCGCCCTGCAGTGGGTGGTGGACGCGTACACGCTGGCCTTTGCCGTGACGATGCTCTCGGCCGGCGCTCTGGGCGATCGGCTGGGGGTAAAGCGTGGCTTTCAACTGGGTATCGCGCTTTTTGGCACAGCATCGCTCGCCTGCGCCCTCGCCCCTTCCGCGCTCTTTCTCAATCTCAGCCGCGTGCTGCAGGGGCTCGGTGCCGCTGCCATGCTGCCGAATTCGCTGGCGCTGCTGAACCACGCGTTCGCGCACGACGCCGCGCACCGGGCCAAAGCGGTGGGCTGGTGGACGGCCTCTGGCGCAATCGCACTCGCGCTGGGTCCGGTCATCGGGGGCCTGCTGCTGGCGACCCTGGGTTGGCGCTGGATCTTCTACGTCAATCTTCCACTCTGCCTGCTCGGCCTGCTGCTTGCCGCGCGTCTGCCCGACGGAAGCGCGGAGCGAAGCGGCGCGGGAATTGACATCGCAGGCCAGCTTTGCGCGGCTGCCGGACTGACCCTTCTGACCGCGGGCATTATCGAACTCGGCCACCAGGGACTCGCGCAGCCACTCGCGTGGAGCGGGCTTGCCGGAGCGGCCGTGTGCGCGTTGCTGCTCGTGTTCCTGGAGCGACGCTCCCGCAATCCAATTCTGCCACCCAGCCTCTTCGCGAATCGCACGTTTCTGCCGGCGGTAGGCTTTGGCATGGTCATGAATTTCACCTACTACGGTTCCATCTTCACGCTCAGCCTCTTTCTGCAGAACGGACTGGGCTACTCCCCGCTGCATGCGGGGCTTGCGTTCCTGCCGCTGACGGCGGGCTTTCTCATATCGAACCTTCTGAGCGGTCCAATCGTGGCGCGCGTCGGGGCGCGCCTGCCGATGATGATCGGCGCATGCATCGACGCCACGGGGTTCGCGTTGCTTCTCGGGGTGAAGAGCGATAGCAGCTACGCACAGCTGGCACCGGGATTCCTGCTAATTCCCCTGGGAATGGGACTGGGCGTGCCCGCGATGACCACCGCCGTGCTCGCCTCCGCCGAGAAACGCATTTCCGCCACGGCGTCGGCCGTCCTCAACACCGCGCGCCAGGCCGCCGGCGCCGTGGGCGTGGCGGCCCTCGGCGCGTGGGCTCATGGCGGTGGAGAGAGC
>Ga0209006_10003675_pt1 | contig 13953 bp, 9 predicted proteins | sample JacPin_JW_Ref_O2_FD_188567 | JGI IMG/M metagenome (GOLD analysis project Ga0209006, IMG submission 188567) | Forest soil microbial communities from Algoma, Ontario, Canada - Jack Pine, Ontario site 1_JW_Ref_O2 (SPAdes) (version 2) | ecosystem: Environmental > Terrestrial > Soil > Boreal... | reverse complement strand
CGAAGCGCCAGAAGCGGCCCTGATGGGAGAAGCGCTCGCGCGTCGTCCAGGCGCGGGTCATCAGCGCGAGGCATTCGTCGAAGCGCGCCTGCGCCTCCTCGAGCGCGATCTGGAAGCCGTGGAATTCGCTGTGGCGATAACCCTTGCCGACCCCGAAATCGAAGCGGCCGCCGGAGATGAGGTCGAGCGTCGCCGCCTCTTCGGCGAGCAGCACCGGGTTGTGCCAGGGCAGCACGATCACGGCGGTGCCGAGCCGCAGCGTCGTCGTGCGCATCGCCAGCGCGGTGAGCAGCATCAGCGTCGCCGACACCTGGTGCCAGCCGGTGAAATGATGCTCGACCAGGAAGGTCGACCGGAAGCCGAGCGCCTCGGCCTCGACGTTGTCGTCGAGCCAGTCGCGAAAGCCCTGGCCGGTCTCGGGACCGAAATCCCTGCTGTTCGCCTGCGCGGAGCCGAAGAGGCCGAATTTCATCAGACGCCTTTTATATTCGGCGCATGTCCTTGTCGGCGAACCGGTGTCCACCCCGGATCAAGTCCGGGGCAGGCTTTCGCCGGGACATGCGCTAGAACCGCGGGATATCGGGAAACGCGACGTTGCCGCCGCGCACATGCATGCGGCCGAGCTCGGCGCAGCGATGCAGCGTCGGAAAGACCTTGCCGGGATTGAGCAGGCCCTTGTCGTCGAATGCGCATTTGAGCCGCTGCTGCTGGTTGAGGTCGATCTCGGTGAACATCGCCGGCATGAGGTCGCGCTTCTCGACCCCGACGCCGTGCTCGCCCGTGAGCACGCCGCCGACCTCGACGCACAGCCGCAGAATGTCGCCGCCGAACGCCTCGGCACGATCGAGCTCGCCCGGCTTGTTCGAGTCGTAGAGGATGAGCGGATGCAGGTTGCCGTCGCCGGCGTGAAACACGTTGGCGACGCGCAGGCCGTACTGCGCGGACAGCTCGCGCATGCGCGCGAGCACGCGCGGTAACTGCGCGCGCGGGATCGTGCCGTCCATGCAGTAGTAGTCGGGCGAGATGCGGCCGGCGGCCGGGAACGCAGCCTTGCGGCCGGCCCAGAACAGGAGGCGTTCCTCCTCGGACGTCGAGGCACGGCAAATCGTCGCCCGGCATTCGCGCGCGATCGCCTCGACCCGCGCGATCAAATGGTCGACCTCGGCCTGGGGGCCGTCGAGCTCGACGATCAGGAGCGCCTCGACGTCGAGCGGATAGCCGGCATGGACGAATTCCTCGACCGCGTGGATCGCCGGGCGGTCCATCATCTCCATGCCGCCCGGAATCATCCCGGCGCCGATGATCTGCGCAACGCATTGGCCGGCATCCTCCGAGGTCGGAAAGCCGACCAGCACCGCGCGCGCCGTCTCCGGCTTCTTGAGGATGCGCACCGTCACCTCGGTGACGACCCCGAGCAGCCCCTCCGAGCCGGTGACGATGCCGAGCAGGTCGTAGCCGCCGGCGTCGAGATGGCGGCCGCCGAGGCGGATGACCTCGCCGGTGATCAGCACCATTTCCAGCCCGAGCACGTTGTTGGTGGTCATCCCGTATTTGAGGCAGTGCACGCCGCCGGAATTCTCCGCCACGTTGCCGCCGATCGTGCAGGCGATCTGCGAGGACGGATCGGGCGCATAGTAGAAGCCGCGATGCGCGACCGCGGCCGAGACCGCGAGATTGGTCACGCCCGGCTCGACCACGGCGACGCGATTGTCGAAGTCGATCTCGCGGATGCGGTTGAATTTCGCCATGCCGAGCAGCACGCCGTCGGCGAGCGGCAGCGCGCCACCCGACAGCGAGGTGCCGGCGCCGCGCGGCACCACCTTGACGCCATTGGCGTGGCAATAGGCGAGCACGCGCGAGACCTGATCCGCCGTCTCCGGCAGCACCACCACCATGGGGAGCTGGCGATAGGCGGTAAGCCCGTCCGACTCGTAGGGGCGCATCTCGCGTTCGCCGGCGATCACGCCTTCGCCCGGGACGATCGCGCGCAGCGCGGCGACGATCGCGGCGCGGCGCGCGAGCACCGCCGCGTCCGGCACCGGCATGGTCACCGACATCGCTGCTCTCCTTCGCGTTTCTCCCGCGTTGCTACCTTATAGCGCGAACGTCGGGCAAAACACCCATCTGTCGCGACCGCGGCCGGGCGATCCTGCACGACGGCATGGTTTTGCCGCCTTGCGCTTGCTGCGCCGTTCGGTCAGTTTCCGGCGCGGGCGGGGCGTAACGACCAGACGGCAGGTGCCCGGTCTGGGAGAGATCGAGGAGATGGAGATGAGACATCTGGTGATCGCGGCCGTGGTCATGGTCGCGTCGACGGGGACGACATGGGCGCAGGACGTGGACGCCGGCGCTTCCGTCTTCAAGCAATGCGGCGCCTGTCACAAGATCGGGCCCGGCGCCACCAAGTTCGTCGGGCCGGAGCTCAACGGCCTCGACGGCCGCAAGGCCGGCAGCACCGACTATTCCTACAGCGACGACATGAAGAATTCAGGGATCACCTGGGACGAGGCGACATTCAAGGAATACATCAAGGCGCCGAAGGCCAAGGTTCCGGGCACCAAGATGACCTACCCGGGCATCAACGGCGAGGGCAGCGACAAGAAGATCGCGAACCTGTGGGCCTACATCAAGCAGTTCGACGACAAGGGCAACATCAAGAAGTAGCGCGGACGCGTCGGCGGGCGCGGATTGATCCCGATCAACGCCGGCTGCACGTTTGCGCGCCATGTCGGCGGGCTGTGACGCCGGCGCGCGAGCGCGGAGCGGGCGCATGATCAAGGACCTCGTGGTCAATCTCGCCATCGGCAAGCCGCATGACGTGGCAGCCGAATATGCGGTTGCGATTGCGCGCGCGTTCGAGGCGCATCTCACCGCGGTCGCGTTCGCCTATGAGCCGGTGGTGCCGCCGAGCGTGATGGGCGGCATCCCGGCCGACGTGATCGAGGCGCAGTGGGTCGCTAGCGACAGCGCCGCCGACAAGGCGATCTCCCGTTTCGAGGCGGCGGCGAAGCGCGACGGCATTGCGGCCGAGCACCGCAAGCTCACCGCCTCGATCGGCGGCGCCGGCGACCTGTTTGGGCGCCTCGCGCGCCGCTTCGATCTTGCGGTGATGGCCCAGGCGGAGCCGAAGCAAGGCCCGGCCGAAAGCCTGGTGATCGAGGGCACGCTGTTCGGCTCCGGCCGTCCCGTGATCGTCGTGCCCTACATCCACAAGGGCGGATTGCGACTCGGGCGCGTGCTGGTGTGCTGGGACGGCAGCCGCCCGGCCGCGCGCGCCATTGCGGATGCGATGCCGTTCCTCGCGCGCTCGGCCGCGGCCGAGGTGGTCATCGTGGCGAGCGGCCGCGAGAAGAGCGGCGAGATCGCCGGCGTCGACATGGGCGAGCACCTCGCCCGCCATGACGTGAAGATCGAGGTCAAGCGCATCGTCTCGGCCGACGTCGACGTGCCGAACACCATCCTGTCGCACGTGGCCGACAGCGGCGCCGACTTCATCGTGATGGGCGGCTTCGGCCATTCGCGGTTGCGCGAGTTCGTGCTCGGCGGCGCCACCAACGGCATCCTCGCCGCGATGACGGTGCCGACCCTGATGTCGCACTGACGGGAACCGCCGGCTACCGGCACGGGAACTCTTTCCCGGCTCACGGATTATATTCGGGCGGCGCGCCAGACTTGCGGCGAACGGAAGAAATGTCTCCAGAATACCGACGATATAACTGCGACATCTCAGGTAAAATCGGACCTTTGTGTAAACTTGATGGCGCATAGGAAAATATCCAGTCAGTTATTCTTCGTACGCTGCCCATCTGAACTTGCCGCCTCCACGTAAAGATCGACACTTCGGGTGAGATGGGGAGATTCAATCATGAAAGGCGCCTACACGATCGGAATAGAGGAAGAGTACTTCCTGGTCGACGCCGCGACCAAGACGGTCACGGAGGAACGACCGGAAGCCTTCTTCGCCGCCGTGAAGGCGGCGCTCGGCTCCCAGGTCAGCGGCGAGATGCTGCAGTCGCAGATCGAGGTCATGACCGAGCCGCACCACGACATGGCGACGGCGCGCACCGAGCTGCGCCATCTGCGCAGCACCGTCGCCTCGGTGGCGGCCGAGCATGGGCTGGCGATCCTCGCCTCCGGCACGCATCCGACCGCGTCATGGGAATGCGCGTTGCAGGCGCCGGCCGAGCGCTACGACGTCGTGATGCACGACCTGCAGATGATCGGGCAGCGCAATATGCTGTGCGGCCTGCATGTCCATGTCGAGCTGCCGGACGGCGAGGACCGCGTCGACGTGATGTGCCGGATGCTGCCGTACCTGCCGCTGTTCGTGGCGCTGGCGACGTCGTCGCCGTTCTGGCGCTCGCGTCCGACCGGCCTCAAGGGCTACCGGCTCGCCGCCTATGACGAGCTGCCGCGCACCGGCGTGCCGGAGCTCTTTCGCAAGAGCGAGGAGTTCGAGGCCTATATCGCGGCATTGACCAAATCCGGCATCATCGACGACGCGAGCTACGTATGGTGGGCGCTGCGTCCCTCGCTGCAGCACCCGACGCTCGAGCTGCGCGCGCCCGACTGCTGCACCTTCGTCGACGACTCGATCGCGATCGCGGCGCTCTACCGCGCGCTGGCGCATCGGCTGGTGCGCAATCCCTGGCTCAACGCCGACATCACCGCGGTCACGCGCGCGATCGTGGTGGAGAACAAGTGGCGGGCGCAGCGCTACGGCGTCAAGGGGACCTTCGCGACCCTCGACGGCGGCGGCGCCGTGACGGTCGCCGAGATGCTCGAGCAGGTGCTCGCCGAGGTCGCGCCCGACGCCGAGGCGCTCGGCTGCTCGACCCATATTTCGCGCTGCCGCGCGATCGTCGGCGCCGGCACCTCGGCCGACGCGCAGATCGCGGTCTTCCAGGCGCACGAGAAGAGCGAAAGCCGCGAGCGCGCGCTCGAAGCCGTCAACGACTGGCTCGCAGCCGCGACGCTGCAGTAGACGCGGGCCGGCCGCGGCAAATTCCGATCTACGTCGCGTCCCCCTCCGGCAGCGCGGACTGCACGACGAGGCCGCGCGCGCGGGCGTCGACGACGCCGAGCGCGCGCAGCGCAAGCAGCGTGATCGTCTGCACGTTCTCACGCGTCTTGCCGGCGTCGGTGGGCGGCGCGAGCGGGCCGATCAGCCCCTCGATCAGGAGCCCGACCAGCGCGGCTGCGGCCGCGCCGGCATCCTGCTCGGGCAAATGTCCGCGCGCGATTGCCGAGCGGATGCGCGTTTCGATCTCGGCCGCGAGCGCGCGGCGCGCCGCGAGGCGAAATTCGTCGACCGCGGCGTCGACTGGCTCGGCGCTGACCGCCCAGGCGAGCCGGCGATGGCGTAGCGCGCGCGCCGCAAAGCTGACGAGCCCGGCCGCGAGCGCCGACAGCGGCCCGGGCGCCGCATCAGCGGCCTTGCGCAAGGCCGCGATCTCGCGCGCCGATATCGCCTCGATCAGCGCCCGCACGAGATCGGTCTTGGCCGGGAAATAGCGATAGACCGTGCCGGCCGCGATGCCGGCGCGCTGCGCCACGGGCACGATCTGCACTGCCGCAAGCCCCTGCTCGGCCGCGATCATTCGCGCCGCCGCGACGATCGCGTCATGGCGAGCCGCGAGATGCTGCAGGACGCGTTCAGTGCGGCGATAGGCCATCGGCGCGAATCGAGAGGCAGAGCCGGAAAAGCAATGAATCAAGATTCATGAGACTTGGCAATGATCTTTGGATCACCGACGCCCAGTTCGATGATCAGCGTGTCTCAGCCGTAAGGTGAACAGGGGTGGGCGGACGCTCGCCGGCGCGACCTTCACCCGCGGTCGCGCGAGCGCTCCTTGCCCAGCTTGAACAGGAGCAGCGACCGTCCCGTGACCACGTAGTCGTGGCCGAATCGGAAGGCCTTGGGCTTGTCCAGCTCGGGCTGGTTGGTGTCGACGAGGACGCGCCAGTCCTTCCCGCCGACCACCTTGGGCAGCTTGAACACGACCGCCTCGTGATAGGAATTCATCACCAGCAGCATCGTCACGTCGTTGCCACGCCGGCGGATGCCGGTCGGCTGCGCGCGTCCGTCGAGCAGGACGCCCATGGCGCGGGCCATCGGATCCCTCCAGTTGGCCTCGGTCATCTCCTCGCCGCCCGGCGTGAGCCAGGTCACGTCCTTGACGTCGAGCGCCTCGTTGTAGGCGCCGGAGAGAAAGCGGCCGCGCCGCAGGATCGGGTTGTCGCGGCGCAGCTCGATTGCGAGCCGGGTGAACTCGATGAGCGCTTTGCGGTCTGCGTCGATGCCCTCCCAGTCGATCCAGCTGATCTCGTTGTCCTGCGCATAGGCGTTGTTGCTGCCCTTCTGCGTGCGTGCGAACTCGTCGCCGGCGAGCAGCATCGGCGTGCCCTGCGAGAACAAGAGGGTCGCGATCATGTTGCGCATCTGGCGCAAGCGCACCTTGCGGATCTCGGGATCGTCGCTCGGCCCTTCGACGCCGTAGTTGTGCGACAGGTTTTCGCCGTGGCCGTCGCGATTGTTCTCGCCGTTCGCCTCGTTGTGCTTCTCGTTGTAGGAAACGAGGTCGGCGAGCGTGAAGCCGTCATGGGCGGTGATGAAGTTGACCGAGGCCCACGGCTTGCGGCCGCGCTTATTGAACAGGTCGGCGGACCCGGTGATGCGGGCGGCGACCTCCGCGAGCTTGCCCTCGTCGCCGCGCCAGTAGGCGCGCATCGTGTCGCGATAGCGGTCGTTCCACTCCGCCCAGCCGGGCGAGAAGTGCCCGACCTGGTAGCCGCCCGGCCCGCAGTCCCACGGCTCGGCGATGAGCTTCACCCGGCTGAGCACCGGATCCTGCCGGCATGAATCGAGAAATCCGCCGCCCTCGTCGAAGCCGTACGGCTCGCGCGCCAGAATGGTCGCGAGGTCGAAGCGGAAGCCGTCGACGTGCATCTCCTCGGCCCAGTAGCGCAGCGAGTCGGTCACCATCTGCAGCACGCGCGGATGGCTGAGGTTGACCGTGTTTCCCGTGCCGGTATCGTTGATGTAATGGCGGGGCTCCGGCGCGAGCCGGTAATACGACGCGTTGTCGATGCCCTTGAACGACAGCGTGGGCCCGAGCTCGTTGCCTTCCGCCGTGTGGTTGTAGACGACGTCGAGGATGACCTCGATGCCGACGGAATGGAAATGCGCGATCATCTCCTTCGTCTCATTGACGAAGGGCGTGCCGAGGTAGCGTGGCTGCGGCGCGAAGAAGCCGATGGTGTTATAGCCCCAGTAGTTGCGCAGCTTCTTGTCGAGCAGACAGCTGTCGTCGACGAAGGCGTGGATCGGCAACAGCTCAACCGTGGTGACGCCGAGGCGGCGGATGTAGTCGACCGCCTCGGCATGCATCAGGCCCGCGAAGGTGCCGCGCAGCTCCGGCGGAATCTGCGGATGCCGCATCGTGAAGCCGCGCGCATGCAGCTCGTAGACGATGGTGCGATCCCACGGGATTTGCGGCCGCCGTACCGCGCCCCACGTGAAGGCCGGATCGATCACCCGGCATTTCGGCACGAAGGATTGACTGTCGCGCGTGTCGAACGACAGGTCCTTGTCGGGAGAATCGAGCGTGTAGCCGAACACGGCCGGGTCCCATTTGACCTCGCCGACCAGCTGCCTGGCATAAGGGTCGATGAGAAGCTTGTTGGGATTGAAACGGTGGCCGGCGGCCGGCTCGTAGGGACCATGCACGCGATAGCCGTAGACCGTGCCGGGGCGCGCATCCGGCAGGTAGCCGTGCCAGACCTCGTCGGTGAATTCGGGCAGCTCGATGCGCTCGAGCTCCTTCTTGCCGTCGATGTCGAACAGGCAGAGCTCGACCATCTGCGCATGGGCGGAAAACAGGGCGAAATTGACCCCCGTCCCGTCCCAGGTGGCGCCGAGCTGGAAGGAATGGCCCTCGCGCACCCGCGAGGGCTTGAGGATCTGCGGCGACGTGACCGGCTGGTCCGGCGTCTTGCCGGCCGGCTTGTCGGCGGGCTTGCCTGCTGGCTTGGCGGCAGGCGGGGTGGTCGGCTGGTCGACTGGCTTGTCGGCCGGCATATCGATCGTCTGGTCCATGCCTCACCCCTGCTGGCGCGCGTTGCCGGCCGGCCGTGTCTCGTCGAGCCAGCCCTCGTTGGATAAAGCCTGGCGGAGCTGACGCGCCGCCGCCGCGAGATCGCGCTTGCGACGCGTGCGCAGCGCCGCCTCGAGGAGGGCGCGCGCGAAGGTCCAGCGCGGCAGCCGGCGCAACTCGGCCGGCAGCTCGTTGTCGATCAGAAGAAGTCCCTCGTTGACGTTGCGGACCACCGGACGGCAGCGCGGCGCGCGGATGCGCACGGCCGCCGGGAATTCCAGCGGGTCGGGGCCGCCCACGGCCCCCTGCGCTTCAGGCGGTCGGCTGCGCCGCGCGCGAGCCATGGTGAGGGTCTCCTGCAGCGCCCCAATGACAGCGCGGTCGGCGCCGATCGCCGACCCCCGACAACGCGCGGGGTGGTTTTTCGATCCGTGGCAAAGCGCCGACGTCGCCGGGCAGAATCGACGCCGTGTGGGACGAAACGAGGCTACTGCGCCTCGATCCCCAGCTCGCCGATCAGCTTGTCGTAGGTCGCCTGGAAATCGTCGATGTGCCGCGTCAGCGCCGCGACGGTATTCTCGGCGCGGCTCGGCACCTGCAGCCCGAAGCGGGTGAGCCGATCGCGCACGTTCTCGTCCTCGAGCGCGCCGGCGAACGCGGCGTTGAGCCGCGCTTGCAGCGGCGCCGCCATGTCCTTGGGGCCGAGCACGAAGATCTGGCCGCGGTAGGCATAGTCGACGAGGCCGGTCTCGCGCACGGTCGGGACATCCGCCAGCGCCGGCAGCCGCTGCTCGCCGGTCACCGCGAGCGCGATCAGCTTGCCGTCCGCGACCCGCGGCAGCACCAGCGTCGGGGTGTCGAACACGATCTGCACCTCCCCGCCGAGGAGCGCCTGGATCATCGGCGCGTTGCCGCGGTAAGGCACGTGCACCATGTCGAGACGAGCGAGCTTGACGAATTGCGAGCCGCCGAGGTGCTGCGGCCCGCCGATGCCGGAGGAGCCCCAGTCGAGCTTGCCCGGATTGGCGCGGGCATAGTCGAGGAATTGCTTGAAGGTCGCAAAACGCGACTTGCTCGCCGCATTGGTCGCGATCACGAACATGTAGGAATAGATGCTGGCGATCGGCGAGAAGTCCTTGCTCGGGTGCCACGCAAGCTTGGCGAGCTTCGGCAGCGTCGCATGCGCGCTCGTCGTCATCAGCAAGGTGTAGCCGTCCGGCGCCGCCCGCATCAGCTCGGCGACCGCGACCGTGCCGCCCCCGCCCGGCCGCGACTCGACGAGAACAGGTTGGCCGAGCGTGTCGCCCAGGCGCTTGCCGATGATGCGCGCCACCACGTCGACGCCGCCGCCCGGCGCGAACGGGACGAGCATGCGGATGGGGCGGGTGGGGTAGCCGGTTTGGGCCGATGCGGCGGACGCTGCACCGGCCAACATCGCCGCAGCGACCAGGAGCGCCGCCGGTCTTCTCGTTGTCGATGCCATCATGATCACGGTGCGTTTTGTCCCCGTCATGTGATCCTACATCAGCGACCGACAGAATCACGCCGGTGCAGTGCGCCGGCCGCGCGCGCGTGTCTGCCGGCGTGAGCCCGATCCCGCGGATTTTGCACCATCGTGCGCAAAAATGAGCCTGCCCATGCCCGATCGGCGGATGGGCGGTTGATCTGAGCGGTCGGCCATGCACACCATATCGGCCTCAACTGGGAGACGCGCATTGAGCAACCGTCGAGGCGCCAGCCGCCGCCAGGTGTTTCGCGCCGCCCTGCCGGTCGCGCTCGCCGTCTGCGCCCTGGCGCTGGGCGGCTGCGGCCGCAAGCCGGCGGCAGCTGCGCCGCCGCCGCCGACCGTGACGGTGGCGCATCCATTGCAGAAGAATATCACCGAGTGGGACGAGTATACCGGCCGCTTCCAGGCGGTGGAGACCGTCGAGATCCGCGCACGGGTCTCCGGCTTCATCGACTCGATCCACTTCACCGAGGGCCAGCTCGTCAAGCAGGGCGATCTCCTGTTCGTCATCGACCAGCGCCCGTTCAAGCTTGCGGTCGACCAGGCCAAGGCCGATCTCGAGCGCGCCCAGGCCAAGCTCGAGATCGCGACGCTCGACGTGCAGCGCGCAACCCCGCTGATCGAGAACCAGACGCTGACCGGGCGCGAGTTCGACACCCGCAAATCGACCCAGCGCGATGCGGCCGGCCAGGTCGCGTCCGCGCAGGCCGCCCTCGAGACGGCGCAGCTCAATCTCGAATGGAGCGAGGTGCGCGCGCCGATCTCGGGACGCGTGTCCGACCATCGCGTCGACGCCGGCAACCTGATCACCGGCGGCCCGAACGGCGCGACCCTGTTGACCCTCATCGTCTCGATCGACCCGATCCACTTCGTTTTCGACGGCAGCGAAGCGGACTTCATCCATTACCTGCGGCTCGCGCGGGCCGGCGCGCGGCCGTCCTCGCGCGACGCCCAGAACCCGGTGTCGGTGCGGCTCGCCGACGAGACCACGTTCGCCCATCAGGGCCGCATGGACTTCGTCGACAACGTGGTCAATCCGAAGACCGGCACCATCCGCGGCCGCGCCGTGTTCGACAACAAGGACGGCTTCCTCACGCCTGGCTTCTTCGGGCGGATGCGCCTGTTCGGCGGCACGCACGACGCGGTTCTGGTACCGGACAGCGCGATCGCCTCCGACCAGTCGCGCAAGATCGTGTTCACGGTGGCGGACGACGGCACGGTCGGCGTCAAGCTGGTCGAGCTCGGGCCGATCGTCGACGGGCTGCGCGTCATCCGCTCCGGCCTCGCGGCGAGCGACCGCATCGTCATCGACGGGCTGCCGCGGGCGCGGCCCGGGCAGAAGGTCACGCCGCAGGACGGCGAGATCAAAGCCGTCGCCGAGGCTCCCAAGGCCCCGCAGTAGGCGCCGCCGGATCGCACGATCGCAAAGGGGCATCGAATGCGCTTCTCCCATTTCTTCATCGATCGGCCGATCTTCGCCGCCGTCATATCGATCATCATCACGCTGGTCGGCTACATCTCGTATCGGGCGCTGCCGATCACCGAGTATCCCGAGATCGCGCCGCCGACCGTGGTGGTGGCCACCTCGTTCCCGGGCGCCTCCGCCGAGGTGCTCTCCCAGACCGTGGCGACGCCGATCGAGCAGGAGATCAACGGCGTCGACAACATGATCTACATGGTGTCGCAGGCGACCGGCGACGGCGTGCTGCAGATCTCCGTGGTCTTCAAGCCCGGCACCAATATCGACGAGGCCCAGGTGCTGACGCAGAACCGCGTCTCGAACGCGATTCCGCGCCTGCCCATCGAGGTACAGGCGCTCGGGGTCACGGTCCGCAAGGCCTCGCCCGACCTGATGCTGGTGATCCACCTGATCTCGCCCGACCACAGCCTCGACCAGGGGTACATCTCCAATTACGCGACCATCAACATCAAGGACGTGCTCGCCCGCCTCGACGGGGTCGGCGACACCATCGTGTTCGGCGCGCGCGACTATGCGATGCGGATATGGCTCGATCCCGCCGAGGTGCAGTCGCGCAACCTCACCGCCGACGACGTGGTGACGGCGCTACGCAACAACAACGTGCAGGTCGCAGCCGGCGCCATCAACCAGCCGCCGGCGACGTCGCCCGCCGGCTTCCAGCTCGCGGTGCAGACGCTCGGGCGGCTGTCGACGCCGGAGCAGTTCAGCGACATCGTGGTGGCGACTGACTCGGACGGCCGCGTGACGCGCATCCGCGACATCGCCCGCGTCGAGCTCGGCGCGCAGGACTATACGACCAACGCCTATCTCGACAACCAGGTCGCCACCGCGATCGGCATCTACCAGCGCCCTGGCTCGAACGCGCTCGCCGCCGCCGCGACCGTGAAGGCGACGATGGACCAGCTGTCGCGCAGCTTTCCGCCCGGCATGGTCTATCGGGTGGTCTACGACACCACCGAGTTCATCCAGCAGTCGGTCGACGAGGTGCAGAAGACGCTGTTCGAGGCGCTGGTGCTGGTGGTGATCGTGGTGATCCTGTTCCTGCAGACCTGGCGTGCCGCCATCATCCCGATCGTCGCCATCCCGGTGTCGTTGATCGGCACCTTCTTCGTCATGACGGCGTTCGGCTTCTCGCTCAACAACCTCACCCTGTTCGGCCTCGTGCTGGCGATCGGCATCGTGGTCGACGACGCCATCGTGGTGGTGGAGAACGTCGAGCGCTACCTGCGGGCGGGCCTCGCGCCCCGCGAGGCCGCACACCGCACCATGGACGAGGTCGGCGGCGCGCTGATCGCGATCGCGCTGGTGCTGTGCGCGGTGTTCATCCCGAGCGCCTTCATCAGCGGCATCTCCGGGCAATTCTATCGCCAGTTCGCGCTCACCATCACGGCCTCGACCATCATCTCGGCCACGGTGTCGCTGACGCTGTCGCCGGCGCTCGCCGCACTGCTGCTCAGGCCGCATAGCGAGGAGCCCGGATCCGGAGTGTGGCGCACGATCGGCCGGCCGTTCAACGCATTCTTCGGCGCGTTCAATCGCGCGTTCGGCCACCTGTCGAACGGCTATGGCGCATTGACCGGGCGGCTGCTGCGGGTCGCGGCGCTGATGCTGGTGATCTACGCGGTGCTGATCGGCCTTACCTATGTCGAGTTCAGCCGCACGCCCACCGGCTTCATCCCACAGCTCGATCGCGGCTATTTCATCGTCGCGATCACGCTGCCGCCGGGCGCGAGCCTCGAGCGCACCGACGCGGCGGTCAAGCGCGCCTCCGCGATCCTGACGAGCCGCCCTGGCGTCGCCCACGCGGTGACGTTCGCGGGCTTCGACGGCGCGACCTTCACCAACGCGCCGAATTCCGGCGTCGTGTTCGTCCCCTTGAAGCCGTTCGACGAGCGCGTGCGCGCCGGGCTCACCAGCGACGGCATCCTCAATGACCTGCGCACCCAGATGCTGGCGATCCGCGAGGCCTTCGTGCTCGTCATCCCGCCGCCCTCGGTGCCCGGCATCGGCACCGGCGGCGGATTCAAGCTCTATGTGCAGGACCGCGCCGGCCGCGGCTCGCGCGCGCTCGAGCAGGCGGTCGGCATGGTCACCCGCGACGCCAACCAGACGCCCGGCCTCGTCCAGGTGTTCACCCTGTTCAACACGTCGACGCCGCAGGTCTATGCCGACATCGACCGCGTGAAGGCGGAAATGATCGGCGTGCCGATCACCCGCTTCTTCGCCACGCTGTCGACCTACATGGGCTCGACCTACGTCAACGACTTCAACATTCTCGGCCGCACCTACCGGGTGACGGCGCAATCCGACAATCCGTTCCGCCTCGACGTGCGCGACGTCGCCAACCTGCGCACCCGCTCGACCGCCGGCGAGATGGTGCCGCTCGGCGCGGTCGCGACCTTCAGCGAGATCACCGGTCCCTATCGCGTGCCGCGCTACAACCTGTTTCCGGCCGCCGAGGTCCAGGGCGCGACGCGGCCGGGCTTCTCGACCGGCCAGGCGATCGCCGCGATGGAGCAGATCATGGCGCGAGACCTGCCCTCCGGCTTCGGGTTCGAATGGACCGAGATCGCGCTGCAGGAGAAGCTCGCCGCCAACACCATCGCGACGGTGTTCAGCCTCGCGGTGGTGTTCGTCTTCCTGCTGCTCGCCGCGCAGTACGAGAGCCTCTCGCTGCCGCTCGCCGTGATCCTGATCGTGCCGATGTGCCTGTTCGCGGCGTTCGCCGGCGTGATGCTGCGCGGCATGGACAACAACATCCTCACCCAGATCGGCCTCGTGGTGCTGGTCGGCCTCGCGGCCAAGAACGCCATCCTGATCGTCGAGTTCGCCCGCCAGGCCGAGGAGCATGGATCGAACCGCATCGATGC
>Ga0209006_10003674_pt1 | contig 13953 bp, 6 predicted proteins | sample JacPin_JW_Ref_O2_FD_188567 | JGI IMG/M metagenome (GOLD analysis project Ga0209006, IMG submission 188567) | Forest soil microbial communities from Algoma, Ontario, Canada - Jack Pine, Ontario site 1_JW_Ref_O2 (SPAdes) (version 2) | ecosystem: Environmental > Terrestrial > Soil > Boreal... | reverse complement strand
CCGCAAAAGCGACAAGGACTCACGAGGCAGAGTAATCTGTACCTGCCCCGCACCTTTCTCAATCGTTATCCAGGCAGGAGACTGCAACACTTGGAGGCCACTCGCACTGCTGAGTCGCTGGTATTCGCTTTCGGACGGCGATTGCGGTGAACCAATCTCTTTCCATGCGGCGAAGGCGTCACTGTGAGCGGCATCAAGGCGGAAATGTTCCAGCAGCGCTCGTTTTGCATTCGCAGGCAGGCCGTTGATTTCTACCCTAATAGCCGCGGGATCGACCGGCACGTCGTCATCGTGATAGTTCCATACCAGAATATCGATTTCGTGATCCCTGCGCGTTGCAATCGCGTTGATGTCGGGCTGCCCGCGGACGCCGCCAGTCACCAGTGCTCTACTGGGCAGGGCTCCGGAACTGATTACCTTCACGCTGTCGGTGCCTAATAAGCCCAGCATGCGAAAAGCGTTAAGAACCGGTTTGTCGATGCCGTTCGTGGCTAACTCGCGGAAGCCCGCAAAGTAGGGTTGGTCTTCGAATTCGAACGCCCACGTAACCGCTCCCAGGAAATTGACACGCTCCTGTTGCGCCAGCGACAAAATGTTGTTGAACACCTCGACCGTGTAGACGCCGTAGAGCGGCTCGTTGCGATACAAATTCGCAAGATTGTTTTTGGCAGAACATGCTGCACACCCCTCTGGGTCCGATTCTCCAAGGATGATCGGCGTGCGCCGCCATTCCGGAAAGGAGGCCACGATCTTGAATCCCTGCTCGATCGCGTTAAGCTGATGGCCGATGCCCATTTCCACGTGATCTCCCCGCCAAGCGGGAGAACCTTTGGGATGAAAGCTGATGAAGTCGAGCGGTGAACCTACGGCGCCGGTTGCGAAGTTTTTCTGATGGGCGCAATGATCGAGAAATGATCGGAGAAAATCTGCCGCCTTCGGATTGGCAGGCCCTGTGCTGTCCGGTCCGCCAATGCGCGCAGCGGGCAACGCTCGCCGCACGGCTTCGACCGTGAAATCGTAAAGCTTGAAATATTCTTCTCGCGTCCCCTTCCAATAACCGATATCCGGTTCATTCCAGACTTCCCACAGCCAGGTCCGCACCTCGGCATCGCCGTAGCGCCCGCGAAGATGATGAACGAACTGGAAAACCAGTTCCGACCACTTACGATAATCGTTCGGAGGGTAGGCCCATCCGGTGTAGATATCTCCGGCTTGAACATCGGGAAAAGAGTGGCGATACGGATCGGGGTGAACGGAAAGGGCTTTTGGCATGAAGCCGATTTCGACGAGTGGCTTGATGCCCGCTGCATGAAACGTATCGAAGATGCGGTCCAGAATTGTCCAATCGTAAACGGGTTGTCCCGTCGCATCTTCGGAGTAGACGTTGGTCGAGCCCCATTTCAGGGAAGCGGAACCGTCGCCGGAGGTGAACAGGTTATGCACGCGAACGTACACTGGGGCGGCATCCAGCGCCGCCAGTTCGCCGAGAAGTTTTTTGCCGTTGGCGGCGTAAGTGTAGTTGGGTTCGTCGTAGCCGAAATAATTCCAGATAGGAGAGATCGTTCCTTCGGAGTGATCGGCCTGCACTTGAATCGTGACGGGTCGCGATGCTTGCTGAGCAGCGGCGAGTCGGCAGGTCGCGAAAAAGAAAATGACTGCGAACAAAGTCTGGAAGATTTCGCCGCAGAGACGTTGCGAGTCAGCCTGTAAGCAAAACCTCAAGCGCGATTTTTGCGAGGCACGCAATGGAGTTTCGGCTAAACTAGCTTTCGTTGCGAGCGATTGCCGATTCGGCGACTGCAATCAAAGTCGGCAAGATATCTCCCATGCTCTGGTCTGACTGACCCAAAGCGAAATATAACTTGCTATATAACGGATAGAGGCGGTCGTAAGTGGCGTGGGCCGAGTCCTCCGGCAGAAATGTTCGATTAGGCGGACAAATCTTATCCTGCGCTTCCTCAATTGTCTGGAAAGTTCCCGCCGCCAGAAATGCGAAGATTGCCGATCCCAAGCTGACCACGCTCTTGCTTGGAACCAGCACGGGACGCCCGAGGACATTGGCATAAACCTGGTTTAGAACTTTATTTTTTTGCGGAATGCCTCCCGCGTTGATGACACGCTTAATGTGAACTCCGTGACCGGCCATGCGGTCCAGAATGATGCGGGTGTGAAAGGCCGTTCCTTCGATGGCGGCGAAGAGTTCGTCCTGGGCTGTGCTTTGCAGGTTCCATCCGAGAGTCACGCCGCGCAAGTTTGGGTTCACCAATACAGTGCGGTCGCCATTGTCCCAGGTCATACGCAGCAAGCCGGTTTGCCCGGCGCGATATTTTTCCAAACCCTCGCTCAGAGTTTTGACATCGGTTACGGCGCGAGAAGCGATTGCACTGAAGATGTCGCCGACGGCGGAGAGTCCGGCCTCGATGCCGGTGCGCTGAGGATGCACGCTACCCTGAACGACGCCGCAAACTCCGGGCACCAGATTGACGGAGGGCGTGATGCCGATGATGCAGGTGGAAGTGCCGATCACGTTGACCATGTCATCCGTGCGGCAGCCGGCGCCGATGGCGTCCCAGTGTGCATCAAATGCGCCAACCGGGATGGGGATGCCCGCTTTGAGGCCAAGCTTTTCCGCCCACTCAGGCGAAAGCCTGCCCGCGATTTGATCGGAGGTTGCGTACTCACCCCCGAGTTTGCGACGCACTCCCTGTAGGAGGGGATCAACCTTGACCAGAAAAGCGTCCGGCGGAAGACCACCCAGTTGGGCATTCCAAAGCCACTTGTGGCCCATGGCGCAGACGCTGCGCTTAACTTGTCGAGGATCGGTGATGCCGCACAGAGTCGCGGCGACCATGTCGCAATGCTCGAAGGCGGAAGCGAACTCCGATCGTTTTTCTGGATTGTGGCGGAGCCAGTGCAGGAGTTTGGAGAATCCCCATTCCGAAGAATAGATGCCACCGCACCATTGAATCGCTTCCAGGCCTTCGCGGTGCGCGGCTTCGGTGATCTCCGCCGCTTCGGCTTTGGCGCGGTGGTCGCACCACAAATAATACTCGCCCAGCGGCCGGAGATTCTTGTCGACCGGAATTACGGATGAACCCGTCGTGTCCAACGCGATGGCCTGCACCTGATCGCCACTGACGCCGGCTTTTTTCAGAACTTCGCGCGTGGCGGATGCCAGCGCGCGCATGTGATCCTCATGGGATTGAGTGGCATATTCGGGATCTTCGCGCTTGCGATGCAGAGGATATTCGGCGACGGTGGAATCCAGCAGTCCGCGCTCGCTATCGACCAGAGAAACACGAACGCTGAGTGTGCCGAAGTCGACCCCGGCCACAATCGCCATTTAGCAGGCTCCGCTTTCGCTGTCGTGATTGTTCATGTCCCAACCAAGATATCGCGTTGTGGCCGGCCCGCTACGATCCTGGTGCCTTCGAAACAGCTTGAATTATGTCTACCAGCATGAGTAACCGTTTACTCAGAATGAGCGACTTTAATTGATGCTCTAAATCGTTGTCAATGAATACCCACATGGTGGTAGTGGCTGAATTTGATTCAGCCACTACCCCACATGGTTTCCCGGTGGAATCCGTTCTTTGCCCGCCGACGGCGATTCTGTCCGGCGATCGCATTCTTTAATTGCCATTCGCAGTGACCGGCAGATTGAAAAAAACAATTTGATCGTTTTCGAGAACCGCCAGCTGACGGCCATTCTCAGACAAAGCGAAAGTTTGAATCGTCGGCAGAGGATCTGGAATAGTTACCGCGCTCGTCTTCTTGCCATTATCCGCGCGGTAGACACTGACGCGCAGAGCCTTCAAGTCGGAGGATTGAAAGGCCGATGAAACATCCAGAGGCTTTGCAAGTTCGGCGATTCCAATGGCAAACATGCCGCTGCCCAGACTTCCAGTGGCGATCTGAGACTGCCCTGTGGACGGAGACCATCCTTTCAGAACTAATTTTCCATCCGGCCGCATCATGCGGTACCACTTGCCATCCGCCAAACGATCACAGCCGGTCACAAACAGCAGGTTGGGCGGAACGGCGGTGGCTTCCGGCCGGCAGGTGGACTCAACTTGATTCAACACACGCCGCTGACCCGTCCATGTGTATTCGACAATCCGCCAGCGGTTCTTGCCAATGGTTGGAATACGAATTTCGCCGCTGTCCGATAACACAGGTTGCACCTCTCTGGACGATCTGATCACCGTGGCCAGCACATGGAAATTCGCATCGAGAACTTTCAGTTCGACGTCTTCTTCAGGCTCTCGATTCTCGGCTTCCAGGAGCTGGCGATGCAAAGTCGGCGAGTGCCGCTCGCGGACGGCGCCGACCGCCAGATAATCGCCGGATGGAGCCACGCTTACGAAGGCCAGAGGGCCGGCTAGAGCGAGTTTTTCCTCTAGTTCCAGGCCGGGTCCATACAAGCGCAGCTCCCGGCCAACATGCACAAGAACGCGATCATCGCCGATCTGCCAGAGATATCGCCCGGCATCATGGACACGCCATTCGGTCGTGCGAATCACCTTTTTGGTTTGCAAATCGATTAATGCTGCGCGTGCCACGTGAAGTTTGGGGAGTTGGTTTTCAGCGCCCGCGCGAGGCACCAGAACGTGCGGATTGAATGTGAACAGCAGCTTTTGCGCCCCCAGATAAGTGACGGCAGTGTCATAGTTCAGGTTGTACATGGCCTGATCGGCTCCGCCCGAAAATCCCAATTGCTTTAGCGAAACGAAAGAGGAGGGAACCGTCGATATCGTTTCCATCTCATCGGCCACAGGAGCCATAGTGCAAGAGGGCGGAGCGCAGATGTCTTCGTCGGACTCGGAGGATTCCGCAGTGGTCGACGCTGCCGGCGGCTCGCTTGCAGTCGGGGAATACTTGGCCGGTGATGCCGAGACCCCAGCGTTCACGGTCGGCACCAGCACGAAGCGCGATCCCGAATCGAGCCGCAGATTGTGTTTTTCGGCGGCGACAACGGTGCTGCCTTCGGGGCCGGTTCCGAGAGCCAACTTCATGTCTGCGATACCGATTACCTGTCCCGGCATCACTACGACTGGCGGTTTGTATCGGGGAGGTTCGACGAGCACGGTAGCTGCGGCAGTCGTGATACTCCTCATGGGGCTTCCGCTTCCGGCCTGTCCCAGGCTGAGGCCCACTGCTTCACTGAGCGGTTGACTCTGCTGATCCTCGTACAAGCTGGTTTTGCGATTCGGGTCGGGAGCCAGCACGGCGGCCAGAGTCAGACGGAGTGGCTTCATATCCCGTCCACCGCATTGTCCGCTCTCGAAGGTAAGCGCGATTTGCGACGGCTTTGCCGATTTAGAACTGGGAGTCTGCGCGACGATGCGGCCTTTAAGAATGGCGCCTTCGCGAAGTTTGCAATCGGGCGTATTCCAAGCCAAGTCAACTCTGGCGTAAATCGCATCGCCTGGGTGCACGCGTCCCGCTTCGATCGTCTTCACCAATTCGGCTTGAACTGCGGTGCGGTCGTCTGGGGGAGTCGAGCCGGAGCAGGGAAGAAGAATAACCAGGAACAGGACAACAAAGCTGGCGTCCCGCCGAGCGTACGCGCCCCGCCGACTGGAAAGACTCTGTGAAAATTTCATAACCCGCACGAAGTTCGGCAGTTGGGACGGCTAATTCCTCGCCTCAAGACGCCGTCATAATAGCATATGGGGTATACGTTTACTCACCATAGACGTGTGTGCATAAGGGGACAATCGCTAGTGCGCCTTTTGTGGCAATTTCTAGCGGTCCATCACGGTCTGAACCATGTCGCCAAGCTGCACGGCCGTGAACTCATTGCCTTCGAGATTGGCGGCCAGCTCCCCTTTGCGGCCGATCACGACGGTGTGAAAGGAGTGCACAAAAAGGGCCTCCTCCGGATAAAACGCCATGTCGAACCGCTGGCATAGACGCTGAATATCGGCAACCGGCCCGGTCAGAAAGCGCCAGTTGCGGGAATCCGCTTTCCAGGTACGAGCGTAGTTTTTCAATGCGTCGGGCTGATCGTGAATCGGGTCGATGACCACCGTTAGGAGGATAAGATCCTGACCCATGCGGCTTCTGAATCGTCGTTGCAGAATGCCAAAATTGTTGGTCAGGCGAATGCAGTAGTCAGGCAACGGGCATCGTGTGTAAATGAAAGTGAGCGCGACAACTTTTCCAGCGAATTGGCCAAGCGAGACCGGTCGATGATTTTGGTCGGTCAGAAGGAAGTCGGGGACTGGCTGGCCGATATGGACAGGCGCATGGGCGGGGGTTTTGACATCGATTGCGCCTTCCATCAGTTTGAGGCGCCGCGCCTGGGCCGGATCCAGTTCGAGACTTTCAAACGGTTTGACCCGGAGGTTTGCAGCGTAGGAGGAACCTTTTTCCACGACCAGATCGAACTCAATCGCCGCCCCTGTCTGAAGGTCCGTTGGTAATTTTCCGTGCACAGGAAACGACATGACCATGGCATCCATGTAGCCCGGGATCGCGCGGCAGGAAACAGTGATATTGCGATACGTATCGTCGACTTTCAGCAGCAATCCGGTCACGTCGTATTTCTGCGGAGCGGCGAACACAGCCATGACGCGCAGAAGCGTTAGCACGCATACGGAACCAAAGCGAAATCGCATTCCGAAGTTCATGGTGCCGACCTCTTGCCTTGGCCTCCCTTAGCCGAGGTGGCTGGGGGGCTCAAATCCCGCGATGGTCCGCCCAAACGGAATGAATGCCGCTCCAGTTTGGAATAGTCTTTCGACAATTCTTTGATCTCAAGAAACTGATCCGGAGCGACGTTGGTGAATACCTGGCGCGTCCCGCTGGCCGGCCAGGTAATTTCCAGTTCGGTTATACGGGCCGATTTCCCGAGTCCGAGGTGTTGGGTTAGTGGAGATGCGCCAAAAGATCCTCCGCTGGTGACAGTGCGAAAAATCGAGCGAGGCGGCTTGCCTTCATTCTGCACGGTGACCTTAATGCGCGCGCCGATTGCTGCGCGGTTGGTTTTGACGCCTACCAGATGCAAGCTGATCCAGTCGTTGCCGTTGCCCGGATTCTCAAAGAGACGGAAGGCGTGACTGTCGCCGGGAACCGCGCCCCCGATTTCCTCCAGCAGATCCTCATCCCCGTCGTTATCGATATCCGCGAAGACCACCCCATGCCCCTTGTGCAACTCACCCGTGCCTGAAGAGGCGGTGACATCGGTGAAGAACTTTCCTTCTTTGTTGTGCAATAGAACATTAGGCAGCAGAGAAGCATAACTCGGATTTCCAGTGCCCAAATACATATCGAGAAAGCCATCGTTGTCGATATCGCCGAAATTTGCGCCCATGGGCATGAATACGCGATCCAAGCCAACCTCGGCAGTTACGTCGCGAAACTTGCCGTTACCGAGATTCTTGTAGAGCTTCAGCGTCTCCGCATTCGGCGACAACCCGAGATAGCTGCGGATGGATTCATCGACGGATACGTAGTAGCTGGTGACAAATAAATCCGGCCATCCGTCATTGTCGTAGTCGAAGAACCACGCGGCGAAACTCTGCCAGGGCTTTTGCACTCCGGCCTGAGCGGCAACATCGGTAAACGTGCGGTTATGGTTGTTGTGAAAAAGAAATTTATCGCCATTGAGATTCGAGACGAAGAAATCGACGTATCCATCGTTGTCATAGTCAGCCGCGGCGACGGCCTTGGTGTAGCCGATACGATCGACGCCGGAAGAATGAGAGATATCCTCAAACGTGCCATCGCCTTTGTTACGAAAAAGCTGGCTGCGGCCGGTTTCGTTGCCCACAAAGAGATCGATGTATCCGTCGTTGTCGATATCCGCCCACACCGCCGTTTGCGTCTGAGTTGGTTCGCCCAGGCCACTGGCCACGGTTACGTCGGTAAAAGTGCCGTCGCAGTTATTACGGAGCAATGACTTGCGCTGCGGGAACTCCCAGGCGCCGCGCAAAACCAGAATGTCCATGCATCCGTCGTTGTTGTAATCGCCCTGGATAAGGTTGAGTCCGCCGAGTTGGTCGCTTAGCCCCGCCTGCGCGGTATGGTCGGCGAAGGTTCCGTTGCCGTTATTATGGAAAAAATGCATGGGCGCACATTGGCCGTAATCGGAAGTGACAATGTCGTAGAGACCGTTCTGCTCGAAATCGTCAACGATCAATCCGCCCGACATCGAATAAAGATTAATGCCCGCCTCGGGAGCCACGTCCACGAATCGACCGACGTCTTCCACCGACTCGAAGGCAGAAGGCGCAACCAGATATTGGCGCGGCACAGCGTCGGGATATTTCCCCAGCGTCATGTAGGCGAGGTTGAGAATCCACTTTGCGTCCAACGCATCGGGCTTGCGTTGCAAGTACTTCAGCAGATAATCAATGGCCTTTTCCGAAGCTGCCGGCTTGGCATAGCTTCGATTTGGTATCTGCGGCGGAAAAATGCATTGATCGCCGGGATGATGGTACACGTCATTGTCCATCTCCGACTTATGCAGATAAGCGATGCCCAGGACCTCTTCCAGTTCTGGCGCCGCCGCGGGCAATTGCGCTAATGAGATTTGATAAGCCGCCTGCCAGTGATCGATTGCCTCGTCCATCTTGCCTTCGTATGCATATGTATTCGCAAGCGCGTAATGCATCTCGACGATGTCGATGGGACGGCCCAGCGAAACGCCCTGAGGATTTGTCGGGTCGAGACTCTGGTTAAGAGTTTCGATGACCGAAGCCAGGGAATCGCGGCGAATCTGGCAAAGAGTATTCAGATCGCGATTCCAGTTATCTGGCTTTGGAAATTTTCGGTAGGCCAGATCCGCCTCCGCCTTGCCACCAACATTTGGCGCGTAACGAATTGTGCCCGCGGCTGAGGATGGCAACGTGGCCGCGGGATTCACGGTCCCCGACGCTGGAGTTTCGCCTTCGCCGAGAACTTTGAGAATTGCGTAATTCGAGGGCAATTTAATTACACCCGTGATTTGACCGGGGGTGAGACCTTTGAGCGCTCCGCGCAACTCGCTGCGCAGGGTCGAGGGATCGACGCGGCCCATGTATCCTCCCTGGGAGGACGTTGGATCAATCGAAGTCTCTTTTGCAACCGCAGCAAAGTCTGCGCCTTGTTTCAAACGCTGCACGACTTGGTCAGCCTGGGCGGAAGTCTCGACCACGATGATCCGCAACCCAATGGCCGCTGTAGAACTTTGCGCATGCAGCCCGCTATGAAAAATAGAGGATTGAAGCAGAATCCAGAGCAAGCCCAAACGCGCGGCGAAGCACGATTTTGCCAGGCGACTGATCATCGGCGGCGGCTGACATCAATTTTAGATCGCAAGCGTCACTCGAAAGAAATGATCGATTCCAGAAAACTATAGCATCGTTAGTGGCAAACGTTTACTATAGCGACCGGTTTGCCCAACGAGGTTCTTTCATGATCGGACGCAGAGAATTTCTTCGTTCCAGTCTGGCGACAGCCGGCGCATTGGTGGCAGCCCGGAATTTCTCATCTTTGGCCTGGAGCCAGTCCAACGATTCCCGCATTGAAGTTCTGCTGAGCGAGCCTCTGGGAGAAATCTCGCCGAATATTTACGGGCACTTTACGGAGAATTTGAGCGGAGTGGTCTACGACGGAATCTGGGTGGGCACAAATTCGAAGGTGCCAAACATCGACGGGATTCGCAAGGAACTGGTCGACGAAATGCGGAAGATTAAGCCGCCGGTGGTGCGCTTTCCCGGTGGCTGTTTCGCCGACAGCTACGATTGGCGCGACGGCGTCGGCCCGATGGATAAGCGCCCGCGGCGAACTAATTTCTGGAATCAGAGCGAAGCTCCGGAAGCGCCGGCAAGCCATCGTTACGATCCCAATGAATTTGGAACCAACGAATTCACGCACTTCTGCAAACTGACCGGCGGTCAACCTTACCTTGCCGCGAATTTGCGCAGCCTGCCCGCGGAAGAATTCTATCGCTGGGTCGAGTATTGCAACTCTCCGGCGGGAAGCACAACGCTGGCCGATACGCGCGCAGCCGCAGGTTTCAAAGAGCCGTTTAATGTGCGTTTTTGGGGCGTGGGAAACGAATCCTGGGGTTGCGGAGGAAACTTCACGCCGCAAGAATATGCTGCCGAATTCCGCCGCTACACCACCTGGGTGCCGCGCTATGGGCAGGAGTTGTCGTTTATCGGCTCGGGCCCGAATGTTGAGGATTGGTCGTGGACTCGCGGCTTCTTCGAGGAGATCGCACGCAAAGGTCGCTTTCAACTGCGTAGCGTTTACGGCTGGGCTCTTCACCATTACGCGTGGAATCTAAGCCGCGGTAAGACTCGCGATTGGGTGCAGGGCAAAGGCGACGCGCTCAACTTCGATCCGGTCGACTGGTATGAATTGCTGCGCGAAGGCGACCGCATGGAAGGGCTCATCAACGGCCACTGGCAGATTATGGGAGAAGAGGACCCGGAGCACTCGGTGAAGCTGATCGTGGATGAATGGGGACCGTGGTACCGGCCCGGCAGCGAGGCTACGCCGGGTGATCAACTGGAGCAGATGTCAACCCTGCGCGACGCGGTTTTTAGCGGCATGACGCTCGATATTTTCAATCGTCATCCGGAAAAGATCGCGATGGCGAACTGCGCCCAGTTGATCAATTGCCTAAACAGCTTATATCTGGCGCATGAGGATCGTTTTGTAGTTACGCCGGTGGGCCACGTGTTTGGCCTGTATGCCGCGCACCAGGGAGGTCAGGCGCTGCGCACGATTTTCTCCGCGCCCGCAATCGATTATGATCGCGATGGCAAGCCCAGTTCATTCTGGGGGCTGAGAGGATCGGCGTCGCGGCACGACAAGAATCTCGTTTTGACCGTCGTGAACCCGAGTGTCGATCAGGCGCGCGAGGCCGAAGTTGCGATCCGTGGCGCGAGCCTGCAATCGGGATCGGCGACGACGCTGACCGGTTCGGATATTCACGCGCACAATACATTCGAGCATCGAGATGTCGTGGTTCCGCAGAGCAAAGCGCTGGAGATTAAGGGCAAGATGCTCAACTACAGATTTCCGGCGGCTTCTGTGACCAAGTTGGAGTTGAGTCTCGCGTGATCTGGAATTACCCGGCCTGGCAAATATGCGAAAACACTTCTTTACTAGCTTGACGTTGATTGCGGTCCTCATTTCCGTTGCGCTTTTCGCTTCGCCGCTTTCCGCCGCAGACAAGACGTGGTCCGCGCAACGGGCCGACGAATGGTATGCGTCGCAGCCCTGGCTCGTCGGCAGCAACTTCATTCCCAGCACTGCGATTAACGAATTGGAAATGTGGCAGGCCGACACGTTCGACCTGCCCACAATCGACCGTGAACTGGGCTGGGCTGAAAGCCTGGGCATGAACACCATGCGCGTGTTTCTGCACAATCTGCTTTGGCAGCAAGATTCGGCGGGATTCTTAAGTCGCATGGATCAGTTTCTCGCGGTGGCTGACAAGCATCACATTCGAATTACGTTTGTTTTGCTCGACTCCGTCTGGGACCCGAATCCGCACTTGGGAAAGCAGCGGGATCCGCGGCCGCGCGTTCACAACTCTGGCTGGATGCAAGCTCCCGGAGCGGAAATCCTCAAGGATCCGTCGCGGTGGGACAAAGAATTAAAGCCCTATGTGGCAGGTGTGATCGGCCATTTCCGCGATGACAAGCGCGTTCTCATGTGGGACCTGATGAACGAGCCGGACAACGACTCGGCACAATACAAGAGCACCGAACTGCCCGACAAGGCAACTCGCGCGTTCGCGTTGCTGAAGGAAGAATGGAAATGGGCGCGCGGCGCGGGTCCCTCGCAGCCGCTTACCAGCGGTGTCTGGCACGGGGATTGGTCAAGCGATGCGATGCTTACCGATATCGAACGTTTTCAATTGGAAAATTCTGACGTGATCACCTTTCACAATTACGGGTCGCCGGAAGATATGCGGAAGCACATTGCATTTCTTCGCCGCTTCAAGCGGCCGATTGTTTGTACGGAATATATGGCGCGTCCATTGGGAAGCACGTTCGCGGCGATCCTGCCGCTGCTCAAGCAGGAAAAAGTTGGCGCTTACAATTGGGGTTTCGTCAGCGGCAAAACGCAGACGATCTATCCCTGGGATTCGTGGGAGAAAGCCTACCGTGGCGAGCCGACGCCATGGTTTCATGATATCTTCCGCCAGGATGGCACGCCCTACGACGCGCGCGAAGTCGAATTGATTCGGCAGTTAACGGGGAGAGGCTCGCGCCAGCCCTAGGGCGAAGAGCAAACCGTGAATTCGAAAACGGCTCGGAATTTCTTCCTCCCTCGGAGCATTCAGATGAAGCGGGCCGTCCTCGCAATATCAGCCTTGAGTCTCTGCATTCTCGCGCTCACTGCGACCAGCGTTTCCCAAACCGCCGCCGATCCACAGCAAGAAGCCGCTCCGCAGACGCCCGGAGTGGTTTCGACCGGGGGCGCCCACGCCGCGGTGCTCGACGCGGAAAAACGTCCCATCACCGCCGGCGGTTTCGTTAAGGACGGGCCGGTAATATTTGAAGACGTCGCCGAAAAATCCGGTTTAGCGCGCTGGCGGCACGTGATGGGAACTCCGGAGAGATCTTTCATTCTTGAAACCGTCGGTTCCGGAGTCGCACTGCTCGACTACGACAACGACGGCTGGCTCGACATTTACCTCGTTAACGGATCCACTTACGACGCGATGAGCGGCAAGGCGCAAGCTCCTCACGCAGCCCTGTTCCACAACAATCATGACGGAACGTTCACCGATGTTGCCGCGAAGGCGGGAGTGACCAATGATCGTTGGGGCTTTGGCGTGGCCGTGGGCGACTACGACAATGACGGCTGGCCCGATCTCTACGTTACGAATTTCGGGAAGAACCGTCTTTATCACAACAATCACGACGGGACTTTCACCGACGTTGCGGAAAAGGCCGGAGTAGCTCTCGGCAATTGGTCAACCGGAGCGACCTTCGGCGACTACGACGGCGACGGCCGGCTCGATCTCTTCGTTCCCGGTTATGTTCACTACGATCTGGACCATCCACCCGTACCCGGATCGGCTGCGGTGGCGTTTTCTACGTGCGAATTCCGCGCCATCAAAGTCATGTGCGGGCCGCGTGGTTTGAAGGGCGAACCCGACCATCTCTTCCACAACAATGGAGATGGAACGTTCACGGATGTGAGCGCGAAGGCCGGCGTGAGCGATCCGAACAATTACTACGGCCTTACCGCTGTTTTTGCCGATGTCAACAACGACGGCCGCGTCGATCTCATGGTCGCCAATGACTCGACTCCGAATTATCTTTACATCAATAAAGGCGACGGGACTTTTGAGGACGCCAGCTACGCATCCGGCTACGCCTTGAACGAGAACGGCCGCGAGACCGCTTCCATGGGCATTGCGGTTGGAGACTATCGCAACAACGGTCTGCTGGACCTGTATAACACCGTTTTTTCCGACGATTACAATCCACTTTATCGCAACGACGGCGGCGGCAATTTCACCGACGTGAGCTACCAAACCGGCATCGCGGAAGTGACGATTCCATTCCTGGGATGGGGGACCGGCTTTCTGGATTACGACAATGATGGTTGGAAAGACCTGTTGGTGGCTAACGGGCATGTGTATCCGGCAGTGGATAAGAGCGATTGGGGAACTACATTTGCCGAGCGGCCACTGCTTTTTCGAAATATCCAGCACGATAAATTCGAATTAGCGCCCGCGCGAGAGGGCACAGGTCTGGCACGGTTGCTAACGGCTCGCGGCGCTGCCTTCGGCGATCTGTTTAACGACGGGAAAATCAGCGTGGTTATCAATCAACTGGGAGACGTTCCCGCACTTCTTCGAAACGTGAATCCGGATCACAGCCACTGGGTGGGATTTCACCTGATTGGCGGCCCAAAGAGCCCGCGCGATGCGATTGGATCGGCCGTCTATCTAACGGCGGGCGGAATACGGCAGCGCGGGGACGTGATCAG
>Ga0209006_10003673_pt1 | contig 13954 bp, 10 predicted proteins | sample JacPin_JW_Ref_O2_FD_188567 | JGI IMG/M metagenome (GOLD analysis project Ga0209006, IMG submission 188567) | Forest soil microbial communities from Algoma, Ontario, Canada - Jack Pine, Ontario site 1_JW_Ref_O2 (SPAdes) (version 2) | ecosystem: Environmental > Terrestrial > Soil > Boreal... | reverse complement strand
AGCGGTCGTGTTCGAAGACAGCCGCGCAGGATTGGTTGCGGCGCGAGCCGCGGGAATGCGCTCCATGTTCATCACGTGCTGCGCGACAAACATCGCCGAGAATACGGCGCTCGCGACGGCCTCCTTTACGAATTACAAAACATTACCGTCCTCTTTCTGGGATGAACTAGTTTCCGGAGCCGTGGAGCTCACCGGCAGATCGTTCACGTGACTGCGACTCCTTTAGCGCTGTTACGCCGCTATCGGGCGCAACTGTTCACCGCGACCTGGCTGTCTTATTTCGGCTTCTATCTGGTCCGCAAAACTTACGCGGTGCTGAAGAAGCCGCTGAAGGAGCAGTTCGGTCTCGATGATGTCCACGTTGCGTATCCGTGGACGATTTATCTCATCACCTACATGCTGGGGCAATTCCTCGCGGCGTGGCTCGGCAGGCGCATGCAAAGCCGGCGAGTGCTGATATACGGGATGGTCGTCGCAGCGGCCTGCAACATTGGGCTCGGATGGCTCGTCGATTCGCACTTGGCCAGCGCCTACCTGTGGATGTGCATCACCATGGGCATTCACGGTTTTGCGCAGGCGACCGGCTGGCCGCACAACGTCGGTTTGTTCGCGAACTGGACGCGCCGCTCGGAGCGCGGAACGCTGTTCGGCATCTGGGGGACCTGTTACCAAGTCGGAGCGATCGCCGGAAAAGCGCTGGCCGCATTCCTGCTGGGGTGGCTCGGCATGGCCTGGTCGTTCTTCGGCTCGAGCATCGCACTTCTCGCCATTACCGTGCTATTCGCCTTTTGGGCGCGCGAGCGTCCGGAGTCGGTCGGACTGTCGCTCGAGGACAAAGCGGAACCCGACGCGCCGCCGGCACCTGCCGGGCGCGCAACGTCCGTTCAGCCGACGCCGCTTCCGACTGGCTGGATCACATCAATCGTCGCAATGGGACTGATCTATTTCGGGTTCAAGTTTCTTCGCTATGCGCTCGACAGTTGGTCGGCACTCATACTCGGAGAGCAGTTCGGCATGTCTGCAACTAGGGCCGGGTACTGGTCCGCCGCATTTGACTGGATCGGATTCCTTGGCGTGATTGCCGGGGGCATCTGGTCAGATCGAATTGCCGGTGCGCGCCGCACGCCGGTGATTTTTTGGATGACGCTCGCCTGCCTCGGATTCACGTTTTTGATGTGGTTTGTCGGATTGTCATCAGTGACGTTTTTCGTCGTGTTGCTCGGCCTGATTGGCTTCACGGCAATGGGGCCCGACTCGTTGCTGTCTGGGGCGTGCGCCATGGATGCTGGGAACCGCCGTCAAGCCGCCCTCGCCGCTGGCATCATCAACGGTCTCGGCTCAATCGGACCGATTGTCCAGGAACCCGTGATCGGGTGGTTGAAGCAAACCGATGGAGTGCACGCTGTTCTCCTGCTTTTGGTAGGCGTGGGGTGTCTGACCACCATAGGCACCGGGCTCCTGATGCACTTTGAGCGTGGCCGGCTCTAACGAAGCACAGACTGCCATTTCGATGATAACAACGTGGTCGCCCCGGACTCTCGAACTGCACAATAGGGTCGTGTAATTGGGGGGTGAAAGTTGACGCAATCACATGCGTCTGCGGATTGCGATCAACGAGAGGGGAGGACGCCATGCGCACGCTCATCATCATTTCCGGCGGCTTCGCGCTTTTGGCGATCTGCTTGGGTGTTGCAAAGTGGTTAGGCGGCACCGGGCCGCCAGCCATGACAACGGCTACTATCGTCTTCGTCATCCCTTGGTTTTTAGCTGCGGCCGCGAATATGTGGGTTGGCGTATACCGGGCCGGCTACTCGTTCCTAGACGAACTTCCGATCTTTCTTGTTATATATCTATTGCCCGCCGCGGTGGCCATGCTTGTGAATTGGAAAATCTTATGAAGCGGGACACTGTGATCGACACGGACACGAGCGACAAAACACCCTTCGTCATCAGGGCGACCGTGAAGTAATAGTCGGGGGCGACCCGCAGTGATTTCAAGCCGCCGCAGTTTTCTGAAGGGTTCCGCGCTGGCCGGTGGCGGCGTACTTCTCGGAGCCGCTGGCCTGAATCAGGTTTCCCCGTCGATCTGGCACGAGCCTCTAAAGATCGAGCCGAATGACAGTTTCTGGGCTAGGAGCCAAGCGCCTCAAAATCCTAAACTCAACACCAACCTCACCGTTGACGTCGCTATTGTCGGCGGTGGTTTCACGGGGCTTTCCGCGGCTTACTTCATTCGCCGCCTCTCACCGCATAAGAGTGTCGTGGTACTCGAGGCGAGGGGCTGCGGCAACGGCGCCTCGGGAAGGAACGGTGCCATGGTCCTCGCCATGACCGCGGATCGGTTCATGAATTTCGGTCGGGATCCGTCGATCGACAAGCGGATTTACGATTTGACCGTCGAGAACATGCGGTTCCTGGCGCAGCTCAGCGCTGCGACCGGTATCGACTGTGAGTTGGAATTGCATGGCGCTCTGCAGGTACTCGACAGTGACTCAGACGTGAGAGAAGCGAAGGCGTACGTACACAAGGCTCGATCCCTCGGAATGCCGGTCGAATTCTGGGATGCACCGCGTATTGCAAATGCGCTCGGGACGGGCGTGTACGCGGCGGGATTTTTCGATCCCAACGGCGGACACGTTCATCCGATGAAGCTCGTGCAAGTGTTTAAAGCAGCAGCGGAAAAGGCGGGCGCAACAATCTACGAAAACACCATGGTGAGTAGCGTCGAGCCAGGCGCAGAACACCTGATCAGCACCAACGATGGGTGCGCCGTTAACGCCAAATCCCTGGTATTGGCGACAAACGCGTTTACGCCGGGCTTGGGCTTCCTGCGCAATGCAATTGTGCCACTTCATGAGTATGTCGCGGTTACCCAGCCTTTCAGCGGGCAAGAGCTGATGGAGCTAGGGTGGGGCGTGCGCGTGCCATTCAATGACAGCCGCACCCAGACGTTTTATCTCGGCTTAACGCAAGACCGGCGCATCCACATAGGCGGTGGAACGCCGCGGTATGCCTTCAATAACAGCACGGGCGATGCGGGCGAGCTACGTTCCCATGTGTTGCAGTTGCATCGAGAGCTCGCTCGCATTTACCCAAGGTTAGCTGGCGTCGACTTTGCGCAAAGTTGGGAAGGGGTCGTCGATTGGTCGCTGGACGCCTCTCCGTCGGTAGGCTGTATTGGACGTCATAAAAATATATTTTATGGAATCGGCTACAGCGGCCACGGCGTAAATCTGACTTCAATATTCGGACGGGTCATCGCCGATCTCGAGTCGGGCCGCGAAAAGGTTTGGAAGCAATTTCCGTTCCTGAACAACCGCCTATATTACGTGCCGAACGAGCCCTTTCGCTGGTTAGCTACACGGGCCGGCATCTCAATCTCAAACTGACCGAATCCGACGCGACGCGTCAGAAAGCCAGTGTGCTGCGGGGAGGGACCTTCTGCGGCGTTAAGTCCGCAATCGAGAACGTTACTCACTCGACCTTGAGGCAAGACCGGCACCCCTGCATCAGCTACATGAGTTTTAGTGCGACGTTTCGGCTTCTTACGCGTCCCAATCGGACGTGCCCGCGCCAATGCGGTGCGCGCCAATACACGACATCCTCCCGTCGCACGAGATGGCCGCGCACATGATGCAGGCGCGGGCCGCGGCGCCAACTGCTATTGGCTGAATCCGTACGTGCGGCCGCTTCCGCGAAGACCGGTGCCGAGATTTCGACGTGTTCGAGAAGCGGCGGCTTACCGAGGCGCCGTCGTTTGGCGTTCAGTGCCGCAAGGCTGGAAGGCGTTGCGGGAAGGCCGCCGCGCGTTGCGAAAAGCAGCGACAGGGCAAGAAGCAGAGGCAGGTCACCCGCAACAGTCGCAAGAGAATCGCGCAGGACCCGGGTGCGATTTTCATCCGAAAGTACATGCTGCTGATAATAGTCGAGCCAAGTCCGTTCAAGCCGGTATCTAATAAACTTTTGGATTGCATCCCGACCGTCAGTAAGGCCGGCGGCCGTACTGCCCGTCGAAGCGCCGAAGAGTGCAGTCAGCCCGCCGGGATCGCTCAAGCTGCCGTCGAAGTCAAAGTGAGTTTCCAATGCTGCAACGAACGGATCCATGGGTTGATCACGCACGGTCCAAAAAGTCGTCATCATCCCACTTCTACCGCTGCGCGCCGCCCGAATGAGCACTCCCGCGCGAAGTACGTCTGGCCGCGCTGCGTCTGCGATGCCGCCCGGAGCTGTGCGAAGGAATTCATCGCGCCGGACAGTGTCCGACCACTCCACCCACAGCCGTTCGGCCGGAATTCGCAGCAGATCGATACAGTCGGCCAGCTGGTGTCCCTCCGAGTACGCGAGGGCCGCACAGGTGCGTGTGAGTTCGTCGCTCAGAACATAGCGTAGGGGACAGGTTGTAAGTTGCGCGGCAAAGTCGCAGGCACTTCTAAGGCGCCAAACGACGCCATTCATCTGCTCCACCAGAAATGGCGCGCGGCTCTGCGCGATGCAGTCAAGAAGCCTCATGTGCGCCGGGCCGTTGGACGTAAAGACCAGTTGTCCAATTTGCAGCAGACGTAGAGGCCTGGAATAGCGTGCGCTCAGACATCAAATCAGCACGTAGCGCGCACGAACCGATTCCTCGCGAAGTCCGTTCCGTGGAGGATCCGCTTCTGGTGGGTTGCCTCCTGTGTAATTCGTTCGCAGAATCCTGCACGACCGCCGCCTTCTATATGAACCGTCAGCTGAGTCTGCCGCGATGGCGTGTGGTAATGGAGGGCTTGTGTCGAACCGGTCAATCGTTGATGTGAACCGAGAGGAATCTGATGTCGGCTGCTGGCGCTTTATTTAGCGCGCGACCAAGGCCGTCGCGCGCAATCGAAGTGCTGAGTGCCCAGAGTCTTGGGCTGCAATCCAGCCCGCGCTTGCCAGTTCCGGGCCACCTGATTATGTCGGCAGTTCGCTCCTTAAGCCTTAGTGGGCGTAACCAAGAGTAATGCGGACAATCGCCTGGCACTCTCGGTTGGCGGTTGCCGTCAGGAGAGCAAGAAGCACCTTAGCGGGCTACAATGTGTTTCGTTACGCCGAGGAGCCTGGTCACAATGCTAAGCATCAAACCGAACTGTGAGTGTTGTAATCGCGATCTTCCACCAGGCTCGCGCGATGCGTGGATATGCAGTTTCGAATGCACGTTCTGCACCGAATGTGTACGCGGCAACTTGAATGAGCTCTGCCCTAACTGTGGCGGTGAATTCGTACGTCGCCCAATTCGGCCACCGGCGGCTTTGCAGCAATACCCGGCGAGTCGTGACCGGACGTTTAAACCCCAGGGCTGTGCTTCCTAAGAACGGTCCACCCTGACGCACGTTCCTTAAAATCCGAAAACTTGCAGATTGGATTTGTGCAACTTTCGCTGAAACGCCCCGGTTGGCTTGTACTGACCTCCCAAAAATACATTGCGCCGGGGCGCCTGTTTTGGATCCTACAAAGTTTGGGCTGGGGAGCACTGGCTACGGTTGCGTTCGTCCGCGACCTGACGGTAACTGGGGTCTCCGATAGTTTTGTAAATACGTGTGTCCTTGTTGCCTCGGGAATTCCGGTGACCCTCATTTGGCATGCGACACTCCGGTATGGCCGTAAGAAACACCGGCGATCGATTCTTTTGATTGTGGCCGGCTGCTCCGGTGCGATCGCCGGCGGTTTTCTTTGGTGGGGGATAAATGTCTTCTTGCTCGATGCGATTGGTACGTTGATACCGGTTTCACGGAGCTGGTCCCTTGAAATGTCACGAACATTGGATGCGATCGGCATCCGCGCTGGACTAATTTTCGTCTGGGGTATTCTTTACCTTGCGATAAAGGATTGGATCGAGCTCGAACTCGCCGGTGAGCGCATGGCGCGCGCTGAACTTGCGACCCAGACCATGCGACTGCGCTCATTGCAGTCTCAGCTGCAGCCGCACTTTATTTTCAACAGCTTAAATGCAATCTCCACGCTCGTGGGCGACGGACGCATCAAGGAAGCACGCTCGGCGATCTCGCTTCTCGGCGATTTCTTACGACGCACGATGCAAACGCGCGACACGCCGGAAATCACCGTTGCCGACGAGCTGGAATTTGTGCGCTTGTACCTTGATCTCGTCGAGCTCAGATTCGGTGACCGATTACGAAGTCGAATCGACGTCGACCCGTCCGCGCTGTCGCTGTCCATTCCTTGCCTGCTGTTACAGCCCCTTGTGGAGAACGCGGTTCGTCATGGCCTCTTGCCGCGTAACTCGGTTGGCACGATAGACATCAATATTGTTGCCACCGATTCGACGCTCTTCCTCACGGTGGAGGACGACGGCATCGGAATGCAAAAGAAGACGGCGTCTTCCGCTGGGATAGGCTTATCTAACACTGCGACCCGACTCAGCGATCTATACGGGGCGTCCGCAAAGTTCACTGTCGCGCCATCTGCCAGCGGCGGGGTGCGCGTCGCCATTCAGTTGCCACGCCGTCAACCACAAGCCGTGGAACAAAATCGGCGTATAGCAATGGAGCAGGCATCGTGATTTTACAGACCGTAATCGTCGATGATGAAAAGCTCGCGAGGCGCGGAGTGCGAGCGCTCCTTGAGCGAGCGGGCGATGTGTCTATTGTCCAGGAATGTGCCGACGGTGCCGCCGCAATCCAGGCTATTCGCGAGACTTCGCCCGATCTTGTATACCTCGATGTCGAGATGCCGGGAATGAGCGGCTTCGACGTCATTCGCGAAATCGGCTCAAATCTCATGCCGCACGTCATCTTCGTTACCGCATTCGACCAATATGCCATACGCGCATTTGATGCCTGCGCTCTGGACTACCTGCTGAAGCCGCTCAACGAGGAGCGTTTCGCCGTCGCTCTCGAACGGGCGCGAATCGCCGTTAGCCAGAGGCGCAATCACGACGTCGGCGAACGACTCGCTGATCTGCTCAAAGGTCTGCACAGTCCCGTCACCGAACCGCGTGAGCCGGTGCGGCCCGGTTTCTATCCGGTTCGTTCAGGCGAGAGAATCGTGCTCCTTCGCATCGAGGATATCAGCGTGGTGGTTGCCGCAGGCAACTACGTGTCGTTACACGCGAAGGGCAAGGCTTGGCTTGCGCGCGCGACGATGAGCGAGATCGAATCGGAGTTCGCGATGCTAGGGTTCGTTCGAATTCACCGCTCGACCGTGATCAATGTGGACCGCGTGCAGGAATTGCTGCCTCTTGAGAATGGTGAATTCGAGATCTTGCTTCAAGATGGACAGAGATACAGACTTAGCCGCAGCTACCGCGCGGCCGTCAAAAAAATAGTTGGGCACGATCTGTAGAGTCAACGGCCACGGCGCTTGGTGGCGCCGTCGTTCTTCTCCAATCGGCACTCGCGCAGCAGGACAGAACTGATGCGAGAACGCCACTACCCGGTGATCGCGTAGCGCTCGTCCGAGGCACACGTTGCGTCAAATAGGCGCTCTGCACGAGCAAGTTTCCTCGTGCCATCACCGCCACGGCTCGATCCGCCACTCACAACATTCGTTTCGCGTAATCGTTCATCGATTCGTAACGCGCGTCTCTAGTATTCGCTGCAAATAGGCATAGCGTCGTCGTTTGCTGCCAACGTCGGACGCGCCCAAGCCGGCATCTCGGGGGGTGACCTCGAAGAGCGTTGGCTGCGGCGATGCGACTGCACGTGCGGTCGATGAGGTGCAGTGAGTTGGATGCGGTGGGGGACTTGAGATGAAAAACTTCGTGTGCGAAATCATGAGTCGACTGGTTGTCGTGGTTGCACTCCTATTGGCAGGGCCCATCCTGCTTTTCCGTCCTGGATCGACCGGGGCACAGGAGCAGACCCAGGCGACGGACTCTGCGCCGGTGCTGGAAGAAGTCGTCGTCACGGGATCTCGCATCGCAACTGCTAATGCAACGAGCACGAGCCCGATTCAAGTCGTCACGTCGAAGGAAGTGCAGCAGGGCGGTAAGACCGACATCATCGATCTCATCAATCAACTGCCGCAGAACTTTCAGAATGCAGCCGTTGATTTCAGCAATACATCGAACGGTCTTGCGACGCCGGGCGGAATCACGACGGCGGATCTGCGCGGTCTCGGGCCCCAGCGGACGCTGGTGCTGATCAACGGAAGACGACTCGGGATCGGGGACCCGAACACCGCCAATCCGAATCCGGCCCCTGATCTCGACCAGATCCCCGTGGCGTTGATCGATCGGATTGAGGTTGTGACTGGCGGCGCATCTGCCACATATGGATCTGACGCGATTGCGGGTGTCGTGAACTTCATCATGAAGAAGGATTTCGAGGGCATTCAGATCGATGGGCTCGCGGGCGAGTATACGCATCACAATCACGAAGGGTGGGTGCAGGACTTACAAGAGGCCGCCGGAGGGATACCCGCATCGGGTTCCATCCATGACGGTCAGAACCGCAGTTTCAACCTGCTGATGGGAACCAATCTTGCCGACGGCAAGGGCAACGTGACCGCCTATGTGGGCTACTTGAATTCCGAGCCTATTTCGAGCAGCGCGCGTGACTTCGGAGGCTGCCAGCTGGACCTGACCACGGCGCAAAACGGTGTCGCGTGTCACGGCTCGCCAAACTCGAATTGGTTCCAGCCGGTCGGCGGGCCTGTCTATTCTGTCGTCGGCAATCAGCTCCTGCCCTGGCCCCAGGCTGGCTCTAACCCTCCGGCCCTTTATAACTCCCAGTCGCTCATCTACATGTCACGCGGGGACGAGCGCTACACCGCTGGCGTACTGGGCCACGTCGACGTCAATGACTACGTGAAGCCCTACCTGGAATTAGGCTTCATGGATGATAAAACGAGTATCGACGTTGCTCCGTCCGGACTTTTTATGTCGAATCAAACCGACCCGACGGGTAACGGCAATTTCAATATCAACTGCTCAAATCCGCTGCTCAGCGCGCAGGAGCAGTCGATTTTCTGCACACCGGCACAGATAGCTACCGCACAGGCCAATCCGGGGGCGCCGTGCGCGACACCCCCAAGTCCGGTCCCTGCGGGCTACGTCTCTCCAAACTGCGCTAACATTATCATCGGTCGCCGCAACGTCGAGGGGGGTCCACGTTTGGCATATTGGGACCACACCAATTACCGCGCCGTCGTAGGCGCCACAGGCGTATTTGCCGAGGGCTGGAGCTATGACGCTTATGGGCAGTACTACACCACGACGCTGTTCAATTCGAACAGTAACTATGTAAATCTCGCCTCCGTGGACAACGCGCTGCAGGTCTCCGGCACCGCGGCCAACCCAACGTGCATCAGCGGACCACCCTGCGTGCCATGGAATATCTTCAGTACGGGCGGCGTAACGCCGGCACAGACCAGCTATCTGAACACGACCGGTACGTCTACTGGTACGGCAACCGAACGCATTCTGCACGCCGACGTGACGGGTGCGCTTGGCAAGTACGGCGTCAAGTCGCCCGTGGCAAACGAAGGGGTCGGCGTAAATCTTGGCTTTGAGCATCGTAATGATCACATGTCGTTCGCTCCAGATTCCGGAGAACTCAGCGGGCTGCTATCCGGATTCGGTGGCGCGTCGGTCCCGATCGACCAAAGTATCTGGGTAAATGAGGAATTCGCGGAACTGCGTGCGCCGCTCATGCAGGAGCGGCCGGGCGTCAAGGACCTGGTGGTGGACACCGGTGTGCGCCACTCGAATTACAATCTGGCGGGCGGCGTCAATACCTATAAGTTTGAAGTGCAATACTCACCCGTTGAAGACATTCGGTTCCGGGGTGGGTATCAGCGCGCGATTCGCGCACCTAATATCCTTGAGCTGTATACGCCGCCTGGGTTCGGCCTCCTGGCGGACGGCCCCGGCATTGACCCCTGCGCGCCCACGCGCGATACAGTCACGGGCGCGCTCATCCCGGCGACGGCGACGCTTGCGGAGTGCCAGAGAACCGGTGTTACCGCTACGGAATATGGCAATGGCGGTACGACCAACACCGTCAAGCAGTGCGCAGCGCTCCAATGTTCGCAGCTGACAGGCGGGAATGTGGCACTCAAGCCGGAGCAAGCAGACTCTGTCACTCTGGGCTTCAACTTCGACCCAACGTTCCTGCCGGGCTTCACCAGCAGCATCGACTATTACCAAATCAAGCTGAAAGATGAGATTGGAGTGATCCCTGCTCCAGTCATCCTACAAAACTGTCTCGCCACCGGTGATCCGACGTATTGCAACCTCATCGAAAGGACAAGCGGTGGCTCAATCTCGGGGTCAAGCCTTGCGACGCTCGGTGGCATTGTTCAGACAGGCATCAATATAGGTGCAGCCGAGGTGTCGGGAGTTGATGTGCAGGGGAGCTACCGGTTGCCTTTGGGGAATATGGGTTCGCTCTCGTTCCTGTTTTCCGGTTCGTACTTGCTGAAATCGACGACAACGCCGCAGCCCGGTGCGCATACCTACGATTGTGCAGGTCTGTATGGCCCAACGTGCGAGACCGTCAATCCGCGCTGGCGCCACAATCTGCGTATGACGTGGGCGAGCCCTTGGAAAATGGAAGTATCTGCGCTATGGCGTTTCATCGGAAGCGTATCGCTTGACGGCAATACCTCGGATCCGACCCTGTCTACAGGAACGTACGACGCGTACGATGCTCGAATGCCGAACATGAGCTACCTGGACCTTTCAGCGAGCTGGAAGGTCGTCAAGAACGTGGAATTGCGGGCAGGTATCAACAACCTTTTCGACAAGGATCCGCCGATCGTCTCCTCGAATGTCGTCGGAAGTGGTGCAGCCAACTCTTTTCCCACCTACGACCAGCTCGGACGTCAGCTGTACGCGGCGTTCACTGCCAGGTTCTGATGGCGCGAACGAGCTAAACGGGGTCGCGGACTGCACCTTCAGCATTCCAATGCAGTAACGAGATTCGCGGCAGGATGAATACCCAGCCCACGACCCCCAATACATTCACGAGGCTTGCGAGCGCGAATGCGCTCGTGAAGCTACCGGTCGCGTCGATGAGGACTCCGGTGATCGCTGGCGCGAGGATACCGGCTAGATTGCCACAGGTATTCTGGACGCCAACCCAGCGGCCAGCCGCCTTCGGCCCGGCCATGATTTGCGGAATCGCGAACACGCCGGGTGAGGCCAATCCGAGTACGATTTCATAGACGAACAGACAGGCTATCGAACCCTTAACGGGAAGCAATGCCATTCCGGCCATGGCGGCAATCGATGCCGCGTGACTGAGTCCCATGATTCCTTTGTAAATTCTACTGAGCGATCCACCCGCGCGAATCCACCGATCAATCGCCCAACCACCGATAAATGCAGCGATCGCATTGATCAAATAAGCGCCGCCGGCGATCCCGGCCATGACCTGCATGGAAAACCCGCGCACCGTGACGAGATATTGAGGCAGCCACGCCAGGATGAAATAGAAGTTGTAGTTCGAGGAGAAGTGTCCGAGCGACGCACCCCATAGACCCCGCTCGCGCAGAATCCGCGCAAACGTCGGGCCATCCGCCACTGAGGATGTGCCGAGCGGCCGCTGCTCGGCTACCGTCACTCGGCTCCAGGGCCAGAGCCAGAGAAGCGACAGAACACCGAATAGAAAAAAAACCGGCCGCCAGCCGACATAGCTCATCAGCACACCGCCGACGATTGTGCCGATCGACGGCCCGACGAGATATCCGAAAGCCATCAAGCCGTTGGCCATGCCGATACGCGCTGGCTCGACGGCAACGGCAACCAGCTTCGAGGCGCACGGGAATGCCGCACTCTCGCCGATACCGAGCATGAGCCGCAGCAGCAACAGTGAGACGAAGCCGCCGGCGAAGCCGGTCAAGAACGTCGCAATAGCCCAAATTAGGACACCGGCTCCGAGGACACGGTGGGCACCGTAGCGCTCACCGAGCCACCCAGCTGGCGTCATCGCGGCGACATACGTATAGAAGAATGCGGACAGCAGGAATCCGAGTTGCGTATTTGAAAGGCCGAGTTCGCGTTGGATGAGAGGTGCCGCGGTCGACAGATTGCCGCGGTCGACGTAGTTAATGAGGAGGGCGACCGAGAGCAGCAGCACAAGCCGTGTCGGCGTCGTCGCAGCCCGCAGCGAATCGCGTCGTGACAACCGGTTCTCCCCCGCCCCAGTCAGATGCTACTGAAGACGGGTGTGTACGGCTACCGGCTTCTTATACTCACTGTCGCAATACGGTGATACTCTTGGGCGACGCGAGAAGCGGTGCCGACACGCCGTCCACGGTAAATAAATAAAGTCGCGTGCATTGAACAATGAAGCGAAAAGATGGGCCCTAAGATGCGCTTGAGCCGGGTTCGGGTGAGAATTACTGCTGCGAATCCCCGCAGTTCGATCGTACCCCATGCCCTGCCGATTCGATCCGCCACCTGCTCGCGCAAAGCGCTGCTGCGAGTAAGCACCGTCCACGCCAATGCGTGACCTCACACAAGGCTCTATTCCGCGGCAGATTGTTGCTCTGGCGGTGCCGATATTTGCAGGCATGCTGCTGCAGACGCTGTATTACATCGTCGACTTATATTTTGTGTCGCGGATCGGCAACGCTGCAATCGCGGGCGTGAGTGCTGCGGGCAATATCATGTTCCTGGTTTTCGCTCTGACGCAGATGCTGGGCGTCGGCATCGTCGCTCTCATCTCGCAGGCCGTGGGCCGGAAGGATGCAGCCGAAGCCAACCTGGTTTTCAATCAGTCCTTGGTTCTGTCGCTGCTCTTTTCGGTTCTTACCCTGGTTTGCGGATACGCCGGAACTGCCGCGTACATGGGAAAGCTCGGCGCCGATGCGGCGACGGTGTTGATGGGCACGACTTACCTGTATTGGTTCCTGCCGGGTCTAGCACTTCAGTTTGCTTTGGTGGCGATGGGCTCGGCGCTGCGTGGCACAGGCATTGTGAAACCGACAATGGTCGTACAGGGACTCACGGTGCTTATCAACATAGTGCTGGCGCCCGTGCTCATTGCAGGTTGGGGCAGCGGACATCCACTGGGCGTCGCGGGGGCGGGTCTCGCGAGCACGATTGCCATCGCGTTTGGCGTGGTTCTACTGACCATGTATTTCTTCAAGCTCGAAAAGTACGTTCGGTTGCACCCGACGATGTTGGCGCCTCGTCTGAAAATCTGGTTGCGCGTGTTCAACATAGGATTGCCGGCTGGTGGGGAATTCGCGCTCATGTTCGGGTACATGGCGATCATCTTCTGGATCATCCGCACTTTCGGATCGGCCGCCCAGGCAGGCTTCGGCGTGGGCTCGCGCGTGATGCAGGCGATATTTTTGCCGGCTATGGCCGTGGCATTCGCAACGGCGCCGATCGTGGGTCAGAACTTCGGCGCGCGACGGATAGAGCGCGTGCGTGCAACTTTTCGCAGCTCGGCGTTCATGACCTGTGGCGTGATGCTGCTGCTGACCCTGATCTGTCAATTGCAGAGTGCGTCACTGATTCGCCCATTCTCGACCGAGGCGGGTGTCGTGACCGTTGGCGCCCAGTTCCTGACAATCATCTCCTGGAATTTTGTAGCGAGCGGGATCATCTTTACGTGCTCGAGCACTTTTCAGGGACTCGGTAACACTTGGCCCTCACTCGCGAGCAGCGCCTCGCGCTTGATTACTTTCGTGGGTCCGGCGATCTGGCTGTCGGGGCAGCCGTGGTTTCAGATTCGCCACCTGTGGTACATGTCAGTGGCAACGGTTACCCTGCAGGCCCTGACCAGCCTGTTTCTGATTCGTCGAGAATTCAAGCGCCGTTTCAAAACCGCTCTGCCGCAGCCAGTTTGAAATCACGGGGGACATGACGGGGGAAGTTGGCGATTGCTCCGTCGCGTTTATCGTTTCATTTCGGCTTGGCGGCGTAGATCTCGCGTCCATCGAGGTAGGTCGCCAGCACGCGGGTGTTATGCAAATCGAACGGCTCGACCGCAAAGATGTCGCGATCGAGAATGATGAAATCGCC
>Ga0209006_10003672_pt1 | contig 13955 bp, 16 predicted proteins | sample JacPin_JW_Ref_O2_FD_188567 | JGI IMG/M metagenome (GOLD analysis project Ga0209006, IMG submission 188567) | Forest soil microbial communities from Algoma, Ontario, Canada - Jack Pine, Ontario site 1_JW_Ref_O2 (SPAdes) (version 2) | ecosystem: Environmental > Terrestrial > Soil > Boreal... | reverse complement strand
CAATGACATGAAAGTCGTCGAGCTCTCGGGCGGCAACCAGCAGAAGGTGGTGATCGCAAAGTCGCTGGTGCAGGATCCGGATCTGATCATTTTCGACGAGCCGACGCGCGGCGTCGACGTCGGCGCGATCGTCGAAATCCATGAGCTGATCCAGCGGCTGGCCGATGAAGGCAAGGCGGTGGTTGTGATCTCGTCCTATCTGCCCGAGATCATGGCGCTGTCCGATCGCATCCTGGTGTCGCGAGGGGGCAAGGTGGTCGAGGAATTCTCAGCCCTGGAAGCGACCGAAGAAAAAATCATGTATGCCGCGGTTCACTAGCGCGATCGGTTCTGACGACATCAGAACCGAAACTCTAAGGCTCGCTCGAACCAACTGCGGCATCGCGCGCGACGTGGCCTTCTGTCTTCCCGAACGCCCCGGTTTCGGCCAGCGCAGCGATGCGGGCATCGTCATAGCCCAGCGTCTGGTGCAGCACCGCCCTGGTGTGCTCGCCGAGCAAGGGCGCCGCGACCGGATCGATCACCGGCGTCAGTTCCATCCGGAGCGGCGTTTCGATATTGGGGACCGAGCCCGCGGTCGGGTGCGGAATCCGGCTGAGGCGATGACGCTCGCGCACTTCCGGTGAGTTGAGCCCCTCCTCGACGGTGCGAAGATAGCCGACCGGGATATTGGCCTTCTTCATCTTCGCGATCCAGTTCTCCAGCCGGTCGCCGGCAAAAACCCCCGCGATGATGGCGCGCAACTTTTCCCTGTTGGCGGTTCGCGCCCGGCGGTTGGCGAATTCCGGATCGATGATCAGGTCGGGCCGTTCAAGCACCTCGGTGACGAGACGTCGATACAGCCGGTCGTTGGCGCATGCGATATAGAACGGCCCGTCGGACGCTTCATAGACCCCGACACTGGGAGAGCCGTTCGGCGAGTTGCCGAACCGGCCGGGATTCACGCCATTGATCAGATAGGCCATGCCATAAAATCCGGTCATCGCCACCGCGATGTCGATCAGCGCGACCTCGACATGCTGGCCGCGGCCGAGCCGGTCGCGCGCCAGGAGCGCGAGCAGGATGGCATTGCAGGCCGACATCCCCGTCGCCAGGTCGATGACCGGCGGACCGGTGCGCACCGGCTGGCCGTCCGGAAAACCGTTCAGCGACATGAAGCCGCTTTCGGCCTGCGTGATCGGATCGAAGCCCGGGCGCAGGGCAAAAGGTCCCTGGCGTCCGTAGGCCGAGATCGAGCAATAGACCAGCCGCGGATTGGTCGGCGCGACGCTGGCATAGTCGAGGCCAAACTTCTTCATCACGCCGCCGGAGAAATTCTCCACCACCACATCCGCTTTCGCGATCAACTCGCGCGCCACCTCAAGAGCAGCGGGATTGGTGAAGTCGAGCGTGATGCCACGCTTGTTGCGGTTGAGGCTGAGATAGGCCGCACTCTCGCCGCCGATTTCCGCGTGTTCATAGCTGCGGCTATCGTCGCCACCATCCGGGTTTTCGATCTTGATTACCTCGGCGCCGAAATCGGCCAGGGTTTGCGTGCAGGCAGGCCCGGCGACGACCCGAGTGAAATCCACCACCAGCAGGCCGTCAAGGGCGGTCGGCGCGCCCTTCTCTCGGGGTGCGCGATCCGGCAATTGCGGCCTGGCAGTCATGATCGTGCTGTCCTTTTCGTATGATGCCGATGGATGAATATCGGCAGGTTGGCGCCGCGCGCGCGAACGTTAGGGGCTATTTGCATCACTGTACAAGTGCCGGTTCTGCGCGCTTATTCCCCGGGGCCTCCGGTCAGCGAATAGCTCGTGCTGCGGCCATGGCCTTCAGTTTTCTTAAGGAGCCCGCATGGTCATTGAGCGCTTGCCGTCAAAGCCTTCCAGGCGGCAAGAGAGTCCATGTAGTCTCTCCAATGCGCGATCTTCCGGTTCTCCAGCTCAATAATCGAACAGAACCGATTTTCGTACTTTGCACCGGTCGCGAGAATCGTCCCGTGCACTTCGTATTCGATCACGACGACGCGGCCACTATCCGCCGCGTTGGCGATCAGCTTGTTTGCGGACAGTAACCTGACGCCGTCGACATACCCTCGGAACTGAGCCATCAAATCAGCGCGCCCCCTGATCACACGGGGCCAGCCCAAGTCGTAGCGAACCTCGTAGACGATGTTGTCGGCAACGATGTCGAAGAAGTGTTCGCCGTCGACGAGTTCACCCAGCGCGGATCGAACCAGTTCGAAATATGGCTCGGCGCCCTTATAGTCCGGGTATTTCTTGCTTGGCACTTGAGTTCTCCAGAAAGTTTGGATCGACGCGACGAAGCATCATTTGACCGCTTCCCGCGCCCATATGGCTGGGCTCGCCGGGGGCGAAGTCCCCAAGGCACAATCGCCGCATCCTATGCGGAGATTAGACCTCACATTCTCCGCACATTCCGTACCAAAGTGTCGCCAAAAATCCATTAAGTATTTGTTTTTAAACAACAAAATTATTATCGCGCAGAGCTTACCTGTGACGAGACAAAAGACTTGAAATTCATTTCGATGCAGTTTAGATACATCTTATATTTAGATATATCTAAACTGCATCAAAGAAAGAGAAAGAACACAAATATGAGACACAGACATTCAGACCATACCGACCATGAGCACCGCCACCGCTGGCCCTTCGGCCGCGGGTCATCCATGGACGGCGCCTTCCGACACGAACACGGCGGGGGCCGCGGCCGTCACCGCCATGGTCGTCGATCCGGCCGCCTCTTCGACCATGGCGAGCTTCGCCTCGTGGTGCTGGCCTTGATCGCCGAGCGTCCGCGGCATGGCTACGAGATCATCAAGGAGATCGAGGATCGCGTCGCCGGCACTTACAGTCCGAGCCCCGGCGTGATCTATCCCACCCTGACCATGCTCGAAGAGCTCGGGCACGCCACCGTGGCCGAAGCCGACGGCAAGAAGCTCTATTCCATCACCGCCGGCGGCAGCGAATATCTCGCAGCCAACAAGGCCGCCTTGGACAACGCGTTGCAGCACATGCAATCCGTCAACACGGCACATGGCGGTGGTCCGGCACCGGAGATCACGCGCGCGAGGGAAAACCTGAAACTGGCACTGCGCCTGCGCGAGGGCCGCGGACCACTGACAGAGCAGCAGATCCGCGATATCGCCGCTGCACTTGATGCCGCCGCGGTAGCGATCGAGCGCAGCTAGGATTTTTGGGTCATCGCCGCCAGCAGCGTGCGGCGATGATGGATCAAATTATCGATCCGATAAGCGGCCGCGATCAGCGCCGTGGCGTCTGGCGCGCCCTCCTCCTGCTCCGCTGATTTCAGCAGCTGGGCTCGCAGCACGGCATCTACATCATCCTCGATCGCCGCGAGCTCGGTCTCGTTATCGATTTTCCGGATCCGCGCCGGCAAGCCGCACAGCGCATCGAGGGTCGTCCGGGTGGTTTCGCCCGGACGAACCCCGAGAAATCGCCACGCTGCGGCGAACACCGAAGCGATCCCGCCGAGCACCATCGGCGTCAGATAGATGGCGTCGCCATATTTATCCATGAAGTGTTCCTGGGTGCCGTTGTAGTAGGCCGCAGCACCCGGATGCACCGACAGGAAGGCGTCGGGATCGAGATCGGGCGCCGCCAGCCCCGTCAGCAGCGGTTGCTCGCTGACGAGATCCCTGCGCACGGCCATCAGTTTCCTGGTCAGATCCGTGACCAGGCCGGAATCGAGACGCCGGTTCGCAACCAGATAATATCCGACCCGCAAGGTGGTCACGTCATCTTCCGGAACCGGCGGCGCGCCCCGCAGCGTGCCTTTGGGAATGTCGAAGCTTTCATACGGCCCCTTGATATCGGCGATTGCGCCCGCGGCATCGATCGGTATCAGCACCGGTGACAGATTCGGGCCCTCGCGAAACAGGCTCTTTACCAGCGACAGGTATTTCTCCGTCAGCGGCACCACCAGCAACAACGCGCTGACCTCCTTTGTCTGCACCGCGCGGCGCGCATCCGAAGGCGCGATATCCTTGAATACGACATTGGCGCGGCCGAGATCATATTCCCTCGTCAGCACGTCGACGACGCCGTGGTTTATCTCGCCGCCGACCACGCCGACGGTGTGATCGCGCAACTTCGCGATGCTGGTGATCGGTGATCCCGGCGGCGCCACGATCATCACCACGCCATGCGCCGTGAGTGCGACGGTTCGAGCCTGCGAAAGATCACCGGCATCGGCCCGGACCACGGCGAGGTCGGCGGTGCCCGCGGCAAAGGCCTTGGCCGCATCGAGCGCGTTGCCGGCTTTCTCCACCTTGAGCCTCACCGGGGAATCGGTCGTGGCCAGGCGGCCGGCGACGATCGACGCGATCTTCTGGGCCGCGCCGTCGAACGACCCGACCGCGACGGTCAGCGTCGTCGGCCGTTGGTAATACCGGTAGAACATCAGCGCCGCGCCGGCGACGATGCAAAACACGCCCGCCAGCAAGATGGCGCGGACCCAAAGCGGCAGGGCGATCTGAAGGTTTTTCATGGAGGTGTCCGGGGCGGAATCTGGTCTGGGGCTCTATTTGTTTGAGCATGATTTTCCGCGCAAACGCTTGGCGTTTGTCGCGAGGGAAACCGGCATCCACTTTTCCGGATCATGCTCCAGCGTCAGATATCGGTATCGCCTGCCCCGTTTTGGTTCGAAACATCCTGGCTGCGGATCGGACTCGTCCGGCTCGGAGCGCCCTGCCTTGGTGCGTTCAACGGCCGCCGGACGATGCCGGCGCCGGCTCGGCGCGGCTTCCTTTGCAACGGGAGCGGAGACTTCAGTTGTTGTCATCTTATGACCTGCTCGTGCGAGTCTGCCGTGGCGCAGGCCGGCGCGGATGCGCATGAAGGACCACGACAGGCAATGATACCGCGACCATGACATCGTCCGCATCGAACCCTCCATCTGCATGGAGATTGGTGGGTCGCGACGAACGCGCCGTTCGAAACGTGCTGATTACAAATTGGAAAGCACGCGATTTGTTCATCGATGTTAATTCGCAGTAATGCACCGAACCAGTCGTCCCTTGCTCACCTCCAATCGATGTTAGGAGGTGAATATCATGAAACTTGTTTCTGCACTTGTTGGCCTTGCTGCATTGGGCGGCGTGGCACTCTCCAGCGTAGCAGCGTCTGCGATCCCTGTCGCCAATCCGGCGCCGGCCGCGCAAGCTTCCAACGTTCAGCAGGCCGCTTATTTCTGCAACGCATGGGGCCGCTGCTGGCACCAGCCGACCTACGCCTACGGCTACGGCTACTACCACCCGCATTATTATGGCGGTTGGGGTTGGCAGCATCGCTGGGGATACTGGCACCGCTGGCACCACTGGCACAATTACTACAGTGGCTGGTGATATCGTTGGCGCCAGTGGTAATCCGGAAGAAAGGGGCTTCGGCCCCTTTCTTTTTTTCCAACCGCCAACCCGCAATCCTGCAGCCGCCGCGCCTCAATCGAGGTCCGCTCCGCGGACAAACGCAGAGAGACCGGCGGCGAGATGATCGAACACCATCCGGACCCGGGGAGTGGATTTCATGTCTTCATGCATCGCGATCCACACCTCCAGTTCGAAGCGGATCGCGTTCGCGAGCACCGGCACCAGTTCCTTGTAGCGCCGGGCGACGTTGTACTGGCTGCCGCCAATTCCCAAACCCGCCCGCAACGCCGCGAACTGTGCCAGATCGCTGTCGCAGCGAAAACCGAACTGGTCGCGGGTCACTTTCCGCGGCAGCGGACCCAGACTCTGAAGCGACCAATCGTCCCGGTCGAAGCCGATCAGACAGTGCTTGTCGAGCTCGGCGATGGTCTTGGGAATGCCGTACCGCTTCAGATAATCCCGATGCGCGTAGAAACCGATCCCGGTCTTGCCGATGCGCCGCGCCAACAGCGATTTTTGCCTTGGGCGAACCATGCGGACGGCAATGTCAGCATCCCGCCGCAACAGGTCTTCGTTGCGGTTGCTCAGCGCCAGTTCCAGGACAATCCCAGGATGGCTCTGGCGAAAGTGCGCAAGCATCGGCGGCAGCACCTCGCATCCGATCATCTCGCTGGCGGCGATACGGACCGTGCCGCGATCGGCTATCGCGCCGCTCGAAGCGGTGCGGCGCAGCGCCGCCGAGGCCGCCGCCATGGCCTCGGCATGGCCGACGAGTTCGAGCGCGGCCGGGGTGGCCGTCAGTCCGTGCGGCGAGCGCGAGAACAACGACAGTCCGAGGGCGGCTTCAAGCGCATCAATATGCCGCCCGACGGTCGGCTGGGTCAGCGCCAGCTTTCGCGCCGCACCCGACAGGCTGCCATCCCGCGCCACCTCCAGAAAGGTGCGGAACAACTCCCAGCCCGGCTCTCTCTGTGTCATACGTAAATGTATAACACAGATACGTATTAGCGCAATTTCCTTTAGGCCCTCGAGCCGCCACACTGCTCCCCATGCCCCTGGCAAACGAGGACAACAGCGATGCCGACGACCTATCGCGCCGTGATGATAACGAGGCCGGGCGGGCCTGAAGTGCTGAAAACCCTGGAGTTGCCGATTGTAGACCCGGGGCCGGGTGAACTGCGCGTGGCGGTCCGCGCTTCAGGTGTTGGCGCGACCGATTTGACGATGCTGGCGGGAGACTACATGTTCGCGCCGAAGATACCCTTCGTCGGCGGTTACGAAATCGCAGGCGTCGTCGAGGCGGTTGGCGCTGACGTGACGGGCTTCAGGGTCGGGCAACGGGTCGCTGCCCTGACCGTTCATGGCGGCTTCGCCGAACGGCTGGTTCGCGGAGCCGAGCATTTCGTGCCGATCCCCGACGAGGTCGGGGATGTCGAGGCGGTCGCGGTGATCTTGAATTATGTCACGGCGTGGCAAATGATCCATCGCGTAGCCAAGGTTCGAACCGGCCAGACCGCGCTGGTCACCGGTGCGGGCGGCGGCGTCGGGACCGCGTTACTGCAACTGCTGCGGCTTGCCGGCATCAAGACCTATGGCGCGGCTTCGGCAGGCAAGCACGGCCTCATTGCCGCGCTCGGGGCGACGCCGGTCGATTATCGACGCGGGCCGATCGACCGCCTCATCCATGCCGAAGAACCTGCGGGCGTTGATCTCGTTTTCGATGCCATCGGCGGCGCGAATATCGGTCCATGCCTGCGCGCCGCGCGCCGCGGTGGAATGGTCGTCGGATATGGCTTCATGGCCGTCGACGGCACGCTGGCAAAGACGCGAATGTTCTGGGATCTGTTTGTCGGCGCCCGCCTCCGCGTGCGCCGCGGAACATTCTACGGCATCACGTTATTGTATCGAAAGGATGCGAAACCCTTTCACGAAGATCTGCAGAAGATCTTCGCACTGGTGGCGCGCAAGCAGGTCAGTCCCGTCATCGCGGCCACATTTCCGCTGCTCGAAGCCAGGAGAGCCATTGAACTCCTCGCCACCGGCAGCGTGGAAGGAAAGATCGTTCTGACTTGCGCCTAGGCTCGCAAGGTTGGCGAGCGGGCCACAGGAGACCGCCCGAACTGGGTCCTGGTCTTGTTCTACCAAACCCGCGGTATCAGGCGATACCTCACCCGGCTCTGGTACTCCCGATAGCCCGGCAGATTTTTGGCGAGGAATTTTTCTTCGTCAAACAGTCTCCATAGCAGCACCGGCAGAATGGCCACGAAGACGAGCACGCCCCACAAGGAGCCAAGCGCAATCGGGATGCCGCAAAGCAGGACAAGGCCCGCCGCGTACATCGGATGGCGCACCAGCGCGTACGGCCCGGTCGAAATGACCTTCTGGTCCGCTGCCAATTCGATGATCGCGGAGGTGAAGGTATTTTCCCTGAAGACGAAAAATATACCGAGGAAGCCGAGCGCGACGAGGGCGTCTCCGGCGAGTGCAACACCGGGCGGCATCTGAGACCACGCGAAGCGACGATCCAGCGCCGGGATAACCAGCAGTCCGATATATCCCAGCGACGCCAGCGACATGATGATCCTTTGAGCGGGCTCTTTCTCGGCCGCAGGGCCCCCGCTCATCCGTCGCGCCAGAAGCTGCGGATCCTTTTTCATCAGATAAAGCGTGATCAAGGCCGATGCCACGAAATAGACCGCGAGAAACGTCCATGCCTGCCAGTATTCGAACGTCCATGGCGGGATAAACAAGAGCCCCGCCATCGCGAGAAAGAGCAGCAGCAGCGAGACCAATGCCTTGGTGTGCAGGTTGCTCATCGCATGATCTTGACCTGGGGTCTTCGTCCCGGTTCCCTCGCGCCAAGCATAGCACAGGCGGCAGCACAAGACGCGACGACGCGTCATTCCGGGGATTTCTCAAGCTGCTGGCGCCGCTCGGTCGCAAATCCATACATCAGCGCCAGACGGTCGAGGCACTCCTTGAACCGGCGCGCGAAATAATCGATCCAGCGCTGGCCATGCACGCCGCGCCGCTCTCCGATCTGCTCCATGGTCATGCCCAGAACCAGAACCTCGTGCACCAGCGCCGAGCCATCGGCGCCGAGTTCGTGCTCGGCGCGGTTCAGCCGCAACACCGCCTTGCGCTGGCGCTCGGTGATCGGCTCGCGCCGTTGTCCGCCATCGACATATTCGCGGCTGGGATCGACCGCCTGCGGGCCGCGTTCGGCCTTCTCCCAATCGTCCTGAAACGCCCGGCCGCCCTGATATTGCGCCTCGTCGATCTGGCGATGCGTGTGCAGCCGCGCCAGGGGATCGTTGCGGATCGAGCGCAAGGTGACGATCTTGTCGCCGGGATCCAGCCCCAGGGGATCGTCGACCTCGACGGCCGCGACTTCGGCGTTACGCAGCAGATCCCGCGATCGCCGGTCATGGATCTTTGCAGGATTGTACGGTTTTTTGCGTTTCGCCCGTGGCATATCGGATCGTTCCTTTGCAGAATTGAATTTGAAAAAGTGGATTTGTCGTTCGCTGGTTAGGTCGGTCGCGGGTTGCGTCGTTCGCCGGCGGCTCCCGGCATCGGCTTCGGTTCATGCGTCATGCCACCTCCACAAGCCTCTGCGCGACGGTCCGGGCCGCCCGTTTCGACGGCCTGGCGAAGCCGCGCGTCAGATGAAAATGCGGCGTGCAATAGCTTGAGTCTTCGCGACACGGCTGGCCGCAGAAGGTGATGGCTTCGCCCTCCTCGTCGCCGCCATAGGGATAGCGGCAATCGCCGGGCTCGAGCTCCGGCAGCGTCAGATGGCGCGGGTCGGTTTCGACACAGCGGAGCCTGACGGTCTCTTCGCGTTCGAAAACCGGCATGATCCATCCGGACAAGGAAGCGTAGCGTTCCCGCACTTTTTGCGGGCCTGGTTGGGGGGCTTTCGGAGGCAGCCTGGACGAGTCCCCGGGGCGGGCCGCGCTGGCAAGCCCCAATCGCCTGGCGCGGCCGATCGCGGCGTGGCGGGTATAAGCGGTGTTGAATTTCGCGTTGATCGCCTCCGCGATCTCCGAATAAGACATGCCCTTGACGAGATATTCCCGCAGCGCGCTTGAATGCTCCGGCGTCCAGCTTGTCGATTGCATTTCGGTGCTTCTCCGATTCCTGCGTGGCCGGGGCGTGCGCCGGCATCATTCCGGGGTGCGAATACGCGAACCCGGAATCTCACCGTGCATGGTCATCTCTGGATTCCGGACTGACGCTGACGCGTGCCGGGACGACTCGTGCAATTTCTGATATTCCGAAATCAAAGTCAAGCTTGATTTCGGATAATCGGAATTGCTATCATTTCTGAAATTCGGAAAGGATAGGGCCATGCTGGATATCAGGATGATCGAGCGGGGATTGGAGAAGCCGGGCAAGACCAAGGGCGGTCTGGCAGCGGCGATGGGCGTGCGGCCGGGCGCGGTTTCCGAGATCCTGGCCGACGCCCGGTTGATCAAGGCGTCGGAAATCGCGCCGATCATCGACTACCTGGAACTGAATTCAGTGCCGATCATGGGCCGGGTCGGTGCCGGTGCGAACATCGAGCCGGAACACGAGCAGGTCCCCCCGGAAGGCCTCGGCAGTGTCGAACTGCCGTTCCCGATTGCCGAGGAAACCATCGCCTTTGAGGTCGCCGGCGATTCCATGCTGCCGAAGTACGAAAACGGCGACGTTATTGTGGTTTTCAGGGAGCCGCGCCATCCGGTTTCGAGTTTCTACGGGGAAGAGGCTGCGGTCAGGCTGAAGACCGGCGAGCGCTACCTGAAGACCATCGAGCGCGGAAAGTCCGCCAGTGTCGTCAACCTCACCAGTTTCAACGCCAAGCCGATCATCGGGGTCAGGCTGGAATGGATCGGCGAGATCTGCGTCACCCTGCCAAGGGGGCAGATCGAGCGGCTGCGGGCCAAGGCCGCGGCGCGGTCGCGCAAGGCCGCCAGGGCGCATGCCGGAGTTCACCCCCGGGAAGCGCCCCCCAAGGCAGGCTCGAAGTGAGCGCATGCGGCGTGATTCTCGCCCGGCGTCGGCATCGGACCTCCCGTCAGAGCCATATTTCTGATTTTCAGAATTACTAGTTGACATATTTCTGATTTTCAGAAATAATTCCGTCCACGGGCCGCGACCCAGCGCGGGACGGATAGGGGCGCCATGCAGTATTTTGTCGTGATGATCGATTACGGGCGGCGCGGGCGCGAGGCCATCGTCGATCCTGAAATCACCCGGCGCGAAGTCATCGCGCGCGTGGCATCCGGCGAATACAGGAACATCTGCTTCATCCATGAAATCGCCGATGTTGCGGTCGACGATGTCACGGAAGAAATTCTCGCGGAAGCCGCCGTTCCCGAAATCCCGATCACCGGTGCCGAGTTGCAGGCCACACAATTCGATCATGCTCGCGATCTGGCAAAGCATGATGAGCCGGCGTGAGCGATGCGCGACGGCCGATTCAAAAAGCGAGTGCAGTTCCCGTCGAAAACGGCCTGTTACGGGAAAGTCACACACACGAGGATTGTGCGGCTGTTCGTTTTACGTTCGCTAGAGTTGATGAGGGGCTATTCGCGATCGGCAGTAAGTTGGCGCGGGGTTGAAATTTGCGTTCCGCTGTGAAGGAGACCCGTCATGCCAGCCTACGTCCAGCATCACGAAGTCGAGACGGCTGCGATCATCTGCCCAGGCTGCATAGGATTGCTGCCTATGTATGTGAGAGACGTCGAGCCCCATTGGAGCCTGGCGAAAATCGACTTCATCTATGAGTGCTCCGACTGCGGAGCCGAGGTCAGGCACACGGTTACCAGGCCGGAACGACGGCATTAACGCACCCTCGCCTCGCGCCAGTCTTCGGCGCGCAGTCTTTCCGAGCGCATCTGAAAGTTCGACAGCCGCTGCAACCTCTTCGCGCAACAGTCGTCGCCTGACGCCGCGCGAGAACCCTTCAACCGTCCGCGCGTTCCCGAGAACGTTTGGTATGCTGTCGGAAAGCCGCTCCGGATCACACCCTGGCGGGCGGTGCCTGCGATTGAGTTATATCGAGATTGCATTCCCGAAAGTGGAACGCAATCTCATCCAGCGCGCACTGTTCCCACTCTTCCGCCTTCGCCAGCCAGAAAACCTTGCGTTCGGAATCCAGCAAGGCACGCTCCCGGCACATGAATTCCTGATTGCGAATTTCGACGAGCTTGTTCATGAACTCCACTCCTGCCGTGTGAAGCCAAATAGCCGCGGCATTATAGCCGAGTCGAGAACAGCCGTCCTCGCGTTTTCTGCTGCCAGGAAGCGACAGCTTTGCTGTCTGATTTATCCGTTCCAGACGGGGAATCTATCGCCGCGCCGCGCCGAACCTGGTCTCCATCGCGCGCCGCGTCTTGACGGTCTCGTCGCCGGCATCGATCTCGACCTCGCTCCAGCGCACCACCGCGCCATGCGCGATATCGGCCTTCAGCTTGACCCGGTGCGCGAGCCCGATCGGCAGCGCGCTGGCGCCAAGGCTCGCCGCCGCCGGCATCAATTTGCCCCACACCGTATAGCCACCCTCGCCATCCAGCATTTCGCCTGCCCGCAGATCGCGCTTGGCGACCGCGACGGCGTCGCCGCGGAAGCCCTGCGGCTGCCCGGTCGGCTCCTTGCGCAGCGCTGCCGACAGCACCGAAATATTCAGCTCCAGTCCGATCAGGTGATAGGGCTTGTACATCGCGGCATAGCGCCCGGAGGCGTCGGTCTTCAATCCATATTGCTTGAAGCAGTCCGCGGCATAATCGTTGGGCGCCTCCAGCACGATGTAGACGCCCCAGCGCAGATCGCGGAACACCGGGCGGCCATCGCGCTCCAGCGACGACACCACTTCAACCACGCCGGATTTCTCCAGCACGCCGCCCGCCTCGCGCGGCCGCATCACATGCGGCAAATCGTCGACGCCGCAGGGCGGAAACAACAGTCCGCCCGAGGGCACATCGAGGCCGGTGGCGTTGGCGATCGCCGCCATTTCGATCGCGGATTTGGTGCCGTCCAGGAACGAGTTGAACATCTGCGGATTCATGCCGCCCGACTGCGCCTCATCGGCCGTCAGCCCGTAATGGCTCCAGACCCCGGCCGGCGTCACGTCGTGATAGGCAGGCAGGTATTTGGTGCCCTTGCCCGCGGCCACAACGTGGAATCCGGTCGCCCGCGCCCAATCCACCATCTCGGCGGTCAATGCCGGTTGATCGCCATAGGCCAGCGAATAGACCACCCCGGCCGAGCGGGCCTCGTCGGCGAGTAACGGTCCCGCCAGCACGTCGGCCTCGACATTGACCATCACGACATGCTTGCCGGCCCTGATCGCGGCGCGCGCATGGCGAATGCCGACCGCTGGATTGCCGGTGGCCTCCACGATGACTTCGATATTGCCGGCCGTGGCCTTGGCGCTATCGGCGGTGAAGGTGGTCGCGGCGATCCGCGCATCGTCCCACCCGACAGTGCGGCAGGCCTCGCGCGCGCGGTCCGGATCGAGATCGACGATCACCGGCACCTCGAGCCCCGGTGTGTGCGGCACCTGCGACAGGAACATCGAGCCGAATTTGCCGGCGCCGATCAAGGCGACGCGGACGGGTTTGCCGGCCGCGAGGCGGACGTTGAGCAGATGATGCAGGTTCATGGCAGCGTCGATCCAATCGAGTGTTGATGGCGTAACGTGAAGCGTGTCCCGGGCATCTAGCCTGGCAGCATCCCGGCAAAGGTCTTCGCAAAAGTGTGAGCGTCGCCCGGCCATCGCGCCGAAAGGTAGTTGCGATCCCGGACCACAAAAGCCGGCGCCGGGTTGTCGAAGGAATCCCGCTCCATGCCCGACGTCTTGCGGCGATAGTCCGGATCGGTTTTGGGAACATCGCGGAAATCTTCCGCACGCGCGAGCGAACGCGTCACTTCCTGCTGCACCGACATGAATCCTTTCGGTTGTCCGTTCTGCTCCAGATAGGTCCGGTAATAATTCGGATCCCAGAATCGCGTGATGCGCGCGACCGACCAGGCGCTGTTTTCGAGCCCCCAGGTCAAGGCAGTGGTCTGGTAGCCGTGGAGAACCGAGCGGCCGGTTCGTTTCGACTGGCTGCGCGCCGCCAGCAGCACGCCATGGCAGATCGCCGCTACGGGCTTGTTGGCATCAAAGAAGCCGGCGACATGGCCCTGCAGGACTTCGCTCTCGAGATAGTCGCGCATGCCGCGCGCACGATGTCCACCCGGCAGCAGCAACGCATCGAACGCCGATGGATCGATGGCGTCCCAGCGTTGCGGCGCAAGGTAGTTCGGATCGGCAACCATCCCGGCCATCTCTTCCAGGGCCTTTCCATGCCATCTCTCCTATGCAGGACCGATCCATGGCCCTGCTACCAGTTCTTCTCGATCTCGACCTTGACCGGCAGCCCCTCACCGATCTCGGTCTGGCGATTGAGGATGATCGTCTCGTCCTTGGTCAAATTGCGCAGGACCTCAGGCTCTCCCTTCGTCGACGAGCCTTCACGGACAATTACGGTCACTTTCGCCAGTTTTCCATCATTGACCTGCACGCGCACCGGCA
>Ga0209006_10003671_pt1 | contig 13956 bp, 13 predicted proteins | sample JacPin_JW_Ref_O2_FD_188567 | JGI IMG/M metagenome (GOLD analysis project Ga0209006, IMG submission 188567) | Forest soil microbial communities from Algoma, Ontario, Canada - Jack Pine, Ontario site 1_JW_Ref_O2 (SPAdes) (version 2) | ecosystem: Environmental > Terrestrial > Soil > Boreal... | reverse complement strand
CGCGCCGATGATCTCCTCGACCGCTTCGAGCGAGGCATCGACATGGCCGGCGAGCCGTGCCGCCTCGCCGCCGGTCTGGCGCTCGACCAGGCTGGTGACGTAGAGCCGCGCCGCATTGAGCGGCTGCAGGATGTCGTGGCTCGCGGCCGCGAGAAAGCGCGTTTTCGAGATGTTGGCCTCGTCGGCCGTCGCCTTGGCGCGCACCAGCTCGTCGTTGAGGAGCTTGAGCTCATAGGTGCGCTCGTGCACGCGGCGCTCCAGCGCCTCGGCGGCCTCGACGCTCGGGGTGATGTCCGTGAAGGTGGTGACGATGCCGCTGCCCGGCATGCGGTTGGCGCGCACCTCGATGACGAGGCCGCGGTCGGGGAAGCGCTCGAGGAACGGCTCGCCCGCCGCGTAGCCCGCGATGCGCTCCTCGACCAGCGACTCGACCTCGCCCGGCCCGTAGGCGCCCTTCTCGGCGTTGTAGCGCAGGATCTCGTCGAGCCCGATGCCGATGCGCACGAGCTCGTGCGGCAGGCCGAGCACCTCGCCGAACTGCCGGTTCCAGCACGCGAGGTGCATCGACTTGTCGAACACCGCGATGCCCTGGCGCACATGGTCGAGCGCGGTCTGCAGGATTTCCCGGTTGTAGTGCAGCGCCGCGCTCGCATCGTCGAGCAGCTTGAGCGCGGCCTGTGTCGACACGGTGCTCCGCCGCAGCAGCAGCGAGAGCACGAGGCGCGAGGAGGCGGCGCCGATCGCCGAGGCGATCAGGTGCTCGGCGTGGCGCAGCAGCTGGAAATCGGCGGTGGCCTGCGGCGCAAGACTGATGCGGCGGGTCGCCGCGAAACTGTCGAACGCGGCGCGCGTGCGCTCCTCGCCGAGGTAGCGCGCGACCGTCGCGGTCAGCTCGCCGACCGTGACCGAGGAGCGCCGCAGCAGGAAGCTCGGCGCCATCGGGGCCAGATCCGGCGGCACGAACAGGTCGGCCTGCAGGCGCTCGATCGAGGCCGGCGCGCGTGCGAGCGAGCAGACGATATAGGCGATGACGTTGAGGGCGAGGCTCCAGACGACACCATGCACCAGCGGCGGCAGGGCGAGCCCGAACAGCGCTTGCGGCCGCAGGAGCGAAAGGCCGAACGGGCCGTGCGCGACGATGCCGGCGCTGGCGAGGCCCGCATCCGCGAAGCTCGGCAGCAGCAGCGTGTAGGCCCAGACCAGAATGCCGATCGACATGCCGGCGATCGCGCCGCGCGCGGTGGCGCGCCGCCAGATCAGGCCGCCGAAGAAGGCGGGCGCGAGCTGCGCCACCGCGGCGAACGACAACAGGCCGATCGAGGCGAGCTGGGCGTCGCCGGCGAAGCGGTAATAGAGATAGGCGAGCAGCAGGATCGCGATGATGGCGAGCCGGCGCGAGGCGAGCAGCAGCGTGCCGACGTCGCCGCCGCCGGTGACGTAGGCCTCGCGCCGCTTGAGCACCATCGGCACGACGATGTCGTTCGACACCATGATGGCGAGCGCGACCGACTCGACGATCACCATGGCGGTCGCGGCCGACAGGCCGCCGACGAAGGCCGCGATGGCGAAGACCTTGGCGCCGGCCGCGAGCGGCAGGGCGAGCACGTACATGTCGCCGTCCACGTGCCCGGCCGGAAAGGTCAAGAGGCCCGCGATGGCGATCGGCACGACGAACAGATTGATCAGCACGAGATAGAGCGGAAACAGCCAGGCGGCGCGCCTGATCTCGTCCTCGTTGTTGTTCTCGACCACCGCGACGTGGAACTGGCGCGGCAGCAGCAGCATCGCGAAGAGCGCGAGCAGCGTCATGGTTGCGAAGGTGCCGAAATTCGGGGCACCGAGGAGCACGGCGGCCGCCTGCGGCTGCTTCATCGCCGCCGCGAACAGCGCCATCGGCCCGTCGAACATCGCGAAGGTGACGAAGGCGCCGACGGCGAGGAACGCGATCAGCTTGACCAGCGATTCCGCCGCGATCGCCAGCATCAGGCCGTGCTGGTGCTCGGTCGCGTCGATATGGCGCGTGCCGAACAGCATGGCGAACGACGCCATGGCGAGCGCGACGAGGAGGGCGAGATCGCCGAACACCGGCTGGCGCGCCTCGGCGCCGGTCGCGAGCGGGCCGAGAATGGTCGAGAGCGAGCTCGACACCGCCTTGAGCTGCAGTGCGATGTAGGGGATCGTGCCGACGATCGCGATCACGGCGACGATCACGGCGACGCCCTGGTGCTTGCCGTAGCGCGCCGCGATGAAGTCGGCGATCGAGGTGATGTTCTGCGCCTTGGCGAGCCGCACGATCCGCACGATCAGCGGGTAGGCGAGCGCAATCATCAGCACCGGCCCGACATAGATGGCGAGGAAGTCGTAGCCGGTGCGCGAGGCGAGGCCGACCGAGCCGAAGAACGTCCACGACGTGCAGTAGATCGCGAGCGACAGCGGATAGATCATCAGGCGCGAGCGGCCCTCGCGCCCGAGCGGGCGCAACCTGTCGCCATAGCTCGCCACCACGAACAACAGCCCGATATAGGCGAGCGCGATGGCGACGACGATCCAGCCTTGCAGCATGCCGGCTCCTGCGTCACCCTGGCGATGACGGCCGGTCGTGCTGCCCGTATCGCCCGATACAAATCATCACGGCCGGCCCGGATTGTCCATCGCGGGGTGGGGCCGTGTCGGGTGCAATCCAGGGGAGGATCGACGACCGCGAGGCGCTCGCCGCCTTCATGGACGGCGAGGCGGACGCGTTCGCGTGCAGCACGGTCGACAACTACACCCGTTCGCGGGCGCGGCGCGATGCCCATACGGTCCTGGGGCGGGCGGATCTCGCCCTCGACCTCACCAGGGCGCGCGCCGAGGCTTTTCCGCTCGCGCTCATCCTGGTGGCGCAGACCGTCGAGGGCGTGCTGGCGCCGCAGGCGGACGACCGGGCCGCGCAGCTTGATGGCGTGATCGGCCTCGCCGAGGCGGTGTTCGATCGCCGGCCGGCGCCGTCCGCCGTCACGCCGGCCGCATGGGCGACGGCGCGCACCGAGATCGCGCGCTGGCTCGGCGGCCTCGCGCGCCGCCCGGTGAGGCCGACCAATGAGATCGTCGATCCCTTGGTCGGGCCGATGCTGGCGCTGATGCCGATCCACGACGCGCTCGGGCCGGATGATTTCCCGTTGCTGCGCAGTGCGATGCGCAATTCGGTGGCGGCGCTCCATGCGCGCTTCAAGCAGAGCGCGGATGCGTCGTCGCTGACGCGGATGTTGGCGTGGCGTGCGACGTGACCGTTGACGCGCATGCGGATTGCGCTAGGAATAAAGCAATGAGGGGATCGACCGTCGCCATGACGGACACGCACACGGAACTGACTCGCCGCGAGCTCGAAGTCGCGGAGTTGATCGCCGACGGCGCCTCGAGCAAGGAGGCCGGCCGGCGGCTAGGCATCAGCCCGCGCACCGTCGAGTTGCACCGCGCCCATATCATGGAGAAGCTCGGCGCCCGCAATGCCGCGGATCTGGTGCGCATCGTGCTGTCGCGCTCGCCGAGGCCGTGAGCGCATGTTCCGCGCTGCACCCGAAAGTGCGGGCCTGCAATGCGGCGCGACAATAACCTCTTTTGTTTGACGTGATGCGTCATGCGCGGCATTGATCGCGGCCAATCACCTTGGCGGCGCGGGCAAGTCGGTCCTGCCCGACTTGCGCATGACTGATGCTGATCTCGGGCAAGCCCGAGATCAGGCCACCGTCCCCGACCCGACGTCTCCAGATCCAGCCGTCAATGCCCGCGTCCGTCACGCAAACGCTGCGCCGCACCATCGAAACGCTGCTGATCGGCGGCAGCGGCGGAATCCTGTTCAACCTCGCGAAATTTCCCGCCGGCTGGATCGCCGGCTCGATGATCTGCTGCGCCGCCGCCGCGCTCGCGGGACGGCCGCTCGGCCTGCCGCATAACCTCGCGCGCGCCTTCTACATCGTGCTCGGCATGTCGATCGGCGCGGTGGCGACGCCGCAGACCGTGCTGGGCATGGCGTCGTGGCCGTTGAGCATCGCGGCGGTCACGGTGGCGATGGCCGCCGTGACGCTCGGCACCGTCGTCTATCTCAAGCGCGTGCACGGCTGGGACACGCTGACGGCCGTGTTCGCCGGCACCCCGGGCGGGCTTTCGCAGGTCATGGTGCTCGCCGCCGAGCATGGGCTCGAATTGCGCGGGATCGCCATCGTCCAGTCGATGCGCGTCGTCATCCTCGCGGTGTGCGTGCCGGCCGGGCTCGGGCTTGCCGGACTCGCCGGGCCGGCGCGGCTGCCGGTCGGCTCGGTTGCGATCATGGACGCGCCATGGGAGCTCGTGATCCTGATCGGCCTGTCCGTGACAGTCGCGGTTGCGCTGCTGCGCGCAGGCTTTCCGGGCGGGCTGATCTTCGGACCGATGGTCGTGTCCGGCATCCTGCACGGCGGCGGCTATATTCACGTCACCTTCCCGCCGTGGTTCGCCAGCATCGCGATGGTCGCGCTCGGCTCGGTCGCGGGCTCGCGCTTCACCGGGACGCCGCTCCGCCTGATGGCGAGCTATCTCGGCGCCGCGATCGGCTCGTTCTTCGTCGCCGTCGTCATCGCCGCCGCCTTCGCGCTCGGGGTGACGCTGCTCCTGTCCCTGCACGTCGGCGACGTGGTGGTCGCCTACGCGCCCGGCTCGATCGACGCCATGATGATCCTTGCGCTCGCACTGCATCTCGACCCGGTGTTCGTCGGCGCGCATCATCTCGCGCGCGTCTTCACCGTGACGCTGGCGCTGCCCGTGATCGTGCGCACGCTCGCGCCGGCGAAGAGGGCGAAGAGCGGGCGGCCGCTGCGCTCGAGCGGGGACGGGTTTGCGGAGTGATCAGTCGTAGGGTGGGCAAGGCGCGTTGCTGTGCATCACCGCGTGGGCAAAACCGCTGATGCGCCTTGCCCACGGGGAGCGTCGTGCGAGCGGTTTTGCCTACCCTACAGGCTCGCCCGGTTTGCGCGCTGACCGCTCGCGATCAGGCAAGCTGACGGCAGCGATGACGCCAATCTCATTCCTCCACACTCCAGCGACTGAACGGAGACTCGACCACGAAACGGATGATTTGGCCTGACGACGTGTCCTTGAGCTCCCACGCGTGGCTGACGTAGGTTTTCATCTCGCGATGGGACATCTGCTCGAGTTTGCCATAGGCGATCGGCTGACCTTTGAAGTCGAGCCATCCAAGCGAAAAGGTTCTGGACGAATTGTTGCGCAGGACAAGTGAGGCTCCGCCGCCGCCGGCGAGCGAATGCAACTCCGCGCTCCCTGTCACGACGTGAACCGGGCTGATCTTGACGGCAGATGGGGTCAGCCTGCCGGAATAAATATCGTCCAGCAACGCTTGGCCGTCCGGATCGTAGGCGGCGAGCGCGGCGCGGCCGTCGCCAGGACCGGTCGTACCGCGCGCTCCGTGGGCGCCGAAATACCACATCGAGAGCTCGGCCCAGTATTCGTTGGGGTTTGTCGCCGCGTAGAGGCCCTTCCAACGGCCGGCGCTTGTCGCCCGGCGGTATTGCGCCGCGATCCTGCCGCGCAGCGCCTCGTCGAGCCCGAGCTCCATCACGGTGTGGGCAAACTCGTGGACGCAGATATCCGAGCCGCCGCGATATCGGTCGGACGGCAGACCGAGCAGATTCTCCTCGCCGCACGACGCGTAGAGCCCGCCGACCCCGCGCGTGCGCTGATCGACGTCCTGGTGGGTATTCGCGTCCCAATCCTTGCCGCGCGCCCAGTGCAGCTCCGGCAGATCCGATGTCTGCTGATCGCGGCCGATGATGTGCAGCTCGGCCTGCCATTCCAGCAGGTTCGCTTTGGCTTGCGTCGCATGAGCGAGCATTTTCGTGATCTTGCCGCAGGCGAGCTCGAGCGCGCGATCCTCGACAATGCGGGCCGATCGGATGAACAAGCCTCCGCAATCGACATACTTGTCGTAGAAGTCGCGCAGTGGCGGACGGCTTTCCCGCACCGGGTAGGTCTGGCCGCTCGCATCACCGCTCAGCGTCACCGGCAGCAAAAGCGCGGCAACTGCCAGCACGCGCCAAATGGCCCGCCGGGAGCCGCTTCGCGCGGAAAACCCTGTCGATCTCGATCCAGCCATGACCAAGACCTCGCGGGTTTGCAGCGAGCACGTCGGACGCCGGATCGCTCGGCTACTTGGCGGCGTCCACCAGCGTGCGCGTCTTCGCGACTGCATCGTAGATCGTCACCTGCAGCATCGGAAACTTGCGCTTGAGCTCTGCGCCCGTCGTCGTTGCGGCCTCGACCGTCGGGTGCTGCGACTTCGACTTGCCGTCGACCTCGAGGGAGAAGCCCTCGGTCGGGGGGGTGTTGGGCGGCAGGTTGCGCGGGGCCGCCTCTTCGATCTCCTCGCCATGACGCTCTTCGGGGCCGTCGCGCGGCTCGGGCGATTTCAAGATGCCCTTGCTGACCGGTCGCATCGCCATTGGGTCAATCTCCTGGTTAGCCCAGAACCCTAGCGAGAAATCTCGTTAGGAGAATCACATTGTTGTGGGGTCGCTTCGGATATAAGCGCGTTTGGCCGAAATGCCAGCCTTGGTTTTCGAGCTTCGGCTTGGCAAAACGCCGCCGCCCGCACGCGATTGGCTCGTTGCCGTCGTCATCGTTGCCACTGGCGGGGCTTTCCTGCAAATTGATCCATGTCAAAGCCGCCGCGGCGGCGCCATAGCAAGCCAGGATTTCCGCGATTGCGGCGCCAAACACGCCCATGCGCGGATCGTCGCCGGAGATGACATCGCGCGCCTGAACCGCGCCGCATTGGCGCACGTCCTCGGCCGCGGGATAACCCTGGGGAGGGAACGCAAGTGTCCGATGCCATCAAGGCCGCCTCGTCCGGCGAATCCGCGCAAGGCGGCGTGCTCATGCGCATCGCGATCAGCTTCACGGCGTGGGCCGAACGCTGGTTTCCCGACGCCTTCATTTTCGTCGCGATTGCCGCCGTGGTCGTATCGCTCGTGGCGCTCGGCAACGGCGCCGCGCCGCTTGCGGTCAGCCGCGCGTTCGGCGACGGGTTCTGGAGCCTGATCACCTTCACGATGCAGATGGCCTTCGTGGTGATCGGCGGCTACGTGGTCGCGACCTCATCGCCGGTCCAACGGCTCATCCGCATCCTCGCCGGCGTCCCGAAAAGCGGAACCGGCGCGGTCGGGTTCGTCGCGGTCGTCGCCATGCTCGCGTCGCTGCTCAACTGGGGCTTCAGCCTGATCTTCGCCGGCCTGCTCGTGCGCACGCTGGCGCAACGGCGCGAGCTGCGCATGGACTATCGCGCGGCGGCGGCCGCCGCCTATCTCGGACTCGGCGCGACCTGGGCGCTCGGCCTCTCCTCCTCGGCCGCGCAGCTGCAGGCCAACGCCGGCAGCCTGCCGAAACCGCTGCTCGCCATCACCGGCGTCATCCCGTTTTCCGAGACGATCTTCATGTGGCAGTCCTGGGTGATTGCCGCCGTGCTGATCGTGGTCTCGGCCGTCATCGCGTTGTTGTCGGCGCCGGGCCCCGCCGTCGCCAGGACCGCGGAGGACCTGGGCATCGAGGTCTCGCGCGACGACGTCATCAAGGTCGCGCCGCCGACCCAGCCCGGCGAGTGGCTCGAGCACTCGCCCCTCCTGACCATCCTGCTTTTCGTGCTCGCGGCGGGCTGGCTCTTCTACGAGTTCTCCCGCCAGAGCGCCGTGGTCGCGATCTCGAACCTCAACACCTACAACTTCATCTTCATCATGGTCGGGATGCTGCTGCACTGGCGGCCCAAGCGCTTCCTCACGGCGGTCGGCAAGGCGGTGCCGGCGACCGCGGGCGTGCTGATCCAGTTTCCGCTCTATGGCGGCATCGCCTCGATCCTGACCACGGCGAAGAATGCGGCGGGACACACGGTCTCCGACCAGATCGCCCATGCGTTCGTCACCGTGTCGACGCAGCACACCTATCCGCTGCTGATCGGCATCTATTCGGCGGTCCTCGGTTTCTTCATCCCCTCGGGCGGCGGCAAGTGGCTGCTCGAAGCGCCCTACGTGATGCAGGCCGCGAACGACCTCAAGGTGCACCTCGGCTGGGCCGTGGAAGTCTACAACGCCGCCGAGGCGCTGCCCAACCTGATCAACCCGTTCTGGATGCTGCCGCTGCTCGGCGTGCTCGCGCTGCGCGCGCGCGACATCGTCGGCTTCACCTTCCTGCAGCTCATCGTGCACGCGCCGCTCGTGCTCTTCCTGCTGTGGGCGCTCGCGTTCACGCTCGAATACCATCCGCCGGTCATTCCGTGAGGGGACTGCACGTGCCGCCGGTTCAGGCCGTCACGCCCCCGTCGATGGCGACCTCGGCGCCGGTGATATAGGCCGCCTCGTCCGACAGCAGAAAAAGCACGAGCGGGGCAACCTCGTCGATCGTGCCGGCGCGCTGCATCGGCACCGACTTGAGGCGCGCCTCGCGCCATTGCGGCGTCCAGCCCTTGAGCATCTCGGTTTCGATCGGGCCGGGGTGCACCGAGTTGACCCTGATGTTGCGCTTGGCAAGGTCCATGGCGGCGGACTTGGTCATGCCGCGCAGCGCCCATTTGGTCGCGCTGTAGGCGAAAGCCTGCGGTGAGCCGCGCAGGCCTGCCGCCGACGAGATGTTGACGATCGAGCCGCCGCCCGACCGTTCCATCGCGGGGACAGCCGCTTTCATGCCGAGAAAAGGGCCGAGCTGGTTGATCCGGATGTGGCGCTCCCACAGCTCGGTATCGGTCTCGAGCAGGGGTTTGGGCTGATAGATGCCCGCATTGTTGACGAGGCCATGCAGGCCGCCGAGCGCTTCGGCGGCCTTGACGGCGTATGCCCAATCGGCCTCGCGCGTGACGTCATGGTGAACATAGATCGCGGCGCTGCCGAGCGCGTTGGCGATCTCACCGCCTTCCTGGTCGAGCACATCGCCGATCACCACCTTCGCACCTTCGGCAACCAGGAGGCGCGCTTCCGCCGCGCCCTGGCCGCGCGCACCGCCGCTGATGAGAACGACCTTGCCGTCGAACCGTGCCATCGTGTCCTCCTTGGTGATTTTTTCAGTTGCGCGAGCGATGCCGGATTATAGTGAACCGAGCGGCCGGCGTTGAGAAGGACAGGAACGCAGCGATGACGATTGGCGTGGGCGGCTCGACCGCCGAGCAGGAGCTCGCCGCAATGGCCTCGATGCGCGGCGACGTGCCGCCGATCGGCGTCGAGGAGCGATTGCGGCGCATTGCCCGCGCGCAGGCGATCATGCGCGAGAAGGGCATCGACGCGCTCTATCTCGACGTCTCCTCGAGCATGCTCTACTTCACGGGCCTCAATTTCCGCCGCACCGAGCGCATGCACTCCGCCGTGCTGCCCGCGCAAGGCGACATCGTCTACGTATCGCCCGCCTTCGAGGTCGCGAAGCTCAAGACCATGACGTCGTTCGGCGACAAGATCGCCGTGTGGCAGGAGGACGAGGACCCGACCGCCGTCGTCACCGAGACGGTGCGCTCGCTCGGGATTGCGCGCGGGGTGATCGCGGTCGACGAGGCAACCCCGTTCTTCACCTTCGACGGGCTGCGCCGGGCCGGCAACAGCTTCACGTTCGTCAACGCGGTCGATGTCACGGCGGGCTGCCGCATGATCAAATCGGAGCACGAGGTCGCCTTGATGCAGACCGCCAAGAACATAACGCTCGCGGCGCACATGGCGGCGGCACGCATCATGCGCGACGGCATCACGACGACCGAGGTGCAGGCTTTTATCGTCGCCGCGCACAAGAAGCTCGGCTCGGAAGGACCGCCGCCGTTCAACGCCGTCCTGTTCGGCGAGGCGACCGCCTTTCCGCACGGCGTGCCCTATCCGCAGACGCTGCATGACGGGGACATGATCCTGATCGACACCGGCGCGCCGGTCGACGGCTATCTCTCCGACATCACGCGGTCCTACGTGTTCGGCACGCCCTCGCGGCGCCAGCGCGACGTCTGGGATCTGGAGAAGGCGGCGCAGGCCGCGGGCTTTGCGGCGGCGAAACCCGGCAACCGCTGCGAGGACATCGACGCGGCGGCGCGCGGCGTCATCACCGGCGCGGGCTTCGGCCCGGGCTATGCCACGCCTGGCCTGCCGCACCGCACCGGCCACGGCATCGGCCTCGACGTGCACGAATGGCCCTATCTGGTGAAGGGCGACCGCACCGTCCTGCGGCCCGGCATGACGTTCTCGAACGAGCCGACCATCTGCATCTACGGCGAGTTCGGCGTGCGGCTCGAGGACCACATGCTGATCACCGAGACCGGCGCGCGCTGGTTCACCCAGCCGGCCCATTCGCTCGACGATCCGTTCGGGCAGGATGTGGGATAGCAAGGGGGCGGCGTTTGACCTTTTGCACGAGGGGTGAAAGCATTTCGATCCGTGATCGTAGTCTGACCCATCCGCGAGCGCGCAGTCTAACGCCCTCGGGCTAGCGAAAATTCGAATGCGCCTTAACGCGTCCAACCGAGCGGTCTGCGGCGCGAGGTGTGGCGGATGTGGGTAATGTGCACCTCATCTCCGGCGACTGTGTAGAAAATGAAATAGCGCAGCTGGGGCACTACGATCACCCGGGCGTTCGGTTCATCGGCGGCGCGGCCCTCGTAGGGTGTTTCGCCCAGCGCTCGCGCGCGCTCGATAAGACGCGCTACCAGGCGCGAGGCCTCTGCCGGATTGTCCTTGCTGACGTAGGCGTGGATTTGCTGCAATCGGCTTCCGCCGGCCGGGTGAACCGGACCCTCATACGTTCCGGTGCAACTGATAGAAGCGTTCCATTTCGTCGTCTGGAACGAACTCTCCGCGCTGAGCGGCCTGCATACCGGCACGCACGGCCGTGCGCTCCTCGTCAGAAAGACGATACACGCCCGTTCGACGGGCCTCGATCAGGCGCGCTACTTCGACCAGCTCTTCCTGGTCCTCCTCCGGCCAAGCCTCGATGCCCTGGAGCAGCTCTTTGACCTTGTTGCTCATGCATGAATTCTAGCACACACGCGCTGCGCCGCCAGCCGACTCCTTCGGTTGTTCGTCTGCAAAGAGAAGCGTCCCGCCTACTCCGCCGCGAGCGCGCGCGGTTGACGGCATCTGCAGCTTCTCCGACACGTCGACCAGCGCCTCAGCGAGCGCGTCGATCATCGCTTCTCGGGGAACAGCGAGTTCGGGCACTCGCGCCTTGACCGTCGCAGATGCACCGCTATCTTGAATCGTCAAAGGCGAAAAATGAAGATGAGCAACGAGGCCAAGACGCTGATCGAACAAGCCCGCGCTCTGCCGCCGCAGGATCGCATCGCGCTGGTTGAAGACATCCTTGAGAGCCTCGACCCCGCCGATCCCGATATGGATAGGCTGTGGACCTTGGAAGCAAGCGACCGCCTGGCGGCCTACCGCCGAGGTGAGCTTGCGGCCAACGACTTGGCCGTGATTATTGCCAAGTACCGGCCGTGACGGTCCGGTTTCTTGAGCCTCACTCCGCCGCCATCGCCCGCCGGTTGAACGGCAGCTGCAGCTTCTCCCACACGTCGGCCAGAGCCTCGGCAAGCGCGTCGATCATCGCGTCCTCGTGGAACGGCGACGGCGTGATGCGCAGCCGCTCGCTGCCGCGCGGCACGGTCGGATAGTTGATCGGCTGGATGTAGATGCCGTGCTCCTCGAGCAGCATGTCGCTCGCCGCCTTGCACTGCTCCGCATTGCCGACCAGCACCGGCACGATGTGGGTGTCGCTCGGCATCACCGGCAGGCGCGCGGCGGTCAGCACCGCCTTGGTGCGCGCCGCGCGCTCCTGGTGGCGCTCGCGCTCCCAGCTCGAGACTTTCAGGTGGCGGATAGCGGCAGTTGCCGCCGCGCAGACCGGCGGCGGCAGCGCGGTGGTGAAGATGAAGCCCGGCGCATAGGAGCGCACCGCGTCGATCACGTCGGCGGATCCAGCGATATAGCCGCCGAGACAGCCGAACGCCTTGGCGAGCGTGCCCTCGCAGATGTCGATGCGATGCATCACGCCTTCGCGCTCGGCGACGCCGCCGCCGCGCGGGCCGTACATGCCGACCGCATGCACCTCGTCGATATAGGTCATCGCGCCGTAGCGCTCGGCGAGGTCGCAGATCGTCTTAACCGGCGCGACGTCGCCGTCCATCGAGTAGAGGCCCTCGAACACGATCAGCTTCGGCCGCTCGCCCGCCGCCCGCAGCAACTCCTCGAGATGCGCCATGTCGTTGTGGCGGAAAATCTTCTTTTCGGCCTGCGACTGGCGCACGCCCTCGATCATCGAATTGTGGTTGAGCGCATCCGACAGGATCACGCAGTTCGGCATCAGCTTGACGAGGGTCGAGATGCCGGTCTCGTTCGAGACGTAGCCCGACGTGAAGACGAGGGCGGCTTCTTTCTGGTGCAGGTCGGCGAGCTCGCGCTCGAGCTCGACCAGCGGATGATTGTTGCCCGCGATGTTGCGCGTGCCGCCGGCGCCGGTTCCCATGCGGGTCGCGGTCTCGACCATGGCGCCGATCACCTTCGGGTGCTGGCCCATACCCAGGTAGTCGTTGGAGCACCAGATGACGACGTCGCGCCGGCCCTGCGGCGAATGCCAGATGGCGCGGGGAAAGCGTCCGGCGATGCGCTCGAGATCGGCGAACACCCGGTAGCGGCGCTCGTCGTGCAGGCGGGCGAGCGCACCGGTGAAATATGCACTGTAATCCATCGACCGCCTCCGCGGGCTTTTGCGCATGTCCCGGCGAGGTGGTCACCGGTTCGCCGACAAACAAGGACGTGGCGCTCATCCTGCGCCTAAGCGTACCGGCGAACCTGCCCACGTTCGCCGCCACAGCCGCCAGCTACGAACGAGTTTTAGAAAAGTTCCAGGTGGCTTGTCGAGGTCTTTAACATGGCCCCCCGCCTTGTCATTTTGACGCTGATCAAGGCGTTGACGGATTCTTACCGGCTGGAGCGCCGCAGCGGAGCGGTGGCGCGGGCGAGCCACGCGCGGGTCTTGGCGTCGAGCAGGGGCTCGAGCTCCTTGCGCACGCGCGCGTGATAGGCGTTGAGCCAGGCGATCTCGTCGGCCGTCAGGGTGGCCGGGGCGATCAGCCGGCGGTCGATCGGCGCGCGCGTCAGCGTGTCGAACGCGAGCAGCGGCTTCTCGCCGCCCTCGACCTGCGGGCCCGCGATCGTGAGCACGAGGTTCTCGATGCGGATGCCGTAGGCGCCGGTCTTGTAGTAGCCGGGCTCGTTGGAGAGGATCATGCCGGCCTTGAGCGCGGTGGTGCCGAGCTTGGAAATGCGTGCCGGCCCCTCGTGCACCGACAGATAACTGCCGACGCCGTGGCCGGTGCCGTGGTCGAAATCGAGCCCGGCGGCCCACAGGTGGCTGCGCGCAAAGCTGTCGAGCTGGGCGCCGCTGGTGCCTTCGGGAAAGACCGCGCGCGCGATCGCGATATGGCCCCTGAGCACGCGGGTGAAGCGGTCGCGCATCTCCACGCTCGGCCGCCCGACCGCGACCGTGCGCGTGATGTCGGTGGTGCCATCCTCGTATTGCGCGCCCGAGTCGATGAGAAAGAGGCCGTTCGGCGCGATGCGGCGGTTGCTCTTGCGCGTCACGCGATAGTGCACGATCGCGCCATTGGGGCCGAAACCCGAAATGGTCGGGAACGAGATGTCCTTCAAGCGGCCGGTTTTCTGGCGAAAACCCTCCAGCGCCTCGACGGCGTCGATCTCGGTGAGCTTGCCCTTCGGCGCCTCGCCGTCGAGCCAGGCGAGGAAGCGCGTCACCGCCGCGCCGTCGCGCAGATGGGCGGCGCGCGCGCCCGCGATCTCGGTTGCGTTCTTCACCGCCTTCATCAGCGCGATCGGGTCGGCGCCGCGGCGGATTTTTCCGCCGCTCGCGCCAATCAGGCGGCCGATTGCGTCGGGCGCGCTCGCGCCGTCGAGCCGCACGGTC
>Ga0209006_10003670_pt1 | contig 13958 bp, 10 predicted proteins | sample JacPin_JW_Ref_O2_FD_188567 | JGI IMG/M metagenome (GOLD analysis project Ga0209006, IMG submission 188567) | Forest soil microbial communities from Algoma, Ontario, Canada - Jack Pine, Ontario site 1_JW_Ref_O2 (SPAdes) (version 2) | ecosystem: Environmental > Terrestrial > Soil > Boreal... | reverse complement strand
CGCCCAGCTCGGGGGCCGCTTTTGCAGGAACGCGAGCATGCCCTCGCGTGCCTCGTCGGATGCGAACAGCCGCGCCGACTGCGCACTGAGTTCCGCTGCCCGGCTGTCGAAGCCCTCGAGGATCGCGGCCGTCGTCAGTGCCTTGGACTCCCGCAGGCCCTGCGGCGACCCGCGGCCCAGTTCCGCGGTGACCGCGGCCACGGCCGCGGACACGTCGTCGGCGGCGATGGTCACCAGCCCGACGCGCTCGGCCTCCTCGGCACCGAACTTCTCGCCGGTCAGGAAGTAGCGGCCGACGGCCCTGGGCGTCATTTTCGGCAGCAGTGTCAGCGAAATGATCGCCGGGGCGACCCCGATCCGGGCCTCGGTGAGCGCGAACGTGCTGTTGCGGCCCGCGACCACGATGTCGCAGGCCCCGACCAGCCCGAAGCCACCCGCGCGGACGTGCCCGTCGATCGCGCCGACCACCGGCACCGGCAGTTCGAGGATCGCGCGCAGCAGCTCGGTCAGCTGCCTCGTCCTGTCGGTGGTTGCGTCGCCCGCCGACGGCCCCGATGCCTCCGACAGATCGGCGCCCGCGCAGAACGTGCCGCCGGTGTGGCCGAGCACCACCGCCCGCACCTTGGGGTCGCCGGCAGCGTCGCGCATTCCCTGGTGTAACTGCTCGACCAGTGCCGATGACAGCGCGTTGCGGTTGTGTGGGGAATTCAGTGTGACGTGGGCCGTGGACCCCTCGACCGCGTAGTCGACGTATTTTCTGCTCTTCGCGCCAGCGCTCATCAAATTTTCTCCTCTTCGCGCCAGCGCTCACGCCATTTTCTCCTCTTCGCGCCAGCGCTCATCGGCCATCAGTACGAACGCGGCAGTCCGAGCGAGGTCTGGGCGACGAAGTTCAGCACCATCTCGCGGCTGACCGGCGCGATGCGGGCCAGCCGTGACACCGTCACCGCGGCTGCGATGCCGTACTCCTTCGTCAGCCCGTTGCCGCCCAACGACTGCACGGCCTGGTCCACGGCGCGCGTGGACGCCTCGGCGGCGGCGTACTTGGCGATGTTGGCGGCCTCCGCGGCACCCGCGTCGTCGCCGCTGTCGTACAGCGTCGCGGCCTTCTGCATCATCAGCTTCGCCAGCTCGACCTCGATGTAGTTCTGCGCCAACGGATGTGACAGCCCCTGGTGCGCGCCGATCGGCGTCTTCCACACTTGCCGGGTCTTGACGTAGTCGACGGCCTTGTCGATCGCGAACCGGCCCATGCCCACCGCGCTGGCCGCACCCATGATGCGCTCGGGGTTCAGGCCGGCGAACAGCTGTGCAATCGCGGCGTCCTCCGAGCCGACCAGCGCGTCGGCGGGCAGGCGCACGTTGTCGATGAACACCTGGAACTGACGTTCCGGGCTGACCAGCTCCATCTCGATCGGCGTGTATGTGAAGCCGGGAGCGTCGGTGGGCACGATGAACAGCGCGGGCCGCAGATTGCCGGTCTTCGCCTCCTCGGTGCGGCCGACCACCAACACGACCTGCGCCTGGTCGACGCCGGAGATGAAGACCTTCTGACCGTTCAGGATCCAATCGCCGCCGTCGCGGCGGGCGGTGGTGGTGATGCGATGGGAGTTCGACCCCGCGTCGGGCTCGGTGATCGCAAACGCCATCGTGACCGAGCCGTCGGCGATGGGCGGAATCCAGCGCCGCTTCTGCTCATCGGTGCCGAACTTGCTGATGATCGTGCCGTTGATGGCCGGTGACACCACCATCATCAGCAGCGCACAGCCGTTTGCCGCCATCTCCTCCATTACCAGCGCGAGCTCGTACATGCCCGCGCCGCCACCGCCGTACTCCTCGGGTAGATTCACCCCGAGGAAGCCGAGTTTTCCTGCCTCGTTCCACAATTCGTCGGTATGCTCGCCGGCCCGGGCCTTCTCCAGGTAGTAGTCCTGCCCGAAGTTGGCCGCCATCGCCGCCACCGACTTGCGCAGCGCCTGGCGTTCCTCGTTTTCGACGAAGCCGTTGTCCGTCATCGTTCCTCCTAGGTTGAAGCTTCTGCGGATTCGACACGGGCGAGGACTGCACCCAGCTCGACTTGCTGGCCCACCGCGACGGCCAGTTCGGCGACGACGCCGCCTTTGGGTGCGGTGACGGCGTGCTCCATCTTCATCGCCTCCATCCACACCAGCGGCTGGCCGGCGCTGACCGTGTCGCCCACCGCAGCGCCCAGTCGGCTCACCGCGCCGGGCATGGGGGCCACGAGCGAGCCGGGTTGCAGCGCCGAGCCCGGCTCCGGGAAGCGGCCGACCACAGTCAATTGCACTGGGCCGCTGGGTGAGTCCACGAATACGGCCTCGCCATACCGTGCGACGTCGAACGGCCTGTCGACACCGTCGATACGGAGCACCACCTTCTCCGGCGTCGCCGATACCAACATGGGGGCGTCGTCGTCGGGCAGCCGCAGCCGGCCGCGGTCGAGACGGTATCGCACCTGGTGCTCGTCGCCTCCCGCGTCGGTGTAGGCCTTGGCCGTGAAGCCGGAGGGCAGGTTGCGCCAGCCGGTGGGAATCGCCCTGAAAACCGTTGCGGTGTTGCGGTTGTGGGCGGCGTCAGCGAGCGCTGCCGCCAGCGCGGACCAGCGCACGGTGTCCGCGCCGGCCAGCGGTCTGCTCAGCGACGCGAGGTCGTGGGTGTCGAAGAACGCCGTGTCGGTGTCGCCCGCGGCGAATGCCGGGTGCCGCAGCACGTTGACCAGTAGGTCGCGGTTAGTGCGCACGCCGTGCACGCGGGCGCGGGTGAGTGCGTCGGCGAGCAGTGTCGCGGCCTGTCTGCGGGTCGGGGCGTACGAGATGACTTTGGCCAGCATCGGGTCGTAGTGCACGGAGACCACCGATCCGTCGACGACGCCGGAGTCCACCCGCACGCCGGGCCGGGTCAGCGGCTCGAACGCGGCGTGCGCGGTGGGGATGTCGAACGCATACAGCGTGCCCGCCTGCGGTTGCCAGCCACGCGCCGGATCCTCGGCATACAGCCGCGCCTCGATCGAATACCCGTGAGCCGCCGGCGGTTCGGGGCCCAGGCGGATTCCGTCGGCGACTTGCAGCTGCAGCTCGACCAGGTCCAGCCCGGTGACGCACTCGGTGACCGGGTGCTCGACCTGCAGCCGGGTGTTCATCTCGAGGAAGTAGAACGACCCGTGCTCGTCGGCGAGGAACTCGACGGTGCCCGCGCCGGTGTAGCCGATCGCGGCCGCCGCCTGTTTTGCTGCGTCGAAGAGCTTGCCACGCATGCCGGGGATGCGTTCGACCAGAGGTGACGGCGTCTCCTCGATGACCTTCTGATGCCGCCGCTGGATTGAGCACTCCCGCTCGCCGACCGCCCATACCCCGCCGTGTTCGTCGGCGAGTACCTGCACCTCGATGTGCCGCCCTCGTGGAAGATACCGTTCGCAGAACACCGTGTCGTCGCCGAATGCCGATGCGGCCTCGCGTCGCGCTGCGGCGACTTCGGTTGCCAGTGCCGATATCTCGGTGACCACCCGCATGCCGCGACCACCGCCGCCCGCAGATGCCTTCACCAGCACCGGCAGCTGCGACTCGGTGACACTGGCGGGGTCGAGCTCGTCGAGCACGGGCACCGAAGCCGCGGCCATCATCTTCTTGGCTTCGATCTTGCTGCCCATCGCCGCCACGGCGGCGACCGGCGGCCCGATCCAGGTCAGTCCCGCATCCTGCACGGCAGCAGCGAAATCAGCATTCTCCGACAGGAATCCGTAACCGGGATGGATCGCATCGGCGCCGGCGGACTTCGCGGCGGTGATCAGCGCGGCCCCGTTCAGGTACCCGTCCGTCCCGGCGACCTGCACCCGCACGTCGGCGTCGGACACATGTGGCGAGTCGGCGTCGGGTTCGGTGTATACCGCGACGGTGCCCACCCCCAGTCGCCGGCACGTCGCGAACACTCGCCGGGCGATCTCTGCCCGGTTGGCCACGAGAACCTGTTCGATCACTGAGGCTGTCTCCTCTTCGCGCAAGCGCTCATCGGCGGCTGTCTCCTCTTCGTGCAAGCGCTCATCGGCCTCACATCCGAAAGACGCCGAAGTTGGAGGTGCCCTCGATCGGGGCATTCGCGATGGCCGACAGGCACATTCCGAGCACCGTGCGAGTGTCCCGCGGGTCGATCACGCCGTCGTCGTAGAGCATGCCCGATAGCACCATTGGCAGCGACTCGGCCTCGATCTGCGCTTCAACCGCGGCCTTCATGGCCGCGTCGGCCTCCTCGTCGACCCTTTGCCCGCGGGCCTCGGCGGCGGCTCGGCTCACGATCGACAGCACGCCGGCCAATTGCGGGCCACCCATCACCGCGGATTTGGCGCTGGGCCACGCGAACAGGAAGCGCGGGTCGTACGCTCGCCCGCACATGCCGTAGTGGCCCGCGCCGTAGGATGCGCCGATCAGCAGCGAGATGTGGGGCACCGTCGAGTTCGACACGGCGTTGATCATCATCGAGCCGTGCTTGATCATTCCGCCCTCTTCGTACTGCTTACCCACCATGTAGCCGGTGGTGTTGTGCAGGAACAGAAGTGGCGTGTTGCTGCGATTCGCCAGCTGGATGAACTGCGTGGCCTTCTGCGACTCTTCGCTGAACAGCACCCCGCGGGCGTTGGCCAGGATGCCGATCGGGTAGCCGTGCACTCGTGCCCACCCGGTTACCAGTGACGACCCGTACAGCGCCTTGAACTCGTCGAACTCCGAGCCGTCGGCGAAGCGGGTGATCACCTCCCGCGGGTCGAACGGGATGCGCAGGTCGGGCGGCACCACCCCGAGCAATTCCTCTGGATCGGCCAGCGGCTCTGTGACTGGGCCTGGGGCCGGGCCGTGCTTGCGCCAGTTCAGCCGAGCCACGATCTGACGTCCGATACGGATCGCATCGAGCTCGTCTACCGCGAAGTAGTCCGCCAGACCGGAAGTGCGCGCGTGCATCTCGGCGCCACCGAGCGACTCGTCGTCGGACTCTTCGCCCGTGGCCATCTTCACCAGCGGCGGCCCGGCCAGGAACACCTTCGACCGTTCCTTGATCATCACCACGTGATCGGACATTCCGGGCACGTACGCGCTGCCCGCGGTGGAGCTGCCGAACACCAGCGCGATGGTGGGGATGCCCGCGGCGGACAGTCGGGTCAGGTCGCGGAACATCCGGCCACCGGGGATGAAGATCTCCTTCTGGGTCGGCAGGTCGGCACCGCCACCCTCCACCAGGGATATCAGGGGTAGCCGGTTCTCGTATGCAATCTGGTTGGCGCGCAGTTGCTTGCGAAGCGCCCAAGGATTGGTGGTACCGCCTTTGACGGTCGGGTCGTTGGCGATGAGAAGGCACTCGACTCCGCTGACCGCGCCAATGCCAGCGACCGTCGAGCCGCCGACCGCGAAGTCGGTGCCGTACGCCGCTAACGGGCTCAACTCCAGGAACGGTGAATCGGCATCGAGCAGCAGCTCGATGCGTTCGCGAGCGGTGAGCTTCCCTCGGGCGTGGTGGCGCTCGACGTACTTCGGACCGCCGCCGCCGAGCGCCTTGGCGAGTTCGGCGCCGATGTCGGTGAGCTTGGCCGTCATGGCAGCGACCGACTCTTCGTACGCGGGCGCCCGGGTGTCCAGCGTGGACCGCAAAACGGTCATCACTGGTATCCAAGCGTCTTGGCGGCCAGCGAGGTCAGAATTTCGGTTGTCCCACCGCCGATTCCGAGGATCCGCATGTCGCGGTACTGCCGTTCGACTTCACTTTCGGCCATGTAGCCCAGACCGCCGAACAACTGCACGGCCTGACTGGCCACCCATTCGCCTGCCTCCACGGCGGTGTTCTTCGCGAAGCAGACCTGAGGGATCAGGTTCGTCTCGCCGGCGAGTTGGCGTTCGGCGACGTTGTGGGTGTACACGCGTGCGACGTCGACGCGTCGAGCCATCTCAACCAGCGTGTTCTGTACCGACTGACGCGAAATCAGCGGCCGGCCAAATGTTTCCCGATTTCGGCACCACTCGACGGTGATGTCGAGACAACGCTGCGCACTCGAATATGCCTGCGCGGCCAGCCCGACCCGTTCGGCGACGAATGCCGCTGCGATCTGGGCGAAGCCGGTGTTCTCCGCGCCGATGAGGTTGGCCACGGGTACGCGTACATCGGTGTACGACAATTCGGCGGTGTCGGACGACCGCCAACCCATCTTGTCCAGTTTGCGGCTCACCGCGAACCCCGGTGTGCCCTTCTCGACGACGATCAGCGACACGCCCGCGGCGCCGGGGCCGCCGGTGCGCGCGGCGGTCACGACATAGTCAGCGCGCACTCCCGACGTGATGTAGGTCTTGGCGCCGTTGATGATGTAGTCCCGCCCGTCGCGACGGGCGCTGGTCCGCAGGTGCCCGACGTCGGAGCCGCCGTCGGGTTCGGTGATCGCCAGTGCGCCGATCTTCTCCCCGCGCAGCGTGGGTCGCACGAACTCGTCGATCAGTCGGGCGTCGCCGGAGGCGATCATGTGCGGTACCGAGATGCCACAGGTGAACAGCGACGCGAACACGCCGCCGGGGCTTCCGGCGTAGTGCATCTCTTCGCAGATGATCACCGAGTCGACGCCGTCTCCGCCGCCGCCGCCGACTGACTCGGGCAGGCCGGCGCCGAGAAGCCCGGCGTCGCCGGCGCGGCGGTGCAGGTCGCGGGGCAGCTCGCCGATCCGCTCCCACTCGTCGACGTGCGGCAGCACCTCCCGTTCTGCGAAGGCCCGCACGGTCTTTCGCAGCTGGTCGCGCTCGGGCGTGGTCCACCTGCTCATGCCGAGACCAACTCCTCCGGGATGTCGATGTACCGGCTGCGTAACCACTCGCCGAGGCCCTTAGCCTGCGGGTCGAAGCGCGCGTGATAGGCCACGCCCTCGCCCAGGATGCCCTCGATCACGAAGTTGACCGCACGCAGATTCGGCAGCAGGTGACGGGTGACTTGCAGGTCTGCCGCCTCGGGCAGCAGCTCGCGAAGCTTGTCGACGTCCAGCGCGTGCGCCAGCCAGCGCCACTGGACCTCGGTGCGCACCCACAGCCCGACGTTGGCGTTGCCGCCCTTATCGCCGCTGCGGGCGCCGGCGATCACGCCGAGAGGCAGCCGTCGCGTCTCGCCGAACGGAAGCGGCACCGGCAGCGCGAACGGCGCGACGGGCGCCAGCTCCAGAGTCTCGGCGGCCGCCCCGATCTCGGTGCGACTGTGGTCGGCGTGCACCGCGACGTGCGACACCTTGTCGGCCGGCACGGAACCGGCCGTGAAAACGCCGTACACCTGACCGTCGCCAGGCGGCGCGGTGGGGGTGAAGCCGGGATAGCTCGCGAGCGCCAATTCGACTGCCGCCGAAGAGAACTGACGTCCGACATTGGCAGGGTCCGGGTCGCGGACCACACACCGCAACAGCGCGCTGGCCGATTCCTCGGTATCGGCGTCGGGATGGTCGGTGCGCGCCAGCGTCCACTCAAGTTCTGCGGGTTTGACTGTCAGACCGGTCTCCAGCTGCCTGCGCACCAGTTCGGCCTTGGCGTCGATGTCCAGTCCGGTCAGCACGAACGTCATCGAATTACGGAACCCGCCGATGGTGTTCAACGACACCTTCAGGGTCGGTGGCGGCGGCTCACCCCGGACGCCGGAGACGAGCACGCGGTCGGCGCCGTCCTCGGACAGTTCGATCGAGTCGACGCGCAGCGTCACATCGGGGTTGGCGTAGCGCGCGCCGGTGATCTCGTAAAGGAGTTGCGCCGTGACCGTCCCGACCGTGACGGCCCCGCCCGTGCCGGGATGCTTGGTGATCACCGACGAGCCGTCGGCGCGAACCTCGGCGATCGGGAAGCCGGCGTGCGTGAGGTCGTCGATCTCGGTGAAGAACGCGTAGTTGCCGCCGGTGGCCTGGGTCCCGCATTCAATGATGTGACCCGCGGCGACCGCGCCGGCCAGCTGGTCGTAGTTGCGTCGCGACCAGCCGAAGTGCGCGGCTGCGGGCCCGACGATCACCGATGCGTCGGTCACCCGGCCGGTGACGACGACGTCCGCGCCGCTGTCGAGACAGTCGACGATGCCCCACGCTCCGAGGTAGGCGTTCGCGGCCAGTGGGCTGCCGAACCCGAGTTCGGTGGCGCGCGCCAGTAGGTCGTCGCCCTCGACGTGGGCCACGCTCACCGGAATCCCGAGCCTGTCCGCCAGCGCCCGGACCGCGTCGGCGAGGCCGGCCGGGTTCAGGCCACCTGCGTTCGCGACGATCCGCACACCACTGTCGTGCGCCAGGCCCAGGCACTCCTCGAGCTGCGTCAGAAACGTCTTCGCGTAGCCCCGCTCCGGCGCTTTCGCCCGGTCGCGGGCCAGGATCAGCATCGTGAGCTCGGCCAGATAGTCGCCGGTCAGATAGTCGAGGTCACCGCCCGTCAGCATCTCGCGCATCGCCGAGAGACGGTCGCCGTAGAAGCCTGAGCAATTCCCGATGCGGACGACGTCTTGCGTGGCGGCCACCGCACCCTCCTCCCGACGGACACCTCAACCAACCGGTAGGTTAGCTCTAGCTGGTGGCCAGATTGCCACCAGGGCTGTGATCCCCCGCACCATCACGACCCTTGGCGCAATCTCGCCGCACCACCGTTTTTGGAGAAGGCCGTGGTCACCGGCTATCCTGGCCCATAACCGTCGCCGCATTTTTCGTGCGCGGCTGCTACCACCCGACCAGATGGAGAAGCTCGATCATGGCTGTGCCGAAGCGCAGGATGTCGCGCGCGAACACCCGGAGCCGTCGCGCGCAGTGGAAGGCCGAGCGCCCCGAGCTTGTCAATGTCACGGTGAATGGCCAGCCGCACAAGGTGCCGCGGCGGTTGCTCAAGGCCGCCCGGCTGGGTCTGATTGATTTCGACAAGCGCTGACCCGACGCGCTGAGCATCCTGCGTCTTTTCCGGCGCGTCTCTCAGGTCACTCTCAGGCCCTACGTAGAGACTGTAGGCCGTGCGGATACTTGTCGTTGACGACGATCGCGCGGTGCGCGAGTCCTTGCGCCGATCCCTTGCTTTCAACGGTTACTCGGTGTCGTTGGCGCAGGACGGAGTCGAGGCGCTCGACGCGATCGCCCGCGAACGTCCCGACGCCGTCGTCCTCGATGTGATGATGCCGCGGCTGGATGGACTGGAAGTCTGCCGCCAGTTGCGGAGCAACGGTGATGACCTTCCGATTCTTGTGTTGACCGCCCGGGATTCGGTGTCCGAGCGGGTGGCGGGGCTCGACGCCGGCGCCGACGACTATCTGCCGAAGCCATTCGCGCTGGAAGAGTTGCTCGCGCGGATGCGCGCGCTGCTGCGCCGAACGGTGCCCGATAACAGTGCCGACTCGGTGGCGATGACGTTCTCTGATCTGAGCCTCGATCCCGTGACGCGCGAGGTGACGCGCGGTGAGCGCCGCATCAGCCTCACCCGCACCGAGTTCGCTCTGCTGGAGATGTTGATTGCGAACCCGCGCCGGGTGCTGACCCGCAGCCGCATTCTCGAGGAGGTGTGGGGATTCGACTTCCCGACGTCCGGCAATGCCCTCGAGGTATACGTCGGGTATCTGCGACGCAAGACCGAATCTGATGGAGAGCCGAGGTTGATCCACACCGTTCGCGGTGTCGGATACGTGCTGCGCGAAACCCCACCCTGATGTCCCCGTTCCGGCCGCCGCGCCACTCCCCACGTCCGGCCAGCACGCTGTCGTTGCGCTGGCGGGTGATGTTGCTTGGCATGTCGATGGTGGCCCTGGTGGTGGTGCTGATCGCCGTCGCCGCGTACATCGTGGTGTCTGCTTCCTTATACCGCAACGTCGACAGCCAATTGGAGTCGCGGGCGCAGCTCCTGATCGACAGCGGTGCGCTGGATGCCGATCCCGGTAAGGCGATTGAAGGGACCGCGTACTCGGACGTGAACGCGATGCTGGTAATTCCCGGCCGCGCGATCTATACGGCGAATCAGGAAGGCCAGCAGCTCCCGTTCGGCCAGCAGGAAAAGGATGTCGTCGATGGCGATCTGCTGCTTTCTCTGCGGGCCGCAGGTGATCAGCGGGTGTTGGCCACTCACCTGGGCAACGGCAGCACGTTGTTGGTGTCTAAGAGCCTCAAGCCCACGAACTCGGTACTGCGCCAGCTTGGTTGGGTGCTGCTCATCGTCGGAGGCATGGGCCTGGTGATCGCGGCGGTGGCCGGCGGCATGGTGGCCAGCGCAGGACTGCGCCCCGTCCGGCGCCTCACCGATGCGGCCGAACGCGTCGCGCGCACTGACGACCTGCGTCCGATCCCGGTGGCGGGAAGTGACGAGTTGGCCAGGCTCACTGAGAGTTTCAACATGATGCTGCGGGCGCTGGCCGAATCGCGGGAGCGACAGACGCGATTGGTGACGGACGCCGGGCACGAGTTGCGCACCCCGCTGACGTCGTTGCGGACGAATGTCGAGCTGCTGATGGCGTTGATGGCGCCAGACGCGCCGCGGTTGCCCGAGAGCGAGATGGCAGGGCTGCGCACAGATGTGATGGCGCAGATCGAGGAATTGTCAACGCTGGTGGGTGACCTCATTGATCTCACTCGTGACGACGCGGGCGATGTGGTGCACGAGCCCGTCGATATGGCGGAAGTCATCGACCGTAGTCTCGAGCGGGTCCGCCGGCGCCGTAACGATATCCAATTCGACGTGAACATCATGCCCTGGCAGGTTTACGGGGATGCGGCGGGGTTGTCGAGGGCGGTACTCAATCTGTTGGACAATGCCGCAAAGTGGAGCCCGACCGGTGGCTCCGTCAATGTCCGTCTGGCGCAGGTTGATCCATCGCACGCGGAGCTGGTTGTCGCCGATCACGGCCCGGGTATCCCGCCGCAAGAACGACAATTGGTGTTCGAACGGTTCTACCGCTCGGCGTCAGCACGCGCGATGCCAGGCTCAGGGTTGGGTCTGGCCATCGTTAAGCATGTCGCGATGAAACACGGCGGGGTTCTTCGGATTGAAGACACCGTGCCGGAAGGTCACCCGCCGGGAACCTCTATATACGTCTTGTTGCCGGGGACGCCGACGCCAACATCACGAAACGGCAACGGGGAAAAGTCTGTGCAGGAACCGAGGGATATCTCAGTCAGTTCTCAGTCAGAGGCTGCACGGTAGAGAAACCGTTCGCAGCACTGAACCACTCGAGAAAGAGCGACACAGCGATATGACGAACCATCCGAGGTACACCCCGCCGCAACAGCCGGCGGGGCAGCATTACCCCGGCCCTGCGCAGCAGCATTCGCCGTATGACTGGCGGTATGCCCAGCAGTCGTACGGTCAGCCGTATGACCCGGACACTCGACTGACGCAGCCCACCACGATGATCGCCGCGCAGCCCGCGCCGATACCTCAAAAGTCGTCTCGCGCTGGCATATTCACGGCTGGAGCAGTTGCCGTGGCAGTGGTCTCCGCGGCTGTCGGCGGCGGCGTCGCGCTCGCGGTGCAGCCGCATCATCCGACCACGACCACCGTCGCGGCCGGACGGGGAGCGGCGCCCGGGCAGCCCGCGGCCAGCCTGCCCGCCGGATCCGTCGAGCAGGTGGCGGCGAAGGTGGTGCCGAGTGTCGTCAAGCTGGAGACGGCGATGGGGCGCCAGTCGGAAGAAGGGTCCGGCATCATCCTCTCCTCGGATGGCTTGATTCTGACCAACAATCACGTGGTGGCCGCCAGCGCGCAAGGCGGCCAACAGGGCGGCGCGCAAGGCGGCCAACCTGGCGGTGAGTCGACCGCCACCGTCACCTTCAACGACGGTCGCACCGCACCGTTCACCGTGGTGGGCACCGATCCGTCCTCCGATATCGCTGTCGTTCGCGCGCAGGGCGTCTCGGGACTCACGCCGATCACAATCGGCTCGTCGAGCAATCTCAAGGTCGGTCAGGACGTCGTGGCGGTCGGATCACCGCTGGGGCTCGAGGGCACCGTCACGAGCGGCATCGTCAGCGCGCTGAACCGCCCGGTGGCGGCCGGCGGCGACGCGGGTGACCAGAACTCGGTTCTCGACGCGATTCAGACCGACGCTGCGATCAATCCCGGCAACTCCGGCGGTGCGTTGGTCAACATGAACGGCGAACTGGTCGGAATCAACTCGGCGATCGCCTCGCTTGGTGACACGAGCAGTCCGCAAGCACAAAGCGGGAATATCGGGCTGGGCTTCGCCATCCCGGCCGACCAGGCCAAGCGCATCGCTGACGAACTGATCCAGACCGGCACCGCGACGCACGCGTCACTGGGCGTTCAGGTCGGTAACGACGCGACCGTCAACGGCGCCAAGATCATGGAGGTCGTGTCCGGTGGCGCGGCTGCCCAAGCTGGCCTGCCCAACGGCGCTGTGGTGACCAAACTCGACGATCGCGTGATCGGCAGCGCAGATGCGCTGGTGGCCGCGGTGCGGTCCAAGGCGCCCGGGGACACAGTTGCCCTGACGTATTCCGATCCGTCGGGCGCGAGCAAGACGGTTCAGGTGACGCTTGGACAGGCGCAGCAGCAGCGATGAGCCGCTTGCGCGAAGAGCAGAAGACGCCGATGAGCCGCTTGCGCGAAGAGCAGAAGACGCCGATGAGCCGCTTGCGCGAAGAGCAGAAGACGCCGATGAGCCGCTTGCGTATAGAGCGAAACGCCGGGGTAAGGTCCCCGCGGGATCGGGTCGGCATGAGGATGGTGGCACCGCTGTCTGCGCTCAGGGATACGGTGACATTCATGGAAACGCCCCGGGAGTTGGTCGGCCGCGCACTGGTTGTCGTCGTCGATGACCGCACCGCTCACGGCGACGAGGAAGATCACAGCGGCCCGTTGGTCACCGAGCTGCTGACCGAGGCCGGCTTCGTCGTCGACGGCGTGGTCGTGGTGGCTGCCGACGAGGTTGAAATCCGTAACGCCCTCAACACGGCCGTGATCGGCGGGGTCGATCTCGTGGTTTCCGTCGGCGGCACCGGGGTCACTCCCCGTGACGTGACCCCTGAGGCCACCCGCGACATCCTCGACCGCGAACTGCTGGGCATTTCCGAGGCGCTGCGCGCGTCCGCCCTGTCCGCAGGCGTCATCGATGCCGGGCTGTCGCGCGGGCTCGCGGGCATCTCCGGCAGCACGCTGGTGGTCAACCTTGCCGGCTCGCGGTACGCCGTGCGCGACGGCATGGCAACGCTGAATCCGCTGGCCCCCCAGATCATCGGCCAGCTGTCGAGCCTCGAAATCTAGGACCGCCCACCGGGATTTGGGCCTCCCGCTTTGCGGTCGCGGCACATACAGATTCTCGTCGAGTGAACTTCGAGTAAATTCTGGCTCGAGGTTGAAGTGTGATCTTCATCACAATTGTACGTGATTTGGTGGCGGCATTTCGGCAGGGCGTGGGGCTGGCAAATTAGCGAAATCGTCCACTCAGCGCGGCCAGGCGGCGTCCGGACTCGCGCTGCTGTCATGACCAGCCACTTTGCCCGGCGCTGCTTTCGTCCGGCTCACACGCGGTTCATGCATCCACTCAGACGGCAACGAGAGATTGTCAAACGCAAAGTTCGGACTATCCACGAATTGCCGAACGCGTCCTGTCCCCCCGAACTCCAGCAAACTCGCCAACCGTGGGTCCAGGGTGTGATCGGGCAGGGCGGTATCCGTTGCCGGGTGCTGGAGCCACCGATATGTTCCTCGTGTCAACGATGAGCAATCTGTAAGGCCAGCATGAGAGCGTTCTCATCTGGCTGCTCTTCCTGTGTGGTGCGAGCAGTCGAACCACCACGTTGGACGGACACGGTGATCTCTGCAGATCACCGTCGACATGGCTTAGGGAGAACATGAAGGTTATCGGTCGAGTACTGGTGGCTCTGGTCGCTGCTCTGGGGGCGTTGTTCGTGAGCACCGCTACGTCGCACGCCGGTTTGGACAACGAGCTCAGTGTGGTGGACGGCGGCGGCGATACGCTGG
>Ga0209006_10003669_pt1 | contig 13959 bp, 11 predicted proteins | sample JacPin_JW_Ref_O2_FD_188567 | JGI IMG/M metagenome (GOLD analysis project Ga0209006, IMG submission 188567) | Forest soil microbial communities from Algoma, Ontario, Canada - Jack Pine, Ontario site 1_JW_Ref_O2 (SPAdes) (version 2) | ecosystem: Environmental > Terrestrial > Soil > Boreal... | reverse complement strand
ATTCAGGCGGCAGAGAGGACTGGGGTGACGATCTACACCGTGAGCACGCGAGAGGGCAGCGGTCCGAAAACCGATGCGGATAAGATGCTGGAAGTGTTGGCGGAACGCAGCGGAGGAGAGGCGATGTTTCCGGGAGATATGATGACTTTGAATAAATCCCTGGATAAGCTGCGCGATGTGATTCGCAGCCGCTATTTTGTGGCATATAAGCCCGCGAGTTCAAGCCTGACGGAAGTTATCGCACCATTAATATTATTGCGGAGAAGGATGGCAAGCGATTGCAAGTGCGGGCGCGCAAAGGATATCGAGCGCGATTAGAGAGCGGGCCAAATTGAGCGGGTGCTCGCGAAATTGGACTGATTTTGCGGCATGACTGAACTCGCGCCCTTCCCTAGCGTAGCGGAGGGTTGGGTTAGTTGGCGGCTTTCCATTCGTTCTGGATGGCGCTGAGGAAGTCGGGGCTGCCGCCGGAGCGGAGGAATTCGTAGTCTTCGATCATGGCGGCGGTGCCGATGCGTAGGGATGGCAGCGGAGACTCGACGCGGATGACGCGGGCGGTGAAGCGGACGCGGACGGCGTCGGTGAGGGTGATGTGGGGCGGGAAGGTTAGAGTGACTTCCAGGCGCGTGCCGGCGGCGATGGCGCGGTCGAGATAGAGAAAGACGCCGCGGGCGCTCACGTTTTGCGTTTCCGTGTGGAATTCGCTGGCACCCTCCAGGCGGACGACTGCAGGCAGACGCATGTCGAAGCGCCGCATGGTTCGCCGTTCCTGAGAGTTGGACTCTGCGCCCGAAGTGCCATTGGTCAGCATAGGTTCTAAGACTTCCATTCCTGTACGGCCCTTCCTACTAGGATGCTGGCCGGATCCAGGCATTAGCTCAATGTATAGAAATAAAAGCGGTTTGCAAGAGCAAAAGCCAGGCGGGGAACTGACTCGGTTAATCCTTACGAACCGCGTCACGACAAAACGGTACAGCTGGGGCGCACGCCGGCGCGTACAGCCCCACAGCATGAAAGAGCAATCCCGCTGCCATTGACTGGGCAAAAAGAATTCAGTTTTCCGCGGAGAAACAGGGCCTTCCATCGTGTTTTCCAGGCCTGCGCGAGGCCGGGTGCAATGCTTTGCAGAAGTTTGTTCTCTGATTTTTCTGCGCGCAATCCTTGTCAGCCACTTTCGTGCCATGCCGCGGCATCTTTCTTCGGGTTTTGCTGCATCTGACGAATCTTGGGCGGTCTGCGAGAATAGGGCCAGTTCTTAGTTGGGACAACTAAAGGATGGAACACGGAGGGCTAAATTCCGCCGCGTAGAGAGGCGTGCGTGGCGAGGATTGGCCGCGGTTTGATTTGGAATGCAGCTGCGATGCCACCCGAGATCCCTCGACCCGCTGGTGAAACGCGGGTCTTCGGGACGACAACTCGTAGGGTGTATTAGCAACGGATCGCGGGGTAGTGGGTCAGTATTGACCCACTACCGATCGCGGGGCTGGCTTGACATGCCCTGCGTGCGATGTTTAAGTAGTAGTTATTTTTTCCGCCAGTTTTAATTGCAAGCTAGCCGCGGGCGGCTTCACCGGCGCGCGACAGGACCGATCCTGCGCCGATTCCATTTTTCCCTGCGATGACGGCGAATCGGAGGGCTGGGCGAAAGAGGTGTGCGTGAGCGAAGTACAAGGGAATCAAGAGCGGCCGAGCCACGGTCGCATGAATCACGGAGTTCAGAATCGCGAACTTCGGAATAATGTTCGCAATGGGGCGCTACCGAGTGGAGCGAGGATGATGCTGCGGGTGGGTTGCGCGGCTCTTATGCTGCTGGCGGCCGCGTGGATCTCGATAGCCGCAACAAAGCTGTCAGCCGAAAGCCCCACTTCTCGCACAGGACGCGAGAAATGGGGCACCCAACTTCAGACTCGCCCCAGGGATAAGTCAGCCGCGGCGGGACCGACTTCGGCGCAGGTAACGTCTAAAGTAGCTTCGGCTCTGAGCGGATTGCCTTTGATGTTTGAGCCCAATGTTGGACAGAGCGATCCCAGGGTGAAGTACGTGGCTCGCGGCGTGGGTTCGCGGGGATTGGGGTATGGGGTTTTTCTGACGGCGGATGGCGCCGTCATGAGTCTGGTGAGTGCCGGTAATAATCCCGGCAGTAGCAATAGTAAAGACGCGCATGCACAGCCGCGGCCGGAAGCCTTGACGATGAAGCTAGCCGGGTCGAACCAGCATGCGCTGATCTCCGGCGTCTCACCGCTGCCGGGGAAGAGCAATTACTTTATCGGCAACGATCCTTCGCGGTGGCATCGGGATGTTCCTCAGTTCGCGCGCGTGCGCTACGCGAATATTTATCCGGGAATCGACGTGGTCTTCTATGGCAACCAGCGGCAAATGGAGTATGACTTTCAGGTCGCGGCGGGGGCCGATCCGGCGCAGGCGCAGTTGCAATTCGACGGGGCCAGGCGAATCGAAGTGAAGGACGGAGATTTGATTCTGCACGCGGAAAATGGGAGCGTGCGGTTGCAGGCTCCGCGGATTTACCAAAGGATTGGCGGGCGCGAGCGGGCGGTCGAAGGGCGCTATCGGATTCTGGCCGAGAATCGAATCGGCTTCGAAATTGGCGCCTATGACCGGTCGGCGGAGTTGGTGATCGATCCGGTACTGGAGTACTCCACTTATTTTGGCGGCAGCGGGAATGAGTTTTCGACTTCGATTGCGGTGGATGGCGGCGGAAACATTTATCTGACCGGGTCGACGACCTCGACCGACCTGATTACCGGGCATGCCAACATCAGTACGCCGTTTCAGGCGACGCTGAATGGCACGCAGAATGTTTACGTGCTCAAGATCAACAACTCGGGCACGAGCGTTGGATACCTTACCTATCTGGGAGGGACGGGAACTGACACTCCGGCGGGAATTGCGGTCGATTCCAGCGGCGATGCCTATGTCGCAGGGACGACTTCTTCGACTGACTTTCCGACGACCCTGACCAATGCGTATCAGGCTACTCCGTTTACCGGCAGCACGGGGACATCGCATGTATTCGTGACCGCGCTGAATTTGACCGGCGCGACTTTGAATTACTCTTCGTATCTTTCGGGTAACGGCACGGACGTGGCCACCGGTATGGCGATTGACGCCAGTCAGGATGTCTTCGTGACTGGCACGACCACTTCCACCAACAGTAGTTACAGCAGTGGCGGCACCAGCAGCGATCAGTTTCCGCCGAGTTTTCCGCCAAACACGCAGGCTTTCCAGCAGTTTTCACGGGCGGCGATTCAGTTCTTTGTGACGAAGGTGAACACGGCGGCCTTCGGCATTGGGAGCGTTCCTTACTCGACCTACTTTGGCGGAGGGACGCCCAGCAACGGGATTGCGGTGGGCGGCGGGGTAGCGGTGGACGGCAAGGGAAATATTTATTTTTCCGGCACCACCAATTTTCTTTTCACGGGGCAGAGTTCGGCGACGGACTTTCCGATTCTCAACGCCTATCAGCCCTGCCTGGATACGGCTCCGCCTTCTATTAACACGAATCCGCAGTCTTGCACGTACACGACGACTCCGACGGCTACCGATGCTTTTGTGGCCAAGCTGAATCCCAATGTCTCGAATGGATCGCAGTTGTTGTGGTCGACCTATTTTGGCGGGAGCCAGAACGATTCGAGTACCGGCTTGGCGGTCGATAATGGCGCGGCGAACGTTTTTATTGTAGGCACGACGAACTCGCCCGACATTACGGCCATCACCAACATCGGAAGCTACCAGACGTGCCTGAATACTCCGCCTACGACGACGGCTTGTACCGGTACGGGGACGGCGACGGACGCGTTCGTGGCGAGGTTTAACAACCTGGCGACGACAACCAGTACGAGCAGCACGATCAATGTCCTGGGGCTCAGTTACTTTTCGTATCTGGGTGGGTCGGGAAATGACGCGGGGCTGGCGATTGCCGTGGATACGGCCGACGATGCCTTTCTGACGGGCTGGACGCAGTCAACGGACTTTCCGATCTTCCCGAATGCGACGTCCAATCCGCTGTGCGCGCCGCCCAACTTCTGCGTGATTCAGGGGACGCTGAATGGTCCGCAGGATGCATTTTTTGCGCATCTGGCTTCCACCACAGTTTCGGGACAGGGTCAGCTGGGAGCGTACGCGACTTACTTCGGCGGAAGCGGCACGGACGAAGGAACCAGCATCGCCATCGATAACAACTCCAACATTTACCTGGCGGGGGACACGAATTCGACTGACTTTCAGACGCAGAATCCGCTGCAAGCGCAGAATAACGGCGGCAACGAAGCGTTTGCGGCGAAGTTCAGCCCGCAGGCGGATCTGGGCGTGACGGGAATCATTACGCTGCCCAATACGCAGAGCTACGTGAGCTCCGGGAATCAGGCGACGTTCACTTACACGGTGAGCAACAGCGGTCCTGACCTGGCGACGCAGGTGACGTTCAGCGACGACTTCAGCACGGCGGGGATTCCGCTGACGTTTGTCTCCGCGACGGCGGGATCGGGAAGTTGCTCGGCGACGACCTCGAACACGACGGCGGTTTGTACGATCGCTGCGCTGCAAGCCGGCGCCAGTACCACCGTGACCGTGGTTGTTGTGCCAACGATCGCCGGGAATTTTACCGGCGGCTCGGTAACGGTGTTTTCTCCTCCGCCGAACAACGACCCGAATCCCGCCAACAACACGACCTCGGTGTCGGCGAAGGCGTCGGACTTTACGGTGGCCATCAATCCCGCGAATCAGAGCGTGGCGGCGGCCGGGGACACGGCGACCTATCAGGTGACGCTCACGCCCATCAATCCGTATCCGGCGAATATTTCGTTGAGTTGCTGCACCAACACGCCGACCGGGGCGAAGGGGACGTTCAGCCTGGCTTCGGTGACGCTTTCCAGCGTGAGCCCGGTGAGTGCGCAACTGAATATTACAACCACGGCGAGGGCGACGAATACGACTGCCGGGATGCGCGGGCTGCGGCAGTTTTATGCGCTGTGGCTGACTTTGCCGGGGATGGCGGTGATTGGGCTCGGGTGGAAATCGGGATGGAGGCGGAAGATCGCCGCCACAGTCGGGGCCTGTGTACTGTTTGGGATGCTGTTGTTGCAACCGGCCTGCGGCGGAACGACGACTCCAGTTCCGACCAGCGGGACGCCGACGGGAACTTATTCTCTGGTGGCGACGGCGACTTCGGGAAGCGATACGAAGAACATCAGTTTCACGCTGACGGTGCCATAGAAGCGGAGATTGGTTTGGAGAACCCCAGTCGCCTGGGGTAGGGCGGTGTGCGGACTTGTTGCCTTTCGATCTCGATAACAGGCAGCTTATTCTTTTTCTTCCTCGATCTTGATGCGCAGGGACTTCAGGAACTTTAGGTCCTGATCGCTAATTTTGAATTCGGGATTGGTGGATAGGGTGGTGACCAGGGAAGTCTTGTCGGTCGGCTTTTCACCCTGCTTGCTGACGCCGATGGTGGCCTCGAGGACCAGGAATATGTCGTAGCCGCCGTCCTTGATGCGGGATACCACTTCGGCGATGGCCTCGGAGTCGGACAACGACTCGTTGATCGCTTCCCCTAGTTCCTTCATGAGTTGTTTCAGTTGTTGATCCACTCGTCCCCCCGGTGCCGCTGGCAAACTCCCTAACCTTTGGATGCTTTTTTGCACACAACGGTTCGCTACTCCCCGTGCGTCATTGTACTCCAGAGGCTGCTAAAATCTAGGGGCCATGAGTCCGCTGTCTAGTGCACGAAAGTTGGGGGCCGCGGCGCGGGTCTTTTCGCAACAGGCCCAGCGCAGCCGCACGCTGGGCGCGGCGTGGAGCGCGGTGCGGACTACGGGGAGGTCCACCACCAAGGTGATGCACCAGTTGTGGCTGGAAGTGATTGGAGCGTTCTTTCTGGCGATGGCGGGGATGGGCGGAATTTCGGCGGTGCGGGAATATTTGAAGTTTCGCGCGGGGCAGGCGTCGGTTTCTCATGTAGCCGTTGCCGCGTGTTTTACCGTGACGTTTGCGTGGTTTGGAATGAGTTCGTTTCTGCGGATTAGAAAAAGCCAGCGGCGCAGCTAGGATCGCCGCGGTCGCAAAGAAAGTCAAAATCTTCACCACAGAGGGACACAGGGGAACAGAGGTTCACAGGGAGTCCGGCGCGCCCGCTGGCGGCTGCTAGAATCAAGACTCATCTTTAAATTCCTATGTTTGAGAATCTTCAGGAAAAGTTACAGCGTGCGTTTAAGTCGCTGCGCGGGCAGGCCAGGCTCTCGGAGGAGAACATTGGCGAGGCGTTGCGCGAGATTCGGTTGGCGCTGCTTGAGGCCGACGTCAACTTCAAAGTGGTCAAGGAACTGATTGACCGCATACAGGCCAAGGCGGTGGGGCAGGAGGTGCTGACGGCGCTGTCTCCGGGCGAGCAGGTCATCAAGATTGTGCGCGATGAGCTGGTTGAGATTTTGGGGAAAGATACGGCGCGGATGAAGTTTGCGTCGCAGCCACCGACTGTGGTGCTGATGGCGGGACTGCAAGGGTCGGGCAAGACGACGACTTCGGGCAAGCTGGCGAACTGGTTCAAGCAAGGCGGGCACCGGCCGCTGCTGGTTTCGGTGGACGTTTACCGTCCGGCGGCGCGCGAGCAGTTGAAGGTGGTGGCGGAGGCCATTAAGGCGCACATTTACGAAGGGCAGGTCACCGAGTCGAATACCGCGACGGTGGAGCGGCTGGTGAAAGAGGCACGGCGCGAGGCGGTGATTTCCGGCTGCGACGTGCTGATTGTGGATACCGCGGGGCGGTTGCATATTGACGATGAACTGATGGAGGAGATGCAGTCGCTGAAGAAGCTGCTGAATCCGTCGGAGATTTTGTTTGTGGCCGATGCGATGACCGGGCAGGATGCGGTGCGGTCGGCGGATGAATTTCATAAGAAGCTTTCGCTGACTGGAGTGATTCTCACCAAGATGGATGGCGATGCGCGCGGCGGCGCGGCGCTTTCGATTCGTCAGGTGACGGGGCAGCCGATCAAGTTTATTGGCGTGGGCGAAAAATACGATGCACTGGAGCCGTTTCATCCCGACCGCATTGTGTCGCGCATTTTGGGGATGGGCGATATTCTTTCGCTGATCGAGAGGGCGGAGTCGCAGATCGATAAGAAGAAGGCGCAGGAGCTGGCCACGAAGGCGCTTTCGGGCGACGGCTTTTCACTGGAGGATTTTCGCGACCAGTTGCGGCAGGTGAAGAAGATGGGATCGATGAAGAGCATTATGGGCATGCTGCCCTCGGTCGGTCCATTTTCCGGATTGCAGAAGGCGGCGGACAGCGTGGATGAGAAGCAGATCAACCGGGTGGAAGCGATTATCAACTCGATGACTTCGCACGAGCGCAACCATCATGAGGTGATTAATGGCAGCCGGCGGAAGCGGATTGCGCGCGGGTCGGGGACGACGGTGCAGGAAGTGAATAATTTGTTGCGGCAGTATGCGCAGATGAAGAAGATGTTCAAGAACATGGGGAAGCCTAGTTTTGCGAGGCGGATGGCGGGGATGAAGCTGCCGGGGATGTAGAGCGACTGGTCAGTGGCTGGTGGTCAGGCTGGACGCTTTCGTCTATTAAATGCCGTTCTTTTTGGGGCGCGGAGGGGAAGTTTGTTCGCCGATGTACTCATCGTCTTTATTGTGCGCGCGCTAATTCAACTCTTCCGGTCGCAGCGCGCCAGATCCTGGTCTGTCGTAGAAGGTGAGGTCACGACCGCGGACAAACCCACTGGAGGATTTGGCTGTGTCGTCGTGGAGCTTACTTACAACTATCGGGTCAATGGGGAACTATACACTGGCTCACACACCGAGCCTTTTCTGTCTGACGGCTCGGCAGGGGACTACCTTGAACAGTTGCAGCCCGGTAGCAAGCTAGTTGTGCGGGTGCGGCCAGGGATGCCCGAATCTTCCTTTGTGCGCGACAAGGACTTATACCTTCACGCGCACGGATATCGTCTCGAGAGCTGAAGGTATGAAATGGCGATCTCTCGAAGAGTCGGGTTCTGCGACTGACGCTCGATCTCTGCGTGAAATCTTCGCTGAACGCAAAGGATTGATCGCGAAGTACGTTCCTGCCGAGACTCAGGCTGTTCATGCCCGCACGGTTGCTGAACTCAAGGGAAAGAAGTTGGCGCATAACGTCTTGCCTGTCGGCGCGAAGGTGAGACCATTTCAATTGCAGGATCACAACGGCAAAGACGCCTCCTCGGCTGACTTGCTGGCGAAGGGCCGGCTGGTGATTTGTTTTATTCGCGGGCGGTGGTGTCCGTTTTGCGTGGGGCAAATGGAGGCGATGAATCTGGTTATGCCGGAGATTGAGTTGGCGGGGGCGACGCTGGTGGCGATTTCTCCGCAGACGGTGAAGCAATCTTTCTTTATGCACGATCAGCACAAGCTGCGGTTTTCTTTGTTGTCGGATGCGGGGAATGCTGTGGCGCGGCAGTTTGGGCTGAGTTATCGAGTGCCGGAATATCAGGAGACGGTTTACCGACGGGCGTTTGTGAATTTGCCTTTGGTGAATGGGGATGAGAGTTGGGAGTTGCCGATTCCCGCGACTTATATTGTTGAGCGCGATGGGAGTGCGAGTTTTGTTTCGGCGGATGAGGATTATACGGAGCGGGCGGAGCCGGGGGAGATTGTGAGCATTCTTCGGGCTGCTTGCGCCAGAGATTGACTGCTGCGGTTTCGATGCGATCAAGAAAAACCATTTAACGCCGAGAACGCCGAGTACGCAGAGAAAGACCAAGATTTCTTGGCGTTCTTTGCGGGCTCTGCGTTGAATGCCTTTGGGCTCTTCGTCGCGAGTCTACCTTCCTTCGTGCGGGCGCGAAACCGGCGACGCATGATATTCTAGAAACTCCAGCTGCGTACCGTTTGACCGGAATTCCCCCGCAGTTCCTGAAGCGTCAGAGAAGAGCCAGAACGAATCATGCTTTCTGTTTCCAATGTGTCGATGCGCTACGGCGCGAAAATTTTATTTGACGAAGTTTCCACCGCGTTTACGGCGGGGAAGCGCTACGGCCTGACCGGTCCGAATGGCGCGGGAAAATCTACGTTCATGAAGCTGCTCAGCGGCGAATTGGAGCCGCAAAAGGGGACGGTCGTTCGTCCGCGCAAGCTGGGAGTGTTGAGCCAGGATCAGTTTGCTTTTGATGCGTTCAGCGTGATCGACACGGTCATCATGGGCAACAAGCGCCTGTGGGCGGCGATGCAGGAGCGGGATGCGATTTACGAAAAGCCGGAGATGACCGACGCAGACGGGATGAAGCTGGGCGAGCTTGAGGGAATTGTCGGCGAAGAAGATGGATATACCGCCGAGGCCGACGCGGCGATCTTGCTGCAAGGGTTGGATATTCCCGAGGAAGTTCAGTCGCGGAAGATGGGCGAATTGCAGGGCGGGCAGAAAGTGAGAGTCCTGCTGGCGCAAGCTTTGTTCGGGCATCCGCAGGCGCTGCTGCTGGATGAGCCTACGAACAACCTTGACTTGGATTCGATTCACTGGCTGCAGGGATTCTTGAATGTGTATGACGGGGTGGTGATTGCCATTTCGCACGACCGGCATTTTTTGAACAGCATTTGCACGCATATTGCCGACATCGATTACGAGACCATCATCACTTATACCGGGACGTATGACGATATGGTGGTGGCCAAGACACAGGTGCGGTCGCAGATCGAATCGCAGAATGCGCAACGGGAAAAGAAGATTTCGCAGTTGAACGAATTTATTGCGCGGTTTGCGGCGGGCACGCGGTCGAGCCAGGTGCAGTCGCGGCGCAAGGAAGTAGAGCGGTTGCAGGTTACGGAACTGGCGCGGTCGAATATTCAGCGGCCGTTTATCAAGTTTGAGCAGAAGCGGCCTTCGGGGAAGCACATCCTGGAGGTGGAACATCTGGGCAAGGCTTACGAGGAGAAGAGAGTCATCCGCGACTTTACGGCGAGCGTGATTCGCGGGGAGAGAATTGCGCTGATGGGGCGCAACGGGGCGGGGAAGACGACGCTGGTGAATGCGCTGCTGTCGGGTTCTCCGAGCACGCCGGAAGCGGAGTTGCGCAAGACCAGCGGCTATGACGGCGCGTTTGTGGATTCGGGCAAGGTGCTGTGGGGGCATGAAGCTTCGATTGGATATTTCGCGCAGGATCATCGCGGGCTGATCGAAGGCGGCACGACGGCGCTGGAATGGCTGCACCAGTGGGACTCGGGCGCGGTGACGGAAGAGATTCGCGGTTTGCTGGGGCAGATGCTGTTTGCGCGCGAAGAGGCGACGAAATCGACCGGCGTGCTTTCGGGCGGCGAGGCGGCGCGGCTGCTGTTCTGCAAACTGATGTTGCAGAAGCCCAACGTGCTGGTGTTGGATGAGCCCACGAATCACCTCGATTTAGAAGCGATCAATGCTCTAAACATTGCCTTGCAGCGCTACCAGGGGACGGTTTTTCTGGTGTCGCACGATCACGACTTGATCGATGAAGTGGCGACCCGCATCTGGCACTTTGAGAGCGATCATAAGATTACGGACTTCAAAGGTACGTATGAGGAGTACCAGGCGGGAGTGACGGTGTAACTGGGGATAAGCGTGCAAGTGGCTGTGGTTTGTTATGCGTTAGAGAATTTGCACCGAAGATGTTGCATGTGGATCAACCTGATTCTCCACAGGTTTCCACAGAGAATACCTGTTGCGTTAGCGGGCATGAGTTGCGGATAATGGGCTACTGAATTTTTCATAATTCCAGGCTTGGATTTCAGGCTTCAAAGTGTACAGTCGAGCGGATCTACTTCGAATTCTCCACCTTACGCCGCGCCAGTTGGCGACCTGGGAGCGGGCGGGCCTGATAGCGTCCTCGGAAGCTTATTCTTTTGCCGACATGCTGGAAATCAAAAAGGTTCGCGATTTGTGCGCGGCGAGCGTGAAGCCGGCGGTGATCCGGCAATCGCTGGATGCGATGCGCAAGCAGGTGGGCGGCGCGATCAAGCCGCTGCTGGAGGCGGGAGCGTCGTCGACCAATAAACACCGCATCGCTTTTCGCCATGAAGGCAAGTTGCTGGAACCGATTGCGGGGCAGTTTGTGATGGATTTTGCCACGCGAGAAAAGGTAGTGAGCACGCCAATTCCACGGTCGGAGCCGACGCCGCGGGAAGATGAAGTTGCGGATTGGTTTGCGCGGGGGATTTCCCTCGAAGAAGATCCCAATATGCACGGCGAGGCCATTGCGGCGTATCAGCGGGTGCTGGAAATCGATCCGCATCACGCGGCCGCGCATATCAACCTGGGAACGCTCTATTACAACCGGCAGGATTTTGTTCTCGCGGAGAAACACTATCGCGATGCGCTGATTTCCGATCCGCGTTATGCGCTCGCTTATTTCGATCTGGGCAATGTGCTGGATGAAACCGGGCGCGTGCAGGAAGCGATTCAGACCTACAAGATGGCGTTGCAGCTTGCTCCCACCTACGCTGACGCCCACTACAACCTGGCCCTGGCTTACGAAAAGCTGCGCGAGCCGCGCAAGGCGCTCAAGCACTGGCAGGCTTACGTCAAGCTGGATACGACAGGACCTTGGTCTACGCATGCGCGCAGCCAGATCCAGCGTATTCTTCAGGCTGATGGCTTGCGGCTGGTTCACAGCCGCAGTTAATTCACAAAACCAAGTGGCGTAATTTCTGACAGAGAGTTGTTGCTGGGGGTATAGTACCGTTTCGGCGTGAAGCGAGTGAAGAGGTGCGCGGAACGCACCTGCGCCGAACGATCCTCAGCGGAACCTAGAAAGGACTCACTGCATGACAACCTACGCTGGCGGCGGACGAACGGTGGCCCATACCATGGTGACCACGCAGTTTGAGCTGGATGGATTTCGTGTGACGCGGAGTTTGGGAGTGGTGCGCGGGATTGTGGTCCGCTCGCGGTCCATCTTTGGCACCATTGGGGCCGGGTTGCAAACGCTGGTAGGAGGCAACATCACGTTGCTGACGAACTTGTGCGAGAAGACGCGGCAGGAGGCATTCGACCTGATGCTGCAACACGCCGCCGAACTAGGCGCGAATGCGGTGGTCGGCGCACGTTATGATGCGACCGAGATCATGCAGGGCGTCACTGAGGTGCTGGCCTATGGCACGGCGGTTTTCGTGGAAGCGTCCAGGTAAGGCGGGCCGATGGCGACTGCTTTCAAAAGCGTTAACCACCGAGGTCGCGAAGGTTCAAGAAGGAGCGGGATCAAGCTACGCTGTTGGAAGGCCCCGTTTCCAACTCTCAACGAAGGGTTGCCTCGCGCGATGTAGGGAGAACGGCGTGAACCGTGGTTCCCGCTGCGGTCGATTTGATATCCAAGCGGCCGCCCAGGAGCCGCAATCGTTCGCGCATTCCGCGAATTCCTACACCGAGTCTTCCTTCCAGAACTGCCGTGTTTTCGGAAGGGAATCCTCTTCCCGCGTCTGTGACGTCCAGGCTAAGCCAGCCATCCTGCGCTTGGATGCGAATGCTTGCGGTCTTGCTGCCGGAGTGGCGATGGATGTTGGCCAGGCATTCCTGGACCAGGCGGAAGACGGCCAGTTCGGTGTCCTGAGGCAGTCGTTCCGCACCGGTGGAGATTTGCAGATCGACGTTGATCCCGCTGCGCTGCGTAAAGCCGTCGACATACCAGCGAAGGGTGGAATCCAATCCCACCTCATCGAGCAGCGGGGGGTGCAGCAGATGGGACATGGTGCGGATCTCGCGGATGGCTTGATCGAGCAGATTGAGGCTTTCGGCGGCCAGCCTGGACATTTCGGGAGGGAGGCGCTCGGGATTGCGGTTCAATGCGGCCAGGTTCATGGAAAGCGCGGCCAGAAGCTGGCCGATGCTGTCGTGCAATTCACGGGCGATGCGGCGGCGCTCTTCGTCGCGGACCTGCAACAGGCGCGCGGACAGGTCGCGCAGGCTGTCGCGCGCCGTTGTCAGTTCGGCGGTGCGCTTTTCAACCCGTTCTTCTAGTTCGCGGTGAGCTTCGACCAGAGCTTCCTGGGCGTGGATGCGGTCGGTCACGTCGAATGATTTGCCGCAGAGGAAGACGTTGCCGTCGGGGTCGGTGACAGGGAATTTAATGCTCAGCCAGGCGCGCTTGCCCTCGGCTTGATCAAAATATTCGAGAAACTCGCGAGGCTGGCCATCGGCGAGTACCGCCATATCGTTGGCGCGAAGAGAGGCGGCCACCTCTCCAGGGAAGACCTCGAAGTCGGTTTTTCCCAGCAAAAGGAGGTTGAAACGCTCTTTCACGGTCCGATTCACGTAAACGTACTTGCCGTCGCGGTCTTTCATGAAGGCGGCGCCGGGACTGTTGTCCATGAAGGTTTCAAACAGGAGGTGCGAGCGCGAAGCCTCGCGTTCAGCCTTTTCGCGGCGGTTCATGGCGCGCCGCGAGTTCTCGCCCACCGCGACGATAATGCCGGAAAAGATGACGAAGCTGACCATGCCGACAACTCCCGTTTGCGAGACATTGGTCTTGGGCAGGAAAGGTAATTGGTAGGAGACGGCGACCAGGCTCAAGAACGTGGCCAGGATCGACGGACCCAGACCGCAGCGCCACGCGGTAAAGGCAATAGCCGCCCAGATCATGTGGTAGGGGACGTTGCCATGAAAAAGCGGTGTCATGAGAAAGCGCAGGTACAGGGCTAGCACCACGGACAGAACGGCGATGACGTATCGGGCAAGGGTTCCGGAAGAACGGAAAATGGAGGTGGGGCCGGCTGCCATCAGTCACTCAGAGTGTCGGTTGCGTTCCGCGATCAGTGTTTACGCCATTAAGAACGTCGGTAAGAAAGCACCACCATAGTACCAAAGGGCGGCGATTCCGGTTAGAGCAGGAAAATCGATTTGTTTTAGCTCCATAATTCTGTCACCCGCTAACAGCAACGTGAAAATGTCACTCCATGAGAGGAAGGACATACGCGTTGAGTCAGAAGGAACTGCAAC
>Ga0209006_10003668_pt1 | contig 13959 bp, 23 predicted proteins | sample JacPin_JW_Ref_O2_FD_188567 | JGI IMG/M metagenome (GOLD analysis project Ga0209006, IMG submission 188567) | Forest soil microbial communities from Algoma, Ontario, Canada - Jack Pine, Ontario site 1_JW_Ref_O2 (SPAdes) (version 2) | ecosystem: Environmental > Terrestrial > Soil > Boreal... | reverse complement strand
CACTTACTAGTTGTCTGCACAAGCGATAGGATGGCCGTCACCGTTGATCAACTTGACTGAACCCTCGAATGGTTGGGTATTGGTGGTGGCATTCGGCTTTTCCGCAACGTTTTTCACACAAAAAAAATAATTCGATTTCCTTTGTGGTTAGAGGGAAGATGTCGGCCTTTATTCGTTGACGTAAAAAGGAACGTGTTGGACCTTGGTGGTTGGAGTCAGAGGACCTGCGACAGGGGTGGCTGTGACCAAATATAGATGTATAGATAAAGACCATACGGCGGACCTAATGTATCACTAGTACGGCAGCAACTTTTGTAACATCTGGATCTCCGTTCGAGGCCCATCTTCGTCTCCTTCGGTTCCAAAGATCGATAAGATATGGTTGCTTGCCTCGAGATATGTTTTTGCTTGAACTAATAGTGTTATCTCTTCATCCTGTCTCGTCCTATCTTCACCGATGTTTTCCACAACAGCAGCGTTCCACGCTGTTTTCGCCATTTCCAACAAATGCATTCCTTTTGGAATGCGGGTAGTCAGGGTCAAAGCACAAATCGTCAGAATACTTTGCAAGCTTACCAATTTGGGGATAATTCAGCGGATAGATAAGCACATAGAGCGCAAGAAGAGTTACACCTGCTTCCAGCGCAACATCGACCGGACCTTCGTGTGAAGCTCTGCTGAAAACCTCGGAAATGCTGGCCATAAATGACTCGTGTAGGATAAGGTGGATAGCTTTTGGGATGGTTTCAATGCTTAGTGAACTCGGGCGAGTCAAAGCATCCGGACAAACACCGGAGGGGAATACATGTTCACGAACCATTCTCGATGCATGTCGCCGTTCAACTGGGTTCGCAGGTGGGTCTGGAATGCGTCCCAGTTTCTCAAAGATGACACAAGAAGTGCATGTGCACCTGAATCCATAAGTCAATTGGAAAATCCTCTGGCGGGTTTCGATCAAGGCGGGATCAACGTAAGATATGCATATCTGTCCATCGGATGAGACTCTTGTGCGATAGGGGACGGCCACGAGAGACACACCTCCTCGCCTTTAGCAATAGGAGAGAGTGCGATTACCTGCATGTGAACAGCTTGGGATGGTGCTAAGATATACTTTGCTGCGGCGTTAGGTGCACAGGAGTGGTTGAAGAGTCGGCTGGCGAGAGGAAAGATACCATGGGCGATCGAGGTCAGATGGGAGTGGATAGCAAAGTTGTTATTTCCAAAACGTGAATACAATTCGTCTATGGCGCTTCTTGTGACGTAAGGAGGAGTGTCGATCGGGCACATAGGAGGCGCCGAAATTCCCGGTGTTGAATGTGAAATTAAAGAGAGAAATGTTGAGAAATCATCCCTTGCCACTTGGTCAGAAGCCTGATAAACTTCGGCAACCAAGTGAGATAGCAGAATAGCGTCCAGCCGTTCGTGGGGTGCCAGGGCCTGATATCCAGTGGACGTCACAAATTGATTGTACACTTTACAAATCTTTTTATGGTGTGCTTTCCATTGGAAGAGTTGACCTAATAGACATCGTGAGCTAGAGGGACTGGACATTGAATCTGATCCACCACGGGCCTCACATTTCGCGCTGCAATACCAGTACGCTGCACACGCGGAACACCTTCGCAGTGGCCTGTCTCTCCTTTGTACCAGGTGGCAGCTGTCGCAGCGGCGTCCCTTTTCCGATGGGAGCAAAATAGTCGACAAGGCAGGGATCAATACAATGGTTGACCCTGGTGAAAGATAACATCGAGATACTGCTTTACTCCTAGCAGTAGGGTGAGGCTCGAGACGAACATTCTCCAAAACCGGAATCTCAATATTTGAGAACATGAGATTGATCCCTTGGTACGTAATCGGGGCTATTGGTGGGTGCGCGCACCAGAGTATTCTCTGTTCATACTAAATACTTATATATGTGCGGTACGACAGACGATATTTTGATGAATGGCACCTCTTCTCCGAATATTATCTGAATCGTTGCCGCTCGATTATTGATTTTTGTTTCGAGTCTCGTGTCACCCGCCTGTTAAATCGAGGTTAAATAAGAGCACAGCAAGGATCTCTCTCATTCGCACCAGTAGTATTCCATGACATCACTTTGACCCAACTTTCGGAGGAAGTTTTCGTCATGGGTGATAATGATTAGCTGGAAATTAGAGTGATTCTTTCGTTCATTGATGATGCTGACAGAAAGAAATAAAAGTGAGATTGATACGGAGAAATATGAATAGCGACTTACTCCACGAGACTGGCAGCGAGAGCGTCAATATTCTCCGTATCGAGCGCGTTCGTGGGTTCATCCAACGCCAGAATACCACAGTTCTGACCAAACGAGTCGGATAATGCTAGTCGTATAATGATAGACGCCAACATCTTTTGCCCTGCCGAACATCGTCCACGCATGTCCATCTCGACCTGGTCTTTGTTCATCACGACCTATGCTGTATGAGTAAAGAAGTCGCCAAAGTGTTCCTATTAAACCATACTCGGTAATTGTAGGACCTTTTTGACGCTCCTCCTTCAACGTCAGAGCGGATACTAATCCCATCAATATCTAACATCATCGCTCAGTAGAGAAATTAGCCATTAGAGATTGCCTACCTGTGCCTTGATAGGTCTTGTTCCAAAGATGTCGCATTGTATCGTTCACTTCTTCCATCTTGATGGAATGGTATTTCATGATGGCGCTGGCACAAATTGATTGATAACGCCGTTGAGCTCATGAAGACGATACTCACTTATCCAGAGCTTTCGCATACTTTTCCAGATCACTGTTTGCCATATCCGACATCTAGAAAGTATTCAGACTAGTACATGTCGAAAAACAGCATCCTCACTTTGACTCTGATGAGCTGGTCTGTATATCTCTTGTTGATGTCCTTGAACTCCGCGAGATCGCCCTCCAAAGTTTCCAACTGAGATTTATGTGATGTAAGTTCTCCACCAATGTGGGCATACTGCAGGAGGTAATGTCACGACGTTCATGCAACAGAAAGTTCAAGCACATACCTTGCTTTGCAACTCGGTTTCCTTTTGTTTCTCGATATTGTATTTATTCTCGAAATTCCTTTTAAATTTAGCAGCTTCTTCCATGTCATGAGAATCGATTTCTGCTTTGGTCGCGGCAATATCTCGCATAAGCTTCCTTACTCGGATGTTTTCGCGTAGACTGGATACCGAGGCGCCGCTCTCATTGATCTCCTTGTCAATATTGGCAATGGTTTCCCGAACGCGTTCAATGGCGATGCCCAGGTCGTGGATTTGAACTTGACGTTGTTCAATTTTTGATGAACATTCCTGTAGCTGAGATTCACGGTTCTCTCGGACATAGCTACGGTCGAAAGGCATTTAGGCAAAAGGCTAGTTCAAATGGTGAGATAAAGTACCGTTCAATGGCTTTGTTCGTAGTGTTAAGCTTGTCGACGCTCATGTTTAGCTCTTGAGTAGCGAGTTGGGCCTCCGCGATCCTATCGTTGAATTCGTTCTGCGTTTGCTGGTGTTCTTGTTCAAGCAGATCGATCGGAACCCGTGCCTCCGCAAGTTTGAGATCCATTTCCTGTTACTATTTCGTTAATTGATCACGACTGGATCTAGTAATTTAGACTACCTTGAACTTGCTGGTGAACGTTGTGAGCTCCTCCTTCATCACCTCAACTTGTTCTTCGAGCACCTTTTTCTCTCGTATCTGATTCTCTAGCGTATTCTCGTGTAATTGCATTTGGTGCAAGTCAGTCTCAAGAGCGTGCAGGGTGTTGCGTTGTTGGTCCCGCTCCATGATCAGTGCGTTTCTCTCTCTCTCATTCAAGCGCCTTTGAAACAGGGTGGTCAGGCACAAATTACCAGGACAACAGTACTCACAGATTTCCGGATAACGTGTCGAGCTCCGTTTGGACGTCATCTACAGTTTTGGTAGATCCTGTGACAGACAGGTCATGTTCAATGGCAGTAATTTCCTGCTCCAGACGGTCGATTTCTCTCTGAGTTCTTGACACATGGATGGCCTGTTGCTTGAGAATTGAAATGTCTTTCAGTTCCCTCTTCAGCTTGTTCAAGCTCTCTAGACCCTAATCGAACTGATGGTTATCGAAAGACGGTAGGAAACCAATTACGAACCTCTTCCGCCTTACTGCTGATAGCAGGGAGCGACGCCTCTAGCTCGTCGATTTGACGTTCCAAATCAGGTAATTCAACAGTCTTCAGGCGATCTCGTGAAGCCTGAACTGGCAATAAGGCTTGTAGCCTCGAATGTTCCTTTTCCCAATCCGCCATTTCTAGCTGATCTTGGGCCACAGCCTCTGGCGATGCCTTCGTCATTTGATCTTGTAACTACAGAGGACACTCAGTCGAGCACACTACGTCATAATAACAACTGACAACTCACGTATTTTTCGAACACAATCAGCTCATGGTCGTCCAAGTGACGGTTGCAGGCCATACAGACCTTCTTTTGTTTGCCAACCTTTAAGAAACGCTCATAGATTTGACTCTCGCCAGCCTTTTTGCCACTAGCCCTGAAAAATCACATAGGGTAAGGTGAAATCAAGGCGCAAATGAGCGACGCACTCTTGACGAAAGTTGATTTCTGTTACCGCTTCCTGGAGGGCGAGATCCAAAGTTGGATGCAACTCCACACCTATTTTCAATTCCCTTTCCAGCCCTAAGACCATCACAAAAATAAACAACCCATTTCTTGAAGCCAACAAGAAATGCACTTTTGAGCTCTTCTCGTTTTGATTTAACTTGCACCTTCAAATTAGAAAGTGTTGTCTCTGCTTGCTGCAAGGTCTTGTTCGTCAAGCCTGTTTCGCTATCGAGTGTAGCATGTTCACGCTCTTTTTCGCTGCGATCCCGGAGCGCTATTGTATAAATCTCAAAGAAAGAGATATAAAGAACTCACAGTGAAACACGATCTAATTCTGCCTCCATGGTATCCGCACATACATCTGCTCCCACAAACTTCCGGAATTTGATATTGGTGAGTTCTAGGCTGAACTGGCGTTAGCCGAGAGGACGTCGAAGAAATCGAGATGATTATAAAAGACTCACGTGTTCTTCACATCCGTCTTCTTACTTTTGACCTCTGAGCGTTTGATATCCAATCGAGCACGGGCATCTGCTTGCAAACTAAGCGAACGAATTTCAGCATTCAGCTCTTCACGTCGATCTTCCATCGTGCGAGACTTTGCGCTTTTCTCCGCAATGATCTCTTCGTAATTCGAGGCCTTGACGTCGGCTCTGATTTTGTTAATCCGCGACTTCTTTTCCCCGATATCAGCCGTTAAGGTTCGGAGTTCGCCAGGCAACGCTTGAGAGATATCGAGTTTATGCTCAGCAGTCGTGATAGACTTCTGGCGTTCGTCCTAGAAGTCCAAGGAAATATGACATTGAGTCATAACACGGGAAGGCATGTCCACGAACAATCTGAGTGCGGAGATTCGCTTTTTGCATTTTCAAACCTTCCAGTTCGGTATGTAACTGCCGTGCTTTTCGGTTGTAATCATCCGTTCTTTCTCGACTTTCACTCTGAGCAGAAATGAGGTAAGGAGACTGATTAGGGCTGTACACCTACCTGGACTTTCTCGAACTCAAGCTGTTGTTTTCTCTGAACATCAGAGAGTCGAGAGATGAAACCAAGCACCATTTCTCTTCCGAGGGGTCGGTGACTGAAACCCTTGATGTTGTGTTTGCTGCTAATATCTTGAATCAGAACCTCACGGTCAGATATGCGCTGATCTTGTGACTATCGCCCGCCACGTCAGGGAGTGAACGTATGAAGTTGTCATCATGTCTCACTTTTGCCTCGTTGGCAAGCATTCCATGCTGATTGACGAGTTCTACGTGCTGCTTTCGGGAATTAGCAAGGTCTTCTTCAAGATCTTGCCACTGTGATTCCTCCATCGTTTTCTTTTGCTTTTGCTGAGCAATGTGATCGTCGAAATTGCGCAATCTGGCGTTAAGTTCATCATCAGTGCCTACAAAATTGCGTTAGTCACAGATCGAGCACGGGGAATGATCTAAATACCTTCCATTTCTTGCAGACTTTCCTTTGCCTCCTCCAGCTCGGCTTCGTAGCGGATCTTCCGGTCTTCCAAATTTTGGATAGTGAGATACAATTCGCGGAATTTGGTGGCAGAATCGTAGAACTTTTGATTCGCTATCACCATTGTCTCGTAGGACTTCTTCGTTTCATCGTACTCAATCTCCTTGTTTGTGATCGCTGACCTTATATCCGAGATACGGGATTTAAGTTTGTCGGAGTGGCGCTTATCTCGCGAGAGCGATTCCAGGCGTTCTTTATCGACTTTGAGTTCGGCCACGCGATCTTTGCGTACGGCTTTGATCGCGTCTAAAGCTTTGGTATACCTAGCGGCGTTTATTAGCAACTGGTGCAAAAGGCGTTCGATCGCTAGGACGTGAACCTTGTCGCCTCAAAGATATCGTCAAATTTCTTCTTAAGTGCGGAGGGCTCGGCGAGGGGCCAGTACGAATCTTCTTGATGGCAAAAAATGACATTTTCGAGGACGGGCTTGGATACTCCGAGTAGGTGCGGTATTTCGGCGTCCATCTCGGCACATTTTGTGGAGATTGTGGTCCTCTGAGTGAAAGGCATACCCCTTAGAGAAGGTAAAACAACACGATGTGACGAACCTTTTCACTCTTGTCCGCATTATCCAATCCCAATATACACTCGAGGGTCTTCATCGTCAATCCCGGCGTTTTTTTCACGGAAACCGACAAGTTGCGTACAGCAAGCATACGGGCACCATTGGCAGCATGGAATCGGAGTTTGACTTGAGCCTTCACCTCTTTTTCATTGGCCATCTTCGGGTCGTGAACAAATGCGCCGCCACGTGTATTGGGTGGCTGGTCTCCAGTTGTAGCGTACTTGAGGCATTCAATAATGGTCGTTTTACCACTACCATTGTGTCCAACGATGACAGTGACTGGTGAAAAGAACTCGATGATAGATATCTGCTTGTCGTCGAATGAACGAATTCCTCGAATCGCAAGTTTCTTCAAAGAAGCCATTCTTCAAGTCTACGAGTTTTGAGTGAGGGGCGACGCGACGCGAACTTCTATGTCACGCAAGTCACGCGTCACATTTCACTCAGGCTGATTGGCAACACATCATCCAACGATCCATACATACTTACTATGCCAGGCTTTTTCGCCTCCATCCTACAATGGTTTAGCGGGTGAATTCCCACTCTTGCTACCCTAACCCTGTGCTTAAACAGATGGACCGATAGGCTTTTCTTCTCAAAAACTGCAGAGATTTCAGTTGTAGGACTACAGGTACGTGCTACTCCGTGATGGGTGTGGGTATATGCCTTTCCGAACTGAATCGGACATGCAGGCCTCCGGAAAAACATCATTTGTTAATGTAATTGGCTCCGGGCAAGTAAGTTCCCTCTTCAGTGGCCTTGAATCCCATCCCCATCATCTTTAACATACAGTGGAGTGAAGAGGTAGTCCCAACAATCGCGTTCAACTTCCGGAAAGTAAGGAAAGGGAATGTAACACTCAAAATATGGGACGTTGCTGGTGCGTCTGAGCGTATTACCTTATGGAATCGATGTTTTCCACGTTACTATTTCAAGGGCAACCTAAATTTCGCTCCATGTGGGAAAGGTATTGCAACGGAGCCGACGCTATAGTGTGAGTGTTTCTCATGGCGTCCATTCAACGCGCTCTACTAACCTACTGCACCAGATTTGTTGTCGATTCTGCTGACGTATGTTCATCGCTATTGTCATCTCTTCGTTCAACACTCAGCATTGGAGAGTAGCCGAAGAAATTCGAGACAGCTCAGTTTGAGTTACATCAACTGCTGGGACAGCCCAACCTCGGGGGTGTCCCTTTACTGGTGGTGAATCCTCAGATTCTGTTGTATATCTCAGCGAGCATTATTAATATGATACATCCGTAGCTGGGAAACAAAAATGATTTGCCCGGTCATGCCTCTGTTAAGGAGGTTATCCAAGCCCTGTAAGTATCTTGCATCCTATAGTGTCCAATCACTAAGATCATTGTGCAGGAACCTGGACAAGATATCTGATCGACCCGTTTCTGTACGTACATGCTGATCCTCCCACGTCGATTCACTATTCATTACGCCATGTGTATCCAGTGTTATTCGGTACGCCTTGAATACTCAATCCTCCTTTTCGCTAGACTCACTTGTTACAAAGTGTTCCATGAAAAGCCAACATAACCTGTGCGTCCTCATCTCATATTACGATGCTTTAATCTAGGACTCACCGTTTATATAGGGATATTGTGTGTAAGTAATGCTATTGTAACTTTTCTACATGCAATATAATGCTCACTGATCAAAGTGCAATGGTTGGCTGGAAGAAGTCATTGATTTGTAGACACTTATTGTTCCCCCATCTTATTATCCTTGCTTTTATATCAGGCACACGGCACATCGAGTAATCTTGAACGTTGGCCCAAGGTAATCACATAACGAATCAACCATGTCAATTGACACAGACATCATGAATATCAATCAGTCTCCATATTCTCTCCTCGTGTCTCGGATTCGTTGTTCGCTTGTTCTTGTATGGCACGTAAAAAAGGCTCAATACCCGTTCCTGCCTCGTCCGGCAGGCCAAGTCCTCTGACCAGGCCCCCAAGCAGCCCCGTCCGCAGTGCAAGGTCAAAGTTTCGCACGGCTGCACGGAACTGCGGTGAATTGATGGTGCGTTGGAGGGCCTCGGGTGACGGCGGCGTCGGCAGGTCAGGTGGGAGCTGTGAGAACAATGCAGGCACAAGCTCAGGATGGGCCGTAAATAAAGGGGTCAGAGTCGAAGGCGTCAATATATCTGAGAGCGAGAGGTCTATGGAAGAAGAATGTAGAGGGTGATTAGGATAAGCTGAGAATCGTGCGGACCTGGTGGGGCTGTACGGGTTGTTCTGGACACGGAAGCGATTAGAGCCTGAATCTGCGCAAGGGTTTCGGGCGTCGGTGGGTTTCCTAATGTACTACCCTCTTGAGTGGCCCTACAGGCGCGTTTCAATAACCGTGACTACATGAGAACTAGAAACCTACGGCGGGGGAGGGGGTGCAGACGTCGAGGCCTGCGGTCCAGCTGAGCTTGTGCTCCATACGAGAGTGCTTTCGGAGTCTTGCAGCAGACGATTGACGTTGTCTATAATCTCGACGTCCTTACCCGAAGACGCGTCCTGTGAGAGCACGGTTCATGAACCGAGGTTCGTGCAAGACATGGTTCAGGTGTAAGTACCTGCATCCAAAACTGTGAGAAATATTAGCAACTACGTTGAACTGTGGCTGAGTTTTTTAGGACTCACGAAATGTCTTTGGTCGGAAGAGGAAAATTTGAGGACATATGTCCTACCAAAGGATTGAGGCACTTTGGTGAAGGTAGCATCGGCCGGGAACAAGATTAAATCCTACAGTATGTGCGTCATATAAGTACGGGAGGGAGATTGGACATTCGATTTTCAGTCTCACTTCTTCGATCTCGTCCGTGGACCTGTTTTTCCACATAAAGTGCAGAAGACCGTCATCACCACTCACAAGGATAATAGCGCCTTTCGTAGGGCTTGGGTCGACATAATTGGTTCCTTCACGCCTGAATGCGCGACCAGCTTTGAAGGCCATAAGTTGTTCAGCCATTCTGCGTTCAGCTGATGGTTTCTGTGCAAAGCAAATTCTTGGACTAGCTTCGAACTCCGCTAGCAAGCATACTCTACCCTCACTAGCTTTGGTGAACAATTGCAAGTACACTGGTTGCTTCCGCCTTATTACAAGGGGTGCAAGGGGAGCGTAACATTATTGTAGTTGAACGAAAGGACGAACGTCGACGAGTTCGGCTTTGCACAGCATATATAGCAATGTCATCTTTCTCCGCTTTCGAGGACCAGCCAGTCTGGGGAGCAACATCTCCACCGGCTGGCGACCTCGTCAAAGATGCCCTCAAAAGGGAGAAAATCCTCCAGTATGTCCTTGTTAACCTTTCCATATCTTCCCAGTTCTGAACACAGATTTTCGAAAGGGAACTTGGCTTGGCTCAAGAAGACCTTCGTGGTTTGTTGTATCGCCTTGTCAGATACGCGCTTTTCGAACTGAAATCTCTGGCATATTGCAGCTTTGCTTGAGCGTGTGAAGTCTGTCGAGGGAGATGTAGAAAAGCTGACATCCGGAAACGCGATGCTACAGATGTATATCGATAATCTCACTGTGCAGATGGCTAAACGTCGTTGAGTGCAGCATAATACATTCTCAATTTATACCGACGCGTACGAACCATCTTGCGAGTAGAGTACTGCAGTATTCCTGAAAAAAAAAGCCTTATTTTGGAATATTGGGCCCGTTTTGAACCTCGACTAGTGGTTTTTTTCTCCATCGATGTTGCAGCGCGGACTGATCTCTTCGTTGAAGAGCAGTCCCGCAAGTCTCGTTCGGTTGATATCGTCTTCCACCAGGGACCAAACCTCCCGGCCAACTTCAAAAAACCATACACTCTCCATCCGCCTTCGTCTTCGTCGTCGGCAGTCCAATGCCGCCAGTCAGGAAGTCAACAATGTTCCTGCACATCCCAGCGGACAATCTCGTGGTGAAGGAGAATTGGGACCCAACGAAGTCATGTTTGCTAAAATGACTCGCAAACCTAAGCGACAGAACGCTCTTGCAGTTCGCAACCCGAAAGCGCGACCATTACAGGGGAAGAAGAAGAAGGAAAAATCTGTTCCTGTAAAAAATGCCCCCGTGGTCGACCCTGCGCGAGAGGATGAAAATCTCGAGGAACAACAGCGGGAGAGTCAGGTCAACGACAAACCGGATCCCTCTCTTCCAAGTTCAGAGAGTGCCAAAGGCACTCGAGGTCACGGCAGTCTTTCTGAGGAGCTCCGCGACGTCCCTCCTCATTCCAAACCTCCACTGCCTTACACGCGACGCGTCGAAGGCATTCTCCAGTGGAGTGACCGATTAGTTCTAGAAGGTCATTGATCTTCTGCACACCGATATGTACTCCTAACACATTCTGCACATAGATGTGCCCTCTCCATCGGAGCATCATCCCATTGCTAAACTCTCTCATGGCTTGGATCGTGTCTTGTTCAAGTAAGCCCGGTCTGTCAGTGTTGCCGACACGTATTGATCCTTGACGTAGTCCCGGGGTTCATTGGCTCAAGGATCCACGTTCACAAGTATATAATTTCTCGCCTAGACTTGAGTTGGTGCCGAATGTCAATGACTTCGCCTTTGAGCGAATCCCTGCCTTCATCAAAAGTTCCCGTGATGAAGTACCCGTCCCCCCTTCTTTTGTCACATATCATTCTAACAATCGTCTAGGACCTTTGGGCTCTGGCAAAACAGGAGCGGCGAACATTTTCCGGTTCAACCTCTTCACTGACAGGAATCCTCAGTCAACTATATTTCTTGATTTCAGAAGACCGAGCAGTGGATGTCTCGACCCTGAGTCGACATTTCCAACGCGCGGTGGGTGGCATTTCGACATTCGGACTTTTTTCCACCATAACATTTTGCATTTAATAGCCAACGAACTTTACCCCTGGACAGCGAATGCCATCTTCAATCGTGATGAAATTCAAAGACGGGGTATACGCGATTGACTCAGATCCTAGCACACCTGGTTCGGGCGACAAAAATATTTTATCATGGCAGGTAAGTTGTTCTTGTCCGAGGATGCACCTCATGCCATGGCTGTCTGTCTGTAAAACAGGGAACCATGCTCGAAAAGTTCTTGACTTCGAACGAGGACGAATTCGATCGTCTTATGCGAACATCCGCATCACCCGCAATCCTAGAGAGGGACAACCGTCGAGAGGCTTACCGTTTTGCAAAGGTGGGATATCATCTATCGTATTTGACTTTGATATTCAATGAACGCTTGCCAGTCCGAGAAATTTGTAATGCGCTCACAACTTGATTGCGGAGACAGCCGCCTACCGGGAACAGGTGTTTTTGACATTAAGACGCGTGCCGCGTTACCTATTCGGTTGGACTTGTTTAACTACGAGGTGGGTTGCCCAATTTGACCATCCGCCTTGCTTTCACCAAGTTACGACATAGGAAAATTCCGGATACTTGATCCGCTCCCTTTACGGTTCACTCGAGAGCTTCGAGAAGGAATATTATGATCTTATCTGCTCTGCGTTCCTAAAGTACAGGTTTGTATAGAAGGTTTTCATCAAAGAGAGTAACTTATCCCTTTTGACAGCTTTCAGGCGCGAATAGGGAACATGGATGGCGTTTTTGTTGCATATCACAACACTGCGCTCATATTTGGATTCCAGTACATCCCTCTTGATGAGATGGACGAGCGACTATTTGGAGGCACGGGCCGAGGTCAACTCGTTTTTGAAAAGTGTATCCGTATGCTTGAAGTTGTTGCCGAGGAAATCATCCACCTCTTTCCCAACATGGTATTGTTTAGTAACTTGTGTGCTCTGTTTACAGTACTGACAATCTCGTCACAGTCCCTAAAATGCACATTTGAAGCTCAACTAGGAAAAGGTGAAATGAATGTATATGTGGAGCCGGCTGACTGGTCAGATGAGGATTCTAAACCCATTGCGCAACTGAACGTCTCGGCTGTAAACTACTTGGGAGGTTACCGAGTCTCAGGCATTCACGCAGTAACTGCCGTTGGCGAACCTTGTTCGTCATCTTTTTTGTTTTTGCTCCTCAGTCTCAGCTGACTAGCGAGTGGATGAACTGACAGGGACCCTTCATTGGGGCGTCGCCAAGTCCGCTTTAAGCGACCAGGAAATTCGGCAGAATTTGGCTGCGTGTAAAGAAAGACAGTTCCGTGCGTGGTGTTTGCCAACAGGGGTCAGTATGAAGGAAATGGCTGAACGGTGGCATGCGCTTGACTTTGGTGGTAAAAAAATAGAGGGAACGTCTGAAGATATTCCGTTCGATCCATCGCTCTTTAGAAAGGCCAACCGTATCACGAAAGAACTGCGGGCCATTGCGAGGGCTGGGAGGGATGAGACGAAGAGAATGACAAAGTTGTGTGAAGGTACGAAGAAAATTGTGTTGGGAGAAGCAGAGGATGATAGGGCAAATGACGGGGTAAACACGTCTGACGCTGCAGCCTCGACGGAAGATGCATCTGATGCTTCAGTCAAAACAATACCCAGGTCGGACTCTGGGAAGCAAGGATTTATTTTGGCTACTACAAAAGATCCACCATCAACGTTCCCGCCTTCCAGAGTGAAATCAACCTCTGGAACCGAAGAAGAGGAGTCGAAGGATTCACCGTTGGTATGATTAGACGTAATGATGAATATTAGATTCTAAAAATATTGAAAAAATCACCAGCAAAAATCGCGCAAAGAGACTGTAGTTTTGCTATAAAGTACCGCATTGATGGTGCAACTCGTAAACTCATAACTTGTTCCCTCCCCTCCACCACCAAGGCCAAGGCACCATGGGTGTGCAGCGTAGTGAAGTAAGGTGGCTGTGCTACCTCTCGGCAAGAAGCGAATTTCCATCCTCAGAGTCAGACGTAAGTCCTTACTTCAAGTTTGCTAGCGGTTATGTAGCGTTGACATTAATCCTCGTTAATCCTTCATTTCGATAAGCTTCAAAGCCATTAAAGTAATTATGACCGTAACCTCACAGACGGGTCAACCTGTACGTACGATTATCGCTTAATTGTCATTTGCCAAGATTTTACTTGGAAATGACTCATTCTCAAATCATTCCACAGGCGAATCCCAGGGTCGTTATCTCACCTACCCACACAACCGAAGTAAGCATTTTTCCTTCCACCACCACCCCCATGGTCAGTCAACGCAAGCGCAGTTGGATAACCAAGTACAGGGCTCCCAAGACTCCCATCAAGGAGAATCTTGATAGCCCACAAGAAGAATCAGATCCACCCACTCTTCCAAATTCCGCTTCCACCAGCCATTCCTCATCGTCAGATATTTTACTGACTGATCCTTCTTCCCGATCCCCTC
>Ga0209006_10003667_pt1 | contig 13961 bp, 7 predicted proteins | sample JacPin_JW_Ref_O2_FD_188567 | JGI IMG/M metagenome (GOLD analysis project Ga0209006, IMG submission 188567) | Forest soil microbial communities from Algoma, Ontario, Canada - Jack Pine, Ontario site 1_JW_Ref_O2 (SPAdes) (version 2) | ecosystem: Environmental > Terrestrial > Soil > Boreal... | reverse complement strand
GAACAAGACGGCGAGACGCTGCCCGCATACGTCTATCGCACACAAGAAACAATCGTGCTGGACAGCTGGGAGACGGATGCCCGTTTCCCGGTCAAATCAAATACCATGCGGGAGACGGGGCTGCGATCCCTCTGCGCGGTGCCGCTGACGACAGCCCATCGCAGACTGGGCAGTCTGATTATCGCCAGTGTTCAACCGGGCGCCTACGCTCCCGAAGAGGTTCGGTTCATCAGTCTGGTGGCCGACCAGATCGCTCTGGCAACCGACGATGCGATTAACTTCGCGAATTCTCACAGGGCGCAGGAGCGATTACAACTGCTGCTCGATCTCACCAATCGTGTGGCGTCGCATCTCAACCTGCGGGAGGTTCTGCGTGAAATCTCGGCGCAGATTCGCGGGGTCATGCAGTGCGACGGCGTTGGAATCGGCCTTCCAAGTCGCGAGGACGGCAGGTTTCGGATCTACGTCCTCGATTATCCAAACGCGCCCGCCGATCTGGAAGAAGGTTACGAACCCGATGAAGACAACCCGGTTGCGGCCGTGTTTCGAAGCGGTGAACCCGCTATTCTCACCGGAGAGAAGATTACGCGACTGAAGATCGCCGCCGACCACGGGATTAGATCCTCCGCGCATGTTCCTCTTACCGGCCGCGGCGGAGTGGTTGGAGTGCTTTCGCTAGGCGCACAGCGCGAAAACGCCTTCTCGGTCGACGATCTGGCATTCCTGACTCAGGTTGCCCGGCAGATGGCTCTGGCGATCGAAAATGCTCTCGCGTATGGCGAAGTTTCCGAAGAGAAGCAGAAACTGACACTGGAAAAGCTGTACCTGGAGGACGAACTGCGCAGCGAGGGCCAGTTCGAAGAAATTATCGGCAGGAGCGAAAGCCTGCGGCGGGTACTGGATCATATTGCGACCGTGGCTCCCACTGACTCCACGGTACTGATTTATGGCGAAACTGGCTCGGGCAAGGAACTGATCGCGCGCGCCGTTCACAACCTCAGCGCTCGCAAATCTGGAGCCTTCGTGAAATTGAATTGCGCCGCCATTCCTACCGGGCTGCTCGAAAGCGAGATGTTCGGGCATGAGCGCGGGGCTTTTACCGGCGCAATTTCGCAACGGATCGGCCGCTTTGAGCTGGCCAATCGTGGCACGATTTTCCTCGACGAGATTGGCGATATACCGCTCGAGCTGCAGCCCAAGCTTCTGCGCGTCCTGCAGGAGCGCGAGTTCGAACGTCTCGGCTCGACGCGTACCATGCGGTCGGACGCACGTCTGATCGCGGCGACGAATCGCGACCTCGATCAGTTTGTCGCCGAGGGCAAGTTCCGCTCGGACCTGTATTATCGGCTGAATGTGTTTCCGGTCCGCGTCCCGGCCTTGCGAGAACGGCCGGACGACATCCCGCTTCTGGTGCGCCACTTCGTGCAGCAGTTCAGCCGGCGTCTGGGTAAGACGATTGATGCCATTCCCGCCGAAACGATGACAGCGCTCACGCGCTATACGTGGCCCGGCAACATCCGCGAGCTACAGAACGTGATAGAACGAGCCGTTATTCTTACCAATGGACCTGTTCTGAGCGTTCATATCGACGACCTGCGCGCGCCCAACGGCGCGGCATCGAGCACGCCCAATGGACACGCGCCTTCCGCATCTCGTCAGGATTTGCGTTCCGCGCTGGAGGAATCCGAACGGCAGCACATCATGGCCGCACTGGAGAAGTCGAACTGGGTAGTGGCCGGTCCGGATGGCGCCGCCGCGCGTCTGGGCCTGAAGCGCTCGACGTTGCAGTCGCGCATCGGGAAGCTCGGAATTCGCATCTCGAGAACCGGCGCCTGAACTAACGGCACACGACCGTGGTTCGCAGCCAGGAACAGAGCTTCTTCGGCGCTTCCAGCCTCGAAATCTTAGTGACCCGTTGGCCCGTGAGGTTGGCAGTTAGTTCGCGCAGTCCGATCGCTTGCGCTTTGCGGATCAGCTTGGGATCGGCATCCAGCAGAGTGGCTGCGTCCTCGATTCGTATGCTCTCAAAGACGAGTAAAAGTAATACGGCGCGGGGAAACGGATCAATCGCGAGCAGAGCTTGCTGGAGGTCTGCTTTCGTCGCGCCGGGATCGAGCGACCAGTTGCGCGGCGCTACCGAACCCCCGGCAGAAGTACTGGCGCGCGCCAACTGAGTGCGGCGCGCCGAATCGGCAAGCTCATCGTGGATCGCGGACAGCGCTCTCCCGATCACCAGCCGCCGCTGCCAGCCTCGCATCCAATTCGAAAAGAACGGACTCGCATAGTCCCCTGAGACAGCAGTATCAGCGGCGATTTCGATACTGAGTTCCTCGCGTCCGGTCAAAAGGTAAGCCAGCGAAAACAAATCGGCAACATGGTTTCTGGTGTCGTTTTCCGTGGTCATTGCTGGTTGCCCCGAGCTTGGACAGAGCACTTCTGTGGCCGATTCAAGTCGACTGAAAATCAGTAATCGCAGAAACGTCGTGCAATCGCCTAACAACCTGCTTCACCTTCGGCACCTGCCGAAATTCCACTCCCTCTGCCGATAACTCGGCGGCAAGCGCGCCCTTAAATCGCACGAAGCCCTGAAAACTCAAGTGTCCAGCTTTCGGCACCGAAGATGCCTTTCTTCGACTCCGAAAAGGCATTGCGATATGTTTCGAGTCAGTTATTCCGATACGGCCGACGGGCAACATTGGAGCCTGCACGGGCGCTTGGCCGGCCCCTGGGTGGATGAATTGCGCTCGTGCTGGAAGTATGCGCGCGACCTGGCGCCCCTGGCCCGCGCGATCGTTGACCTGAAACAAGTCACGTTCATCGACGAGGCTGGTCAAGCGCTCCTCGCCGAGATGCGAAGCGCCGGCGCTGAACTCATCGCGACAGGAGTGGAGCATCAACATTTGCTCGCGATGCTGGACAACCACACAAGCTCAACAGCGCGCGGAACGGCGCCTCAAGGAAGAGAGAAATGAACAAGAAACAGAGAATTCAGATCGGAGCCGCCTCAGGCCTGCTCGTTATTGTGGCGATGGTCTTAGTTACTATCAGCCGGGAAAAGAGCGCGGCCGCGGACGCACCGCCACCGCCGCCTGAGGTCCAGGTTGCGGCGGTGGAGCAGCGCGATCTGCCGATCAATCACCAGTGGATCGGCACGCTGAACGGACTGGTTAACGCAGCCATCAATGCGCAGGTTACCGGATATCTTCTGCGCCAGGACTACGCCGAAGGTTCTTTCGTCCACCAAGGACAGTTGCTCTTCGAGATCGATCCACGGCCCTTTCAGGCCGCTGTCGATCAGGCCGCGGGACAGCTTGCCCAGGCCAAGGCGCAAGTGACGCAGGCTCAGGCGGTCCTCGCCCAGTCGCAGGCGCAGCTTGTGAGCGCTGAGGCGAATCAGCGCAAATCACAGTTGGACCAGGAAAAATACACGCCGCTTTTCGAAGACAAGGCAGTCACCCGCCAGGACCTCGACAATGCTGTCCAGACAAATCAATCCAACGTGGCGCAGGTAACCGCGTCAAAGGCCCAGGTGGAGACTTCGAAGGCGCAGATTGAAGCAGCGGCCGCCGCGGTGAAAGCAGCCGAAGCCAATCTCGAAACGGCCAAGGTGAACCTCGGCTTCACCCGGCTGACATCGCTGATTGACGGGATTGCCGGAGCGGCTACCGTTCAGGTGGGTAACCTGGTCGGCCCTTCCAGCCCCGCGGTGACTGCGGTATCCACACTGGACCCCGTCAAAGCGGTGTTTACTGTTAGCGAGCAGGAGTATCTCAGTCTGGCGCGGGCCGACGCGCTGCATCATCTGCAATTGAAGCTGATTCTGGCCGACGGAACTACGCATCCCAAGGACGGCCGGTTCTCTTTTGCCGATCGTCAAGTGGATCCCAGCACCGGCGCCATCCAGATGACGGCCCTGTTTGCGAATCCCGGCAACATCCTGCGCCCTGGCCAATATGCGATGGTGCGCGCCGTGACCGGAGAGGACAAAGGCGCTCTGCTTGTTCCGCAACCAGCGGTGAACGAGCTTCAGGGCGGCTACGAAGTAGTGGTGGTGGGTGATGACAACAAAGTAGCCACGCGGCAGGTCCAGGTGGGTGATCGCGTGGGAACCATGTGGGTCATCGCCAGTGGACTGAAGCCGGGCGACCGTGTCGTGGTCGAGGGCCAGCAGAAGCTCCGGTCAGGCATGCGGGTGCAGCCGAAGCCGTACCACGCGGCCAGTTAACGACTGCCAGCTAACGAAAGGAGCCAGCACCCATGTCCAATTTCTTTATCAGACGGCCCATCGTGGCGATGGTCATCGCCATTCTCACGGTCATCGTCGGTGTGATCATGACGGTGACTTTGCCGGTGGCACAATTTCCGAACATCGCCCCGCCCGAGATACGGACCACGGCAACCTATGTCGGCGCGGACGCGAAAGCTCTGGAACAGTCGGTGGCCACGCCAATCGAGCAGCAAATTAACGGCGTCGACAATCTGGACTACATGTATTCGGTAAACGCGACCGGCAGTAACAGCACGACGCTGTTCACCGATTTCGATCTCAAGACCGATCCCAACATGGATCTGATCCTGACGCAGTCTCGCGAGCAGTTGGCTGCCGGCCAGCTGCCGCCCGAGGTGAACACGTACGGCGTGACGATCAAGAAGGCGACCACCGCTCCGCTCATGTTGGTGGCTATCTACTCGCCGCACGGCACGCACGACGCGACATTTCTCGCCAATTACGCATACATCAATCTGAACGACCCTGTAGCGCGCTCTTACGGCATTGGCCAGACCCAGATTTTCGGAGCGGGACAGTATGCCATGCGGCTGTGGGTGAAACCGGATCAGCTGGCCAAGCTGAACATCACCGTGACGGATATCGTCAACGCTATCCAGGCGCAGAACACCGTGAACCCCGCGGGTCAGGTGGGTGGCGAGCCTGCTCCCGGGAAACAGCAATACACCTATGCCGTTCTGGCTCAAGGACGCCTGACGTCGCCGGAGGAATTCGGCGACATCGTGGTTCGCGAAGCGCCCAATGGCGGCACGGTGCGTGTGAAGGATGTCGCCCGGACGGAGCTCGGAGCGCAGAGCTATAGCTTAGCCGGCCGCCTGAACGGCAAGCCCAGCGCGATTCTCGCCATCTATCAGTTGCCGGGTTCCAACGCCGTTCAAGCCGTGGCAGGCGTGCGCAAGCTGATGGCGCAAATGAAACAGAGCTTCCCCGAGGATATCGACTACGCCATATCGCTGGACCAGACGAAACCGGTTACCGAAGGCATGAAGGAAATCGCCGAGACCCTGGTCATCGCAATCGCGCTGGTGATCTTTGTGGTTTATCTCTTTTTGCAGGATTGGCGATCCACGCTCATTCCGATGCTGGCGGTGCCTGTTTCGCTGATCGGGACTTTTATGCTTTTCCCGATTTTCGGTTTCTCCATCAACACGCTTTCGATGCTGGGCCTGGTGTTGGCTATCGGTTTGGTGGTGGACGACGCGATCGTTGTCGTGGAGGGAGTGCAGCGCCACATTGAGGAAGGCCTGTCGCCTAAAGAGGCGGCTCATAAAGCGATGGAGGAACTCTCCGGCCCCGTGGTTGGCATTGCTTTAGTCCTGGCGTCCGTCTTCGTGCCCACCGCTTTCATTCCCGGCATCACGGGAAGGCTCTATCAGCAATTCGCGCTGACTATGGCGATCTCCGTGCTGCTTTCGGCCTTCAATGCACTCACGCTGAGTCCGGCGCTGGCGGCATTGTTGCTGAGGCCAACCCCGGCCGAAGGTAGTGAGCGCCGCGGACCGGTCGGAAAATTGTTCGGTGTCTTCAATCGCTATTGGGAACGGGCGACGGTCGGCTTTGTCCGCTGGTCCGACGTCGTCATTCGCAAAGGCGCCGTGGTGCTGGTGGTGCTGGTGGTCTGCGGCCTGGCCGCGTTTTTATTCGCCAAACGTTTGCCCTCCAGCTTCCTGCCCGATGAGGACCAGGGTTACGTATATGTCAGTCTGCAGCTTCCCGTCGCCTCATCGATGGAGCGCACTAGCCAGGCTGCCGCGCAAGTGGAGAAGATTCTCGCCAGTACACCGGGCGTCCAATACACCACCACGGTGGTCGGCTTCAATCTCCTTAGTTTTGCGCAGACCACGTACAATTCCTTCTTTTTCGTCACGTTCAAACCTTGGGGCGATCGCAAATCCAGAGACGAGCAGTATCATGCCATCGAGAATCGTCTGAACCGCGAACTCAGCCAGCTGCCCGTGGGAACCGCTTTCACCTTCTCGCCGCCATCCATCCCCGGCGTGGGCACTTCCGGCGGTTTTCAGTTCGTGCTTGAGGACCGGGCCGGCAAGGACATCCCGTTCCTGGCTGACAACCTGAACAAATTTCTGACGGCCGCGCGCAAGCGCCCCGAAATCGGCACGCTCACCACTACGTTCCTGCCCAGCGTGCCGCAGCGATTCATTCAGGTGGATCGCGAAAAAGCGCTGAAGCAGGGCGTTGCGTTAACTGATGTGTACCAAACCATTCAGGCCTACATGGGCGGTCTGTTCATAAATTACTTCAACGATTTCGGTCGCACTTGGCAGGTTTATGTGGAGTCTGAGGCCCCTTATCGGTCCGACACAGACAACCTTGGCCAGTTCTATGTGCGCAACAGCCAAGGCGCGGCAGTGCCGCTGACGGCCTTAGCAAACTTCCAAAAGCGCTCCGGCCCCGAATTCACTTTGCGCTACGACGAATACCGCGGCGCACAGATCAACGGCAGCGCCGCTCCCGGCTACAGCTCGGATCAGGCGACCGCGGCGCTCGAAGAAGTCTTCCACCAAACGATGCCGAGCGAAATGGGTTTCGACTACATGGGGATGTCGTATCAGGAACAGAAAGCGCGCCAGGGAGTTTCCTCGTGGGTGATCTTCGGCTTCTCTTTTATCTTTGTGTTCCTGGTTCTCGCGGCGCTTTACGAGAGCTGGTCTCTTCCCTTCAGCGTGCTGCTCAGCACGCCGGTAGCGGTTCTGGGCGCCGTTGCCGCGCTTTGGCTCCGCCGTGTAGTGCTGGGTGCATTTGTCCCGGCGTATATGGTGCAGCTCGAAAACGACGTTTACCTGCAGATCGCCTTAGTGATGCTGATTGGCCTTGGCGCGAAGAATTCGATTCTGATCGTGGCGTTCGCCAAAGAGGAGTACGAACGGGGCAAACCTCTGGTGGATGCCGCGCTCGACGCGGCGAGAATTCGCTTTCGCCCGCTGATGATGACCGCGCTGGCCTTTATCGTGGGCTGTATTCCGCTGTGGATCGCATCCGGCGCCGGGTCCGTCGCGCGCCAGATCATCGGCACCGCGGCAATCGGAGGCATGGTGGCAGAAACGTTTCTCGGCAGATTCTTAGTTCCCGCCATCTTTGTTGTGGTCGAGAAGCTGTCGGGCGCAAAGTCGATTGCGCCAGGCACAGATCCCTTACCTTCACCGGCTGGAGATTGACATGAGAACATCTTTCTATATTGGAATTGCTGTTGCGGCGGTAACCCTCGCCGGATGCACCGTCGGCCCCAATTACAAGCGGCCGCAGGTCGCCGTACCGGAAAGCTTTCGTGCGCCGGAGCCATTACCGGAATCTCAGGGAGCTTCGCTCGCGGACCTGAAGTGGTTCGAGGTGTTTCGCGATCCGCAACTTGACGGTCTGATCAAGTTGGCTCTGGTTCAGAACTACGATCTGCGCGATGCCGTGGCGCGGGTTGACGAAGCTCGCGCAAATCTCGGAATCACTCGCTCCAACCAATACCCGCAAGTAAGCGCTTCCGGAGATCTCCAATTTACGCGCTTGTCGCGGGATGGCCAGTTTCCGCTTCCGGCGTCGTTTGTCCCCAATCAGAACCGAAACTGGGGAGAAGCCTCTCTCAATCTTTTATCGTTCCAGGTGGATCTCTGGGGACAATTGCGACGCGCGACGGAAGCTGCGCGCGCGAATCTGCTGAATGCCGACTGGAACCGGAAGACGGTAATCACTACCGTGGTGAGCCAGGTGGCGACCGATTACTTTCAGTTACTGGAACTGGATTCCGAGCTGAGGCTCTCTCAGAACACGCTCATGACGCGACAGGAATCTCTCAAACTGACGCTGGATCGCGAAGAGCACGGTATCGCCACCGAGCTCGACGTACGCCAGGCCGAGCAACTGGTCGAGAGCGCGGCCGAGAGCATTCCGCAGTTGAAGCAGCAGACGGAACAAACCGAGGACCAGATCTCCTTGCTGCTCGGCAACAATCCCCGCAGCATTGAACGCGCACGCGCCTTCAACGCGGATTACGTTACGCCCGAGGTCCCAGCTGGACTGCCTTCGGCCGTGCTGGAGCGCCGCCCCGACATCCGCGCGGCCGAGCAGACGATGGTTGCAGCCAACGCCAACATCGGCGTTGCTAAAGCTGCGTACTTTCCGCAGATCACCCTGACGGGCTCTGCCGGTGGCCAGAGCTCGGCACTGACCACACTTTTCTCCGGTCCGAACGCGGTGTGGAGTTTCGTGCCCCAAGTGACGCAGCCCATCTTCACCGCTGGCCGGCTGAAGAACAATGTGCGACTGGCCCAGGCCCAGCGTCAGGATGCGCAGATCGCATATGAAAAGTCGATAAGCACGGCCTTCCAGGAGGTTTCAGACGCATTGATCGCGCATCAACGAACGCGCGAGAGCCGGGTCGAGCAGCAGAAACTGGTAGCGGCCCTGGAGGTCCGCAAACGATTGGCTTACCGTCGCTATGAAGGCGGCGTGGATACGCAGCTCAATGCGCTCGATGCGGACCGTGATCTGCTCTCGGCTCAGCTGACGCTCGAGCAGATCCACTATGCCGAAGTCGTCAGCACGGTCCAACTCTATAACGCCCTGGGCGGCGGCTGGCAGTGAGTCCGGCCGCCGGTTGTCGGCACGCGTATTATTACAGGCCGCTACTCGCAACGGCCTGACCGCATTTCCGAGGCTATAGCTGAAGGCCTGCGGAGGCTTTGTGGAAAGGCCGGCCGGGCCGATTTTTGCGGACTCAAGGTCGTTCGCCGAACACGGCGTCGGATACATTTGGAATCCCGCCGTCTCGCGTTTGAAGCTGCGGATTGTGGATTGCTCAGTGCCGATTGGGCAGCCGGAATACGGCGAGCCAAGGGCGTCAAGAAACTCGGCGCGACCGGGTCAAGGGCAAACGGGATCGGCCTTGCTTGCTGTGGGCTGACCGGGCACACGCTGGGAGCGATACTGCGGGGCATTTCCACACGCGAGTACGAGGAAGTTCTTCCGGAGATAGCGCCGACGGCGGGTGTGTCGCGCATTCGGTGATCCAGGAAGCGGTCCAAGCCAGCGCCGAACAGTTGAAACGCTGCGCGAGAAACGCTGGGACATCATCGAAATCTTGGTGCTCCCCTCCGTTGCCAGCCTCGATGGAACCTGATATCGTGGACGGCTTAATTGCCGGATAGTGATCCAAGTTTCGGAGCTTATCACATCATCAGTGCGGATGCGGGCTTCTTGGAAGATGACGACTCCGGAGCATCGAGAGCCTGCAGAGCGGCGTGGCGAAAATCCCGTCGTCAGTTTTTCAGTTGTCGCATGATATAAACTCGGCGTTAGACAATTACTCGGTTCGTTGTTTCCTAAACAGGAGAATCGATTTCTCGATCACGGAGGTTTAGCGCGTGCGAAAACACCATCTCTCGTTCCTATCGTTGCTGTTGCCGGCCTTTTTACTCCTCAGCGGCGATGGCGTCGTTAAGGCGCAGCAAGGAAGTTCTTCGGCGGTCAAAGCGGGGCGCTGGTCTGATGCAGCCACCTGGCCTGACAAGAAGGTGCCAGGCACAGACGACGTTGTCACCGTTGAGAAGGGCATGGACGTTATCCTCGATGTCAGTCCGCCGCCGCTGCACGGTTTAAGGATCAACGGCAAGCTGAGCTTCGCAGATAAAAAGGATCTTGAACTGACCACCGAGTGGATCCTGGTGCACGGGGAGTTAGAGATTGGCACCGAAGCCAAACCCCATACGCGCAATGCGACAATCACCCTGACCAATAACATCCCGGGTGAAGACATTGAAGCCATGGGTGACCGCGGGATCATGCTCATGGGCGGAACCCTGAGCCTGCACGGCACTCAGAAAAACTCCTGGACCAAGCTGACAAAAACAGCCGCCGCGGGTAGCGACTCACTAGAAGTAATGAATGCCGGTGGCTGGAAAAAAGGCGACGTAGTGGTAGTCGCCTCAACGGATTTCGATCCCCACCAGGCCGAGCAACGAACCATTTCCCGCATCACTGGAAACGTGATTACGCTGGACCAGAAACTTCAATATATGCACTACGGCGAAGTCACCTTCGGCGTGGATGAGCGTGGTGAAGTCGGCATGCTGACACGCAATATCCGTATCCAGGCTTCAGCCGACGCAGAGCAATCGTTCAGTGGCGGGCATGTGATGGCGATGGCCGGCTCAAAAATGCAAGTCTCCGGTGTCGAGTTCTTTCGAATGGGTCAGCACGAGAACCTTGCCAGGTATCCGATTCACTGGCATCTGGTAGGCGATACGCAAGGGCAATACATCGAGAACTCCGCGATTCACGACACCTACAGCCGCTGTGTGACGGTGCATGGTACGAACGATGTGCGGGTTGAGAACAATGTGGCGTACAACAACGTGGGTCACTGCTACTTCCTCGAAGATGGCGTGGAACACGGTAACCAGTATCTGAACAACCTGGGAATCCTGACCAGGTGCAATCCCAGCCGGCCCTGCAATCCGACCAACGCTCTGAACGGCTCCGGGGACGGTCAGAATGACAAGGATCAGCTGATTCCTTCCGACAACACGGTGTCCACATTCTGGATCACCAACCCCGACAATACTTACCGCGGGAATGTGTCCGCGGGTTCGGAGCAAACAGGCTTCTGGATCGCTTTACCGGAGCATCCAACGGGAAAGTTTGAAGGTACGGAGATCAGCGCCAAGACCTGGCCCCGTCGAACGCAGCTGCGGGAGTTTTCCGCCAACGTCTCCCACTCCGACGTCGACGGGCTGATGTTTGATCGCGGACCCAATGCGCAGGGTAAATTCAACCTTGGCGGGAACACACAGCTGCCCTATACGGATCCCAGCGACCTCAACAGCGCGAGGCTGGAAACGGTGATCAAAGACTTTACCAGCTACAAGAACAGTGGCGCGGCCATCTGGGCCCGTGGCGAGAATCATGTGTTTAAGGACCTGAAACTGGCCGACAGCGGTATCGGCTACACACATGCCTACCCTGGTGTGGCCCCGTACCACGGCGACTTTACATCCAGAGTCGAGGACTCCCTGTTCGTGGGCGAAACCGACAATAAAGGCACCCCCAAAACCGAAGCGGAAATCGCGTATGGTCGAAGCATGCCTCGCAAGGACGCTGATTACCCCATCCGTGGCTTCGAATACTACGACTTCACGCACCATGTGATCAATACCAAGTTCGTCAATTTTGTGGATAATGCCACTCGCAAAACCGGAGCCATTTCTTACCTGCTCTACACCAGCTTTCCAATCAGCACCAACAACGATGTCGAAGGCCTGAAATTCGAAAATGCCAAGCCGGTGTATTTCCCACCGACGGAGGATCGCCGATGGTCCTTCTCCGGTGAATTCGGAAGGTTCGCAGGTTGGAATGGCGCGGTGTTCCACGATATCGACGGGTCGGTCGGCGGCGTCCCCGATTCCTACATTGTGATTGACAACGGAATCGCGGACGATCCTCAACACTGTCAAATCAAGCCGGACTGGAACGCTGCCGTGTGTAAGGGCGATATGGGGCGCTTGGGGATTAACGCCGGCGGTGGCGCGAGAGGCGGAGGGTTCGGCGGAGGTCCTGGCGGTCCCGGCGGTCCTGCCGCACCTGGCGCCGCTGCAGCGCGAGGCGGTGCCGGAAGAGGGGGTTTCCTTGGAGGCCCTCCACAGGTGGTTCTCAGCCGCAATGGTCGGAAACTTAGCGTCGGCGGCGACACCACGGTGCTCGCCGGTACTGAGATCCGGGCAGAGAGCGAATCGCCGTCCCTGAACATTGGCGTAAGGGAGTTGGACAAGGGCTCATGGGTGATCGTCGAATTACCGGGATACACCAGCGCAGCCACGGGCACGGCACAAATCAGCCTGGATGCGCTGCGCAGCGCCGGCGACACCTCGTACTACAAGGGCGATGGTTCACTCTGGGTCAAGCTGGTATCTGACGGTGGCGGCGCTCGCCCCGGCCGTGGCGGCGGAACTGGAGGCAGTATCCAAGTCAGCAGGTAAGCTGACGGCCGCTTTATAAAGCCGATTTTCTGATTTGAGAGAACACCAGTCAAGTTAATAGGAGGATGTCATGAACCTGAATTCCATTCGTCAGGCCACCGTCCGGGCGGGCGCGTTGGCACTGTGCGGTCTCGCACTGGCAAGTGCACCGGCTGCGCGTGCGGAAGAGAAGATTACTGCGCAATATTTGATGGACCGCCAGCTGATCCTGGATCAGATCACGCGTTACTACTACAACTTCGGCAAAGCGGATCGGCAGAACGAAGAGAGCTTTTATGCCGAGGACGGCGAGTTGATTCTCGGCACGAGGCACTACAAAGGCAAGGAAGGCATCAAGCAGGCATACAACCGTTCCCCCGCGGCGCCTCCAGCTGGCTCGGCACCAGCGGATGGAGCGGCACCCGCTGTCGCCGCAGCGTCCCCGCGCGAGAAGACTGCTTTCAACGTGGCGATCGAGAATCCGCTGATCGTCGTGCACGGCGACACGGCCACCTCGCAGGTCATTTTCACCGAGTACCGGCAGGAGAAGTTGGGCGATCCGATGAAGATGACGACTCAGGGAAAGGAATACGCCACGTGGGTCAAGGTGAATGGCGAGTGGCTCTACAAGACCCGCCTGATCACGAGCGGCAGTAACCCGCCCGAAGGCTGGAAGGAATAAGCACCCGGCGCGTTGGATGCTCTGGCGTCCGAATCGCAAAACCCATCCGCTGGCGAATACGTTGAAACTAGAGGGTATTGTCCGGCCGACAATTGGTGTAGAATTGTCGCTTGCTACAGGTCCTTCGGTCCTCGCGGGAGAAAGTAGCGTAACACGATCGATCACGGAGGTTTAGCGATGCGAAAACGTTCTCTCTTGTTCCTTTCGTTGCTGGTTCCAGCCTTTTTTGTCCTCGGCGGATATGCCGTGGTTCAGGCTCAGCAAAAGACTTCTTCGACGGCTAGCGCGAAGCGCTGGTCGGATGCATCCACTTGGCCCGACAAGAAGGTGCCCGGCAAAGACGCCGCTGTCACCATTGATCAGGACATGAACGTCATCCTCGATGTCACGCCGCCGGCGCTGCGCAGTCTGACGATCAACGGCAAACTGAGCTTCGCGGATAATAAGGATCTCGAACTGACCACCGAGTGGGTGATGGTGCACGGGGAGCTGGAAATCGGCACCGAAGCCAAGCCCCATACGCGCAAGGCGACAATTACCCTCACCGACAACGTCAAAGACGAAGATATGAGTGGAGTGGGTGGAACGACTGACCGCAGTGACCGCGGGATCATGATGATGGGCGGAACCCTGAACCTGCACGGTAACCGGACCAACTCCTGGAGCAAGCTGTCCAAGACCGCCGAAGCAGGCAGCAACTCGATTGAAGTCCTGAACGCCGCTGGCTGGCGGGCCGGCGACGCGATTGTTCTCGCGTCCACGGATTTCGATCCCCATCAGGCAGAGCGGCGAACCATTGCCGCCATCCGTGGCAATACCATCACGCTCGACAAGAAACTGGACTACATGCACTTCGGCAAGATCACCTTCGACGTGGATGAACGCGGCGAAGTCGGCATGCTGTCGCGCAATATCGTGATCCAGGCTTCGGCTGACGCAGACCAGACGCTCTTTGGCGGCCACATCATGGCGATGAACGGGAGCAAGATGTTTGTCGATGGCGTCGAGCTCAATCGCATGGGTCAGAACA
>Ga0209006_10003666_pt1 | contig 13961 bp, 15 predicted proteins | sample JacPin_JW_Ref_O2_FD_188567 | JGI IMG/M metagenome (GOLD analysis project Ga0209006, IMG submission 188567) | Forest soil microbial communities from Algoma, Ontario, Canada - Jack Pine, Ontario site 1_JW_Ref_O2 (SPAdes) (version 2) | ecosystem: Environmental > Terrestrial > Soil > Boreal... | reverse complement strand
TGCCCGCCGCGCCCGCGCCCCAACAGGTAGCACGAATCGCCAATCCTGTACCCGCTCCCGTCCGGCTTGAACTCGAGTCTTCGCCGAGCGCTGACGATCAGCAGTTCCTGAGTGTGGTTTCCACCCGCGCTCCGTCGATGAGGTCGACGTACGAGAGTCAACTCCAGGCAGTCAATGCCGACATTCGCGAAACGCAGGAATATGTGAACCAAAATCCGTCAGATGCGGACGCTCGCCAGCATCTCATGGAAGCATACGAACAAAAGGCTCTGCTTTACCAATTGGCGTTAGATCGTATTCAATGACCTGTTCGGAGACCAAGTGCGGACCGGCTTTCCCCCGGCCGCAGGGGAGTTTTATGTTGAGTGGTCGGCAGTCGAATCCGCAGTCGAATCTTCAGCAAGCCGCGGTTATCACCCTGGTTCTAGCCTCTTGTCTCGTATCTTCAGCCGGGGCCCAGACCAGGAAGGAATTCCGCTTTACCGTCGGTCCCAAAGCCAACATTTCAGTGGACACTCAAAACGGCGGAATCTCGGTAAAGCCCGGTCTCGGCAATCAGGTCGTGGTCACCGCCACTTTGCAGTCGGATGACGTCGAAGTGGATGACCAGCAGATTGGCAATCGTATCGAAATCGCGTCCCACCAGTTGCGAGGCGCCGATCAAAGCGGACGCGTCGATTATGAGGTCCTCATTCCAGTCGACTCCACGGTCGCTTTGCATGCTTTCGCCGGTTCCGTTTCCGCGGAAGGTTTGCAGGGAGACATTACTTTGATTGCCTCAGACACCATCACTGCTCATGACACGAGTAACGCTCATCTTCACGTACAAACCATGGGCGCATCCGTCAACCTGAGCGATATTCGCAATGGCCACGTAGAAGTCAGCTCCATCAGTGGCAATGTTAGTTTGAAGTCCGTAAACGGGCCCTCCATCGTCGTGACTACAAGCAGCGGCAAGATCTCCTACGATGGCGAGTTTGGTTCTGGAGGCGAGTATCGCTTCGGAACTCACAACGGCGATATCCAAGCCCTGGTGCCACTGAATGTTTCCGCTAATTTCAGAGCCCACTCCATGCTGGGCCGCGTTCAACACGACTTCCCTCTCAAGAAACGACAACATGATCGCTTTCCGAGCGATGAGGCCAGTTCCTTCGTCGGCACTTCCGGCAAGGCAGCATCGGACGTAGTGTTGCGATCCTTCAGTGGTAAAATCCGCCTTACGCAAACTAGGTAACAAAATCAATCGTGGAATCTGAGGGCGATCTTCCCAGGAAGAAGGAGGAATCCGCTCGTACCAGCCCAGGAATGTAATTCTTCGGGCACCGGATTATCCACTATTGAGCGCTAATTGACGATGGAGCGTGAATGAAGGCGCGTGCGGTGTTTCTTGTGGGTTTTATGGCTGCCGGCAAGAGCACCGTGGGAAAGGAACTTGCCCGCCTGCTGGGTTGGAATTTTGTGGATCTCGATACCCGAATCGAATCTCGCGAGCGACAAACTGTTCCCCAGATCCTTCGGGACCGCGGAGAACGCGAATTCCGTCTTGCCGAAACCGCCGCCCTCACTGATTTGATAAATACTAATTTGATAAATACCGATTTGATAAACAGTGACTCGGGGAACGGATCCGTCAATCGCAACACTGTGATCGCCCTTGGCGGTGGTGCATTTGTTCAAGAAGTCAACCGCCAATTGCTACTCCCCTGGCCGACAGTCTTTCTCGACGCGCCCGTGTCTGAACTGTGGCTGCGCACTCTGAGCGACGGCATCGAACGGCCGCTGCGCACAGATCCCAACCAATTCGCCAGACTCTACGCCGAACGCTTGCCCTTCTACCGTCAGGCGACGGTAACTATCGTAACCTCCGGCAAGGATCCCGCCTCCCTTTGTGACGAAATCCGGCGTACCTTGCAGTGTTGGGGGACCACCGAGGCCGCAGGCTCGTCCCAGGCTTCCTCCGCCCAGTCAGAAAAAGGAGAACCACAGTGAAGTCGTTTAAACCGCTGCTCGCTCTTACCCTGGCCCTCGTCTGGAGCTCTACCTCATTGGCCGCTCCAGCGCCAAAGGAGAAAGAGAAGGAACATGATGGAAAAAAAATCGACAGCGGATCGTTCGGCGTGTATCAAAACGGCCATCGCGTCGGCACCGAAACGTTTTCCGTTTACGAGACCGGCGGCGGCAGTGTGGTTGAGTCCGAATTCAAAACCGAAAACGCTCCCGTAGAAGCCGTGCAGAGTTCCGTGATGCAACTCAACAGTAACGGAGAAGTTCGCCGCTACGAATGGAAGGAACTCAGCCCCGGCAAAGCCGAATCGGTAGTAATGCCCAATGACGATTTTCTGATGCAGAAATGGCGTGCGGATCCGCAGGACAAACAACACGAAAAGCCTTATCTGCTGCCCACTTCAACCAGCATTTTGGACGACTACTTCTTCGTCCATCGGGAAATACTGGCTTGGAAATTCTTAGGCATGGTCTGCAAACAGAACCAGGGACAACTGCAATGCCAGCCCAAACAACACACTCAATTCGGAACCATGAACCCGCACCAGCAATCTTCGGCTCCCGTGAGTGCCGAGTTTATCGGGCGCGAAAAAGTAACATTGAAGACCGGCCCCACCGACCTTCTGAAACTCGAATTTAGCAACGACGCCGGCACTTGGCAGATCTGGCTCGACGATCACGATCAATTCAAAGTACAACGAATGACCGTGATAGGAGACAATACAGAAGTAATCCGCGATTAGCGGATCGACTAGGGTGATCGAACCGATCGCCCGACGGCCTAAATTGACGATTATCGACTCACGTACGTCGCGCGTTCTGTTTACGGCCTTTCTCTTTGCCGTTGGACTCGGATTTCTCTATGCGGCGCGCCGCACCTTGATCCTCTTCCTTTTCGCAATCTTTTTCGCCTATCTCATCAATCCAGCCGTCGAGCGACTGCAGAAATTATTTCGCAGTCGGGCATGGGCCATCACGGCAATTTACCTCCTTCTGTTGCTAGCCTTAGGAGTATTTGGCTTTCTCGTCGGCCCAAGAATCGCCCGACAGAGCAGCCGTCTAGGCGCCTCCGTCCCAGGATTGATCGACAACGCCAGCACCGGCCAACTCTCCGGCCAGATCGGCCAGATCGCAGAGAGAATCGGAAGCCAGCACGGATGGAGCGAGGGTACGCAACGGCAAATTCAAGCTTTCTTGCTAAGCCGCCGCGACGATCTGTCGAAAATCGCGCAATACGTCGGTGTTCGTGTAGCGGAGGGCGCGCAGCAGTTGTGGGTGCTCTTCGTCGTGCCCATCCTCGCCATCTTTTTTCTACGCGATGGCGGAAACTTCCACGAGGTACTGGTGTCACTGGTGCAATCCCGCACCCAGCGCGAGTTTCTCCAGGATGTGTTGAATGATCTTAATCAGATGTTGGCGCAGTTCATTCGCGCCCAGTTAACTCTCGCCGCATTTTCGTTTCTGGCCTACGCTACGATTCTGGGGATCATGCGCGTTCCTTACGCGCTCATGCTCGGCACGGTCGGCGGCGCTCTGGAGTTTATCCCCGTCGCGGGACCGCTTCTCGCCGGCGTCATGATGATGGTTGTCGCCATCCTCGCCGGTTATACGCATTGGGCTTTATTGCTTTTGTTCCTCATATTGTGGCGCATGGTGCAGGATTACGTAATTTCTCCGCGGATCATGGGGGTGAGCGTGGAACTACACCCCTTGGCGGCATTATTCGGCATCATAGCGGGCGGAGAAATTGCCGGTGTGCTTGGCGTGTATCTCTCCATCCCGGTCATGGCCAGTTTGCGGATAGTCTGGCGAAGGTGGCGGATCTATGCTGAAAAGCGCAAATTTGGCCCCTTGAATGAATATTCTTTCCCACAAGAGCTAGGCCACAGTCGACCTTAGTTCGGGGTGACCTCTTCAATTCCGAAGTGCCCGACCCGGCATTCCCCACCAAAATTTCACTGGTATAAAATCGAAACTTACCTTAGCCAACAATATGTCGACCAAACTCCCCGTAGGTATTCTCGGTGCCACCGGCATCGTCGGCCAAAGATTCATTCAAATGCTGGAGCACCACCCGTGGTTCGAAGTTGCATGGCTGGCCGCGTCCGATCGCTCCGAAGGGCGGCCGTATGGCGAAGCCGCTAGGTGGCGATTAAAGACAGCCATCCCAGCCAATGTTGCCAAAATGACAGTCGCTCCGGCTAAGCCCGAAGGTGCCCCAAAAATCATTTTCGCCGCTCTCGATGCCGCCATCGCCCGCGATCTGGAACCGCAATTTGCCGCCGCCGGTTGCGCCGTCGTTTCCAACTCAAGCGCTTTGCGCATGCAATCCGACGTTCCCTTGGTCATCCCGGAAGTCAACGGCGACCACATCAAATTGATCGACAAACAATCCTGGCGAGCAAAGTCCGGGGGATTTGTAGTCACGAACCCCAACTGCTCGGCCATCGGCCTCGTATTGGCATTGGCTCCGTTGCATCGCGCCTTCACTCTGGAGGCTGTCACAGCGGTCACCATGCAGGCCGTAAGCGGTGCCGGATATCCCGGCGTCGCCTCACTCGACATTCTCGGCAACGTGATTCCCTACATCGCCAAAGAAGAAGAAAAGATGGAAGAGGAAACCCAGAAATTGCTCGGCATGTTAAACGGATCGCAAATCGATCCCGTCCCGTTTGCCATGAGCGCGCAATGCAACCGGGTCGCGGTGGAAGACGGCCACACCGAATCCATCGCCATCAGACTGAAGAAAAAAGCGAAAGCGGAAGAAATCATCGCCGCGTGGAATGATTTTCGCGCCGAGCCCCAGCACTTGAAATTACCCACCGCTCCCGATAAGCCGGTCGAATACATGACTGCCCCTGACCATCCCCAACCCCGCCTCCACGTCGATCTGGGCGCCGGCATGACCACCGCTGTCGGCCGGTTGCGCAAGTGTAATGTGCTCGACTGGAAGTTCACCGTGCTTTCGCACAATACGATCCGAGGTGCCGCCGGAGCTGCCCTCCTGAACGCCGAGCTTCTCAAAGTGAAGGGATATCTCTAAGTGCGAAGACTCTCTTTCGTATCAGTTTGTCCCTCTAACAATGGCGCGAGTTCCGCACACAACCTCACGCCCCCCGGGACTGGGACCAGCAGTCGCTCAACGGAGTACGCCCGCCCATGATCGTTATGAAGTTCGGCGGAACCTCCGTCCAGGATGCCAAAGCCATCGAGCGCGTCGCCCATATCGTTCAGGGACGCCTGGCCGATCGCCCGGTGGTAGTAGTCAGTGCCATGGCCAAGGTCACCGATTCCCTGCTGGCCATGGGCAAGGCTGCAGGCAGCGGCGATCGCAAAACGGCGTTGAAAATGGCACGCGCCCTGCGCGAACGCCACTACGAAACTGCGGGAGAACTGCTCGGCACCGCACTCTTCACCGAGTTCCACGGCGACCTTGGCGCCGATTTCGAAGACCTCGACGAATTGCTGCGCGGCATCGGCGCGGTTGGAGAAATCACTCCCCGTACCTACGACTACGTCGCCTCCTTCGGGGAAGCCCTTTCCAGCAAGATCGTAGCCGCCGCCTTCGTCGCTCGTGGATTACCTGGAGCCCACGTCGACTCCCGTCAATGTCTGCTGACCGACAGCTCCTACACCCGCGCCGTTCCCCAATTCGAAGAAACCAACGAGCGCCTGCGCAAGCGAGTCCAGCCCTTGCTCGACCACGGCAAGGTTCCAGTGATGGGCGGATTCATAGGATCGAATCGCAACGGCATCACCACCACCATCGGTCGCGGAGGTTCTGATTTTTCCGCTGCCATTTTCGGGGCTGGCCTCAACGCTGAGCGCATCGAAATCTGGACCGACGTCGACGGCATGATGACCACCGACCCCCGCCTTTGTCCCGACGCTCGTCGCATCAAGGTCATCAGTTTTGACGAAGCCGCCGAACTCGCCTACTTCGGCGCAAAAGTTCTGCATCCCGCTACCGTGCTTCCAGCGGTGCAGCAAAATATCCCAGTTTATGTTCTGAATTCGATGAACCCCACATGCGAAGGGACAAAGATCACCGCTCGCGCTCCCCGCTGCTCAAATATCTTCAAGGCCATCGCCCTTAAGAAAAAAATCACTTTGGTAGAGGTAGCTTCACCGCGGCGGCTACTCGTCCACGGCTATTTGAAGTCGATCTTTGAGGCCTTCGATAATCACGACGTGGCGGTCGACGTCGTTTCCACCTCCGAAGTCAGTGTGTCCGTGACCGCCGAGACCAATGAAGCCATTCCCGCGCTGGCCGCCGACCTGGCTAAGATTGCGGACGTAAAATACGAAGGCCGCAAGGCCATCGTCTGCCTGGTGGGCGAAAATTTGCGCGACACTCCCGGAATCGCCGCCAAGGTTTTCGGCATCCTTGAAGATGTAAAGATCCGCATGATTTCGCAGGGCGCGTCGGAAATTAATCTGACGTTCGTCATCGAAGAAGATGATGCCGGCGAAGTCGTGCGTCGTCTGCACAAAGAATTCTTTGCCGAAGCGGATCCGGAAGTGTTTGCTTAGTCTCTTCGAACCCTCCGCTCGGCGTACACTGCGGTGGCGGAACACCCCATGAATCTCCTAATCCTCGGCCGTGGCAAAACGGGATCACTGGTAGCAGAGGTAGCACGCTCGCGCCGCCATCAAGTCAATGTTCTTTGCGCTGCCGACAATGTCGCCGCCGCAGCCCTCACGCCCGCTGCCCTCTCCCCTGTCAATGTCGTCCTCGACTTCACCACGCCTGACGCTGTTGTCCCCAACGTCGAGGCTTGTGTTCGGGCCGGAAAAAATATCGTGGTCGGTACCACCGGCTGGCACACTCATGTACCGCGCATCCGCGAAATGGTGGTCTCCGCTAGGACAGGTCTGCTCTATGGATCAAATTTCTCCATCGGTGTGAACCTTTTTTTCGAGATCGCACGCACCGCCGGAGTCGCCCTGAAGTACGATTACTCGGGACAGATCTTCGAGCGTCATCATGAGCACAAGAAAGACGCTCCCTCCGGCACCGCCCTCACCATCCAAAACATCGTTCGCGAAGCTTCCGGTAAAGAACAGAACCTGGAAATCACTTCCTTTCGCGAAGGCGACGTGGTCGGTATGCATGAAGTCACCCTCAATTCTGCCGGAGACCGTATCTACCTCTGCCACGATGCTAAATCGCGTCTCGGATTCGCCGACGGTGCGGTGCGCGCGGCCGAATGGCTCGCCGGTAAAACGGGATTCTTCGATTTTCGCGACGTCTGGCGCGAGCTTTAAAACTGCGTTCGTATAAGCGCCCGCCCTTCTCCTGCATCCCTCCGCGAGAAGAGTTATTCTTAACTCATGCAACTGAAAGGCTGCGGTACAGCTCTAGTCACCCCGTTCTCCCAGGATGGCTCTGTGGATGAGAACGCGCTTCGCGATCTGGTCGCGTGGCAGGTTGAATCAGGCATCGACTTTCTTGTCCCTTGCGGCACCACTGGAGAAACACCGACTCTCTCCCACGACGAGTGGCTGCGCGTCATTGACCTGACCATCGAAGCCGCCGCCGGACGGGTTCCCATCGTCGCCGGCGCCACTTCAAACTCGACCCAGGACGCCGTCGCTAAAGCAAAAGAAGTGGCCACGCGTCCGGGCGTGGACGCGATTCTTACCGCCTCGCCTTACTACAACAAACCAACACAGGAAGGCCAATACCGCCATTTCCGCGCCATCGCCGAAGCCGTCGACAAGCCCATCATTCTTTACAACGTCCCCGGACGCACCAGCGCCAATCTCGAGCCCGCCACCGTGGCGCGACTCTGCGAGGTTCCAAACATTGCCGGCGTGAAAGAAGCCAGTGGCAACATGACCCAAATTGCCGAAGTGCTGAATGTAGTTCCCGAAACCTTCCTCGTGCTCTCCGGCGACGACGCCGTCACTCTGCCGGTGATCGCCCTCGGCGGTGTTGGCGTCATTTCCGTCGCCTCCAACGAAATTCCCCGCGAAATGTCGGAGATCACCCGCGCCGCTCTCAATAACGACTGGCAGACCGCCCGCACCATCCACCGCAAATATCTTCCACTGATGCAGGCCAATTTTATCGAATCGAGCCCGCTGCCCGTGAAGGCCGTGCTTTCGATGATGGGAAAGATTCAAGAAGTCTATCGGCTACCTTTGCTGCCCATGCGCCGCGACACGCGCTCAAAACTGCAAAAAATCGCCAGCGACGTTGGATTGATTTCCCGCCCCGCACCGCCAGCCCCCGCTGCCGAGTTTTACATTTACGAAAATTGGTCCGCCGGCCCGCACAAAGCCATGCTCCATCGCGCCTCTTGTGGACAATGCAATTCCGGCAAGGGACGCCCCTCCGGCCACGATCCCAATCATTCGCGCTGGCATGGACCCTACGGCAGTCTGGTTGGAGCACGCGACGCCACCCATCAGATGCCCGGCGTCCTCATTCGCAGCGAATGCAAGTGCGTGGCCTAATCATTAGTTTGGTGACGGGTCTACGCCCCGTTCGGGAGCACCAGGAACCTCTAAGCGGACGCCGCCGCCGCTCTCGGAAGAATCCGACTTCACAACCTGCGGAAAACTCCGCTTCTGACCTTGCCTTGAAAGGGTGCGGCTTCAAGCTGCACGCCAACTGCATCAATTCAACGCAGCTTCAGCCGCTGAGGATGCTTCTTTCAAAGTGACCCGCCGTCGGCGTGTTATCGTATCTCCCTTCCGGAGAATATCTATGAATCGTCATCTGGTCCGTGTAACGCTTTTATTTTTCCTTGCCTTCGCGAATTTCACCTTCGCGCAACAGTCCGCATCCCATCATGACGCCGCAGCCGGCCCAGACCTCTCCGCCGACCAGGTTTGGGCCAATCTTGTGGCTGGCAACCAACGTTTTATGGCCGGAAAGTTAACGAAACTCGACCTGGTAGAACTGCGCAAAGACCTCGCTCCCGCACAGCAGCCGCACGTAATCATCCTCTCCTGTTCCGACAGTCGCGTGTCACCGGAGTTGGTTTTCGATCAATCTCTCGGCGACTTATTTGTCGTGCGCGCCGCCGGCAATGTTGCCGACGAGATCGGCCTTGGCAGCATCGAGTATGCTGTCTCCCATTTTCATAGTCCGCTCTTAATCGTCCTCGGCCATCAAAAGTGTGGGGCGGTTAGCGCCGCTTGCTCCGGTGAGAAAATGCCTAGCCGCAACCTCGAGTCCATCATGGATAAGATTGATCCTGCCGTCGCCCAAGCCAAGAAATCTGCCAAGCCCGACGACCTGCTCGAATCCTCGATTAAGGAAAACATTCATCGGAGCACCAAAGATGTGCTCGCGAACAGCAAGATTGTGCGCGACGCAGTCAGTGCCGGAAAACTCAAGGTGATTGAGGCCGAATATCAATCCGTCACCGGCCAGGTGGTGCAATTGAACGCGCCCGCCAGTGGCCAGAATTAGCGGAGTACAGCCAGCGCAGCAAGACGCCTCGGAGGAACGAATCGCTTCCACTCTGCAATCGGCCATCGAACAACTCTCGGCCCGCGAATTCATCGGCGAGTCCAGCGCTCGCGACGATGCTCGTCGCATTTTTCTCGACTTCCGCGCCGCCCTCACTCGCGGCGAAATCCGCGCCGCTGAAAAACGCGATGGACGCTGGCTAGTCAATGCCTGGGTCAAGCAAGGGATTCTGCTCGGCTTTCGACTGGGCGAGATGCGGCAAATGTCGGACGGCGATGTGCTGTCGTTCGTGGACAAAGACACTTTCCCCGCTCGTCGCGTTACTCTCGCCGATCGTATTCGTCTGGTCCCGGGAGGATCGTCCATCCGCGAAGGCGCCTTCGTCGCCCCGTCGGTCATTTGCATGCCTCCTATGTTCATCAACGTCGGCGCCTACGTCGATGAGGGATCGATGATCGACTCACATGCCCTGGTCGGTTCCTGTGCCCAGATCGGCAAGCGGGTGCACCTGAGCGCCGCTGCCCAAGTCGGAGGCGTGCTCGAACCCATAAACGCCGCGCCCGTCGTGATCGAAGACGATGTTCTCGTCGGCGGCAATTGCGGAGTCTATGAAGGCACCTTGGTCGGCTCACGCGCAGTCTTAGGAGCCGGAACGATTCTCACCCGCTCCACTCCTCTCTACGATCTGGTCCGAGGCGAAGTCTATCGGGCCACTACCGATCAACCGCTGCAGGTTCCACCAAACGCTGTCGTCGTGCCCGGGTCGCGGGCTGTGCAAGAAGGCAAAGGCAAATCCAAAGGCAAATCCAATGACTGGAACCTCTCGCTTTATACTCCCGTAATCGTCAAGTACCGCGACGAAAAAACCGATCGCGGAATTGAGCTGGAAGAGTGGTTACGGTAAGAGCAGGCCGCATTGTTGGCAAACTTGCCGGGGGAAAGCTAGCGGGAAGGCAGAAACTTTTGTTCTTCCCCGGACCTGCGCCGCGCTTCTAAATGCTTTTCACGAAAATGCGCTTGCGCCCGCCGAGCCCACGCGCGCACGAAATAATAATTCAGGGCGCATCCGATCGCAGAACTGGTAAAAGGAATCAGTCTGCCAGCCCATTTTTCGACAACTTCCGATCCCGCCTTGGCCGCAATTCTCTGGATCACCCGCGGCACAAATTTATTGATCACTTCTTTTTCCAGCAACTCGCGGCTGATGTCGACTCCTGCCGCTGAGGCCGCGGCAATCCACAGATCGGCGATCTCCTCGTCCGTGTTCAACTCAAATCCGTAAATCAAGCTCAGCTTCTGGATGGTGCGCATCGTAATCGCCGAAAGAATCCCCAGGTCCGGCACGATGGTGAGAATTCCTCCCAGACCAAATCCGGCTCCCTCCGCCGCAGCCAGCTTCATGCCGCCCCGAATCACCGATTCTGCCGCATCGTCCAGACGCTCCATCGGCAGTGTGTACACGCCTTGAAAGGTGGCTAGAGGCAGTCCGTGTGCGATCCGCAGCTGCATCAGGAAACGCGCCGGATCGACCCGGATCGTTTCGTAGGTTCGGTTCAGGCCGCCCCGAATCGCGCCTTCCACCCGCCGCCGCATCCATGATTTATTTTCGTTCGCCATTGCGAACCACTCCCTGAAGTTGCTTCCAAGATAAGTCTACCAGCCGTTCTAAGCCCCCCACACGGTCATGCACCACTCGCTGTGCTAGCATCAGTTTGCTAATGCCAACAGGAAAACTGCACATAGTTCCGCTCGGCGGGATGGGCGAGTTCGGTATGAACTGCATGGCCATCCGTTACGGCGATGACATTGTTGTTATCGATGCGGGGTTGATGTTCCCCGAAGCCGAATTATTGGGAGTCGACATCGTCGTTCCCGATATTTCCTACTTGCTTGAAAATCGCAAGTACGTTCGCGGCATCGTTCTAACCCACGGCCACGAAGACCACATCGGAGCACTCCCCTGGATTCTCGGCGAACTTAACGTCCCCGTCTGGGCCACCGAGTTCACTCTCGCCTACGTCGAAGATAAGCTCGACGAACACCAACTTCTCGACAACGCCGATCTGCGCGAGATTCGTCCCGGCGAGCGTTTTAAAGTCGGACCGTTTTCCATTCATCCACTCCAGGTCACTCACAGCCTGGTCGACTGCGTCGCTCTCGCCATCACCACGCCCCTCGGAGTCGTCCTCCACACCGGCGATTTCAAAGTCGATCCCACACCCACCGACAACCGCCTCTTCGATCTCCACGGTTTTGCCGAGTACGGCAAAGAAGGAGTGCTCGCGCTCCTGCAGGATTCCACCAACGTCGAGCGCAAGGGATACACGCCCAGCGAACGCGCCGTGCATCGCAAATTTGAAGAAGTGTTTGCTCGCACTCAGCGGCGCTTGTTTATCTCCTGCTTTTCTTCTTCGATTCACCGCATCAAGCTCACCGTCGACATGGCCCGCGAACACGGCCGCAAGATTTGTTTCATCGGCCGCTCCATGGAGAATTCTTCGGAAATAGCCGAGGATCTCGGTTATATCCAGATCCCCGAAGGCATGCTGATTCACCCCGGGGAAATGAAGAACTACGCGCCCGAAAAAGTGTGCGTGCTCATCAGCGGCACTCAAGGCGAGCCCATGTCAGCTCTGTCGCGCGCCGCCGTCGATAACCATAAGCACGCGAAAATCGAGAAAGGCGACACCGTCGTACTTTCGTCGCGGATTATTCCCGGCAACGAAAAGGCCATCTATCGCGTCGTCGACCACCTGTTCCGCCGCGAAGCCTTCGTCATCTATGATGATGGCTCTTATCCCCCCATCCACGTCAGCGGACACGCCAGTCAGGAAGAACTCAAGCTCATCATCAATCTCGTACGCCCAAAATATTTCATTCCCATTCATGGTGAATACCGTCAACTCAAACTGCATGCCGAGTTGGCGGCATCGATGACCGGTGCCGTCGGCAAAGTCATGCTCATCGAGAGTGGCGACGTCCTCGAAATCGACGAGCAAGGAGCCCGCAAGGCCGGACGCGTAAATGTCGGCCGAGTCTGCATTGATTCCGGATCGCGCACCGACGTTGTCGAAGACTTAGTCATAAAAGACCGCCGCCATCTCAGCGAAGATGGCTTCGTCATGCCCGTGATCGCTATGAACAAGCTCACCGGACGAGTCGAATCGCCCCCCGAGATCGTTACCCGCGGTTTCAACCCCGGAGAAGCCGGAACCCTCGACCGCATCCGCGAGATCGTAAACGAAACCCTCGACGCCTCCAGCGCCGAAGAAAAAGCCGACTACGGAGTGATCAAAGAAAAAATCCGAGCCGACCTGAAGCGCTATATCTCCCGCCAAACCCAGAGAAGGCCGCTGATCATGCCCGTGATCGTGGAGATTTAAGCGGGCCGACTCTATGCTCTAGCGGAGTGGGTTCTTTCAGCGAATAAATGCTGTAATAGATTTGCCAGGCAGTGCCGCAGGCTCGGTGCCAGACAGCGTTTTCTCCAGCCAGGTGCGCGCTTCCTTGTGCAGTAGTTGGGCCACTCGTCATCAAGGGATAAACTCGTTCGCATATCACGGTGTTATCGCCATAGACATCATGATGTCAAGCAATTGATGCTGTGATGTCAAGCCCGTCACTTTGCCTCTCGACGGGCCAAGCTTCAACTCCATTACGCTGCTTCCCGCCCATGCCGTACCGCCAGTATGACCACTTCGCTGCCGTCAAAGTGATAGACCGCAATATAGGCCCCACTCCCAAATTCAATCACCCACTCCCGGAATTCCAGCGGTAATTCTTCGACTGGCCGCCCAATCTCCGGATGCCGGCCAAGCGCTTTAATCCCCTGCCGAATAGTTTTGATGGCACGCTTCGCCGCGTCACGGCTTTTGGGAGCGAGGAATTCGTACAGACGAGCGACATCTAGAAGCGCGGCTTCCGACCATCTCAGTCGTGGCATTTGGGGGGAGCGATGATTTTTCCGACCTCAAGTTTTGACAACCAGGCGTCCGCATCTTCCGAACTGACATGAAGCCCCGTCGTCTGGTAATGCGACCATGCCGCAAGAGCGTCGCGCCGCAGCTGTTCACGCTTCTCCTCGCGCTCCACATACTGCTCTATGGCTTCGCGCATAACCCAATGTGGCGTCCGTCGCCGGGCCGAGGCCAATCGTTGCACTCGTTTCTTCATGCCGCTGTCCAGCTTCAAGCTTGTCGTCGACGCCGTTGCCATATAGAGATACCAGGTTCTCCGACTAGGTACTACCGCCTGCGGGTAAACTACCACTAGGTGCTACCTGATGTTACTTTAGCATATAATTTCCGGAGTATTCTGAGAGAATCCGGTCTATGGTCACCCTCCACGACATCCAATCCGCCCGCGCCCGCCTCCAAGGCATCGCCGTTCGCACTCCCCTGTTCGAATGGACTGAACCCTCCTCCACGCGCAAGCTCTTCCTGAAACTTGAAAACCTGCAGCCCATCGGCGCCTTCAAATTGCGCGGCGCTTACAACAAGCTCGCCTCCTTGAACAACGAGGAACGCAGCCG
>Ga0209006_10003665_pt1 | contig 13968 bp, 8 predicted proteins | sample JacPin_JW_Ref_O2_FD_188567 | JGI IMG/M metagenome (GOLD analysis project Ga0209006, IMG submission 188567) | Forest soil microbial communities from Algoma, Ontario, Canada - Jack Pine, Ontario site 1_JW_Ref_O2 (SPAdes) (version 2) | ecosystem: Environmental > Terrestrial > Soil > Boreal... | reverse complement strand
CGCAACCCTGTTCTGCTTCTTAACTACGCCAATCTACTCTGGAAGACGGATCGAAAAGAAGAGGCGCAAAAGACCTACCGCGAGGCGCTGGCAATCGATGCCTCGAATGCGGGCGCGTTGGGCTCACTCGGATTCCTTTCTCGCGAGATGGGCGACTCCGCGGCCGCCCGCGGCTACTTCCTGGAATTGGCCAAAAAACACTCCGACGACTATGTGCCTTTCCTGGCCCTGGGCGATCTGTACAGCGCGGAGCGACAATTCCCGGAAGCGCAAGAGAGCTACCAGCAGGCGTTCCAGAGGTCGTCGAGCAATCCATTGATTATCTCTGGCGCAATGAACGCGGCCCTCGAAGCGCACCACCTCGACCAGGCCAAGGAGTGGCTCGGGCGCGCCTCGGACGCGATGCGGCAAAATCCGCAAGTCATGCGCGAGCACGAGCGCTACTTAACGATGACCGGCAACTACGCGGAGTCGGCAGACCTGGGATATCAGGTGATCGAGAAACTGCCGCAGGACCGCGAGGCGGTCGACTATCTTGCCTATGATCTTCTGTTTCTTAAGCGCCTCGATGAAGCGATGAAAATCGCGCATCGCTACGAACCTGTGCTTAGCGGTGATCGTGACCTGCCGCTGATTGCCGGATACGTGCACGCCGACCACAACGAGCATGAGGCCGCGGTTCGCGACTTCACCCGCGCCCTCGAGATCGATCCCAACATAGCGGTCGGTTACATGAACCGGGGCTATGTGTATAACGACATGCGCCTGGCTACCAAAGCAGAACAGGATTTCCGCAAAGCCTTGTCGTTGAACCCGCAGTACGGCGAAGCCCACCTGGGACTGGCCTATGCGCTGCTGCAGCTGCGGCGTTCGACGGCAGCGCTGAAAGAGGCTGAAATCGCAACCCGTTTACTTCCCGACTCGGAGAGTCTGCATCTGGTCAAAGCGGAAGGCTTCCGCCAGCGAGCCATGCTGGTTTCCGCCGAAGGCGAATACCGGAAGGCTCTGAAGCTGAATCCGAATGCCGTGAATTCCTACATCGCACTGGCGGACGTCGAGTACCGGTCCCACAAATATGCGGCCTCCGCCGACACTTTGCACAGCGCGCTCGCGGTTGCGCCCGACGACCCGATGATTTCGGCGCAGCTCGGAAGATCCTATGCGCAGCTCAAGCGGTCCTCCGATGCCCTGCAGGCAATTGATTCCGCGGAGCGCGCTGGAGGAGCGAAGGACTACAAAGTGCTGCTCGTCATCGCCGACACGCTGCGCATCATGGGCCATCGCAACGAGGCCATGGCCAGGTATGCGCGGGCGCTCGAAAGTTCTGACGAAGATCGTCTTCAGGTGCGGCTGGCCTTGGGGCGTCTGTTTGCCGATGAAGGCAAAACATCCGACGCTCAGCAACAAGTGGCCCTGGGCTTTGCCGAAGCAAGAGTCGCGCCCACCGATGTGACCTCTGCAGACGACTACCTGAACGCCGCTGAAATTTTGATGGGGATCCACGAGTATCCGCTGGCGCAGCGTATGTATGGGCGCGCACAGGCGCTGGGCGCCGACGATACGTCGGTAGCGGTGGGTATGGCGAATGCTTCGCTGGCTCTCGGAGACACGCGCAGCGCGGAACTGCAATTGGCCAGCCTGCCCGACGATCCGGACCGCAACAGCAACTATAACTTTCTGGTATCCCAGGGCAACGTCTACCGCCAGCTCGGCGAGAATGAGCGTGCTCTGGCAACCTTCGTTCAGGCCAACCAGCTCGATCCGCAGGACCCGTCCACCCGTACCGCGGAAATAGAACTGGCCGAAGAACAAGGTCGTCCGATTACTGACCGCCTTGGCCTGGCTTCTGACGCGCGCGTGAATGCGGTGTTTGAAGATGTAAACATCTATCAAATGGACGCTCGCCTGCTCGGGGTGCAAAATAATCGAGCGCTGTTGCCGCCGCCCCGGCGTTCCATCGAGACCTTCGCCGACTCGCGTTTTCAATTTCGGCCAGACTCGTTTCCTCAAATTCAAGGTTTTGTCGGCGAACGCAATGCTCAGGGAAGCATCTCTTTCCCGAGCGAACTTCTGATTCAGGATCGCAATACATTCGACACCATCTTCAATATTTCCGTGGCGCCGGTTGTGCAGCTGGGCAGCGTGAAGCTGAATATTTTGCCCGGAATCCAGTACACAGTCCGCCGCGACACGCTGGCTCCGTTGCCCATGAACCAGAATCTGTTCCGCCAGTTCCTTTATGTGGCCAGCAGCCCGATCGGCGATTGGTTATCGTTTTCCGGCAACTTGATTCGGGAGGCGGGGCCGTTCACGGAGCAGGATCTGCACTCGCGTGATTTTTCCGGCGCTCTCGATTTTCGCGTAGGCCGGCCCTGGGGCAAGACCGCACTGCTGACCGGCTACAGCGCGCGCGATCTGCAGTTCGGACCGGCGATTCACGAGTACTACCAGACAGTTTCCTATGCCGGTCTGCAGCGTGGATTTGGTTCCCACATCCGGGTTTTGGCGGTGGCGGAATTCCTCCGTGCCTGGCGCGTGGAAGGCAGCCAGTACGCGATCGCGCAGGCTTTTCGTCCGCGCTTCGGGGTGGACGCCGTGCTTACTCAGCACTGGGCGCTTTCCGCCTCGGGGGCGTGGTCTTCGGGACGCAGCTTTCACGCCTATGACAGTGTGACTTCGAGTTTCCTGCTGTCGTACACGCGCGAACGGGGCTTCGGCAAGGCCATATCCACGGAAACCGCGTCACTCGCCTATCCCCTGAGATTTTCTTTCGGCCTGCAGCAGCAGAGTTTTTACGATTTTCCCGGACAAGGACGCACCCAGGTCGTTCCGGCGGCGCAGGTCACTTTTTGACGCGGCCAGATCTACGCCTGCGCCCACTGGCTGAGGACCGCGCTTTGTTATGACCACACCTCCGGAAGCACAAGCCACCATACGGCCAGACCAAACGGAAATCCTGCGCGGGCATGTGGTCCGGGGCAGCGCCATCCTTTTGCTCAGCACCGGACTGGTGGCCGCAACCAACCTGCTCTACAACATTCTGATCGCGCGCATGTTGGGCGCTTCGGGTTTCGGCCACGCCTCCGCCTTATACACGCTGCTCATGCTGGTGGCAGCCATCCCATTGTCGTTCCAGATCGTAACTTCAAAGTTTATCGCCCGGAATTCAGAGCCCACGGTCCGAGCGCAAATCTACGCCAGCATGGTGCGTCGGGCCTGGCAGGTAGGCTTGGGGATTGCCATTTTGCTCGCTGCGGGCAGCGCTTACCTCAAGTCGTATTTCAACCTGCCGGCGCAACATGATCTGGTATTGCTGGCCATCGCGGCTGGAGTGTATATGCCGCTCGGAGTGCGGCGCGGACGGATGCAGGGCTGCTACGACTTTCGCGGCTTAGCCATCAGCGTCGTAGTGGAAGTAGCAGTTAAGTTCGCCGGCGCTCTGATCTTCCTGCACTTTGGGATGGGAGTGACCGGGGTGATGACGGCGGTGCTGCTCTCCATTGTCGCCGCCTATATCGCCGGTGAGCCCGGGGCCCAGGGCCGGGCCAAACCCGGACTGATCAAGATCGCGCCTTTTGGCGAGGGCATGCAGGCCGTGCTGTACTTTATTGGGCAGGTGATTCTCGGTAACCTCGATATTTTATTGGTGAAGCATTTCTTTCCGCCGGCACAAGCGGGAATCTATGCGGCCGTGGCCCTGGTGGGCCGCGTCGTATTCATGCTGTCGTGGTCGGTAGTGAGCAGCATGTTTCCGATATCGGCGAGTCACACCAATCGCGAAGGCGGCCGCTCGGTGTTGTACACCGGATTGTTCCTGGTAGGGACGGTCACGTCCGCATTCATAGCGGCGGTGGCGCTCACCCCGCAGTCTGTGTGGGCGATGCTGCTGGGGAAGCCCTTCCTGCTGGCCGGGGGAGGCTCGTTCTCGGCCCTTTTAAACCAGTATGCAATCATGACCGGCATCTATGGTATTGCCGTGGTTCTCATGATGTATGAGATCTCGCGCCGCACTGGCAGCGCGGCCTGGGTGCAGTTGGGCGCGAGCTTCTTGTTGGCTGCAGCGATCTGGCGCTATCACGCCTCGTTGTCCCAGGTGATTGTGGTACAGATGTTCGTGATGTCCGGACTGCTCGCGGTCGTCGCCATCCCGCTCTTCCGCCAGCAAGACGAAGATGGATCAGTGGATGCCCTGCCTGCGCCTTCGCGACCCTTGGTGCGCGTACGGCCAGTTCCAGAAGAAGAAATCATCGCGGAATTCCTGCGCAGTGAGTTTTATCATCCCGACTTTGATCCCTATCGCCAGAAGTTCAAGCATCTGGTGGAGCATGCCGATCTCGAACATCCTCACGAAAACTCCATCCGGCGAGCCTTGCTGTTCCGGCGCCGGGGAGGTCTGTGGCGTGAACTGCCTGCCGGTACGGAATGGTGGGAAATTGAACTGACGTCGCGCGACCTGGCACGCCTCCGGTCCTTTCCCCGCAATGAGTGGCGGCGTTTTACCGGCGGCGGGTTTTATTTAACGGAAATGGTTCGCCGTGCGGAAGCGGGACTGGCGCGCAGACAGCAGACGCCGTTCCTTGAAAAACTCAAGGCGATCGCCAGTGATCTCCGCGGCAGCGACGTGCCCGATGTCGTGCTCCTGATCGGCACCGACGAGCAGCACCCCCTGACGATTATTGAGGGCAATCACCGCATGGCGGCGGCCATGATGACCATGCCCGAATCGGCGCACCGCCGCTTCCGTTTTTATTGCGGTTTGTCCCCGAACATGGACACCTGCTGTTGGTACGAGACCAACCCGCGAAGCCTGATGCGCTATGTTCGACACACAGTCCGCTACATGTTCCGCGATGGCGATTTCTTCGTCGCGCGGACGCTGCGGGAAAAGCTCGCGGAGATTGGGTCGTCCTGAACCTCGACGGTAAGCGCGCCGAGGGCCACGGATTTAACCGGCCACAAATTTACGGATGGCTCGGCACGGCAGCGACCGCGCGAACGTTGTAGCGCTCCCCATCAAACTCGGCCTGAATGTTGACGTCGGAGCCTTCTCGCAATAAACCAAGGCTCGTCGCATCGAGCGTGCCGATAGCGAGCTCACGTACGCTTTGATCGGTATCGTTCGATAAGGACAGAACATGCGAGCGCAGGTCTAAGGCGATCACTCGCCCCTCGAACGTAAAAGAATTTCCCCGTTCGGCGAGAATCTCAACTCGATTCGCAGCGTTTTGTGCGGGAGAGAACCACACCCGCACCAGCATTCCCGGAGACAAAGTCTGCAGCGAGGCAGGCTGGCCCTGATTCACCACCGTGGTGCTCGAGCTAATGCGCAGCGAAATGCCGTCCGGGCTCATGGCATCGCGCAGGGTGAGGCGAGATTTTGCTGGGTTGTAATCCACGACTTGCCCACTCAACTCCGCCGCATTCGAAGGGCTCGTTCGCACCGCGCGCGCAAACAACTTTCCACCGTCGATCACCGTATCAACGGACACTACCGATCCCGCCGGAATGCTGGTCAAACGCGTGCGGGTATTTTCAGAAAACAGCTGAGTGCGCCCGTCGAAGGCAATCCGCAGATCGCCGCCGCCGAAGGAGTGAATCAAGAGCTGATCGTGGATCGGATCGAGCCGCTTTACGACGCCGCGTACCAGCCCCACTTTGCGTCCGGGGACGGGTTCGGAGGACGTGTCTGCGATCGCGATTGAGCGCTGCGGCCCGCCATCATTGGCGGTTGCGGCAGGGGCCGCAGGGGCCGTCTGGGCTTGTACACAGCCGGCCAGTAGGGTCAGGGTAAGGCAGAGTCTTGGCATCGCTCGCTTGGATGCTGCCTTCGGCCATTTCGGATGGGAGGCATCGATCTAAGGTGTTTGCTGTAGTCAACCATACGGGGCTGCCGCACATCATAATGTCGGCACCGTGATGAACTTTTACAAAGCAGGACGATTCTGTGCGATTCCGGGTTTGCTGGCGCTGCAACTTCTCGCTGGGACAGGCCTCGGGCTCGCCAGCGATTTGCGTGTCCCGATTCCGGGGAAAAGCATATCCACGCCCAGCCAGAGGCTCAATCGCGAGGGGGTTGCCGAACTCAAGCATGGCCATCAGAACAAGGCCAAGCAGCTCTTCTATAAGGCCTATCTGCTCGATCCCGACGACCCGTTCACTCTGAACAATCTCGGCTATGTTGCCGAATTGGAGGGCGATGCGGATCGAGCCCTGCGCTACTACGCGCTCGCCTCGCGAGAGCATACGGATGCCGTAATCGACAAATCGAGTTCGGCGGACCTCAGGGGCAAACCCCTCGATGAGGCATTTCGGCAAGTGCAAAATTCTGACCAGGAGACCAGCAGGCTCAATGAACGAGCGATTGTGATGCTGCAACAAGGCCACGTGTTTGAAGCCAGGAATCTTCTGCAATCAGCCCTGCCGCGCCATCCGCAGGATCCGTTTCTGCTGAACAATCTCGGCTATGCAATGGAAGCGGTCGGAGATCTCCAGGGCGCGCTGCGAAGTTATTCCGTAGCCGCCAGCCTGCATTCGACACAGCGAGTGATCGTGACTCCGCGGGTGAAGTGGCGCGGCCGGCCCATCAGTGAAGTAGCCGCGGCCAATGCGGCCGCAGTCAGCGAGCAAATCGCCCGGGGCGAAGGCGTCGAGGCTGCAACGGCTCGCCTCAATCTGCGTGGAGTGGCGGCCCTGAACGATAACAACCCATCCGCTGCACGGGAGTTTTTCCTTGAGGCGTATCAACGGGACGCACAGAATGCCTTCACCCTGAACAATCTGGGCTATGTCGCCGAGCTGGCCGGTGATCGGGAAAGCGCGCAAATGTATTACGAAGCGGCGCGCTCGGGCCGAGACGCCAATGCGAAGGTGAGCTATGCCACACGCCGTGACGCCGAGGGACGGAAGATCGACTCCCTCGCCGACGATAACCAGGTGGATGTGGAAGCTACCCTGAACGCGATTCAAGAGACGAAGCGCCGCGCCGGCAGGCCTATCGAACTGAAGCGTCGCGACGGAGCCCCTGTGAGCAGTGAGCAGGATACGACGCCGGTGCCCCCGATTGGGGTGCAGGCTCCAGCCCTCCCGGCCCTTCCGCCCCCGAATTCCGAACCAGACCAGAATGCGGCGCCAGGTTCGCAACCGCCACATTCGTCGCCGGCACAAAATTCGCAGCCGCAGAATTAAGATCAGGAATAAGTAAAATTAGCTTTGCCGAAGCCCGTCCATCGCCAAAGGCGGGAAAATCGGCTTTCACCGAGCCGAAGTCATCCTTGCCGGGAGGCATAGCAGTCAATCACGCCTGGCTTTACCAGCCGTGAAATCACCTTCGTCGCCGGGGAACACTTCACCGTCGGAGGTGTTACAGCTACTGATCGCTATTGCAGCGGAGTTGGGATCCGGTCTTCGTCCAGCCATCTCTGAATTTTCTCGCCGACGGTGCGGGCACTTGAAATCGACCCGCGCGACCCAAGGCTGCCACCACCCAAATGTTTCCTGAAGGGATGTGCGGTACGCCCTCCGTGGTCCGCACAGCTTCCCCCCAATTTCCGAGTAGAACCCGTAATTGACGAGACAACCATTCGGCCGAGCCAAACGATCTCACCCTACACACGGAGGCCGTCCTGATGTGGGCGATCCGCAAAGGCAAGCCACCCTTGCCAGCATTCGTTGCTACTGTTGTGTGCCTCGCCACGTTAAATTCCACCGCCCAACAACAGCCAGTGACGATTGAACATGCCGATCTGTGGGGTCACTACATCCGTCCTTTGAGAATGATCCATTCTCCAGACGCCGAGGCGCGCCAATTTGACGCTGCGGTGGTCTTGGAGGTCATTGTGTCCGTCGGAGGGAATGTCGAGTCAGCCCTCGCCATCGACGGTCCGAAGAAGTTCTTCTCTGAGGCGGAAGCGATCGAGCGCGATCGCCAATTTAAGTCCTTCGAGCAAGATGGAATCGCGGTTCGCGCGCTCATCAAAGACTGGGTGCAGATTGTTCCCCCTGAGCAGTGGGCAAAAAAACAGGTTCCGTTCCCCGAGCTTAAAGACCTGAGCACTCTTCGGATGTCATTGCGTCGAACCTCCTGCTTTGGGGATTGTCCAGCTTACTCAGTCGAGGTCCGAGGGGACGGAGACATCGTCTACCGCGGAGAACGAAGTGTGCTGATCACCGGCGAACATCACGCCAGGATCTCACGCCAGGAAGTGGCAAAGCTGCTGGATGCCTTCCGCAACGCCGATTACTTCTCCCTAAAAGATGGTTACTCACAATTTGTGACCGACGTCCCTAGCTTCACGACGGCAATCGAATTTGACGGACATAAGAAATCCGTTGGGGATCACGTCGGCGCTGGGGCCGGAATGCCCGACATCGTCACCGAGTTGGAAGACAAGATCGACGAGCTGGCAGGGACCGAAATGTGGCTGAAGGAGACTCCACAGACTTGGCCGGCACTAGTAGCCGAGCGTTGGAATTTTCGTTCTGTCACCGACGAGAATCGGACGCTTTTCGCCAGCGTGGCTGAGCGCGGGTCCGCCGAATTGATCCAACAGTTCATCGCGGCCGACTCGCCCACGTTGGTGACGAACAAAGACGGGGCCAGCCCACTGGTGAACGCGGCGGAAAAGGGTGACCTGGATCTGGTTCGGCGCATGGTCGGCAAACAGGCTCAACTGCCATCTCAACTCCTCTTCCGTTCCCTGCGCGCCGCTGCCCACAGCGGCAATGTGGATCTGATGGAGTTTCTGATCGGTAAAGGCGCGGATGTTAACGGGGCGTCGGATAACCCGAATGATCCGGATACCGTGTTAATCAGCGCTGCTTCCCGCTGCAAGAAAGAGGCCGTCGAAGAGACTCTGCGTTATCACCCTCATGTCAATGCCCGCGATTTCAATGGAAACTCTGCCTTGTCGCGTTTCCTGAGTTCCTGTACCCACGCCACGACGGGTGCGGATATCGAAGGCACTTTCGAATTACTTGTTGCGGCGGGAGCCAACGCTAACCTGAAGAACGATCAAGGACAGACGCCGATCTTCAGCGCCTGCTGGGACGGCGGTGCAGTTGCGCTGCTTGCCCAGGCTGGAGCGGATTTGAACGCGAGAGATGCAAACGGGCAAACGGCCTTGATGCATTGTGTCACTCCCGACTTTGCCCAGGCGATGATCGCGGCAGGAGCAGACCTGTCCGCGCGAAACCGCGACGGACAAACCGCAGCAGAGGCAGCGCGCGATATGGGCAACACTCCTTTAGCAGACGTGCTCGACGCGGCAACGAAGGTCGCAACGCAACGGCAACCGTGAAGAAGCCGTGCTCAATTAAGTGTGGATGGTCGAACGTCTCAAGTCTGACTGATCACACCGCATACAGCTGCTGATCGCTATTGCAGCGGAGTTGGGATCCCGTCTTCGTCCTGCCATCTCTGAATTTTCTCGCCCAGGGTGCGGGCAAGCCCGTCTTCCCTTTGAAATCGACCCGCGCGACGCAGGTCTGCCGCCAATTGTAGGGTCTTGACGCGCTCGTGCTGGCGGAAAGACCGGATGTATTCCCGCACCACCTGCGGCATGCTCATCGCTACGCCTGCCGCATAACTCTGCCAAGCCATCTCCTTCAGCTGCTCCGGAGAATTCAAGGCCAGGAGCATTTCCTCCACCAGGCTGTCGGTATCGCCGGGGGTGAAGAAACGCATGGCGATCCCTTCATGTTCGGCGAGATCCCGAAAATCTCGGATGCCGGAGGCGATGACCGGGACTCCATACTGCGCGGCGAGGTGCGCCACACCGCTCGACCCAGCAGACGAGGTGTAAGGCATCACCGCCAGGCTGGCCTCGCGAAACAGGTCGGCAATCGCATCCTCGGGCACATAACCCAGAAAATGAATGCGCTCGTTGGCATGGAGTTGCGCCATCGATTGCACATAGCCGGCCGTCTTCGGATGATCCCCGCCACCGATTACCAACTCTACGTTCGGTATCTTCGTCGCAACCCGATTGAACGCTGCAATCAGTAATTCGAGACGCTTGTACGTCCCCCACTTTCCAAACGCGAGAATGCGGTGGGTGGGGTTTCCCCGGCGGGTAAAGTCTGGAGGATCCGGACGCCCGGCAAAAATGCCATGCGATTTCACGCTGACCCGACCACGCCGGTACTTCTCACCGAGCGTTCGCCGATAAGCGGGCATAAGCACGGAGAGAGAGTTCGCGCTCAAAAGCAAATGCGTCGCCAGCCAGCCTCCCGCCCGGTACAGCCGAGGTGAGGAAACAGCGGCATCCTCCAGGTCGACCGTCTCGAACAGTTGGTGCAGCGTGACGTGCGAATACACTCCATTCAGCCGGGCCGCGGCCGGCGCCAAAAGCCCCAGCACCGCCGGAAGAGGACGGTCTCCAAAACTGGCGAAGCCCAGGTTGAACCAGGCCACGTCAGGCTTCAGTTGCCGAAGAGCGCGCACCAGCGTGGCAATGCTGGCAGACTTTCCAAAACCCCAGCAGCGATCGACCCTAAAGCCCGGCAGTTCCTCAGCGGGCGTGGGAAGATAATCTCCCAACACCGTTAGATCAACGCACGGCTCCCGGCGAAGCTGCTCCGCCACATGGAAACCATATTCATTCAGCCCCTGGCGACTCGGCGGAAATGCTGTGATGAGCGCGATCTTCATTGCTCGCTCGAGCGCAACACCAGATCGCGCGAGAGCCGGCCCAGAAGGTGCAAATAGTGAAAGGCAACGCTCGCGCTGGCTTTGCTTGTCCCCGCGCGGCGAAGGCCAAACTGGTAAGGGATTTCCCGCACCGTCTTGATGCGGCCGCGAACCAGGATTTCCAGCAGAAGTTTGAAGCCGGTCGTCTGGAACACCAGGCCCTCGATGCAGCGCCGGCGGATTACGAAAAAGCCCGACATCGGATCGGTGACTGGAAGATTCTTTTTGCTCAGCAACGGCGATGCGGCGAGCGTGCTCAATCGGGAGACGGCCGCACGCACGGGATTCCAACCCTTCGTTCCCTGACCCCGGGCGTACCGGCTGGCGATGGCGATATCGGCGTGTTCGACTTGCTGCAACAACTCCGGCAGCAGCGCAGGGGGATGTTGCAGGTCAGCGTCAATTACGCCAAGCAGGTTCGCTCGGGATTGACTCCAGCCGTACAACACCGCCCCTGCCAAACCCCGTTCTCCTGTACGTGAGAGGACGCGAACCCGCGCATCCCGTTTTGTCCAGTCACGAACCTTTTCGACCGTTCCGTCGGTGCTTCCATCGTCGACCACCACGATCTCATACTCGTATGGAGTCTCTCGCAGTGCATCCGTAAGTGCAGTGAGTAGTTTGTCGATGTTCCCCGCTTCGTTGAGTGTCGGCACAACCAGGGAAAGATGATTCTCGGAGACTTCCATTGCAAGGCCTCGCTTTCGAAATGACGCGCAAGCCTTGGATGGCAACCTATACGATTGCTGTTGGGTCGTTTCGCACGCTACAGCAACTCTGTTGCTGCACTACGGCGCTCTCCACCGAAACGTCAGCCTTTCCCTCGGTCGAAACCCGCTCTGCGAGCCGCGATTGGCTGATGTGGAAAATAATTTCACTTCTCACTTCTTCCGGCCCCGCGCCAGAAATCGCGGCGGAAATAATGATCAGCTGCGGAACAATTTCTTGGAGCTCGAGAAAAGCTCGGCGATTTCGGTGCACGAATTCCAGTGGATATTCCGGCTTCCTGGCGAAAGCCGCGTCCGGCGAGGCGTCGATAACGAACGCCAGGTCGGGAGCGGGAGCTTGCTTCAACAGCATCTTGCTGTAGCTACGAGTTGCAAAGGACGGTGAATCGATATTTGCGATCTGGTCATAGATATAGCGATCGAAGATCACGACGTCAGCGTTGCTTACCGGCTCGCTGGCGAGCAGGCGGTACAAGCGGGCTACATCCAGCACGTAGAATCCAGCTCGGGCCGCGCTTAAATACCACTTTCGAACGTGCTTATTGTTTCTTGGGGAAAACGAGTTCTCACCCGTCTGCTTCGCCTGGCCCGAGTCCAAGGACCGGTCGCCGACTCCCGCGCGCATCTTTGACCAGACCGCAACGTCGTCCCAGAAGCTAAGGCGTAAAACGCGCAGGCCCTGCTCCTTCAGAAACGCGGAAAGGTATTCGATCTGCGTCGTCTTCCCCGCTCCATCGATTCCCGAAAAGCTGATCAGGAACGGGCGATGAATAGCAGTCGGTGCGGCGGTCGGCGCATAGGCGTTATCGGGAGCCATCTCAAGAGAACTCCTGTGGTTTATTGATGAATAGCGGGCGAAGCCCCGGGCGGCCGTGATGGACTTCTCTCCGACAAGGCAACCGCTGCACCCACAGCTATTCCGGCTCCCGCGATCACACCCAGTTTGATCAGAAGCGAGCGATGACCGCGCTGTCGGACAGGCGCCACCGCCGCCCCTGCGGGCTGGGCCACGGGAGCTCCTTTCACATTGGCCGCCTTCGCCGCCGCAGCTCCTGCGGGCGCGGGTGCGGACTGGGCTTGTCCAGTTTGGGTCTGTGCAGTTTGGCTTGGCGCACTTTGCGATTGCGGCGCATCCGGCAGGGAATCGTCCTGCTTCTGAGCGGAAGTGCTGGATTGGCTCGTCGGCTGAGAACTCGACTGCTGGGGACTCGCCCAAAGCGGCATTTCGCTCAAGAGCAACAACCCAGCCACCAACAGGACGACTAAAAAGCGTTTTGAGTATGGGTGACCGGTCTGCTTCATTTACGCACTCCAAACGGTTCGAGATTGGCTGACACCCGGATCTTCAGTACGACCTTCAATCGGACCTGCAGTAGGAGCTTGCGCATCGCGTCCTGCTGCCATCTGCGGAGGAGCGAGAGCTTCTTCAATCGTATTGAATACCGGCACCAGCGAAGAAACCCGGGTCACTTCGAGGAGCACCCGGTTCGCGCTGGAACCGGCGACGAACACCACCTGCGTATCTCGACCCGCTACCTGCGCCAAGCACTCGAGTAGCAAGTCAATGTCTTCAACATTCAAGGAGGGACTGCCCGAGAAATCGACAACCACCGGAGATTCGGAAACACGTAGAGCCCTGAGCAACTCTTTCCGCTCTGCCCGCCTTCTCGCAGAACTCGACGCCGAGGGAAAGGGCAAGATGGTCCACGCCGCCGCGTCCACGGTCCTGGTTTTCACAGCTGTACCTGATGCCAAGGTTGCGCCGCGGCGGAAGACGAAGCCAGGTTCGAAGTCATGTTCGGAGCAAAGTTCCACCCGCAGCTGTTGTCGCCCCGCGGACCGGCATCGCTCTTGGCCGGGCTGAAAGACTCTCGCCACGATCCACGCCGCGGAATCCTGCTTCCCAAACCCGCCGACTCTAGATCCGCGGTTGCACCCAATCCCAGATGCTCCAAATGTCCCCCGTCCACCAAACCGTTCCGAATCAGCAGGCCGGGCGCCAGATAGGTATTGGGCAGAACTGTGGATCGCTCGACGGTGGTTCCGCAATCCACCACGCAATCGCGCTCCACCGACGCAAACGGACCGATGGTAGCGCCGGCCCGGATAATCGTGCGCGCGCCGATATAAGTTGGACCCGTGATGCGGGCGGAAGTCGCAACTTTCACGCCCTCCCCAATCCACACCTGCTCGCGAATCTGTGTCCCCATCGGGCGCATGGCACAGGCCCCGGTCAGACCATCTCCCACCAACTCCTGTCTTTCCTTGGCGGACAAAATGCGCTTGGAATATCCGCTAAATTGATAAGGCGTTTGCGCACTCTCCGAAGAGCCGGAAGATTCGTGCTTTCCCGCCGTTGCATGCAGCGCGGGACGATCCAGCAGCCGCACTCCCAATTGCCCCCCAGCATCATGGGCTTCCGTCACCGGGCTTCGGCGCTCGCAATGGAAGCGAACCAGGTCGGCCAGGTCCATCTCCGCATACGACTTGAGCTCAATCACAAGTAGGCGCTCGATTCCCTGTCGGGCAAACTCAGCCAAAGCACTGGTCGCT
>Ga0209006_10003664_pt1 | contig 13972 bp, 7 predicted proteins | sample JacPin_JW_Ref_O2_FD_188567 | JGI IMG/M metagenome (GOLD analysis project Ga0209006, IMG submission 188567) | Forest soil microbial communities from Algoma, Ontario, Canada - Jack Pine, Ontario site 1_JW_Ref_O2 (SPAdes) (version 2) | ecosystem: Environmental > Terrestrial > Soil > Boreal... | reverse complement strand
GAGAGCGCCACCCGTTTTCCTTGGGTCATACACACCACCTTTGAACAGATGTTTTATATTAGATGGTGTTGCATCGACCCATTGAGACCACCCGGATAATCGGAAACTTGAAAAATCAACTTGTCCCGGTTTGCGCGTTAATCAGGCACTTGCGTACCGTATCGAAGGTCAATTGACATCTCCAGAACCCAATTCTAAGATGCCTCTTAGTGACGGACGTTTCTCCACCCACAGGCAGGGTTTTTGGCCACTACCGCATCCAAAGGCAATTAGGCGCCGGCGGGATGGGTGTGGTTTATTCGGCGTACGATACTGTCTTGCAACGCAAGGTCGCGATCAAGGTCATGGTTGACCGCGCTCCCCGGGAAAAATCTGCGCACGATTTGCTCCTCCATGAAGCCCGCGCGGCTTCCTCTCTCAACCATCCCAACATCTGTACCATCCACGAAGTCGGCGACTCGAACGGCGAAGCCTACATAGTCATGGAGCAAGTGGAGGGCCAGCCCCTCAACGCACTCGTGGGAACAGGAGGACTGCCGCCGGATTTAGTCGTTTGCTACGGGATCCAGATCGCCGACGCACTTGCTCACGCCCACGAACACGGAGTGATCCATCGTGACTTGAAAAGCACGAATGTAGTCGTCACGCCGGAAGGCCGCGGCAAGGTTCTGGATTTCGGGTTGGCAGCGCGTTTGCGAGACTCAGAGTTTGCGGAAGCAGCTTTATCGCGAGCCCCACTCACTGAATCAAGGATTCTCGTTGGCACTCTGCCTTACCTCGCCCCAGAATTGCTGCGTGGTGAGCCTGCTGAAGCACGAACAGATATTTGGTCACTTGGGATCTTGCTTTATGAAATGTCGAGCGGAACTTTGCCTTTTGACGGGCGCACTGCTTTCGAGCTGAGCTCCGCGATCCTGCGCGAGCCTTCTAAATCGCTTCCTGCGAATGTTTCTTCAAGCCTTTGTGCGGTCATCCTGCGCTGTCTGGAGAAGTCTCCGGCCGACCGGTATCAAAAAGCTGCAGACGTTCGCGCGGATCTTGAACATCTCAAGCTCGACATTGATTCGGAACCGCACGAATCCTTGGTCAGCTCGGCCAAAATGTTATCTTCCGCACCAACGCCTTCTCCCCGAGCAGGTCGCATTGGCGGTCTAGCGACCGCCTCAGTACCCTGGTGGAGTAAGAATCCGAACCGCATCGTAGCGGTTGTTATTATGGTCTCATTGATTCTGGCTGCCTATTTTGTCCGTCAGCGCTTCGCCCGCCGCGCCACTCCTCCCGGCGAGAGGGTCATGCTGGTGGTGCTGCCTTTCCTGAACTTCAGCGGTGATGCGAACCAGGAGTATTTCAATGACGGCTTGACCGAAGAGATGATCACACTGCTAGGGAGCGCTAATCCGAAGCGTTTGGGTGTGATCGCGCGAACTTCGGCGATGAAGTATAAGAACAGCGGCAAGGATGTCCAGGAAATCGGCCGCGAACTCGGCGTGGACTACGTTTTGGAAGGAAGCGTGCGCCGAGAGGGTGATCGCGTGCGCATCAGCGCGCAACTAATCCAGGTGCACGACCAGACGCATCTTTGGGCTGAGAGTTACGAGCGCGACGGGCGTGACACTTTGGCGTTGGAGATTCTCATTGCCAACACCATTGCCGATGAAGTGGAACGAACGCTCTCGCCCCCACACGCGATGGCACGCCGCAAGAACTCCCGTCCCGTGAACCCAGAGGCTTACGATCTGTACCTGCAGGGACGTTTCTATTGGAACCAGCGCACGCAGGCGAGCTTCTGGAAGGGAATCGAATCCTTCAGGAGGGCCATCGAAAAAGACCCAAACTTCGCGCAGGCCTATGTTGGCCTGGCAGATTGCTACATTCTGCTCGGGCCGAACGACGCTCTGCCGGCCCAGCAGGTCTATCCCGTTGCAAAAATGGCGGTGCTGAAAGCACTGCAACTCGACGATACGCTCGCAGAAGCCCATGCCTCTCTGGGATTTGTGATGTTACTTTACGATTGGAATCCTGCTCAGGCCGAGAAGGAGTTTCGGCGGGCCATCGAGCTAGACCCGAACTACCCGACGGCTCACCATTGGTATGCCTATGATCTCGCCGCCATGAATCGTTCAGACGAAGCTGTTGCTGAGATCCGGCGGGCCGTCGAGCTTGATCCGCTCTCGTCCATTGTCAATACGGATGCGGGTCAGATTTTGTTCCTCATGCGACGTAATGACGAAGCGATTGCGCAGTGTCAAAAGGCAATAGGGTTGAATGCGGAATTCGCTCAGCCCTATTGGTATCTCGGTCTCTTGTACGAACAAAAAGGTATGTTCGACCAGGCATTCGACGCTTTCATGAAAGCAACACCCGGCCCCTCGGACTCGCCACAGGGCGTGGTGTTTCGCGCTGCCTATAAGGACTCCGGCATCAAGGGTTATTGGCACCAGAGGCAGGCTATGATCGAGCGGCAATCGCTAGTGCATCATGTTTCGCCATGGACTTTCGCGGTGTCTCATGCCCTCGTGGGTGAGACAGACAAAGCAGTGGAAAACCTCGAGAAGGCTTTCGATGAGCGGTACCCTTCGATGATCTTTGTTCAGATTGAACCCGTTTTCGACAGTCTTCGCTCGAACCCCCGCTTCGCGGATTTGGTACATCGCATCAGCTCTCCGCCTTAGATTTCTTTCTGAATTTTCTAATTTTATCAGCCGATGAAAAGTCCTCCGACCACGAGGCGCATATGGCAAAAAGCTTCCTCTCTTGTTCTTGAAGCTGCCAAGTCTGCCCCCTCAAAACGAATGCATCCTAACCGACGCGGGCAAGTGGATGTGTAGTCGGATTACCGGACATGTTAAATCAACTTGTCCGGTTTGCGCGTTAATCAGGGGTTAAACAACATTCTTTAATTGTGTTCGATTAACTCGAAACTCAGATTCGACAATACCGGCCTCTGAACAGTGTTCTTCATAACGAGTTGAGATGGAAGACGCCGACCGAGCTTCGCGCTAAGTCGGCGTCTAGCTTGAATGTGCTTGGCGTCGCGATAACCTATCCAAGCATCCGTTTCATTTCAGTCATGTCCGAAATGGAACAGGTCGAATAGGTCGCTGATGGCTGGACTGTTTACTGGCACGTATGGATCGCCATCTGTAATCGGATTCGGGAAATTATCCCGACTCCTGGTGGTCAACGGTGCAAGGCGCCAATTCCGCTCGATAAACTTCAGGATTGAGACATGGTCGGCATATTTGTGGCTGATGTGGCCGCCGGTGGTGAAGGGCGAGACGATAATCAGCGGAATACGTGGCCCATCGCCGAAGAAGTCGAGCGGCTGAATGTAGCCAGAATCGTAAAAACCGCCCCCCTCGTCCATAGTAATAATAAACGCAGTCGTCGCCATCAGTTCTGGATTGGCGTTGAGGTGATCGAGTGTCTGTTTAATCATGCCTTCGAACAAATCGAGCTTGGACGATGCCGGATGGCCGTCAATTAAACCATCCGGTTTTACGAAGGACACCGCAGGCAGCGTGCTGTTGTCGATGGCGGCGAAGAAATCCGTTGCGTCCTTGATGTGAAGCGCTCGTTCCGTCGGATTGCCCATGACCGCGTTGGTATAGGATTCAAAGTTGCAGATGTTGCAGTACGCCGCGCCAACCTGCACCAGGGGATTCGTGCTGGTTGGGTCGTGCTGCAGGGCTATCGCGGCGTTGTAAGCTCCGCCGTAGTATGCCCAGGAGATGCCGCTATCGGTGAGAGCTTCGCCAATGGTGCGCGTGTCCACCGGTGGGATGGAAGAACCGCTGGCAATTCCGGCGGTGTCAACCGTGCCGTCCGGCAGAAAGCCGGGATTATCGTTGTTCACCAGATAGAAATGATTTGCCTCGCAATTCGGATTCGGACTGTACGGCAGAGACTTCAGGTAGTCCCTGATGGGCTTGATCCCAGGCTGCTTGGGGTCAGCACATTCGGTGAAGTTGCCGTCGAAGTTCAAGTCCACGGTGTAAACGTCGTCTGATCCGGGGAGTGGATCCGGATTGGCGATGTGAGACGGCGGCATCGTCGGATTGCCGTTACCATCGGACCAGAAGTATGCGTCGCCGGACCCAATCGCGACGTGGTTGGCACCGGTTCCGCCCATTACCGCCTGATGGTAGTTGTCGCTCATGGAGTATTGATCGGCGAGCATTTTAAAGACCGGGGCGTCGCCATGCTGTACGTTATAGAACCCCATGGAGTTACTGCCGCCGTTGTCGTCAATGCCGCCGAAGAAAGGATCAAACTGGTTTGTGTAATTGGTGATTACGAAGGGATAAAGATCGCTCAAGCATCCGGAAGGATTGCGAGGCGTGGCGTTTTGGATGTTGCAATCCGATTGCTGCCACATCTCGAAGAGGCGGTGAGTGGTGTCCCCAGTATAAGAATCGTAGGGGAGTTTCGCGCCTTCCAGCGGGAAGGGTCCACTCGGGAGCGCGAAATAGTTTTGTATGCGGGTGTCGGAATCTTGCAGGATAAAACTCTGGCCCAGACCAGTCCCCCCGGTGGTAAGGAAGTTCAGGAAGGCTGGGTCTAAAGACGGCTCAATCGCCGCTAGAAAGGTGGGTGGCGTTCCTGGGGGAAATGTTGGCGCGCTGGGTGCAAAATTCAGAGTAGGCTCAGGCAAAAGCGGGTAGGGCTCCTTTCTGTTCCCCTCTAAGCTGATAAAATATTCCTTTTCGAAGGGCGCTGTAGCCTGAAACTGTTGCGCCTTGTTGAAATGTTTTCCGGGTGTACCGTCGGCGTTGATTATTCCCTCGGACAAAAGATTCAAAACCGAATCCTTTCCCTGGGGCACGTAGGTGGCGAAAACGTGATCAAACGTGCGGTTCTCGCCGATGAGGACGATGACGTGTGTAATGGGCGTTACGGTCTGTGCCTGCGGGGCGCTCTTAGCGTCACTAGCGCTTTGCGCTGAGGCGGCGATAGGGTTCAACATCAAAGTGGCGATACATGCGCAGAGTGTAGCGCGCTGACGCCACTGTCCGATCTTGGAGCTGAGCTTCATGCGATTCCTCCTGGTTGATTTATTCGATTGCTCGTAGAGAAAACGTATAGTTGGCCCTACGACATTGCCTGTGCATTTCATATGGTTAAATTGAGGCCGTGATTAGCATTTGGCAGCGCCAGGAAGTCTCGGCTATCCCCGGTACTCGCTGAGCGTTTCGGCACGATTCCTGTGTGTGAAACCGGACCGCCCAGAAAGCTGTCAGGAGTTGGCCCGCTTTTCTGTCATCTCTAGAGGGGAGTGAATCGCAAGCGCCATAGCTGTCATTGTTTTTCCCTCCAAACGCCAGATGTTTGCGCGGCTTTCAGGCACAGAGGTGCAGCTTGATTGCCATTATTGCGACGCGATGCAGCTAGGTGGGGACAAATTTAACTTCCACAAATAATCAGCTCTGGCAGCGGAGGCCAACTCCTGATTAGTCGGATAACCGGACAAGTTACCTTGTGAAATTTCTGCTCGCATTATTGGCATCCGGTTGACGCCCGAAAAACAACTATTTGGGAGCTTCAATTTAATTGGGTTTTATACCTTCAGCTGCCACACGCCCTTTGCATAGTTCCTCCAGCCGTTTCATAGCCTGAAGGGTGCTTTCTGGCACATCCTTAATATAGTGCCGTTCTGTGGTGCTAACGCTTGAATGGCGCAACAAGCCCTTGGCCGCCAGGGAGTCAGTCGATAACGCTGTGACTGCGGTTGCCACCCCACGACGAAGCGCATACCAGCCGTGCCAAGCGATGCCAGCCTTTCTCAGGACTGGAATCACCACGCGATTGCCGAGGTTATGGAGGTCTAGCGGTTTGCCGGATGGACCCCGCAGAATTGGCCCCGAGCAAGGACTCTTGTCTGCCGCGCGAAGTTCCGCAAGGATGCCGGTCAGCGGCTCGATAATGGGCACTGGCTTCGCAGAACCGTTTGTCTTGGGTGAAGTCGTGTGGGTGTGCCAGACCGATTGCCGGACAGTCAGCTTCTTGCCGTCGTAGTCTTCCCAGGTAGCTCCACGCGCCTCGCCAGGACGCAAGCCTGCAAAGAACATTAGCGCGACTGCCGCACGGGCTTTGTGCTCGCCAGCTTTGTCTAGCGCTTCCATGGCCGCGAGAACTTCATCGGGTGTGGCTGCGTGGGTCTGTTCGGGAGCGTCTGCCTTCCTAGGAATCACGGCATCCCTAATCGGGTGCACACCGTCGAGTACGCCCTGATTCTTGGCGTAGGTGAATACTCCACTCAGAAATGATTTGACGTGCTTGAGAGTTGTGCGACCGACACTGTGCGCTCTATGGACTTCCGCTAGCAGCACGGCGGCATCCACTGTACGAAAGTCCCGCAGCGCAATTCCGGTTAGCCGAGCCGCAAGGTACATCTCCCACAAGCTCTTGTACCCCGCGCAAGTTGACGGCTTGAAGTTCTCCTCGACGAACGGCAGATAGTGCAGCTCAACAAATTGCGCGACCGGCAGCGTGCTTTCTGGCCGAGCCTTGCCCTCATTTATCGGGCGCAACTTGTCGGCAAGCAACGGACGGACATCGGCCTTCGTGCGGTATCGGTCGCTCACATCGGCGAGCTTGGCCGAGCACTGCTTGCGAACGACGCGACCGTCTTCGATTACATTGTCGCGCCATCTTCCGTACCAAGACCCTCCGGCTTTCCAGATGTAGCCGATTTGTTGACGGCTCAATTTACCCTCCCTTTCCACGTGTTGTGTGCAAAGCGCGTGCAAACGCCGTAGAAACTGCAAGTGAGTCAGTCACTTACGCAGGAACTTCGGTCACCCCAACCGAGACTCGTGGTAACGAAATCGCCGGTTGACGTTTCGGGCCTGCGGGCTCGCACACCAAGGCAGTCGCTGCCTCGCGCGTGAATCCTAAAAGTGGCGAGGAATTAGGCTTAGGCCTTGGATGGGACCCGTTCACAACGCGATTGGGTCCCCCGACTGGGAATTAGAATTTTGAAATTTTAGTTATCTTGTTCTGAAATAAGAACGAACGGAGATTAGCGAAGGGACTGGCTGCTTCGTTCCTACTCTTATTGCGGTCGGCTGAAATTGAGCAGCAATAAAGCATCTCCTACCGGCAAGGCAAAATTCAGGTTCTGCCCGTCACGGACAGAGCTCGTGGTAATTCCAACCAGCGCACCCTGCCGGTCGAACAGCGCGCCTCCGCTCGACCCTGGGGAGATTGGTGCCGTTGTTTGAATCCGCGTGACCGTTCGTGGCAACTTCACGCCTGCGTCTCCGATTTCCGCCGCTTCTAATCGGGAGATGATGCCCTCAGACAGGCTTAGTTCCAGCCCCTTCGGAGCGCCTATAGTAAAGACGTGCTCGCCTGTCTGAAGTGTGTTGGCTGACCGCGTTCTCGTTATGGGATGAAGTGGCTGAATGGCTTGGGTCACAATGAATAACAGGCAAAGGTCAGAGTTTCCTGTCTCGTCGATGGCTGAGCGGACAATGTTAAAGACATCCCAGCGCTTCTCTCCTTGGCGCAGGTAGATCGAGGGTTTGAGGTCGCTTGACCTGATTTTCAAAGTGGAAGCGTCGTATCCGAATAGCCTTTGGCTGAGCACATTCGCTGCATTGAACGCGTCTATTGCGTCCCGATTTGATGAATCCGACGAGGCGGTTCTGACGGCTTGGTCAAATAGCTCGACAATGGCCGCAGCTATTTCCGAATTTCGATAAGGCGGAGTCACTACGTAGCAGTTCGTCACGGCAACGTTGGTTCCCAAAGCCACGGCACTCCCCTGAATTTTACCCTCGAAACCAAAACTTTCGACCACTAGGATGGATGGTGAGAGCTGTTGAAACAGCTCCGCTGTAGACATACTCTTAGTCGGCGTCGCATGCCCCTGCTGGCTCCAAGTAGGAAGAGCGGCGAAAAAACAAACGGCGGATATGACCCACGAGGCTTTCCTCATACTAGGTTCCTTTCCGATTAACGTGTCGGACGACGTCTCCAATTCAGTGGCGACGGCAGCGTCATGCGCGGCTAACGACAGCCACGCCAAGCGAACAGCAGCCTGGCCGGTGTCACTGGCTCCTCCCAACGAACACTTATAGTGTGTAGACTCATCGTGGTCAAGCGCCAATCATGGCGCAGTGCCGCCCTCTGACCCACGCAAATTGTTCGGGAATAGAGTTCGCGAGTTGCGCCTTCAACGGAAACTCTCACAGGAAAAACTGGCAGAGCTGGCGGATCTACATCGCAACTATGTGGGCGGAATCGAGCGCGGCGAACGGAATGTCAGTCTCCTCAATATCGTGAAGTTGGCCCACGGCTTGAGGGTCAGCCCTTGCGAGCTTATCAAGCCCATTCGCTGAGTGCTTTTGAGAAATTCTCTGAACGATGGTCCTTCCGCGCAACAATCGGAGGCTCCAGAGGGATCACCATCATGATTGCGGGAAAGGCTAAGGTGGGTTTTTGCCCCCTACAGGCCGTATCCCTCCAAACTCTGGAGGATGGCACCGTGGCCTTTTCTCTGGCTCGGTTGCCGGGGCGCTAAATCCCGCCCTCTCTTGATACTACTCAACATCCTATCCTCGAATTGCGATTTTGGGAATAGTACGGAGGTGCCTTCAGCGCGGATAGGCATACCTCGTTTTAAGCCTAACCTCAGTTGCTAACGCATTCGGAGTTTGAAGTTCTTGAAGAACTCAGAATTCAAGGCGTGTTAATTGTGCCCAACGTCTTTTGCGTTGGTAACCGTCACAAACAATCCATGAAAGACCCCGATTCGCTGCTAAGGGAGCCGATTAGCTTCGCCATTTTCGATTTTGAAGATCATCGAGTCGCCGCGCTGTGTGGCTCCATCAACGTTTGTGACGACGACATCGCCGGTCGCCTCAAGCGTACGGCCCTGCACGTCGTAAACTACGTGGTACGCTTGCAGTGTGAAGAGGTTGTAGGCCACAAAGACGCGAATCTTTAAGTCAGTGGGAGTCTCCAGGCTGCTGTACTTGTCACCTCGGCCGATTGGTCGGAAGGAAGTCTTGAGGCCGCTGTATTCGCAGCCCCGGTCGGTTGGTCGCCGAGAGTAATATTGAATTGAAAGCTGGAATGGAACGTTGTCTTTCGATGGAATAGGAAATAAATCTATGCCTTCGCAGTCGTTCCGAACGTCCTCGGGAGTTGGGTTCTTGAGATCGCAGGACATACCCGCATAAAAAGTGACATTCAAAGTAACGCTCGTTAACGACGTCACGCGGAATGGAGGGTGTACGTATTTGTAATGCGACTTGTAGAGATCCTGTGCGGTCATGGTATAGAGGCCGACCGGAAGGTCCGTTTCGTAGAAGCCGTTCTTGTCGGCAGACACAGTCTTGAGGATATTATCGCCCTCAAATGTTACTGCGGCTCCGGGAACAGGAGAATCGTTGTAATACCGGATTGCGCCCTGGATGTGAAAAGTCGGCAACTCAGTCACTGGGGCCGCAGATTGCCCGAACAAGGTGGCACAGGCTAGGAAATTGACGAGTATCGCTACGAATGCAAACTTAAGGATTGGCACCGGCGTCGCACCTCCTTCGCCGAATCATTTTACTGGTCCTTGTTGCAGGGGCGCGTGGCGAAGCAGTACCGGCAGCCGAAGATTCATCCTTAAACCGGTTCAGCGTCCAGCGGCTGTCGTGCCACTTACTCGTCCAAAACAAATGTCAGTAATGTGTTTTAGTTGGTCGGGACAGAGTACACGGAGACTTGCTTATCATTCAGAATTGCTAACTTGGAACCGTCAGGCGACATTGCGATGCTGTAGTGCATCTTTGTCAACGGAGTGACATTAACTGTCAAGACGCGCATCCGCCGCAGTAGGTTATACACCATGACCTGCTGCGCAGTGTCGCGAGACATGTCCAAAGCAATGCCCCTTATGTGAGAGACAGGAACTGCGGCGAACTCCCCGTTCTCTGAAGGCGCGGCCGAAAAGTACGGCGAAATCATATCCATCATTAAATAATCATTCTTGTTCAAGGATTCGGTCATCAGTACCTTACCTTCTTTCGTGAACAACACGACTTCCGTGCAACCAAACATCACTAAATCATTAGTCACAAACCAAGGAGTATTGCCGCACGTTTTTGGCAAAGGCATCCACCAGATGGGCTTCCAATCTGCAGTTCCGAATTTGGCAATGCTCACGCCGAGCCTGCGCTTCTCGTATGTTGGCTCGATCATCTCATCGTCTGAAATCGAGGACGGCACTTGAAAAAAGGTAGGTTCGGCCCACGTTTGTCTAACCTCAAACGTGCTTCCATCCAGCACTTCTAGTCGGGTCGAAGATTGTGTATTGTGTTGGATTAGCAATGTTCGCCCGCTAGCTGAAACTCTTAGCTCCCACCGTTCATATCCCTTTGAGCTGGAGAGAGATACCTCCCGAATCTGCACGAGGTCCCGGGAGCATATCCTCAGAATCTCTCCGGTTCGTATTAATATTCCCCCGCTGGTCACAAGACAGTACGATCCGTGGGCGCGCGTAGGCCAATCCTTCGCGACAAGGAGCTTTCCAGAACCGGAATCGAGAACGGACATGTGCAAGGTATGGGAGCTCGATATGTCTGCGCTTATTCGGGATGCCAGTTGCTCATTCGGGTCCGTCTCGTAAACGATAAGCCGAGAATTGTCGAGAAATGTAATCCCTGGGGGTTCTGTTTTGGCCCAGTCCCGCGCATGTCCGTTACGGAGGCCAGAAAGATACTCAATGACATCACGTGACCAAAGCGGATCTGGAGCCTCCGACGATTTCAGGTGATCGGCGCGCGTTCCCAGCAGACTAAACAGGCAAAGCACTACACCGCTAACTCGTGCAGGTACGTTCACTAGACCCATTCTACGGTATACCCGACGAGAAAACGCTATGACCCAATATAACATCCACAGCGAGATGAATGATTGAACCAGAAGGAACGTTGAAAGGATTTGCTGTATCCATATGGAAGGTTTGAGTTTCGACATCAAAATGCAGCGAGGGCATAATTCCGCACCGATAACCAAACGGGCTGTAATCGGAACAGTCATTCAAATCTGATGGATCGAATGATTCACCTTGGATCTGCAAGTTGGCATAACTGAAATTGTAATTCCCGCCGTCGATGCGTGCATTTGCTTGAGTATCCAACTGAGCGTAAATACTCTGGATGCAATCAGCGACGTCCCCCGCATTGCCAGTGCATTGGGATTGTCCGATCTGAATCGCGTCTTTTTCTGCCTGGCACTCCTCGGGATCGCTGCAATAATTAAAGAAATACGTCGTGGTGTCCTGATCGATTCCCAACTCGGGGTCCCACCCATCCGTCATTATCGATACGTGCCGTGCCTCTTCTTCAGCGTCGTTTTGTCCTAGCCCTTGATTCCCAGGAATATCGTAATATCCGTCGCCGTAGAAGTTTAAATCGCCCGAGTCCCAGGCTGCGAGCGCATTGAATCCGCCGCACATGTAGCAGACAAATCCGACGGCACCGCTGAAGCCGTCGTCGTCGAACGGATCACCTGCGTACATGCCGGTAGGATCATTTAGGTGTAAAGGGCTATTTCGTGTATAGGTGTAGCGGTTCCATGTTTGAGGATCACTCGTGTTCACTGAGGACGATCCCGCTGGATCAGGAGAGGGCCAGCGACCATGAATGCTATTGTATTCGCGAGCAGGAAAATCGTAGAGATTTGCGACTGTGTCCTGGTTCATTCCTGTGAAGGACAGGTCGGCCGTGCCTGTCTGTGCATAGGGCTCGCCGAACGGTGCGTACGCGCCATCATAGTACATCGTGCGAGTCGGGGCCGAAGCGAAGCGCGAACTGCCGACCCAATCCGGATGGCGATAATAAACCAAACCGCTCGATGTATAGACCGCTTGCGAACCGCCCGTAAGCGGCACGAAAGCTTTTTGCAACGTCGAGCCGTTCATAATAGCGAACTTCGCCCCAGTTGGTGCGTAGGCAATTTGATAGTAGGTGCCGCTTTTATTCTGCTCGACCATACGGCCCAACGCATCGTACGTTAGGCCGATGGTAGTGTCCACGGTCACTGGCCTGCCTGCGGCGTCCCATGTATACATATGAGCCGTATCGTATGTCGCGTTACCGTTGGCATCGTAAGTAGGCGTCGAACTGCCCACCTGCGTCATACGGTTGGTCAAATAGGAGTAAGTCGGCTGAAACGACACCGTGCCCGTCTTACTGACGTTGCCAAAAGCTCCGGATCCGTCGGCGCTATAACTGAAGGTCTGGGACCAGGATGAACCGCAATTCGCGCCGGCAATGCGGCTCATATCGTCGTGACTGTAGGAACAAGTCTGGTTCCCCGCTCCATAGAATGGATCTGTTATCGCCAAAGTTTCCAACGTGCCGATTGCGTTCCAGGTAAGCGTACCCACCAATGACTGGCCGTTTACTTTGAAGGTGTACTGGTTCATCCGGTTCGAATTTGAATCGTAAGCGAACGAATCAGTGTCGGACGAGCCAAAGGTCACTTGAGTGGGCAAACTCGCCACGCTGTAGGCACTCGCAGTTACAGGATTCTGTCCCAGACTTGCCGAGACGGTATTAATCCTTCCTTCTCCGTCTGGAGCATACGTAAAAGTAGGTAAACCCGTTATCCCAGCCGAGCCGTACTTTGCAGTCAGTACGTCGAGAGATCCGTTGGCCCAATAGGTCGCGCTTGTGTGGTAATACCCACCGGAATTCGGCGTGGATTCGTAAATGTCGCTGGTTTCTCCGCGGACCGTGTAGCTAAATCCAATGTCCGTGATCTTGGACGTGCAGGCAGATGTACATGTATAAGCTTCGGCCATCCGAGCTTTTACATTGGCCATCACGACGCCGTTTACAGTAGCCGCGTCATAGACAAAATATTTATACGGAGTACTCGACGCGTAAGATCCCGACGAAACAAAGGTTGTGGTCAGTCTGTGCGATGCATCATATTTGTAGCAAATTACGTTTCCGACCGCATCCACCTTCTTGACCAAATCGCCTTTGTAGGTTCCGCAAGTCGTGTCCGAGTCATAAGTGTAGGTTGTTGTTCCGGACTCAGGGTTTGTCTCTGAGGTCATACGTCCTAGATCGTCATAAGCAAATGCGCGTGCTTGCTGGTTGCCACTGGACTGCGCATTCTGTGTTACGCCAGTGAGATGATTCAGGACATCGTAAATATATTTCGTCCAGTAGCCCGTGACCGGGGACGTTTGGGCGCAAGTTCCGCTACCCGTGGCGCTAGTGACCTCGCAAACGGAAGTCATGCGCCCCAGCGCGTCGTACTCGAACTGCTTTCTCTTTGCATTTTCAGCGGTAGGTGCGGGCCCGAGCGTGCGATAAGCATCATTCTGCGTGTAAGCGAAAGTAACCGTACGTGGCGGCGTCTCGCTGTCAGTGACTTGGTACATACGGTTTAGCGCGTCGTAAGTGGTACTCGTTCCAGGTGCGGTAGAATTGGTTTGGCCTGCAGAGCCGCTGTAAGGAAGGCTCACCTTGGACGGCCTCCCAACGATGTCGTAGTTTGTCTCTATTGAATCGTACGTAGAAGAACCCGGCGCTTCCAACACTTGAGATACTTGCATTCGCCCCAGACCATCGACATTTCCAAGCACATCGGATGTTGAAGAACTGGAGTTGAAAGTAAGAGAAGCTTCCGCTGAAGTTTGTCCCGCATAAGTTACGTTCGTGACGTTGGACGCCTGATCCGATGACGAGTTTGGCCGCCAGAAATCAGGATCATTGTACGTTATCGAAACCGATTGGCTATTTTCATCGGTCATGGACGTCTGAACGCCGCCAGTACAGTTCCAGGCCATTGATCTGGTGAGGCTCAAAGGTTCGCTTATCGAGGTGGCGAATGAGTTGCCGCAGGAACCAGTACCGTAGCTGAACGTCGTCTGGGCACCGTTTACGTCCGTTAGGCCTAGCATATTGCCAGTATCGTAGTAGGTATAAGTCTTGCCCAAAGTTGTTGTGCCTTGCAC
>Ga0209006_10003663_pt1 | contig 13975 bp, 5 predicted proteins | sample JacPin_JW_Ref_O2_FD_188567 | JGI IMG/M metagenome (GOLD analysis project Ga0209006, IMG submission 188567) | Forest soil microbial communities from Algoma, Ontario, Canada - Jack Pine, Ontario site 1_JW_Ref_O2 (SPAdes) (version 2) | ecosystem: Environmental > Terrestrial > Soil > Boreal... | reverse complement strand
GGTTCTGTCTGCGGGCGGCGATTCCAGTATGTTGATCCGCTTCCGAACGGAGGCGTCGGCGGCTGGAAATCTGCACCACAAGAACATCGTTACTGTTCACGACTTCGGCGAAGACCGGGGGATGTTTTTCCTGGTCATGGAGTATCTGGACGGCCGGGACCTGCAACATGTCATCGCCAACGCCGGGACGCTTCCCTTAATTGAGAAGATGCGGATCATGTCTCAGGTGGCCGAGGGGCTCCACTGCGCTCATCAAGGCGGAGTGGTACATCGCGACGTCAAGCCCGCCAATGTCATGCTGCTGCGCGACGGCGTCGTGAAGATCATGGATTTCGGAATCGCTCGATTAACCGGAGAGAGTTCCGCCAGGCTCACTCAGACCGGATACCTCATCGGGACCATTTCGTATATGGCCCCGGAGCAGCTTCGGGGGGGCGAGGCCGATGCCTTGTGCGACATCTGGGCCTACGGCATCATTTATTACGAATTACTGACCGGGAAAAACCCTTTCCACGGTCCCGATCCCGCTTCTGCCATGTTTCGAATTACCAGCGTCGAGCCCGAAGGCGTTCGTTCGTTGTCTCCCGCCTGCCCCGAAGAGCTGGAGAACGTCATTCGCCGCCTCCTGGCGAAGGACCGGGAAAACCGGTATCAGAGCCTCGACGATGTCTTGTTCGACACGGCTCCCATTTTGCTGGAACTCGAAAAGGCTCAGGCTTCCGGGCTTATTTCCCAGGCCACTCAACTGATCGGCGCTGGGAAACTGGATGACGCGCTGCTGGTTGTTCGCAAGATCCTCGATCTGGAGCCGATGCACCGGGAGGGCAGGGCTCTGCGCGAGCAGCTTCAGAAGGAGCTGAGGCTTCGGTCCGTTCGCGGACGAATTGAAGCGCTTCGTCAAAAAGCTGAAAAATCCGCAGGAGATCGCAATTATGCCGAGGCGATTCAGGTGCTCGGCTCTGCGCTCCAGATCAATCCGACGGATATGGTGCTCCAGCAGCGGCTCAAGGAACTGGAGGCCGCTCAAGAGCAGCGCCAACGCGCGGAGCGGCTGCTGGCTCAGGCCCAGAACGAACTCGACTTGCAAAACTTCACGGCGGCGTTTCAAAGCGCGACTGGCGCGTTAGAGGCGGAGCCGGACAATGGAATCGCCCGGGAGTTGGTTGCCCGGCTCGGGCGAACGATCGCGGAGCGCGACTCTGAAAAGCAGTTGCGGGAAGGGCTCAGCAAGGTGAAGGGGCTATTGGTAGTCGAGTCTCTCGACGAGGCGATCGCGCTGCTCGACGATTTGGCGAAACGAGCGCCAGACCATCCCCAGGTCAAGGAACTGCTTGCCCGCACGTCTCGCCAACGGGCCGCACGCGAACGTGAATCCAGAATAAATGCCGGTCTGGAAGGCGCGAGGAACTTAATCCGCAGCGGAGATTTCGCCGCTGCCGTCAGTGCGCTGGAGAGGCTGGCGAAAGAAATCCCCGGCGAAAACAGCATAGAGGAGACGCTCAATTACGCGCGCGAGGAATTGCGGACCAAGGAGAGGATCGCGAAGGGCAAAGCCCTCGGGAACCGCGCCTGGGCCCTGCTACAGGAAAAGAACTTCGACTTGGCACTCGAAACCGTGCGTGAGGGGCTGGCCTCCTATCCCGAAAATGAGCGCCTGGCTCACCTTCGCGAGGTCATCCTCTCCACCCGGGCGGAACACGAGCGCACCGCGGCAGTTCAGAAGGCGCTCGACGAATGTGCCGTCCTTCAGCGCGCCGAGCGCTTCGAGGACGCGCTGAATGTGGTGGATGCCGCGTTGCGGGAGCAACCGGAGCATGCGGTGTTGCACTCTTTGCGCGAGGAACTCCGGCGGAAAGCTGACGAACAGCAGCGGCGCCAACGAGCACAAGCGATTCAGGATACGCTGGCCAAAGCCCGCAAGATGGTGGAAGCCGGAGCGCCCGAATCCGCCACCAAGCTGTTGCAAACTGAGACGGCAAAATACCCCAACGAGCCGGCGTTGACATCCCTCCTCGCCCGGGCCCGGCAGGAGGAAGAACGTCAGCGCCAGGAACGCGCCCGGAACGATCTTTTGAATCGCGCGATGACGTTGGAGAAGGACGGCAATTGGACCGGAGCTCTGGAAATCGTCGAGAAGGGTCTTCAGGCTCATCGATCGTCGGTCGAGCTCGCGGACGCAGCCGCCCGGCTCCGCTCGCGCATCTCTCTGGATAAAGATGTCAGGGCCATTGAGGTTGCGATTTCCAGGCAGGACGCGGCCGGAGCACTAAAGCTGCTCGAAGACGCACGCCAGCGCCATCCCGACGATGCCACGCTGCGGCAGTTGCAGCAACAAGCCCGGGAACAGCAACGGCGCACTGCCGTGGACGAAGTCTGCGCCGATGTGCGGCGCGAGGATTCCACAGAGCGTGCCATGGAAATCTTATCGGCGGGGTTGCGGAGGTTCCCAGGTGAATCGAAATTGCTGGCGCTGCAATCGAAGCTGGAACGCCGTCGGAATATTGATTCCGTCCGCCAGAATCTCGTTGCGCAGGACTGGGCGGCAGCCGAGGCGCGGCTCCGCGGCTTGCTCCAGCAGGATGGGTCGGACCTGGAAGCGCGGAAACTTTTGGAAGAGGTTTCGAGGGAACGCGAAGCGGAGCGGCACAGGCGCCTGCGCGAGGACGGACGGCAGGAGGCGCAGAGGCTGCTTCACGACCGGCGCTTCGAGGATGCGGCAGCGCGTCTTCGTGGATTGTTGAACGAATTTCCCGGCGACCCGGTTCTGACGGACGATCTGCGAATCGTCATGGACGCGGCTCAGCAATATGCGCTAAGCGAAGCCTATCGCAAGGGACGGCAACGAGCCAGCGCCAGCCTGAGGGAGCAGCGGTTCGACGCCGCCATCTCCGAACTGCAAACGCTGCTGGCCCAATTCTCCGGGGATGCCGCCCTGCAGGGAGATCTTGCGGCTGCGATGGCGGCCAAGAAGGGATACGAAGACCGGGAAAACTGCGAGAAAGGCAGTCGTAAGGCGTCAGAATTGGTCTCAAAACGCCAATTTGGCGCCGCTATTGGCATCTTAGAGGCCTTATTAGGCCAATTTCCGGGCGATCCGAGGCTTGCAGAGGACCTCAAATCGGCGACCGGCGCCAAGGCGCTGTTCGACCAGCGCCAAATGCTCGATCAGCAGGTCCAGCAGTTGGAAAAGCTCTACCGGAAAGGAGATGCGCAAGCCGTCAAGGAGCAAGTGGCTCTGCTGGGATCGGGAATCCACGATCCGCGGTTGAGGGAGCTATCGGAATGGGCCGACACCGAAATCGTAAGGGTCGCCCAGGAGCGCGAAAGAGAATCCGCCGCGTCTTTACAGAAGAGAAGACGCCTGCGCGTTCAGATCGCCGGTGCTGTTGTTGGGGTAGCGAGCCTTGCCGCCGCGACTGTTTGGCTGGTCCGGTCGCAGCCCGCAGGGGGACGGTTGGAGTTAAGTGCGGCCGAGGTCTCTTTTCAGTTGAAAGCGGGCGCGTCCACGCCGGCCTCGCGAACTGTGTCGCTAAAGAGCCTCGGAAAGAATAAAGAGTGGACTTCTTCCAGTACCGATGAATGGTTGTCCGCCGGTCCACAAAACGGGATTACGCCTGCGTCGATTACCGTGTCGGTCAACCCCGCCACATTGTCCGCAGGCTCGCATTCGGGATTGTTGATTTTCGCTTCCGATGATCAAAAGGCGAGTCTGAGAGTCAAGGTAACGGTCGAGCAGAAACCCGAGACGAAGCCTGTCGAGATTACCGAGGCGCGTCCTGAGGTGAAGACCCAGCAACCGTTGAAGACCCAGCAACCGGTTAGCAAAGGCAAATCGACGGAACATGCGGCCGCCACGAAACCGGACCCGGGGGTGCAACCCGACCCGGTGGTCGCGCGGCCAGCCGTTGAGGAACCGGCTAAGCCGACGCCCGCCGTTGTGGACTGTCACGCCCCCAGTTACCATGGCCTTCACAAAGGAACATTGCGATGGGTGAACGGCTCGCTCGAGTCCAACGCTATCCTCGCGTTCGGGGGACAAATCGAGACGATCGCAGGGGGCCGGGTTACGGGCAACCTGTTGCCTGGCTGCGATGTCACCGTTACGTCCGACACCAGTGGCATAGAAATCGTTGGAAAGCCTGCGCGCGAGACTGGATTTCAGCGAATCAGGATTCAGAACAAATCGAATGCGCCGATCTCGAACGTGATTCTTCAGTGGCGCGAGAAATGATCGCTCAGGCCCTCAGCGCAACTGGAAGAAAAATCCGGCTTCGACCTTTCCGAAAGTAGTATCGGAAAAAGGCCCGCTGACCGGTTTATAAATCTTCGCTTCAGCCCGGAAGCCGAAGGCTCCGCTTCCGCCGATATAGTAGCGAATCCCTCCGCCGCCATTGACTGCGAAATCGGCACCCCTCGCCACTGTGACCGGAATGCTGGCGTTCAAACTGGGGATAGAAACCTGATCCGTCCGTCCCGGGTACACCAAAGCGCCCATTCCAAACACCAGGTAGGGAACAATCGGTTTTTCGTGGAAAATCGGAAGGCGGACGTGGACTCCTCCGTGAATGTCCGACAGATTCAGACTGTAGTTGTGGGTGAACGGTATTCCAGAAATGGTTCCAGACTCCGTGCGGGGCAATCCCGGAAAGTAACTGTACTCGAAGTACGGAAGCACATACTTGTTTTTTAACGCGTACGTCACGTTCCCGCCGCCCATCACCCGAAACTTATCGATACCGTAGCTTGCGCCGATGAACGGGCCAACCTCAAAGCTGCCGGAGCGCACTGCGGACGCCTGACCAAAAGCGGTCAAGGTATTCAAAATAAAGAACGCCCCGCCGAGAAATCCCCGGCAGGAACGCCACAACGGTCGTTTCATCTTCACTTTCAAATCTCCTCCGAATCAAATTGGGCTTATTATACCGGATCAACGAACCTGTAACAGTCTCCTGGTTTCCTCCGTGTCGTCTAGAACGCAGCGAAATCCGACATGATAGGCCGGTCCGCCCTGTGGCCTGCGAAACGACAGCCGCAGATGTTGTTTCCAATCGCTCTCGAAGGATCCACCGCGAACCACGTGCTCCTTTCCGCCCTGGGGACCCTTCGGGTCCACCGCAGGCGACTCGGGATAATAGCCGGGACTGTACCAATCCGCGACCCATTCCCAGACATTGCCGGCCATGTCGAAAAGATTGAACGGGTTATGATCGAAGCTATGAACCGGCGCGAGTTGATCAAACCGGTCGTTCCCTTTCTTGCCGAAGAAGTTGGCTTTCTCGCGGCTGTTCTCATCGTTCATCGGATAGACTTCATCGTTCTTTCCTCCCCGCGCCGCGTATTCCCACTCCGCTTCGGTCGGCAATCTGCCTTTGGCCCATCCGCAATAGGCGCCCGCTTCCTCCCACGACACCATCATCATAGGAAGGTTATTGGTCCTCCACCCAGGATTGTAGATGGTCGCTTTGGGCATTCTGAATTGCTTGCCTGATTCCTCGACAAAGCGCTGGTAGGCACTCACCTCCACTTCCGTCCTGCCCATCCACACCCCATGCGCGATCGTGACTTCGTGCTGCGGCTTCTCATTGGGCTCGCAGCGGGTATCCGCCTGAACGCAGCCCATCTTGAACTTGCCCGGAGGAATAAACACGTATTCCAACCGATCGCGCGGGTTCGTTGGCGACTGCTGAACGATGATGGTGGGCGCAGGCGGCGGGGACGCGGTGATTACCGGGGCATGAAAGTAGAATCCCTCCGTGAGCACGTTGGAGTTCCAATCCGGGAACTGCGCCTGAGAAGAGGCCCTGCCCACTTCCTGTTTCGCCTGTTCGAATACCTGGCTCAGCGTTAACCCTGGTCGCTTGATCCTATTGGCAACAGCCCTGGTAAACAGCCCCAGTTCATTGGGCGGCAGAGGCAGAATGAATTGCCCGGCATGGGCCGCCATGGCGACCATCGTCTCACCGATGCCGCTGGTGTCCGGCATGGATAGCCCCAGTCCGCTCGCACCCTGGATTTGTCTTTCGATCCTTCGTGGCGCTTCGAGTACCAAAATCTTGAGTCCGGCTTTCTTTTCGTCCAGATCCTGCAACAACCTGGTGAACCGGAACGCACGATCCTGCATCGCATCGCTGCTGGCTGGCTTGAAGTCGACCGGCAGCAGATAATCGTCGTCGTCCGAGACCTGCACGGCGTGGCCCGAATAATAGAAGAAGCAGACATCTCCCGCCTTGATCTTCGCCAGAAAAGCGGACTCAACGCGAAACAAATCATCATTGCCTTTCGTGTTCTGAACCAACATCACGTCGAACCCGGCGCCCTCGAGCGCTTCCGTGATGAGGCGAGCTTCCGCCGTGGCAGATGGGAGCACCGATAAGGACACGTAACTGCTGTTTCCAATCACCAGGGCGAAGCGCTTTGCCTGCGCCGCACACAGCATTGGTATCAGAAGGAGCAGAACGGCACGCATGATGATGATTTTGATTGTACCTAGACGGCTCTTTAAAAAGCACACTCGTCGCCCGAGTGATCGCCTGTTGGGATAGAGTCGGTGGGCGTCCCCACAATCGGCCGGTTTTTTTGAGCAGATATGCTCTCATGACCCGCCGGTTGAGCGCGATTAGCTGTATTCCTGCTCGCGATGAGGTGGCCTTGATCGAGCCAGTTCTTTGACCGCCGTGGAGCCCCATGCGTCAGCTTGGGGCTATTGCGGTTACCAGCACAAGCCCCAAGCTGACGCATGGGGCTATATTGCCAACAAATTAACCGGTCACAGCACTAGACATTATCAATCATGTGCCCTGCGACGACTATGCCCGACACCGCCCGATAACGCCGATGATGGAACGAAACTCGTTAAGAGGTGATTTTTGGAGATGCTCGTGATTTTGGAGGTCGGTCGGCATTGTTGGTGCCGCCTTACGCACGCTACTTTGGGAATCCAGTGGACCATTTTTCAGTATGACTGGGGAGGCGCTCCGCAAACTGCCTATCGGTACTCGACGGATCCGTCCGCACTGACAGACGGCGCTGTTCCACCTCTCCCTGCAAGTCCCGGTCGCTTATGGAATGACATAAGGTATGCCGGGTCCACGAGCAAGTCAATCCCGGATATCGGGCTTCTGCGCCGAGGCTCGACTTCAAAAAGACATGAATATGTTCTGCCGTGCGACCGGTGAAGGAAAACAATTCTCGGCTACCAGGGCAGTGCGAGAGGAAACGAACAGCCGGATGAACGTCAGCAACTCCGTATTCTACAAATGCTTGCGTTCCCTCCTGCCGTTCGGGCCGAATTTTTGCGGACCACGGCAATCCGAAGGTAAGCCGGTTGCACATCCTACTGAGGCGTGGTCAGGATGATCGGTAAGCCTTGCCGCTCCAGGCGCGTATTAAGTTCGGTAAGGTCCTTCTGCGTGAGTGAATCCCATAATGCGTTTACCATGTGCAGCTCGCCTTGCAAATAGCCATATGCTTCACGTGCCTGATCGGTTGGCTGACGATCCGAGCTTTGCACATGGTTCACCAGGTACACAAATTTCGCCGTCAGTTCCACCGGCCATTCGAAAAAAGCGACTTGCTTCTGTTGCTGCAGTTTTTCGGCGAGATCGGCAAGTTTTCCGTTCAGAGCTTGCGCGGTGCTCCGCAAATCCAGTTTCGCGGGATCATTCGCGCTCCGCGCCAGCAAGGCCTCCAACTGACGCCGGACGTTTTCAATCCCCGTGGTCAGCGCGGTGGCCCTATTCAGGTCGGCGGACAACCCTTCGAGCATCGCGGTCTGTAACTCGATTTCATGCAGGCTCCCGCCCGAACTGGGATCCTTGATCACTTCGAAGGTTTGTGATAAACGCTTCCCGCCGGATTCGAGCGTGACAGTGTATCGACCCGGAGGAGCCAGCAGACGAACGCTCGGCGCCGCAGCTCCGCGCCGAGCGAGGGGAGGGCCAGGCTCAGCCGGCGGACCTTCCTCCGGACCTGAAGGCGGTGTGGGCGTCGCCGCGGGAATGGGTGTGGCGCTCGCCGGCGAAGACGGATCAAACCGCAGATCCCAATACACACGATTCATTCCTGGAGTTTTCGTGCCCTTCATCCGGCGAACTGTTTTGCCGGTTGCGTCGGCGACGGTGAGCGTCACGTCTCCGGTGGGCGAGGACTTCAGCCAATAAGACAGAGCCGCGCCGTAAGACGGGTTGTGGCCGGCTGTGGGATCGTCGGCCATCTCGCGAATCGGCGTAACTTGCCGGTAGCGATAGGTCGAACGCGGCGCAAACAGGTACGCATCCGACGCGACGTTGTCGGCCGTCAACTGCTGCAGCGGCCCCAGGTCGTCGAGAATGTAAAATCCTCGCCCGTAGGTGGCAATCACCAGATCATTGAAGTGTTTTTGAATCGTGAGCCAGGATACTGGAGCGTGGGGCAGATTCAACTGCAAAGGCTGCCAGTAATCCCCCGCGTTGAACGAAACATAAAGACCATTTTCCGTGCCCAGATAAAGCAAGCCGCGGCGCACCGGGTCCTCACGAACGCAGCGCGCATAACTCAGCGGACTTTTTTCGATTCCGTTCACGATCAGCTTCCACGTGGCGCCGTAATCGCTGGTCTTATAAACCCACGGGTCGAAGTTCCCCTCCTGATGCCCGTTCACGGTAAGGTAGGCTGTCCCCGCATCGAAGGCCGAAGGCTCGATGTTATTGATGGTCCCCCAGGAAATCAAACCGGGCAGATTTTTCGATACGTTGGTCCACGTCTTTCCGGCATCGCGCGTGATTTGTACCTGGCCGTCATTGGTGCCGGCCCAGATCAGCCCTGGCGCGATCGGCGACTCCGCGATTGAGTAAACCACGTCGCCGTATTCGACCCCGATGTTGTCGCCCCAGATTCCCCCGGAATGCTCCTGCTTCGATTTATCGTTCAGCGTCAGATCCGGACTGATCACTTCCCAACTCTGCCCGCCGTTGGTGGTCCTATGGATATGCTGACTGCCGACGTAGATGCGGGAATGATCGTGGGGAGAAATATGAATTGGAAAATCCCAGACGAAACGATATTTCAGGTCTTTCGCCGCCTGGCCGTTGGTACTCACCGGCCAAACCTCGACGTCGCGCGTGCGCTGCGTGGCCACGTCGAAGAGAACAACGATTCCGCCGACCGAACCGCGGCCTGAGGAGGTGGACCATATCAAGTCGGGATTCTCCGGGTCCGGCGTGGCCCACCCGCTTTCGCCTCCGCCCACCGAATACCACAGACCACGGGGGATCTCAGCTCCTCCGGTGATGCCCTCGTTCGATCCATATTTGGAATTGCTCGGACCGCAGGTGGAGGGTCCATCCTGCATGTTGCCGCAGACCGTGTACGGCACTCGATTATCGGTGGTGACGTGATAGAGCTGCGCGATGGGCAGCCGGATGCGGACCCACGTCTCCCCGCGATTGATCGAGATCGACACACCTTCGTCATTGGCGACGATCATCCGTTTCCCGTTCTGCGGATCGATCCACATGTCATGATTATCGAAACCGGGCGTTTGTTCCGTCGAGCGCCGGATCATCGTCTTGCCCCCATCGCGGGTAGTGCTGAAGGCGATGGAAAGGAAGTGAGCTTCATCCGGATCGTCCGGCTCGACCGCCATGCGTGTATAGTAAGCGGGCCGAGTCAGCAGATTGGATGCGGAGTTGACCAGTTTCCACTGCGTCCCTCCGTCGTCGGACCTCCACAGCGAGCCAACGTCGGTCGGCTGTCCATTCCACGGAATCCCGCGGCCTGTTTCAATCAGCGCGTAGATCCGCCGGGAGTTGGACCTGCTCATCCCCAGCCCGACTTTACCGAACGGCCGCGTGGGAAGGCCGTTGCCGGCAACTTTTTTCCAGGTCACTCCTCCATCGCGCGAATTCCAGATGCCGCTTCCCGGACCACCGCTGGTGCGCCCCCACGTATGCACTTCGATCTGCCAGGTGGCCGCAAAAAGGATGCTGGAATCATTCGGGTCCATGACGACATCGATGCCGCCCGAACTCGCGTCCACGAACAGCACTTTTGTCCAGGTCTTTCCGCCGTCGGCGGTACGATACAGTCCGCGCTCTTCCTGCGGAGCATACGTATGGCCGAGAGCCGCTGCAATCACAATGTCCGGATTGCGGGGATCGATGACAATCCGCCCGATCCGGCCAGTCTTTTCGAGGCCCATGCGCTGCCACGATTTTCCGGCGTTGGCGGATTTGAAAATTCCCCATCCCATCGAGATGTGGCTGCGAAGAAACGTTTCTCCGGTGCCGGCCCAAACAATATTGGGGTCGGACGCGGCGATGGCCAGCGCGCCGATCGAGGAAACGGGCTGGTCGTCGAAAATCGGCTGCCAGTGAATTCCGCCATCGGTCGTTTTCCAGATTCCGCCCGAAGCGGCGCCCGCATAATAGATGGCCGGATCGCCAGGGATTCCGACCACGGCATCGGTCCGGTTCCCCGGAGGTCCGATATAGCGGTAACGAAGCGAAGAGTACGATGCGGGGTCAACGACTGGCGGACCAGGCGCCGTCCGCGCGACTGGCTGCGCCGCAAACGGCGTCGCTATGAAGCTGATCAGTGCAAGTACGCGGGCGAAAATCTTCATACGTGTTTACCAGATTATCGATTGACGGAAACTCGCGAAGAGCGTCAACGAAAGCCCGCCGTGCTCTACTGGCGTTCCATGTAACGACGATAAAGCTCGACTTGCCGGCTGGTCAGTTCCACTTCCTTGCCTTTGATGTAGAGTCGTTTTATCTGCGTGGGAAGTTCCATTGGATCGCCGTCGGTGACGATCAGGTCCGCCGATTTTCCTTTCTCAATCGATCCCGTCTCGCTGGACACGCCCCAAATCTCGGCGGCATTGATGGTGATTGCCTTCAGCCCTTCCTCATACGGCAGACCAAAGGCCACGGCCCGCGCGGCGTTAAAAGGAAGGTTGCGGCTCCACTCGTTGCTGAACGTGCCGAACGCGAACTTCACGCCCGCTTTGTAAGCCTCCGCGGGAAGGGTCATCTCTTTATCGTACGGATCGTCCTCATTTTCCGACAACGCTTCCGTGCGGCCGAGAATCACCGGAATATTGCGCGACTTCAACTCTGCTGCCATCTTCCCCAACTCGTGCGGCTGAACGATGACCGCCCGGATGTGATGTTTCTCCGCGAACAAAATCGCGTCGTGAATCGAGCGTTCCCGGTTCGCGGTGATCGCCACCGGCTCTTTCTGCTCCAGCACGGGCAGCATCGCTTCCATCTTCAAATCCTTGATGAAACCGGGAGCGTTGGCGGTACGTTCCTTCTGATACTGGCGAGCAGCGTCGAAAAATTCATCAATTTTCTTGATTTGCTGATCGTATTGGCGCTTCGCTTCGGTGAACGGAGCCGGTCCACGGCCAGATTCCGGAGCCTCCGCCCCTTCCCCGCCCCGTCCTCCGCGGCCCGCGATGGACGGAAAATTCAACTGCATCGCCGCGCTGCGGAGAATCTCCATTTCTTCCCAGGTCCAGCCGGACAATCGGATGAATGCCGCCCGCCCGGCGATGAATTGAGGCGCCGCGGCGCCACGGCCACCCCCACCCCCGCCGCGCCCCCCAGCCGGATATGTCATGGCGCTGGTGATCCCATTTACCCGCGTCACTGCGAAGGTCGCGCTATCTGGATTGACGGCGATCAAGGCCTTCAACTGCGGCATGAATTCGCCCAGTTCACCGGTATCGACCGTGACCCGCTCAGCGCCAATTTCGCTCAGTCCCAGCGTGGTTCCTGAATCGATCATCCCCGGGTAGACGCGCATCCCTTTGGCTTCGACAATTTTGGCCCCTTTCGGCGCGATAACTTTCGCCCCAATCTCCACGATCTTTCCATCTTGGATCAGCAGGGAGACGCCTTTCATTACCGTTGCAGTGACTGGATACACATCTGCGTTGCGGATCAATACGGCGTCGTCGGCCGCACACATAGTTGCGCAAAACGCCAGCGCCACGACCCAAGCTCGACCCGCCCTCATTGCGCCCCCCCGCGGCTACCTTGCGTCCGTTTCTCCATTTCCAGGAGCTTTTGTTTTTCCGCTTCCCTCGCTGCCCGGCCGCTAACGTCCTGATCGCGATCGAAGTATTTATGCCCGTCGATGAGCACCTTCTGAACCTTCGCAAATTCGGAAACCGGGTCCTTATCGTAGATCACGATATCGGCATCCTTGCCCACTTCGATAGATCCCACGCGATTGTCGACCCCAAGCTGCCTGGCCGGATTCAACGTCACCATTGCCAGGGCGTCCTCGCGCGACAAGCCGCCATATTTCATCGACTTGGCGGCTTCCGTGTTGAGGCGTCCCATCAGTTCGCCATTCAAACTGTCGCTGTTCACGCTTACCAGCACGCCTTTCTTCTGCATAATCGCGGCATTGTAGGCGGTCGCGTCGAACACTTCCATCTTGAAGCCGAACCAGTCGCTGAAGGTCGATGCGCCCGCGCCATGCGCCGCAATCTCCTTGGCGACTTTGTAACCTTCCATCACGTGCTGGAACGTGCGGATTTTAAATCCATAATCGTCGGCGATGCGGATCAACATCAGGATCTCATCGGCTCGATAGCAGTGAGCGTGCACGTAGCGCTTCCCTTCAAGCACTTCCTTCAGCGTCTCCAACTTCAGATCCTTGCGCGGCGCAACAGACTTCTGGCCTGACTTCACCGCCGCATCGTAGGTGTCCCATTCGGCCTTATAAGCAACTGCCTGATTGAATGCCTGGCGAATGGTGTCCTCGACGCCCATGCGCGTAGCCGGATAGCGCAGCGGCGCGTTGCCATTTCCCGGCTGCGGATTGCCGGAGCGCTTGGGATTCTCGCCCAGTGCGAACTTGACACCTGGCGTCGCGCCCTCGAAAATCATCCCATCCGCGTCCTGGCCCCAACGCATCTTGAGGACGATGGTCTGGCCGCCGATGGAATTCGCCGATCCGTGGAGAACGTTGGCGGACGTCACGCCTCCGGCCAGTGCGCGATAGATGGCGATATCTTCCGGATCGATCACATCTTTTATGTTGACCATCGACGACACCGACACACTGGCTTCATTCATGTTTCCGTCGACCGCAATGTGTGTGTGGCAATCGATAATTCCCGGCATTACCCATTGCCCGTTGGCGTCGATCACCGTCGCGCCGTCCGGCGTCAGCACATTCTCGCCGATTTCAGCTATTTTTCCGTCGCGGACCAGAATCGAGCCTTTCATCGTGCCCTTTCCGCTCTCCGTCACGATGGTCGCGTTCCTGATCACCGTGACTTCGGCGCGCAAAGTGGCCAGCGCAAGGATTCCGAAAAGCAACTTTTTTGTCATTTCCGATTCTCCGTTACCATCCCTCCACGAACCGTCGGTTGTGGCGCGGGCGTGTGCTTCACGCCGTCAATAAATACCATTTCCACCTTGGAGAGATCGTCGAAAATTTCGCCGCGGGTCAACACCAGGTTCGCGATCTTGCCTTTCTCAATGCTGCCCAGCCGGTCCGCGACCCCGTATATTTCCGCAGCGGAAAGCGTCAGCGCGCGTACCGCCGCTTCGCGGGGGAGGCCGTTGTCGATGGCCTTTTTCACGGCTCGCGTCAGATCCCGGGTCTGATCGATTCCATCGGAGTAAAACGCGAACGGGATTCCCGCTTGTTTCAACATCGCCGGAGCCGTCGGCGCTTTCACCCGGTCCTCCAATATACGCAGCGAATCTACTTCGTCGGGATTGGCGTCGCGCTGCTCTTCAGGCCACTTCAGGCTGACCAGCACTGGCGTATTCTTCCCCTTCAGGTGATCGATTGCTCGCGCAGTGTACGCTTGGCGCATCCCATAGAGAATCGCCGGCTGTTTTAACTCTTCGCCGAACCGCACCATCCGCTCAATCTCGATCCACCGATTCGCCGGCAGCAGAATGCGTTTCGACTCCATCACGCCTTCGAGGGCCCGGTCGTATTCGGGCCGCTTCTTCCCGCGCGGATC
>Ga0209006_10003662_pt1 | contig 13977 bp, 8 predicted proteins | sample JacPin_JW_Ref_O2_FD_188567 | JGI IMG/M metagenome (GOLD analysis project Ga0209006, IMG submission 188567) | Forest soil microbial communities from Algoma, Ontario, Canada - Jack Pine, Ontario site 1_JW_Ref_O2 (SPAdes) (version 2) | ecosystem: Environmental > Terrestrial > Soil > Boreal... | reverse complement strand
CCGGCGCAGCATCGAAGCAAACCTGGGCAATTTCCCGAATACGACGAATTATTCGAACCTCGTCACCGGCGGCGACAACACGCTGATCGGCGCAACGGTCGCCAATCTCGTCCCCTTGGCGCGCAACTTCCTGTACACCACGAGGGATCGAATCTTCGCTAGCGGTTGGAACAACAAATGGACGCCCGGAGACTGGACCTTCGCTGCCGATGTCGGCTACTCGCGCGCGACGCGTGATGAGCAAGACTATGAGACCCAGGGCACCTACCAGGGCGGTGTAACCGATACCGGCACGTTCTACATTCCGAGCAGCTCGGCGCCGAGCTTCCTGCTGAACAACGGCTATGCGGATCCCGCGAAAGTTCTCGTGGGCCCCACGATTTACGGTGCCGGCTACAGCCGCTTCCCGCATGTGGTCGACGAGTTGAAGTCTGTACGTCTGGATGCGGGCCACACCTTGTCCGGCTGGTTCAGCGCACTTCAGGGCGGCCTCAATTTTGACGATCGCACCAAGAACAAGACGCAGCCCGAGGCAAGTCTCAACGCCAACGCCAACTGTCCCTGCCAGATCGCCAGCCAGTATCTGCTGTCGCCGACCAACTTGGGATTTTCCGGCACGCCGAGCGCGCTTGCCTGGAATGTCCCGGCCGTGCTTGCCAATTATTTCCAGCCCATCCAGCCGTCGACCACGCAGAGTTTTCTGGTCGGCAAGACCTGGGAAGTCTCGGAGAAGCTGTCGACGGCCTACATCATGGCCAAGCTCGATCATGACTTGTCCGCGGAGGTCAGCTTGCGCGGCAATGTGGGGGTACAGGCTGTGCATACCCAGCAGAGTTCCGATTCACACGCGTTCGTGACTGCAGCGGTGCCGATTCATGATGGAACGGACTATAACGATGTCCTGCCGTCGGCGAACTTGGTATTCGGTTTCCCGTTCGGTCAAAAGCTGCGCGTCGGCCTGGCGCGCGAATTGGTGCGGGCGCGCATGGATCAGATGGACGTGTCGTACGACTATTCGTATTCGACTGGGGGCAACTTCATGCCCTCGGCGACCGGCGGCAACGCAAGGCTCGCACCGTGGCGCGCCAATGCGGTTGATCTGTCGTACGAGAAATATTTCGAGAACCGGGCGATCATTTCGGTGGCCGGTTTCTACAAGAAGCTGACGAGCTATATCTACGACATCACGAATCCCTATAATTTCGCGACGCAAAACGCAGCCGCATCGCCGTCCAATCCCTGCTTGATCAACAACGTCCCGACGCCGTGCCCGGAACAGCCGATCGGTCTGTTTACGACGCCGCAGAACGGCACGGGCGGCCGCGTGGACGGCGTCGAACTGGCGTTTTCGGTACCCGGTGAGTTGTTCTGGGCCGCGTTGGAGGGCTTCGGCGCAAGCGGCAGCATCTCGCAGACCGCGAGCAGCATCGCGATCCCGGGACAGGTCGCGGGTACGAATGCTCAAAACATCACCTTGCCGGGACTGTCGAAGACGGTGTGGCAGGCGACGGTGTATTACGAGCGAGCGGGTTTTTCGGCGCGCCTCGCGACCACTTACCGCTCCAACTACATCGGCGAGATCACCGATTTTGCCGGCGACCGGGCGCTCGAATACGTCCGGCACGAGCAAATCAGCGCGTTCCAAACTGGATATGATTTCTACCAAGGCCCTCTGAAGGGCTTTGGTGTCGTGTTCCAGATCGACAATCTCACCAACACGCCGTTCATCGACTATGCGGGGGTGCAGTCGCGCGTGCGTGACTACGAAACCTATGGCCGAGTGTTCTTCCTGGGCGCCAAATACAAACTGTAAGTCCACGCGCCGTGAAATGTATTCAAGTGGGCGCGCTCGCAGCGTCGCTTCTGACGTTGCTGATTGCGCCGTGCAGTGTTGCGCAGCCGGCGCAGGATTATCGCGACAGGTTGCCGGCCGACGAGATCATTTATTTCCTCCTGCCCGACCGCTTCGAGAATGGCGATGCATCCAATGACCGCGGCGGTCTTGCGGGCGGACCACTGGTCACGGGTTTCGATCCTACCGCCAAGGGCTTCTATCACGGCGGCGATCTAAAGGGTGTCCTTTCGCGGCTCGACTACATTCAGGCGCTGGGGGCGACCGCGGTCTGGCTGGCTCCGATCTTCAAGAATAAACCGGTGCAGGGCGCGCCTGGCCACGAGTCTGCCGGTTATCACGGCTACTGGATCACCGATTTTACGCACGTCGATCCGCATCTCGGCACCGATGCGGATATGCACGCCCTCGCGGACGCCGTTCATGCCCGCGGCATGAAGTTGTACATGGATATTGTGGTCAATCACACGGCCGATGTGATCGGCTATCGCGAGTGCCCTTCGAGCGCCTGCCCTTACCGCTCGCGTGCGGACTATCCCTACACGCGGCGCGGCGGCTTCGCGGGCGAAGAAATCAATCGGGGTTTCCTCGGCGATGCAGCGCCGTATCAAACCGACGAGAACTTTGCGAAACTTACGCGCCCCGACTATGCCTATACACCGTTCGTGCCGCCGGGGCAGGAGCACGTCAAGGTTCCCGAATGGCTGAACGATCCGATCTACTATCACAACCGCGGCAACTCGACGTTTCGCGGCGAGAGCTCCACGATGGGTGATTTCTTCGGTCTCGACGATGTGATGACCGAGAATCCGCGCGTGGTGCGCGGTTTCATCGAGATATTCGGCGACTGGATCGACAAGTACGACATTGACGGCTTTCGCATCGACACCGCCCAGCATGTCAATCCGGAATTCTGGCAGCGCTTCGTGCCGGCGATGCGCGCGCGGGCCGCTGCCAGGGGCATACCTAATTTCCACATTTTCGGCGAGGTTTACACGCCAGAGTTCGATCCGGCAAAGCTCGCGAGGCATACGCGTGTCGATGCGCTGCCGGCAGTGCTCGACTTCGGATTTGCGTTAGGCGTGCGCGAGACCGTGGCCGGCTCGATCGGAACCGAACGATTGGCAGAACTATTTGCCGACGACGCCCTGTACGAGGGCGGAGCGACCGGCGCGCGGCAGCTGCCCACCTTCATCAGCAATCACGACGCGGGTCGCTTCGGCTATTTCGTGCGTAAAGCGCGGCCTCACGCCGCCGACGGCGAGGTTTTGCGACGCGTGACCTTGGCCTACGCCATGCTCATGACCCTGCGCGGGGTCCCCGTTATTTATTATGGCGACGAGCAGGGTTTTGCCGGCTCCGGCGGTGATCAGGACTCTCGCCAGGATATGTTCGCCAGTAAAACCGCTGCCTATAACGCCGAACGGCTGATCGGTACCTCGGCCACCACCGCGCAAAGCAACTTCAGTGCCGATCACCCGCTATACAAAGCCATTTCTACGCTGGCGATGCTTCGCCGTGCCAACCCAGCGTTGCGCGGGGGCGATCAAGTCGTGCGGGCTTACGCGCGCACGCCGGGAATCTTCGCCGTGTCGCGGCTCGATGCACGGAGCAACACGGAGATCCTGATTGCGTTCAACACGTCGATGCAAGCCATCGACGCCCAGGTGGAGGTCGACCCGCACTCGCAGCGCTTTCGCAGCTTGCGCGGCAGCTGCGCGCCGGCTGAATCGGCGCCCGGCAGCTACCGCGTGCGGGTTCCCGCACTGGACTACCTGATTTGCGCGTCGGTCGCGGCTCCATGAGCCGCCCCGCTGAGCCGATCCTCGAGGCGCGGCCCGAAGTTCCTTGGTGGCACGGCGCCGCGATCTATCAGATCTATCCGCGCAGTTTTCGAGATTCCAACGGCGATGGCATCGGCGACCTGCCCGGCATCACCGCGGGCCTCGATTACGTGGCATCGCTGGGCGTGGATGCCGTCTGGATATCGCCGTTCTACACCTCACCGATGAAGGACTTCGGCTACGACATTGCCGATTACTGCGATGTCGATCCCATCTTCGGGACCCTGCAGGACTTCGATTGCCTGCTCGAAACGGCGCATCGGTGCGGACTGAAAATCATCATCGATCAGGTATATTCGCATACCTCGGATCAACATCCGTGGTTCCGGGAAAGCGCCGCCGACCGAACCAACGCCCGCGCCGATTGGTATGTGTGGGCCGATCCCAAAATTGACGGTTCACCACCCTCAAATTGGCAATCAGTCTTTGGCGGCTCCGCATGGACCTGGAACGCGCGGCGCGGCCAATACTACCTGCATAATTTTCTGATCGAGCAGCCCGATCTGAACGTTCACAACCCAGAGGTTCAGGACGCATTGCTCGAGTGTGCGCGATTCTGGTTCAAGAGAGGCGTCGACGGGTTTCGGCTCGACGCCGTCAACTTCGCATTGCACGACCTCTTGCTGCGCGACAATCCCCCCGCGCTTACCCGCAAGCGGCCGCGTCGGCGGCCGGTCGACTTTCAACAGGCGCTTTACAACAAGTCGCATCCGGACTTGCCGCGGTTCATCGAGCGGATCAGAAAGATCGCCGACGAGTACGGCGGACGATTCACCGTGGCGGAGATCGGCGGCGAAGGCAGCGAAGCGGAGATGCAACGCGTGACTTCCGGCAACGCGCGCTTTCATACCGCGTATGGGTTCAACTTCCTGTATGCGAACCGGTTGACCCCGGAACTGATTCGAACGACGCTCGGCGCATGGCCGGAGACGGAAGGCATGGGCTGGCCGAGTTGGGCGTTTTCGAACCACGATGCGCCGCGAGTGGCGTCGCGCTGGTCCACGCCCGAGTATCGCGCTGAGTATTGCCGGCTCGCCATGCTGCTGCTGACATGTCTGCGCGGCAATATATTCCTGTATCAAGGGGAAGAGTTGGGGTTGCCGCAGGCTCACATTGGTTTCGAGGATCTTAAGGACCCGGAGGCGATTGCGAACTGGCCATCCACGCTTGGACGCGACGGTGCGCGCACGCCCATGCCCTGGCAGTCTTCGGCGGCGCATGCCGGGTTTTCGACGGCAGCGCCATGGCTTCCCGTCAGCCCCGAACACTTTGCGCTCGCCGTGGACCGCCAGCAGAATGACCCCGGTTCTCAACTCGCGCTCACGCGTCGGCTCATCGATCTGCGCCGCCGCAGCCCCGCCCTTCGCTCAGGCTCGCTGCGATTTATCGACGCGCCCGCGGACCTTGTGGTGTTCGAGCGCGCTTCGGCCGGGAACCGGCTTTTGTGCGCATTCAACCTTGGAATGAGTGAGCGCAACTGGCATCCTTGGGACGCCAGCCTTTCGGGCTCCAGGCCCAAGGATCACTGGGAGATCATCGAATCCGTGGGTGGGGCCGAAGAGTGGCGTTTTCCGCCTCTCTCTGGTCTGATCACCCGATGTCCGCCCTGACCACTCCTGTCATCCGCAGCGATCCACATTCCCCTGGCCGCCCAGCCGATGGGACCAGGCCGGCCAAGCCTACCCTGACATTCCTGCAGATCTGGAACATGTGCTTCGGATTTCTGGGATTGCAATTTGCGTTTGCATTGCAGAATGCCAATGTCAGCCGGATCTTTCAGTCATTGGGCGCCGACTTGGATCAAATTCCCATCATGTGGATCGCGGCGCCTCTGACGGGGTTGTTGGTTCAACCGGTGATCGGCTATCTCTCGGATCGAACCTGGACGAGGCTCGGCCGGCGCAAACCTTACTTCCTCATCGGCGCCGTCCTGGCCGCGAGCGCCCTTTGGCTCATGCCGCGCGCACCGACGTTGTGGTTCGCGGCTGCATTGTTGTGGGTGCTGGATGCGTCCATCAATGTGTCGATGGAGCCGTTTCGCGCCTTCGTCGGTGACCAGCTGGCGCCGACTCAACGCCCGTTGGGCTATGCCATGCAAAGCTTTTTTATTGGGATCGGCGCGGTCGTCGCGAGTGCATTGCCTTGGATCATGGCGCAATTCGGATTCAGCAACAGCGGTGCCGGCGCGGACGGACGAGCCATGATCCCGGTCACCGTACGCCATGCCTTTGACATCGGTGCGGCGGTGCTGCTGCTCGCCATCCTTTGGACCGTGATGCGCACCCGGGAATATCCTCCCCAGGAGTTGCAAGCCTTCAGCGATGCCATTCCGGTGCAGGTGCATTCGCCGCGCGCGGTCCGGGCTTCGGGCCTGCAACGCGGAGCGCTGTGGGCCATATGCGGGCTGCTGGGGATCGGCATCATCTGGGGTCTCGGCCTGGACCGTCAGATGTACTTGGTTTGTACCGGCGCGCTGCTGTGGGGACTCGCGTTGCTGGCGCACGGTTTCACCCAGGGATGGAGCGGATTCGGCACGGTGATGCGCGATCTGGAGGCGATGCCCGACACCATGCGGCGCCTTGCGCCGGTCCAGTTCTTTTCCTGGCTCGGATTATTCGCCATGTGGATTTACACCACCGCTGCCGTGGCGCAGGTGCATTTCGGCTCGAGCGATCCGCGCTCAGACGCATTCAATCAGGGGGCGAATTGGGTCGGTGTATTGTTCGCCGCGTATAACGGCTGCGCCGCGGTCGCCGCTTTATTCATACCGCTGTTGGTAAATCGCGTCGGCCTGAGATTCAGCCACTTGATCAACGTCTGGATCGGCGGTGTTGGGCTGCTGTCCTTCCTCGTAATCCGCAACCCCTACTGGCTTCTGGTGCCGATGGTCGGTGTCGGCATTGCATGGGCATCAATCCTGTCGTTGCCGTATGTGCTGCTGTCGGACAGCTTACCTGCGCACAAGATGGGACTGTACATGGGGATATTCAACTTCTTCATCGTCATACCGCAACTGGTGGCCGCCAGCCTTCTCGGACTGCTCCTGAAATGGGTGTTCGGCGGCGCTCCGATCTATGCGCTTGCCATCGGAGGCGTGAGTTTTTTGATCTCCGGCGCCTTGGTTTTGCGAGTTGCGGAACCCGCCAGGATTTGAGGCTCATAATTCAGAGCGCCGCATGATTGTCGAACCACCAAGCGCGTGGGTAATACCGTGGACGTTGCCGGTTCGTCGTCGATCAATTTCAGCAGGGTCTCGACCAGGGCTTGTCCCGCGCGCCGGGTATCCTGCATGACGGTCGTCAATGGCGGATTAGCGAGGCTCGCGGGAGGTATGTCATCGAAGCCGATGACCGCGACTTCCGCGGGGATGCCGACACCGTGATCGCGCAGCGCATGCATGGCCCCCAGTGCGATCAGGTCCGACGCGGCAAAAATCGCATCGAAGCGCTCGTTGCGGCTCAGCAGCTCTCGCGCCGCCTGGTAGCCCGACTCTTGGGTGCTGATGGCGTCGACCCGCAGTTGCGGCATGAGAGGAACACCGGCTTCCCCGATTGCGGCCGCATAGCCGCGGTAGCGCTCGAGAAATTCCGGAACGTGGTTCGATGCACCGCCGAGAAATGCCGGCCGTTGGCGGCCGTGGCTCAATAGATATTTTGCCGCGTCATAGCCGCCCTTGAAATTGTCGCTGCCCACCGAGATGCCGGGCTGCCCTTCCATCACGGCGCCCCACCTTACAAAATGCGTGCCTTGCGCGACCAACTGCTCCAGCCGGGACTTGTATTCAATGAAATCCCCATAACCCAACAGGATGATGCCGTCGGCCTTCTTGCTGTCTTCGTAGATGACATGCCAGTTGCTCGATGGTTCCTGAAACGAAATCAGCAAGTCGTAGCCGCATTGCGCGCAGGCACGGGTGATGGATCCGAGCATGGACAGGAAGAACGGATTGATGAGCGAGTCGTCCGTGGTCGGATCTTTGAAGAATAGGAGCGCGATCGTATTCGACCGCTGGCTGCGCAGATTGGACGCGTTCTTATCGACGGTGTAGTTTAATTTTTCCGCGATTTCCTGGATACGCTTGCGGGTCTCTTCGTTGACCGTCGGGCTTCCGCGCAACGCGCGCGATACGGTGGACTGCGAGACACCTGCAAGATACGCAACGTCGATCGACGTGGCTTTGGCGACCATGGGTTCGATTATGTGGCAGACCGCCTAGGTTCGCAATCGAGCGGATCTGGTCAGCAATACCCCGCCCAACGCGAGCGCGAAGCCGGCGATTTGGAGCGCCCCCAAGGTTTCTCCAAAGAAAACAAAAGCCTGAATTGCCGCGAGCGGTGGTACGAGCAAGAGGAGAGCGGTCACTTTTGTTGCATCTCCGTGGCGCACCATCCACATGAGCAGCGTTGTGCCTACGACCGACAAGACCAGGACAGCCCACGCCAGTGAGCTCCAAAGGATCAGAGTTCCGTCCCATCGCCCGATTCCCAAGTAGAGCATGACCAGAGCGGCGATCGCAGCTCCGCCGAGATTCTGAATGCCGGCGGCACTGCGCAAATCGGTCTTGGCAAGCCACTTTTGAGTCAGTGTCCCGGCTGTTACAGCGACGACACTCAGGAGCGCGGCGCCTACTGTGAGCCCGGTCAACGAACCGACGCCCTTATTGGCCAGGGTCGGCGCCAGGACGAGCCCGACGCCGCCGAATCCGATGAGAAGTCCGCTCCACGCCCGCGCTGCAAGCGTCGTTCGCCTCGTAGCGACCAGGAACAGCGCCGTGAACAACGGCTGAAGAGCGCCCAGGAGCGCCATGACACCCACGGCCAAGCCGCGTCCTATGGCCCAATAGCTTGCACTCAAATAGACCCCTTGCATGAGTGCGCCGGCCAGAACATGCGGCCACAATTCGCGGCCTCGCGGCCATTTCGCCCCGGTGACCAACGCTGCCAGGCCCATCACGGCGGCGGTCAGCGCAAATCGAACTACCAGAAAGAGTTGAAGGTTCGCATGCGGTGCTGCGACCCGGGCGACAACAAAGCCGGTCGACCAAATGAGCACGAACAAAAGAGGCGCCCCAAATCGAATCACGGCGCCTCCTGATGTTCACATAACATTCAAATATAGATTAGCGGGCGCCAATCGCTTTCACAACGCTTTCGCCAGGGCCTTCAAACCATAGCGCGCAGCCGGTTCACTGCGCGACAGACGGGTTGACATGTCGCGACGAGCGCCTTCGAATTTGTCCCATTCGGCTTTGTCGGGGAGCGCCGGAATGGTAACCAATTCGCCTTGGTCGAGTCCCGACAGGGCGGAATCAACCAGGTTCTCCGTCGTCATCACGAACTCGGCGGGAAAATTGCTGACAGGGTAACCGCCTATATCCCAGAAATCCGTGGCGGTGGCACCCGGAAGAACAGCCTGAATACGCAGCCCTTTCGGCGCCAGTTCATGCTGCAAGGAATGACTGAAAGCGAGCACGTATGCCTTGCTGCCTCCGTACACACCATTCAGCGTTTCCGGCGAGACGGCAACAATGGAGGATATGTTGATGATGGTACCCGTGCCGCGGGCCACCAAGCCCGGAACGACAGCGTAGGTGAGCCGCGTAAGCGCACTGACATTGAGCGAGATCATCTCATCCATTTTGTTCACGTCGCTGTCGAGCAGTGGAGCAAAGGTACCAATGCCTGCGTTGTTGACCAGCAGCGTGATGCTGGCGTCCTTCTTCAGCACTTCTTCAACGCGTGCCAGATCAGTCTTGTCGCTGAGGTCGGCGGGCAGTACTTCGACGGAACGCCGGGTTTCGCTTGTCAGCCGCTTCGCTAATTTGTCCAGCTTGTCGCGGTTGCGCGCAACCAGAATCAAGTCATAGCCGCGACGCGCCAAACGGTCCGCATAAACGGCACCTATACCTGAGGACGCCCCGGTGATGAGTGCGGTGCCTTTGCTTCGAGTAGTCATGGTCTTCTCCTTTGGTTGTCGGCCGCCATATGCGGCTGATGGGAACAACCTTAACCCGGCTGGCGGATGTCTTAAATGACGTATATAGTACGTTTTAAGGACATAGGCGTTTTCGTGGAGAATTCCCATGCAACGAATCGGTTTTGTGATCCAAGAGGGATTCCAAATGATCGGACTTGCCGCTCAAGCGGTGTTCGAATATTCAAACCGCGTCGCCGGAAAAGCCGTTTACGAGATTCAGGTGCTTTCCGAGCACGGTGGGGTCGTCCGGTCATCTTTGGGCATGGCGCTTCAAACGGAACGCTTCAGCGGCCGGGCTTTTGACACGCTCATTTTCATTGGAACCGAGGACGCAGCGCCAAACGTGACACCCGGCTTGCGGAAATTCATCCGCCGAGGATTGAATCTTTCCAGGCGCGTGACCTCGATTTGTACCGGCGCGTTTATCCTGGCCGAAGCGGGCTTGCTCGACGGCCGCCGCGCTACGACGCATTGGTACTACGCTCAGGAATTGCAACGACGTTTCCCCAACGTGAAGATGGAGGACGATCGGATCTTCATCATCGATGGTCCGGTATGGACATCGGCGGGCGCAACGGCCGGCCTCGACCTGGCTTTGGCAATGGTTGAAAAAGATCTCGGTGCGGAGTCTGCCCGATCAGTGGCAAAGAAGCTGGTCATGCAACATCGCCGCGCCGGCGGTCAATCCCAACATTCCGAATTGCTTGCCTTGTCGCCGAAATCGGACCGCATTCAAAACGCGCTTTCCTATGCTGAGAAAAATCTTGGTTCCTCCTTGCCGGTCGATAAATTGGCCGAGGTGGCGAACTTGAGCCCGCGCCAATTCAGCCGCGCCTTTCAAGCGGAAACGGGACAATCTCCCGCCAAGGCCGTGGAGAAACTCCGTCTTGAAGCCGCACGGCTGATGATCGAGCAAAGCCATCACCCGATTGATGTCGTCGCGCGGGAGACGGGTTTTGTCGATCGCCGACGGATGCGTGAAGCTTTCTTGCGCTCCTTCGGTCAACCTCCGCAATTCTTTCGGCGTAACGCGCGCCAGGAAGTGATGTAAAGAATTCAATTCGCGCGACGTGCCTGCGACGGGCTTCACATTGCCGTGCCCGTGTATGTTGGATGCCGTACAGACGCTTGAGTTTTCAGGCCTCATAGTTCGCCGGCCGTTTTACAGTCAGTGCGAGATCTCTCCAGCACGGCAATATCTTTCAAACTATGGACCGGGGGGATGCAAATGAACATTACCGAGAGTCGTCCCCGATGGACGTGGCTCATCGTCGCGACACTGGCAACATGGATCGCAGGCTGCGGACAAGATCGCATTTTCGGCAGCACTGGAACCGCCGGTCTCGTACCCGCAGTAACCGCAGAGACACCGTTGAACGGTGCGGCGGGCGTCCTGGTCAGCACCTCCTTCATCACAGCAACGCTGAATGAGCCGGTCGCTCCGATCACGGGTGCGGCCAGCATGACGCTGACCTGCGCAGCGCCCTGCGTCAATGCCACGGGAGTGGTGAGCCTCGACGCGACGCATACCATCGCCACGTTCACGCTCACCCCCGGAACCACGCTGTCCACGCTCACGCTATATACCGGCACCATCACCGGCGCAACGAGTCTTGCGAACGGCCTCGCGATGGCGGGTCCCTTCACCTGGCAATTTACGACCGTGGGGACCGCAGCGGACCTTACCCGGCCTCGCGTCTCGACGACCAATCCGGTGACGACAACTCCGGGACCGACGGCAGGTGTGCCCGGCAATACCGCGATTACTGCGATTTTCACCAAGGACATGGCGCCGGCCACGATCATCGGCACCAGCTTTACAGTGACCTGTGCGGCCCCTTGCGTCGCACCTGTCGGCAGCGTGAAGTACTCCGCCGGTACGAGGACCGCGGTGTTTACACCGACCGCGAATTTCGTTGTGGGCGATACCTATACGGCCACGCTGACCACAGCGATTACGGATCTCGCGGGCAACGCGCTCGCGGGCAATCAGGCACCGTTGCCCGCGGCCAGCAACTACGTGTGGACTTTTATCGCGGCCGCTCCGAGTGCCGCCGGAAATGTGTCGGTGCTCTCAACGAACCCTGCAGCCAATGCAACTGCCGTGTGTCCGACCGCGGGCATCAATGCCAGCTTCACCGTGCCGTCCGGTTTGCGCATGGATCCCACGACGGTCACGCCCACCACATTCACCGTTGCCGGGCCTGCGCCCGCCTCCACCCCGGTCGTCGCGGCGTCAGTCGCTCTCGACCCTGCCACAGGACGGATCGCGACCTTCACGCCGCAGAGCGCGTTGACCGGGGGCCTCACTTATACGGCCACCATCGAAGGCGGGGCCACCGGGGTGAAGGACCTGGCCGTTCCGGCCAATACCATGCTCAGCAACTTCACCTGGAACTTTACCGTTGCGGCCACCGCGGCCGCGTGTCCCGTGCCCATCTCTCTCGCGTCGGCAGCGCCCTTTGGCACCTTCGGCGGTTCGGCCGGGACAACGAATTCTGGAATTTTGACCGTGATCAACGGCGACATCGGCACCACGGCGGTCTCCACCAAAGTCACGGGATTTCACGATACCGGCGTGGGTTGCACCTACACCGAGGTCTTGGGTGCCAACGTCGGCGCGGTCAATGGATTGATTTTTACCGCGCCTCCACCCCCGACGGTCAGCTGTCCCAATGAAGGAACGGCCGCCACGGCAGCCATCGCCATGCAGGCGGCCGCCGATGCGCTGACGGCTTATAACGCGTTGGTGGCCCGAGCAGCGGGGCCCGACCCCGGCGCCGGCAATCTCGCGAACCTGGTACTGGTTCCAGGCGATTACACCGCAGCGGCCGGCACATTCAAGATTCAAGGCGGAGACCTGACACTCGATGCGCGCGGCGATGCCAATGCAGTCTGGGTGTTCCAGATGGCGACCACGCTCACCGTGGGCGGTCCGGGTGTCGCGTTTCCCCAGAGCGTGCTTCTCGTCAACGGCGCGCAGGCAAAAAATGTCTTCTGGCAGGTTGGGAGCGCCGCGACGATCAACGCCGCTGGCGGCGGAACGATGGTCGGCACCATCATCTCGCAGGCGGGAGCCGCGTTCTCGACCGTAGGCAATACCGCCATCGTGACCCTGGACGGCAGAGTCCTGTCCTTGGGCGCTTCGGTCACACTTGTGGACACGGTCATCAATGTACCTGGCCCATAAGGTTTCAAAAGAATTCCGTCGGCCTGAAGGCCAGCGTTTCTCGCGGAGAAATAAGATGAAAATTGCCCGAGCATTTGGGATGAGTGCAGCCCTGGCTGCACTCACCGTCACCTTGAGTCCCGCGGCATCCGCCGATGACAGTGGGTGGTACGCAGGCTTCAACGCCGGCCAGTCGAGAGCCAAGATCGACGATTCCAGGATTGCCGATGACTTGTTGCTCAATGGCCTGACGACGACCTCGATCAGCGATGGCAATCATCATTTTGGCTTCAAGGTATTTGGCGGCTACGAGTTCAACCGTTATTTCTCACTGGAAAGCGGCTACTTCAACTTGGGTCAATTCAGCTTTTTGGCCGATACCTTGCCGGCCGGCACCTTGCGCGGCAATACCAAAATCCAAGGTGCGAACTTCGATGCCGTGGGCAGCTTGCCAATCGGCGAGAAGTTCTCGCTTTTTGCTCGCGCCGGCTTGAATTACGCCGATTCGAAAGACTCCTTCACCGGAAGCGGATCGGTCGCGGTGCTCAACTCCTCACCGCATAAATGGGCCGCCAATTACAAATTCGGATTCGGCGCTGAATACGATTTCAATCGGTTCGTCGGGATGCGTCTCGAGGGTGAGCGCTACCGGGTCGATGATGCGGTCGGGAACAAAGGCGACATCGATCTTTATTCCGCGGGACTGGTTTTTAAATTTGGCCGCACAGAAGCAGCACCGGCTCCGCGCCCGGTTGCCGCGCCGGTCGTCGAGGCCGCGCCGGAGCCGCCGCCGGCACCGCCGCCACCACCACCTCCTCCTCCCCCTGTACGCAAGCGCATCAGCTTCTCTGCGGACTCGCTGTTTGATTTCGCCAAGGACACCGTGAAGCCCGCCGGCAAGCAGGCGCTCGATGTCTTTGCCGCGGATCTACGGGGCGCGCAATTTGAGGTCATCACGGTCACCGGCTACAGCGATCGCATCGGATCGCATGACTACAACATGAAGCTTTCGACGCGACGCGCTGAATCGGTGAAGTCTTACCTGGTGGACACCGCAGGAATCCCCGCGGACAAGATCGAAGCACGCGGAGCAGACGGCTCAGATCCGGTGACCAAGCCCGACGACTGCCCGGGTG
>Ga0209006_10003661_pt1 | contig 13978 bp, 9 predicted proteins | sample JacPin_JW_Ref_O2_FD_188567 | JGI IMG/M metagenome (GOLD analysis project Ga0209006, IMG submission 188567) | Forest soil microbial communities from Algoma, Ontario, Canada - Jack Pine, Ontario site 1_JW_Ref_O2 (SPAdes) (version 2) | ecosystem: Environmental > Terrestrial > Soil > Boreal... | reverse complement strand
CGGACGGTCTTCTGAGTCGGATCATTGGGTTTCATGGCCACAAAGCCCCGAAACACCTTGAGCGACCCACCGTCCCAGTATTCCACGACCTCGTGGTGCGCGGTAAATCCCTTGTCGACGAAGGCACGAAGATTCTCGCGGATAGCCTGGCGCCCATGCCAATCGCTGACACCGAGATTGGCAATGGCGTCCTCCTTGAAGCAGTCGAAGCCTTGGCCCCAGGTCTTGTCGTCAATCTCGCGCCAGAACGCGAGCAGCCAATCTGGTGCGGCAGTCTTGGTGAAAGTTCTTGAACTCATATTGATATCCTTTGGATGAGCGGATTGAATGTTTTCGCTAGCGGCAGCAACGCTTGCAAGCGGGACTGCAGCGGCCGCTGCGAGCAAAGTGCGACGAGTCAGATTGGATTCGTTCATAGGTCCTCGGTGCGTTGAATCGATGGCAGCATCATAGAGACGCCACGCCGCGCAGCAACTACCTCGCAGGTAGTAACCAAAGCCTGCTTTTTCCCGCGTTAGAGGACCGAATCGACCGTAGCTTTGATCTTGCCGCCTTTAGCATGGACTGCATCGGTGACCCTCTTCCATGCACCCACCTGCGCATCATTGAAGAGTTCGCCGTAGTATTCGGCCATCAACGCGTTAGGACTGTTGGCGTCGACGGCACGATTGCGTGTCATCGGCGCCATAACCGCGATCGAATGCCGGCTTCAGAAGCCCTGCGGTAGGTAGCTGGGTCTGGCCGCCGTCAATCCCAAGACGTGTTTTGTACTGTTAAACGGCTTATCGTAAAATGGTCCGGACTATTCTACGACTGTCCGAGCACCCGATCCTCCTAGCCTACGAACTTCTCATCGAATCTTCGTGCGGTAAGCAATCCAAGTGCAGACTACGGACAACGCGAACATCACCGTGCACGTCATAAGCGCAGGTCCGATATCTTTATCGGTGGCAAACATCCCCGCCACGAACGGCCCAGCGCTACTCCCGAGAAGGATCGTACCCGGGAGAAGGAGCGCAGCTCGCCGAGTCGGGTCCAGCTTCAACATCATGGGCAGAAGAAGCGACATCGTAATTGTCCACAGCGCTCCGAAAACAAGGGTCGTCAACACGAACGCGGTGCCTGAGTGTCCCCAAGCCAGGGCCGCGGTGACCAACAGATATGTCAGCGCAACGCCAGCAACGCCTGCGAACGCGGGCACCCGGCGAATGATCGCCGCTATGGCGAGGGCGCCGATAACTTGCGCCCCCAGCGATGCCGCAATGGCGTTGGAAACAACGGTCGCAGATATGCCGGCCGCTGCGGCAATCGGTTCGACAAACACCCAGACACCGACGATCCCCGCCATGACCAAAAAGGACGCAGCAAGCCCAAAAAGGCTTGAGTGATGGAAGGTGGAACCTTTGCTACCCTGATCACGCTGGAACGACAACTCGCTTGGCAGGAAATAGATCAGCGGCAACACCAACACGGCGGTGCCCCCGAGGACAGTGAGGGACGCATTGGCGGCCCAGCGCGGGGTTAGGAAGACAGGAATCAGCGCTGCACTGATGCCCTGGGTGACCGATTGAGCGGCGAAAAATATCGCATTGACCCGAGGCGCGTCCGCGTGTCGCGTAATGATCACCGCCGTAACCCAAAGCACGATTCCGCCCCCGAAACCGGCCATCGTGCGAGTCATGATGAAGCCAGCGCCGCTGGCAGCCAATCCAATGGCGTTCGCTGCGATCAAGATGGCGCAGCCGACGAACGACCACAATTTCAAGGATCGAGGACGCACTCGTCCCGCCAACCAGGCTGAGACGCATCCTAGAGCCAGTAATTCAAAGGTGGCTGCAGCCCCCATCTGCGGGATGCTCAATCGGCCTGCAGATTGCAGAGCGCCCAGAGCAAGCGGCTGAATTCCACACATGAGCAGAGCCACACAGCCTAGGGCGATGCTGGCGGTCAGGCCTTCCAAGCGTACCTCGACGCCGGTCCGCTGACTTTGCGCTGACGCTGTCGAAGAGACAGCTGCGCTCAGCTCGATGTCCGCGCCGGGATGCAGCGGTGCGGGACTGCTTGCCTTTGGGAGTTCCAGTTGGGCCTCTTAGTTGAATGCAATTAAGCTGGGGATAGCAGCGCGCTGAGCTTTGCGTTCGGGGGGAGTTGGGACCGGGACGCTGCCAGCGCCCCGAATGCTCCATGCGCCGCGACGATCGTCGCCTCCACTGTCTGCTCCGACATGGCCGTATTGATGAACATGTTATGCCATGGATGCGTATAGATGCCGCGCCTGAGCATTTCGGAACACCAAAAAAACCCGGCGCGAAAATCCGGGTCCTCCGCAAACTTCCAGAGCGGCATCGTAACCGGGCCGCTCTGCTCAAATCCAACACCGTGTCGGGAAGCAACTTCACCGAGCCCGGTTCGCAATTGAGTCCCTATCCGCTCGATAGTTTCAAGATAAGGCGTCTCGCGAATTCTTCGCATCACGACGAGCGCCGCGGCCATCGGCGCGGCTGAAAACCAAAATGACCCGGTCACGAAAATAGCTTCTGCACCCGCGCGCGCCCGGGCGCTGCCGAGAAGCACAGACAAGCAGTGACCGTTCGCGAGGACCTTCCCCCACGCTGAAAAGTCAGGCGGCGCTCCAAGGCCGTCCCACAACCCGTCACGCGCGCATCGAAATCCGGTACGCACCTCATCCGTGATCAAGTATGCGCCGCGCTCATCACAGATTTTTCGAGCGGCTTTGGCGTATTCGGCAGTAGGTAATTGCTGGGTGAGAAACGCGTGCTGATTTAGCGGCGTGGCGATTATCCCCGCCAGGTCAGGACCGGCTTCGGCGGCAGCGGCAGCGAGGCTCGCGACGTCATTGAAATCGAAATAGATCTGATGGCTTCGATCTTCCTTGGTCGTCCCTGCCTGCAGCGGAGTGCACCAAGGCGATGTGCCGTGATACGACCCTCGGGCTCGAAGAATGGTGCTACGTCCCGAGGCGGCGCGCGCCGCCATAACGGCGGCCGTGGTTGCATCGGTCCCGTTCTTGCAGAACAGCGCCCATTCGGCATGGGAGATTTGCTCGACGAGGGCCTCGGCGAGCGTTACCAGTACGGGGCTGGGCCCGGTCATCGTATCGGCGATGCGCAACTGCGCGATGTAAGCGCCGTCGATTTCGGAGTCGCCATAACCGAATAAGTTCGGGCCGAAAGCGCACATGTAATCAACGTACTCGTTGCCGTTGACGTCCCAAATTTTAGTGCCGGAGGAACGCTCGAAAAACTGAGGATAGGAATCCGGCAGCAACCGTGTGGACAAATGACCGTACATGCCACCCGGCACAACTCGTTGTGCTCTCTCGCGCCACTTGGCGTCAGCAGTTTTCGCAGCCATGACGTATTTCCTCCCTTGTCAGAGCTGAATCTACACGGCGAGTTACACACATTCAACCGGAAGCCGTTATTAATCGAATTCAATGAATGAAATATAGCGCTTAGGGAGGTATCATCAGCCGTGAGACGTCGATTTTAGATGTATATCGTGTTTTGGCCCATCCGTTAGCACAGCAACCAAGTATTCATTGGGGGGAATAAAGTTGGAGCGGCTCGAGCTCGCCATACTGGCCGACGACCTGACTGGCGGAATGATCATAGCCAGCCTGCTCGAAAAAGGAGGCGTGGTCTGTCCCCTGCTAACCGATGCCGACGGAGTGCACAACAGCAGTGGAGAGCCGACCGCCCTGGTCCTCGCGAGAAAAATACGCTTGGTTGCGCCGGCGCTCGCTCGCAAGGAAGCAGCCATTGCCGCATCCGCATTCGGAGCGCGCGACGCGCGAACGATCTACTACAAGTACAGCGCCCTCTTTGACTCCACTTCCAGAGGCAACATCGGCCCCATTGCCGAAACACTGCTGGCGGAGACGGGCGCAGCTCAGACCATCTTTTGTCCAGCCTACATAGACAGGACGGTTACTGTGTACCAAGGACATCTGTTCGTGGGTAAGACGCCGTTGGCGGAATCGTTCAAGCGCTACGATCCCGTCACGCCGGCAGAAACCTCTGATCTTGTTGCGAAACTCTCTTCACAGACACATTGGAAGGTCGGACTGATTAATCACCAGGCCATGCGTGCGGATGTCGACGCTGTTCGCGCGCATGTCGAGAGCCAGCGTGAGCATCGATTTTTCATTGCCGACGCCGTCGATGAGGGCGATGTCGGTAAACTCGCCGCCATCACCCGCGATTGGAAAGTGGTCACCGGCGCCGATTCATTGGCTCCCGCTGTGATGGCCGACCGCCGAGAAGGTCTCGGACGCCAACCCAATAGTGGCCGCCGCCTATTGCCGCCCGCCTCCGGCCACGAAGCCCTTCTTGTCGGCAGCTGCGCCGAAGCGACGCGCACTCAGCTTCAGTCCTTCGAAGAGCATCATCCGGTATGGCACATCGATCTGGCGCGTGACGCCGTAGACGATCGACTGGTCAGCCAAATCGCAGGGTGGGCGAAGGAACGGCTGGAGCTAGGGCCGGTCGGCATATCTACCAATTCCACCCCCGATCGGGTTCGTGCGGCACAGGACGTATTTGGGGTGGAGGGCGCGTCCCGAAAAGCCGATCAGCTGCTCGCCCAACTCGCCACCCGCCTTCGACATCTGGGGGTGAGCAAGTACGTCATTGCCGGTGGCGAGACATCCGGAGAGATATTGAATGCGTTGACAGTCAAGCAGCTCGAAGTCGCCGCCTACGACGATGAATTATTCGGCGGCTATTGCCACGCCGGCGGCAATCAAGCGATGTCGTTCGTGCTTAAACCTGGCAGCATGGGGAATCAGGATTTCTTCGCTCGAGCATTCGCCCGCATGCGCGAGGCCGACAACGTGGTGAGGTAGCGAGAATGGCACGATATGAGAGTGAGCTGACCGAGAGCGGCGCCCGGCAAGCTCTCGTCAAAGCCTACAAAAACGCCTGTGAACTCCGGCTAAACGAGCTTTCCTCAGGCAACGTCAGCTGTCGGTTCAAGGACGGCATGCTGATATCTCCAACCGGTGCAAGCATTGAATCAATCAATGAAGATTCCGTCGTTTTCATCGATGCCGCGCAACGATGGAGCGCGGGGCAAAAGCCCTCCAGCGAATGGCAACTGCACGCCGCTGTCTATCGCGACAATCCAGAAGCCAATGCCGTCGTGCACACCCACTCAGACCATTGCGTGGCAGTGGCTTGTAACGCCAAGCCGCTACCGGGCTTTCACTACCTGGTGGGACTGTTTGGCGGCAATGACGTGCCCTGTGTTCGATACTCGACTTTCGGCAGTGTGCGCTTGGCGGAAGACGTCGCGGCGGCGCTTCGTGACCGCAGCGCCTGCCTGATGAGCAATCACGGCATGACCTGCCGGGGCCGAGATCTTGATGCCGCCGTCAAGCTCGCTCAGCGGCTGGAGATCATGTGTCGTCAATACATCCTGTCGCGCGCGCTCGGCGAGCCCACACGCTTAACCGATGCCGAATGGTCCGAGTTCTTCGAAAAGATTAAGGAGATGCGCTATGGCGCGTAAGGCGATTCGACGCAGGCTCCGGCTACCCGTCACGACCTGCTGGAAGGATCGCGCAGCGCAATAGTCTTCGGCAAGAACGTCTCGAGATATGCGAGTCCGGCGGCGAGCCCTTCGCGTGCAAACTCAGAGTTGATATGGCCGTACTTGGCGTACGAAGCTTGCCAAATCCCATCGTAAATACCGATCAGGACCGTGAATTTCAGATGCGCGTCCTTGACGTAAGGCATCACGAATATCATGTTCATCTCGTCGTACCAGGCGGCGGTGTACCGGTCGATGTCCGCAATATCCAGGTTTTTGATGTCTGATCCCACCACCGCGCCCAGCAGCAATTTTCGAGCCGCCACTCTGCCGTTGAAGAATGCGACCGCCGCATCGTAGCGGGATTGAATATAGTCGGGCCATCTCTCAATGACAGCCGCATTCATCGATGCGGCAAGCGCGAAATGCAACTCTTGCAGGTATTTGTCGGCCAAGGCGAGAAATACCGACTCCTTGGTCGGAAAGAAATGGTACGCCGAGGCCGGTGGTACATCAGCGAGGTGCGCCACATCGTAGATACCGATGTCTGCGATTTCCTGCGTCTGTAGAAGTTGGTCAGCGGCGATCAGCAGTGCTTCCACTCGAATCTGGCTGCGCTTTTGCGACACTCGGCGGCCGCCGATCTGCAGCGGCTCCGAGTTTCCTTCGTGCTCTGAACTGCGTTCAACGGAAGCTTTGTGATCGGTCATGACAAGCCAGCGTACCAACTTCCGAGCAGAATTCTCACCCAATCGGGCCGCGGGCTGGTTTGCCCGGGCGACCCCATCTTAACCGCACAGCGGGTTGCAATTCGATTTATATCGAGTTAGTGTCGAACCAGCGTTGCTTAGCGCTTGCTTCGATCGCCCTGGCGCCTCATTTCCGGGCAAGCGTCGAGGGTTTACAGAAGCAAAATCTTCGCTTGGGAGAAATAAAATGGGGATAGGAATGACGAAGGCCGTTCGCAGGGCGGTCGCCATCAGCGTAGCCATCTGGGGCACCGCAGCGCAGGCACAGGTGGCTGCGCCGCCGGCAGCGACTGCCAGCTCAGGAGATGCTCTACAAGAAATCATTGTCACGGCGCAGCGTCGTGCGCAGAACATCGAGGATGTGCCCGTATCGATACAGGTCGTCTCGAATCAAGCCCTCCAGGCTGCCGGCATCAAATCCACTCAAGACCTCGGGCAGATCACGCCGAACGTCACCATCATCAGCCCTATCGGACAGGGCAATCAGCCGCTCATTACTATCCGCGGCATCGGACTCAATGATTTCGATACGAACAATGCCGGCCCGAACGGCGTGTACATCGACGATGTCTACATCAATGCGCCGTCAGCGCAATCATTCGCCCTATTCGATCTGCAAGGAATCCAGATCTTGAAGGGTCCGCAAGGGACACTGTACGGACGCAACACCAGCGGCGGCGCGCTGGTGTTCACATCCATCCGTCCCACCGATGAGTACTCCAGTGACATGCACGTCGAGTACGGAAGCTTCAATACCTCGCAACTGGTCGGCGGCGTCGGGGGTCCTCTCGCCCCGGGTCTCACGGGCCGCGTCTCATTGGTCGTCAACCACTCCGATGGCTACTTTAAGAACGCATTTACCGGCGACAACATAGACAACGTCAGCAACGAGGCCTTTCGCGCTCAATTGCAGTACAAGCCCAACGATCAGCTCACCATCTATTGGCAAAGCCTTCTGGGCTACGTGGACAACCATCCCACTCCCTATGGCCACATCGGCACTTACGTACCCGGGACTCAGGCAGCGGCGGCGCCGACATCGTGCAGCCCCGCTCAGGCCTTCGGCGGCGGCTGCGTGGACCTCTTCGGTTATCCCACGAGCCCCGTCTGGTCAGGATCGTTCAATCGTCTGCAGAACTTGACGGCTCTGAATTCCATCAATCAGTTCCGGGTGGATTATGCGGCGGGTCCGGCGACCCTGACCTCGATCACCTCCTATCAGTACAACGACAAGTATCATCCCGAAGAAACCGACGCGAGCCCGAACGATCTGCTCTCCGCGACCTACGGCGTCCGATCGAAGACGGTCACGCAGGAGTTTCGGGTGGCGCACAACTCCGAGACCTTGAACTGGGTCGGCGGCATCTTCCTGCTCGATGAAAATCTGCGCCAAAATCAGCCGCTGTACCTCTTCGCACAGGGCGATCAGTTCGGCGGCTTCGGCATTCCGCCGGGTCCCGGCGCTTTTGACGGCATTGCACAAAGATCCTATGACTCAAGCCGCCAGCTCAGCGATTCGGCAGCCTTGTTCGGCCAAGGCGACTACACCGTTGCCGGATTCACCTTCACGCTCGGGGCGCGCTATACCTGGGAGCGGAAGAAATTCGATTATCACGGCTCCACTCAGTTCCAAGCCGGCGGCATGGGCAACTACGGACCCCTGCAGGACTTCATCGATGCCGATGAGTCGCAATCAAACTCGAACGTGACCTGGCGCGGTGCGGTCGCCTATCACTTCACGCAGGAGGCGCAGGCCTACGCCAGCGCATCGTCCGGGTTCAAAAGCGGCGGCTTCAATGGCAGCTTCCTCAGCAACAATCAGCAGCAGGCGCTGCTGCAACTCAGCCCGATCCGACCGGAGCACGTCACGGCGTTCGAAATCGGCGAGAAGGCAACTTTTCTGGATAGAAAGCTCAGTGTGAACTCAGCCGTGTTCTACAACGACTACCGGGACGAGCAGATCTTTGCCACCGTGCCTCAATTACTCGCGACCGGCACCGGCCAGGAAATCGTGAGCACCACCCAGTTGCTCACCAACGCCAAAAATGCTCACACAGAGGGCGTGGAGCTGCAGATCACAGCGATTCCGGTTCATGGCCTGACGATCGACTTGCAGCCGGCCTACCTTCAGGCAAAGCTGGATCATGCCGGCCTCACGCTGTTCTCCGGAGTTGCATCGCTCGATGGCAAACAACTGGCCAATGCACCCCACCTCTCCTTCTCCGGCGTGGTCAGCTACAGGTATGAATTGGGCAACGGCGCAATCGACTTTCGGTTGAACTCCAACTATCGAAGCCATACTTGGTTCGATTCCACGAACGACCCCTACATCCAGCAGGCGGGATACTGGCTTCACAACCTGAACGTCGTCTACGAAAGCAGCTCGAGATGGGAACTTGGACTTTTCGTGCGCAACCTAGGGGATAAGAAGTACGCCTTGACGTCGACGGACCTGTCGAGCCCCTTCGGCTTTCTGGAGCCGGTCTATGGAGCTCCGAGAATGGCCGGCGTCGAATTCACGTATCACCACTGATCACGATCGACACAAACCGAGCATCGACGGCAGATGCTCGGTTTTTCTGGTGCGGCTCTATGCCCAATAAAATTCAAGACCTGCCCACAATTGAAATCACCCGGGCAATTCCAACCCCTGGACAGCCTGAATTCGAAGACTTCTGCAAGACGCTGTTCGCGAATACGCCCTCCTTGGTTCGGCTGGGCGACACTCCTGTCGTGTTTCGCAATTCCGATCTCCGCAAGTTCGCCGCATTGCCTCAGGTGGGCGCGCCTCCGCCTCTCTTTTACGATACGACCTCGTTCACCGTGAAAGACGAGACGGGCTCGACGTTCGCGCCCTCGCTCAGCGAATTGATCGGCAATCAGTTTATTTGCGCCAACCCTCCGATTCATACTCCGGTGAGAAAAGTGCTGGCCCCCCACCTGATGCCGAAATCGGTGGCGCTGCTGGAGCCGATAGCGGCGAGGATTGCCGAGGGAATCGCTGCCGAACTATCCGAACAAGACGAATTCGACTTTTGCGAGCATTTCGCAGCGAAGCTTGCTGCTCGCTTCTTCGGTGACTTCCTGGGCATGACGGCCGAGGAGAAAATCGCTGTCGCCAGGCATATCCATGATCTTGCCCCCATGTTCTTGCGCGACAAGAATGCAGCGGAGCTTTTGGCGGCAGACCGCGCATCGCGCAACTTCACTGATCTCATCACCTTCGCGGTCGATCGAAAGTTGTCCAGTGGCCAGCCCTCTCTTTTCCACGGCATGGCTGCTGAGTTGGCAGCCATCACGTTGCCGAGCGCACCGGAAAGCGATGGCCTTGTGCCTAAGAGTTTGGGAGTATTGATAGCTGCTAACATGATGGATGCCTTTCATACCTCGGGCGTTGCGGCGAGCGCTTCCGCATTTATGCTGCTCATGCACCCGGCGTATCTCGACAGAGTCAGGTCCGACAACACTCTGATTCGGCCGGCGGTTCACGAGGCGCTACGGCTCCTATCGCCGCTGACCGTCACCCTCAAGATCGCCCGCCAAGAATTGGAGTTCGGCGGGGTCCACATTCCGATAAGCACGCCGGTGGTGATGCTTTGGGCGGTGGGCAACCGTGATCCCAGCGTGTTTGCGGACCCGGACCGATACATCATCGAGCGCAACCACGGCTTCGAGTCCACCTTTGGCGGCGGCGTACACATCTGTCCGGGCCGCTATGTGGCCGATATGATTTCTCAAGTAGCCCTGCGAGAAGTCCTCAAGCATCCGTGGCAGCTGAACCAAGAAGCACTGCCGCCGTCGTTCATCGACCGTTCGATCTTAAGCCAACTGCGCTCGCTGAAAATTAGAGGCCGCGTTCGCGTGCATTAGGCGTCAATCTTATCGACCGCCGCCCCCCCGGGCATCTCGCGTCGCGGTCACGCAAAATCTCACGCACTATCCATCGCGCTTGTCCGACCGAAGAGCCAAGTATTTGATTTTGATGATGGTGAGAGAGGGACTCGAACCCTCGACCTCGGCATTATGAGATCCGGGGGCAACCGTAAGGCAATGAATTTCCGCGGAATTCGGCGCACCGCCCATTTTCAAAAGTCCGCTTTTGTCCGTATGTTTCCGCGCGCAGACTGTTAAGTCCGCACGAAAAGTGACACGGTCATTCCTCGACACCACGGCCGCACCCCAGATGCCCTGCAGCCCCACTCTCGACTGTCCCATGTTGCTGGGTCTGAGACCGATCACCGACTGATAGTCATTCTGTCGCACGCTGTTGCCGCTCGCGGTGATCCGCAGATTGGGCGTCGGCCCAAACATTGCGACCATGTCCTCCGGATGTTTTTTGATACCGTGGGTTTGATGGGCATCTGGAAAGACCACGACATCGAGGCAATAGATTTCGTCGAAAAGCTTCCAATCCTGTTTACTGAAGGCCTCGAAGTTCAGTGATCGAAACCTTGCATTCGCTTGACGACATCCGCCTGAGGTGGACTGCTGCCGGTCTTCTGGACACCTAGCAAAGATGGGTGCTCCCACAAAGAATTGCAGAAGGCGTGGCGGGATAGTGCTTCCGTTCTGCTCCATTGTGCCCGGGAGGCTGGTTGGCAGACGCATCCCGCGAGCTAAATGGTTTAGGATGCAAGGGCTGCGGACGCCAAGGGTCCCCCATCAAGCGGCGAACTACAGGGGCTTGGCCAATGCTGTCACATCACAGATGTCTCGAAGACCGGCCAGAAACAGTTCGAGGACGACAACAAATCCTTGGACGGAGGCCCGACTGAGATTTCTTGCTTTATGAAGAAGCCAGTGACTGCCTTCGCGATTATGATCACTGCCGTGTTGTGCGGCGCTTCGGCTTTAAGAACTAGTGGGGCGACTCCGCCTCACCTGGCAAAGAGCGTCCCGAGCAACGAACTTCGCAATCGGCCGCCTGAGCCGCACTTAGCCGAACAAACCGTGCACTTTCCGCTGATCGAAGGAGAGCGACTCAGTGTCAGACGCCTTTCGACTGCCGACGGACTTTCTCAATCCCGTGTCGCTCAGATCGTCCAGGATCGTCGGGGGTTTATATGGTTTGGGACCCAGTACGGTTTGAATCGATTTGACGGCAATGAATTCAAAGTATTTGTGCACGAGCCGGGCCAAGACAACAGTTTATCTTGCGTCTACGTCTTTTCGCTGTTCGAGGATCGTGATGGCATCATTTGGATCGGCTGCAGCCAATTCTTGGATAGATTTGATCCACGCACCGAAACCTTCAAGCATTATCGCCTTGGAACGGGTGAAACAGACAGCCTAGGCGCAACCGTATTTCACATCTCACAGGATCACACCGGCAAGCTATGGTTAGCCACCGGGGAGGGACTGTACAGCTTAGATCCGATCACCGAGGAAAGGGCACGCTACCGGCATCAAACGGGGGATGTCGCTGGTCTGAGCACTAACGATATCAAATGGACCGGCGAAGATCGTGCGGGCAATCTGTGGGTCGGAACCGCCGACGGTCTCGATGAATTTAATCCCGCCTACGGCGCGGTGCGACTGCACATCCCAGTCCCCGACGCGATACGTGTTTCCTTTTTTGAAGATCGCGATGGGCGATTTTGGATCACCCGCGCCTCCGGCCGCGGACTGGCCCTTTATGATAGAGCGTCCAATACTGTCACACCGTACTCGCTGTACGAACACGATCCGGCCGGGGATTCTTTGTCGGGTGTGAACGAAATGGTGGAAGACGCACAGGGCGACCTGTGGATCGCCTCGACGGGGAGTGGTCTCCTTCAATTCGATAGGAAGCAGAACCGCTTCATCCACTACATGGAGCGACCGCTAGATCTGCAAAGTAAGGCGCAGGATCGCGTTAATACCGTCTTCTCGGACAGTGATGGCCATATTTGGGTCGGTCTTGATGCGGGGGCCAATGTTTTCAGCACGAGCCGCTCTAAATTTCAGTCGTTCAAGCACGAAGCGAATGACCCGAATAGCTTGATCGAAGATATGGTGAGCGCGATTTATGACGATTCGAAGGGATCGCTGTGGATTGGGAGCGAAAAAGGCTTGAGCCAGATAGACCGTGAAAGCGGTAGGCGAGTCCTTAGGTCGATCGGCGACTTAGGGTTGACGCCGATGATAGACGCAATGACGGAAGACTCGACGGGTGTCCTCTGGTTAGGCACGTTTTCCCATGGTTTGGTGAGCTACGATCCACGCACCCAACGCTACCGAAACTATCGCCACGATCCCACCGACATCAACAGTTTGAGCAGCGATCAGGTTCACGTCTTGTTCTTCGATCACAGTGGGGCTCTTTGGATCGGAACTGACGATGGCTTGGATCGCTTCGATCCGCGCACTCAACAATTTCTGGTCTACAAGGTCGAATCGGAGAGTAGTAGCAGCCAGCGCTATATTTCTATCGCCGAAGATGCCAGTGGGATACTGTGGTTGGGCACCCATGATTCCGGCTTACATCGATTCGATCCTTCCAGCGGTCGGTTCACCGTATATAGGCCCGATCCTACGAATCCCGCCTCGTTACAGGACGCCATGACGCCGTCAGTTCATGTGAGCAACTCGGGTATCGTATGGATCGGGACGCAAAATGGCCTCAACAAATTCGATCCCTCGCTCAAAACGTTTTCAGCCTTTGACATCGGTAAAGGCCTTCCCGCGAACATGATTGACTGCATCCTCGAAGACGATCACGGCAATCTGTGGCTTAGTACCAACAAGGGTCTCTCACGATTCAATCCAACAAGCGAAATCTTTGCGAACTACTCCGTCATGGATGGGTTACCGGGCAATGATCTAACCGCTTGGTCAGCGTGCCAAAAAAATCGCCGCGGAGAATTGTTTTTCGCTGGCTTTGCCGGCGCGGTGGCGTTTTCACCTGACGATTTAACCGACACTTCGCAAGTGCCCGCCCTCTTGCTGACTGATTTTCAGATTTCTGGATCGAGCGTTCGCGTTGGGCCCGGGTCGGTGCTCAAGCAATCAATCGCCTACACCGACAGCGTGACGCTCTCTCACGAGCAAAATCAATTCGCCGTGAAATTCGCCGCATTTCAATATTTAATGCCGGAATCTACCCGCTATCGCTACAGGCTTCAGGGTCTCAGCCAGAATTGGTTTGAGGTCGACAACAATTCAAGATGGGCCGCTTTTACGACCTTGCCCGCTGGACACTATACCTTTTGGGTCCAGTCAAAGGGTTCGCGTGGGCTCTGGAATGAACCGGGTACTGCGCTACAGATCCTAGTCCTGCCTCCATGGTGGGCTACGTGGTGGTTTCGCTCCATGTATGTCTTGGCAATCCTACTAGTCGCCTGGAGTGCCTACCGATGGAGGATACGGCAAATCTCGCGCCAGCTATCTGTTCGGATGGAAGAGCGCGTCAATGAACGAACGCGCATCGCGCAGGACTTGCACGACACACTGCTACAAGGTCTGCTGGGCGCGTCAATGCAGCTCGGAGTCGCAAACGGCCGGTTGCCTGGCGATTCACCGGCTAAGCCCCTCGTGCAACGTGTCGTTGAGTTGTTGCGTCTGATGATCGACGAGAGTCGAAACACAGTTCAGGGCTTGAGATTTCGTCGATTGGAATCGGATGATCTAGAAAAGGCTATCTCACTCATTCCCGAAGATTTAAGCATCGACAGCGACATTCAATTTCGCGTGTTTCT